>Ga0209581_1000220_pt1 | contig 171938 bp, 137 predicted proteins | sample Coa_R2_FD_187160 | JGI IMG/M metagenome (GOLD analysis project Ga0209581, IMG submission 187160) | Surface soil microbial communities from Centralia Pennsylvania, which are recovering from an underground coalmine fire - Coalmine... | ecosystem: Environmental > Terrestrial > Soil > Unclassified...
ACCGCTCAAACTGGGCAGACTGCACGAACGACACATGCGTATTGAGGACGAATATGGCAGATTGAAGCGCCACAAGGTGTAACCCATGTCTCCGGACTATTTTGTTACCGATGTGTCCGGCCGCTCATTTCTTGAGGGACAAGTCTCAGCCTCCGATTCTTTGCTTTGTAGGTCTCGATGCGGCCACTTTTCTCAAGGATGCTGACACACCGCATGGTGCGCCTTTCGAAGGCCTCACGGGGCCTTCCGCGGGTCAACACGCCTACCTCCTTGAGCACGCGGGCGGTAAGAGAATGCAAGGTGCAGGAGTGATTCGGGCACTTCGACAAAGCCTGAAGGATAGTATCCTGTATCTCCGTTGCGGTTATCTCCTCTGCTCGACGGCCTGATAGCATGAAGTCGCTTTCCAAACCGTCCGATGAACAGTGTTCGTCGTCGGCCACGCCATCGTCATCTGCAGTAGCATCAATGTCAGATGCGCCCCGCTCCTCTTCTTCCAAATCAACGTCACCGGACAGGTCTATACGTTGTGAGTTCGGGAAAATTCCGCGCTCCTTCAATACTCCCCAAAGCCCCGCAAGTGCGTCCTCTTTGTTGGCATAGAAGGCCGATTCTCTCACGCGGAAGAATTCCCAACCGCAGCGTTCCAATTGTCGCTGACGTTGCATGTCGTCCTCATAGCGGTCAGCGCCATGCCAGTGGTCGCCATCGCATTCGACCGCAAGCCGCGCTTGGCCGCCTTCAACCACGAGATCAATCCGTTTGCCCGCAATTTCGTGCTGGGCAAGCACAGTGAATTCTCTGCGAAGAAGTTCCAAGGCAACGTCAACCTCAAACCAGCTTTCGAATGGCGCGGGTGGCTGCACAACGCGCCGGTTGTCCTGCGCCGCCCGTCGCTCCAGTTCGTTCCGCTCGATTCCGGCGATGTGTTGTGGCCTCGTGTTCTCAAAAAATTCAAGCAGACGGCGACGAAGGCAGGAGACGCTCAGATCGTCACAGGTGACGGAATGGAAAAGAATCATCATGTCACGGGCGCGGCTGGCCGCGACATTGAAGCGCCGCTCGTCAGCCGCCTTTGTGAGAGGCCCGATTCTTTCATTGCTGGCCGCGACGAGGGACAGTAACATGATGTCGCGTTCGTCTCCTTGGAAGCTGTAGGGATTGCCGCAGACCAAGCGTCGGCGTTCCATTTCTTCGGCCCCCAACCGCTCAAGCAATTGATTCTCGATCAAAGCCGCTTGCGCTTCTCCTTGAAGTACCACCACGCCCATCGTCTTGCCGTCGTACTGGCTGTCGCCGCACAGTTCGATGATCCTCTCGACGATGGCTTCGACTTCCGGACGATTGATCGCACAGTTATTCGAACCTTCTCGATACCCGCCGCGCACAAAAACAGGTTCAAGCGGCGGTAACCGGTTGAGTCCATACTGCCTCAAGGGAATCAATGGCGTATCCGAATAGCAAAGGTCGTTGCTGAACCGAATGATCTCTGGCATGCAGCGGAAGTGCTCGCGGAGCGTGATCCGTCGGGTTCCATACCGAAGTTTCCCGTGATCGAACAAGCTACTCTCAATATCGAACGACGACTTGAACTGGAAATCGTGAAGGAATTCTTCCATCAGGCGATGCACCGCATCGCGAGGCAAACCCACGGCATCCGGGCTGATCTGCTTGTCGTCACCAACAATCAGTATTTTTTTGCCGAGATAGAACAAGGGAAGCGCCTCGACGCCGCATTGCGAAGCCTCGTCAACGATAATCACATCGAAAATGCCGGGCGCGGGATACACCGTGTCCCAGACGCGGTGTAGCGGCATTACCCATGCCGGGACCGCCTCGCGGCATTCATTCAGATGTCCTTGAGCCTCACGTCGGTGGCGTGGCGCGTGCTTTCCCGTTCCTTTTCCAAGCCGCCGCATCGACTGCTGCCAGGCTTCCATGTGGCGTCGATGGTCCTCGTTGAGACGAGAGAAACAGAACGACCAAGCGTGAAGCGCGGCAAGCTTCGCGATAATGCTGTTTATCTCGTCCTCGATCTGCTTGGCGCGTTTGGCGATCGCCGGAACGTCTTCCTGCCGGATGTATTCCTCGATCCAGTACCGCGCCTGCGCCCAATGCCAGGCATCGCCAATGCGCTGGACTCGTTCCTCCCAGTAGGGTTCGTTGCAAGTTTGTTCCAAGGATTTCGTGAACTGCGGAAGCAAACGGCGCAGTTTCGAGAGATATTCGTCAACCTTCTGAAGACGCTGACGCTGTTTCTCCGAATCCTGAATCGTATTCACGCACCATGCGAACTTATCCACGTCGCGGCTGCGAATGGCGCTCAACAAATCGTTTGTCACCGGATGTGCGCCGCCCCTGGCAGCCATGTGTGAGATCGGTGTCTCAATACTTTGGATGTCCTCGGTGGCAAGCCGCTTACGGATACGAGCCAATGCCAGGCGACACGATGAAACGACTCTTTCAATCTGGGATTCATCGGCCCATACTGGCTCGCCCATGCCCGGACATTGCTTTAGCGCTCCACGGCATTTGGCAATGAGTTCTTCAAGTGCCAAACCGTTTTCGAGCGCATCGCGTAATGTCTTGAGAGCGGTCAGTTGGAGAGTGTACGGCCCTTCAGTCCTTTCACTTCGCCCTTTCCAGAAACCCCATGCCTTTTCACATTCAATGCGAACGTGCAAAGCGTCCGCAAGATTTGAGAAATGCTCGACAGTGGAACAAGACCGTCCAGCGATCCGCACGGTCTTGATTACATAAAGCCTTTCTTTCACCGGCTTGGACCGGAACGGGCCCCAACCCAGTTTCCCGCCAGTCTCCATGTGCTCTTTCAGTTTGCGGGCGTCGTCATACAGCATTCTGATGTCGGTGGTATCCGGGAACTCAATGCTGGTTTCGTCCGCGACCGCAACGAGTTGTTCGACTGACGCAATAACGGCACTCGTTACGCGCAGAAGTTCATGCCAAAGGGCAGAATTGCCGCCCAGAATATCGCGCAAGGCATCGTTCATCCATGAATGCGGCGTTGCGAGAAGTCTCCTGCGAGAGTCCCGAAAAGTTGAGAAAGCGTCATGGATCGCCTTGATGGCCTGAGGATTGCTTCTTGCCAACAGATCGGCAATATGTTCATTGGCCTCGTGTACGGAATTTCTTTCTTCTTCGGCCGCGTTTGTCTCGTTCTTCACCAGATTGGCAAAGCGTTCATTGGATGGAAACGCCTCGGGCCATGCAAGGACCAATTCCTTGCGCTTCTCTGGCGTGAATTGACGTAAGGCTGCCAGAACGCTTCGCATATCGTTTGCGGACACTTGGCAAGTTCTGTCCAAGGGAACCGAATCAATGAACCACTTGTAGGCAGCTCGGTCGCGGTTCACGGCTTCGGCGATTCTAGCCGCCGTCCCTCGATAGGCTCCCTCCGCGATGGACTGCGTATGCGTTTCGGACTCCCGGATGTCGCGGAGCCGCCGGTTGACCTTGGCCCTCTCCTCGCGGAGCTTCCGCAGGCGCTCTTCAAGTTCCGTGCGCTCCCACGTGGCGCGGATTTCGTTCCACTCCTCATTCTTGCGGAGAATGCCGCCAACACTGGATTCGAGCGATTTCCTTTCGTCGATTCCGCTGCCAAGAAGACTAATGCACAGTGGGCGGATTTCTTTGTGGACTAATCCCCGGTCTCTTTCGGTCTCTTGGGGCTCGACATCTCCCGGCTTACCCATGAGCACCTGAAGTGCTCTGGGTGTCTTCGCGGTGACGAGAATACGTTGCCCGGTAGCGAGAAGATGTGAAATCAAATTCGCGATGGTATGGGATTTCCCAGTGCCGGGCGGCCCTTGGACCAGCACGCCGCTTGCCGCTCGAATCTTGTCCACAATGCGGCGTTGCTCATCGTTCGATGGCTTGGGGAAGAAGACCTCACCGTCGAATGCAACGTCCGCCTCTTCCTGCCCATTTGGCGATTCGCGGCCATCCTTCGGACGGATTTCCGCAAGGTCCGCGAATTCGCCTGGGATGGCTTTGCCGGTTTCGATCTGTTCCTTGATCCGTTTCAAGGTTTCGGTTAGACCTTTGGCGGATCGCTTTCGTAGGATCAGGGCGGGGGCGTACTCCACGATGGGCTTTGCCGAAGCGCGGATGTTTTTCGCTTCCAGCGAGCCGTCATAATCGCCTTGTGAGTTGATCGAATGCACCAAAGCCTGAAGCACGCCTTCAATACATCCCTTCTCCCATGGATCGTCTTCGGCTCCGGCCAGCGAAGTCTTCGCGGTTTCCTCGGCGCGAGCCGGTTGTTCCTCGATGTCTAGCATATCGAGTTCGGGGCGCAGCTTGGCTCCTTCGGTGTGGGGTCGGACGGTGAATTTGCCCAGCCGGGCTTCAAACTCTAGGATGGCGTCAGCGACAACCACGTGGCGCCGGACGCGCTGGCCGGTAGGCGTCTGCCAAGTCAGCAGACCCAAACCAAGCACCAGTTCGTATTCCTCGCCAAGGCGGAGTTGCGATTGGTGGATTGCAAACAGCGTGGAATAGACCTTGTGGACTTTCTCCCACGCATTGTGTTCTTCTATCCACGGCAACCACTTGTCTTCAACATAGCGATCCCACGCTTGTTGAACTTCGGGGTGATTCTCAAGGCGTTCGGTGTGCGGTATGGTCTCCGGCTGGTCCGATCCCTCGCACCAATCAGGATTCTGGATTTGCCGCGTGATTTGTGGGAGGAGTTCGGGCAAGTCCTTCTTGTTGCGGAGCGTCGATCGGTTCACCCAGTCCTTGCATGAAGATGGGACGGCTGGCAATTCGGGCTCGCGCCTGTTTTGCACTTCCAGCCATTCGTCCGGTTCATGTTCCTCATCACGTCCCCATGCCTGCGTGAAACATTCCCGCTCATGCGGAACCTCAGACACCCAAAGCACTTTCTCGTATTCAGTAATGTCCCGGATCAGCCTTGTGCGCAGTGTTGCCAGCCTTAGTAGATACTCGACAAGCCGAACGACCTTCTGCGTTTCAGGACTATGTGCTTGCTGGTTGTTCAAGAGGTCGCCAGTCTCCATGCGTTTATCGGCCTAACTAGAAGTAGACAACCTAAATGTCGCTTTACAAAGCGACAGAATACTGTATATTAATACAGTATCTATTCGCAATTGGCTGAAAACATTCATGTCTTTCAAGTTTAGTACAACCTAAAATCAAATGCCAAACCCAACTTGGGATATTGTCATGCGCCCACCCAGATTGCTCGACCAGGTACGTGACCGGATCCGACGGAAACATTACAGCATGCGAACGGAGGAGGCCTATGCGCACTGGATTAAGCGGTTCATCCTTTTCCACGGCGAGCGGCATCCGCACGAGCTGGGCGCCATAGAAGTGGAACGATTCCTGACGCATCTGGCGGTGGCTGGACGGGTGTCGGCGTCCACCCAGAATCAGGCCAAGAGCGCCCTGCTTTTTCTTTACAAGGAGGTTCTGGGGCAGGACCTACCCTGGCTTGATAACGTCGAGTCGGCCCGGCGATCCAAACGGGTGCCGGTGGTCCTGACCGCGGCGGAGGTGGAGGCATTGCTGCAGCGCGTGACCGGCACGGTTGGCCTCATGCTCCGGATGCAGACCTGCGTGCAGGACGTCCTGCCGGTGAGTGTCCGCGGGCCGCGGATGGCGCGGGGAGTGACGACTGTTTCCGGTCCAACCGCGCACGCCGGCGTTTAACACCATGCTCGAACTGACCAGACGCCAGGGCGAAATTCTGAATCTCATCCGCAAGCGGATCGAAAAGACCGGCCTGCCGCCCACGCGCGCGGAGATCTGCGAACACTTCGGTTTCACTTCGCCCAACGCCGCCGAGCAGCACCTGCGCGCGCTCGCCGCCAAGGGCGTCATCGAGATGCTGCCCGGTTCCTCGCGCGGCATCCGCCTTGTCGCGCAAGGCGCGCGGGCGCCCGAGTTTTCGCTGCCGGTGGTGGGGCGGGTCGCCGCCGGCCGGCCGATCCTTGCGGTGGAGCACATTGAAGACCACTTTCGCGTCGACCCGCGCCTCTTCAAGCCGCGCGCCGACTATCTGCTGCGCGTGCGCGGCATGAGCATGCGCGATGCCGGCATCCTCGACGGCGACCTGCTCGCCGTGCACTGCACGCGGCAGGCCGAGAACGGCCAGATTGTGGTGGCGCGCGTCAACGACGATGAAGTCACCGTCAAGCGCATCCGCCGGCGCGGCAAGCGCGTGCGCTTGCTGCCCGAAAATCCCGCATTCAGTCCCATCAAAGTCGATCTGCGCCATGACACCCTCGTCATCGAAGGACTTGCCGTCGGCGTTCTGCGCCCGCGACTTTGACGCCGCACGCACAGGGGCGGCGATGACGGAGGTATAATTCCCGCGCGTTCAAATCCGCGAGGCGCCACTTGCGCATACTGGTTTTTCAGCATCTGGACATCGAACATCCGGGCATCTTCCTCGAATTTCTGAAGGAGGATGGCGTTCGCTGGGACACGGTGGAGTTGGATGAGGGCGAACCCATCCCCCCGCTCAACGGTTACGACGCGCTCTGGGTGATGGGCGGACCGATGGACGTGTGGGAGGAGGATTTGCATCCCTGGCTCAGGATGGAAAAGCAGGCCATCCGCGAGGCGGTGCTGGAGCGCCGCATGCCGTATCTCGGCATTTGCCTCGGCCATCAACTGCTGGCTGACGCGCTGGGCGGCAGGGTGGGCAAGATGGCGCGGCCCGAAGTGGGCGTGATGCAGATTGAATACTCGGAGGCGGCCGCCGCGGATCCGGTGTTTGCCGGCATGGCCTCGCCCGCCACCTGTCTGCAATGGCACGGCGCCGCCGTGCTGCAACCGCCGGCCGGGGCCGTGGTGCTGGCCCGCTCGCCACTCTGCGCGGTGCAGGCCATGCGGGTCAATGAGCACGCCTATGGCGTGCAATACCACCTTGAGATCACCGCCAGGACCGTGTCGGAATGGTCCTCGGTCTCGGCCTATGAGGACGCGCTGGAGAAGAGCCTGGGACCGGACGCCAGCGAACGCCTGGCGGCGGAGACCCTGAAGGCGCTGCCGCGGTTGAACCGGGACGCGCGGCGGGTGTACGACCGGTTCATGGGTCTGGCACGGAAGCGGCGGGCGTGACTCCCGCGCGCCAGAACCTGCTCACGCTGCTGAGCCTGCTGGTGGCGATCCTGGCGCTGGCCTACTCGGCGTGGCGGCAGCAGGAAAACGAGCGCAACCACAACATGCGCGACGCGGCGTTCCGCACCCTGACCGAGTTGAACGAGCTGCAATTGCTGACGGACTACGCGCATTACGAGAAGGACACCGAGCGCGGCAACCCCATCAACGGCTGGGCGCGGGTGGGGTTGATCAATGACCTCAGCATGCTGTTGCCGCCGCCGGTGCAGGCCAAGGCGGCCGATCTCAAGGCCGTCTGGGGCCGCGAATGGCCGACGCTGCGCGACAGCGAGGAGAGCAACCGGCGGGTGACCGCCGCCGTGCAGGCGGCGCGCCAGAGCGTGCTCGACGTACTCCGGCAATTACATTGAGCGCATGAAAGTGGCGGCGGCGAGCAGTTTCTCCCGCCGCGCCGCCGCGGTGGCGCTGTTGCTGGCAACCGCGCTGTGCGCCGCCGTCACCGCGCAGGAGACCGGGGCGCGGGCGGCGTCCGGAGATGTCCGGAAGCGAAGCGACGCGGCCGCGGAGGCGCTGGCGCGCATCGGGCGGACGGTGCAGGCCGGCGATACGGACCTCCGGCGTGATTTCGCCCGCATTGCGCTTGAGGAAATGATCGCCGCCTATCAAAGCGAGGCGGACCAGGCGCTGATCCCGCCGGCCGAGCCGCCCAAACACGGCCGGCGACCGCGCGCCAACCAGCCCAAAAGCCCGGCGGAAATGGAGCGGTGGGCGGCGCGCACCAGCGCCTACGCCGACTGGCTGGGTCGCTTGCTGGAGGGTTTGGACGCGGCCGGCGATGTGCAGGTGCTGGCGGGGGAGGGGCGCGCGCTGCGCCTGCTGATAGGCGCGACGACCGTGGTGGTGAGCGGCCCGCGCATCAACGAGCCGCAGTTGCTGGCCGCGCCCATCGTGCGGCGGGCCTGCCTGGAGCTGTCGATCTGCGATGCACAGGAAGGCGTGGCCGTCGAGGAAACATTTCCCATCGGCGCCGGGCAATGGAGCTTCGCGCAGGATCAGGGCGCGGTGTTGCAGATCAAGCCCGGCCTCAAATTCGTTTTCCCAAACGCCGAGCGGCTGCGGGATCGTGAGAAGCGCTGCATGGCGCTGGCGCGGGCCCTGAAGTCGCTGGCGCGGGAATTGAAGGATCGCTGGCTGTTCGACGCCCGCATGGAACTGGAGGAGCTGGCCGTGCTGGAAGGGGGCGCCGGCGGCGGTGCGGAGATTTATCTGGGCGCGGAGAGCGGAACGCTGCCGGTGGATTCACCGCTGCTGCAGAACCAGGCCGGATTGCTGCGCGAGGCGCTGCCATGGCTGCGCGGCCAGATCGCGGATGTATACATCGAGGCGGAATTGCATCCGCCCGCCGACTGGTGATTTTACGGCGAGCACCAGATGTGGTCGGTCGGCGGCAGCTCCCTGTTGCGTTGCACGGCGTAGCCGGTATTGATCAGTTCGGTGGCCAGGTCCAGGCCCTCCGGCGTCCTCACCCTGCCGCCGAACCAAGCGACCTCCTTGTGCACGCCGGAGATCACCACGGTTTTGCCGACCAGGCTCTTGGTGTAGTCGAGGGCCTCCTGCGCCAGGAGCTTTTCGCCCTCGCACAGGCCGGTGAACCGCGGCGACTCGATGTTGTCAAGGCGAAACTCCACCAGGCGCGTGACGTCCGGCCACACCGACACTTCCAGCCTGAGCACGCCGGGGGCGATGATGTCGATGACCGTGGCTTGATAGGGGCCGTAGGCCAGGAGTAATACCAACAGGGACGCCATGCCCGCGCGTTGCGATCAATATCCGGACTGTTGTTGAGTCGCAGTGTCGGCGGGTGGAGCCGCGGCGTCCGCCGGCGGCGTCGCGTCCGCGGGAGGTGACGTATCCGCAGGCGGCGCCGCGGCGGCGCCCCCGCCATTGTCTGCCGGTGGATTGCCGGCGTCGGGCGCGGGCGCCGGGGCCGTCCCTGCCTCGCCCGCGGGTGGCGGCGCGCCGCCCTCCGTCGCGGTCTTGGCGGCATTCTTCGCGGGATACCCCGCCTTGTCGAGGGCGCTCTCCAGCGCAAGCTGGTTGTAGCCGGTCAGGACGTCCTTGTCCACGCTGACCACGGGCACGGTGATCGTGGTGCCGCCGGTCAGCGTCTTGAGTTCATCCTGCACCTTGATGTCATTGGAGGCGTCCTTCTCGGTGAAGGGCACGCCGCGGTTCTGCAATTGCTTGCGCACCAGATCGCAGGCGTCGCACTTGGGCGCGGTGTACAGCATCACCGGGTGCTTGGCGGCGATCTCCTTGACGTTCACCTGCGGCCCGGCCACGCCGCCGGCCTTGCCCGGCAGTTTCTTTTCGCCCTTTTTGGCGGTGCCCGGCGGACAACTTTCCCGGAAGGAACTGTTGCCCTGGGCGTCCACGCATTCAACCACCGTGACCGCGCCGGCGGACGCGGCGTAAAGCAGCGTGCAGAGACCCAACCAGAGACCCGTGGCGGGAGGTGGCTGCAGTGGCTTGGTATTGTGCATGTGTGCGGTCCCTGGTTGTGTATGGAGTGGTGATGACCGTTATGGAGTGGATTGCGCACTCGGGGTAAGGTTCGCACAAAAGTATAGAACTCATCTCAAGAATCGTCACGCGCGCGCCCGGCGGACTCCCTTGACGCGCGGTTGCGGCATCGCACCAGGCGCAGCCGGCGGACTGCGGGATTAACGCTGCGGAACCGCGCGGTTATATAATACACGTGTGATATCGCACAGCTTGCGGAAGGGAGGGCCCGGTCCTGAACGGCGGGGCCTGCCGGAGACGGGTTCAGGCGCGCGAAAGTGGCGGAATTGGTAGACGCGCTGGATTTAGGTTCCAGTGGGGCAACCCTTGAGAGTTCGAGTCTCTCCTTTCGCACCATACCACGCGTTCTTGCGCGCGCAGGCGTGCCGCGCGGGCTTCCTCCGCGGCCGGCGATTCCAGCGACGTGCCGGCGTTTTGTTTTCTATAATTGAATCTTGAGAGGCGAGGTTATGCAGGTATCCGTGAACAGCAGCGGTCCCCTGGAACGCCGGGTGACGGTGGAGGTCCCCGAGGAGCAGATCCACAGCCAGATGAAGGAGCGGCTGCAGGCCATCTCGCGCTCGGCGCGGATCAACGGTTTCCGTCCCGGCCGGGCGCCGCTGCAGGTGGTGGAAAAACGCTTCGCGGGCCAGGTGCGGCAGGAGGTGGTCGGCGAGATGCTGCGCAAGACCTTCGCCGACGCCGTGCAGCAGGAGAAACTGCGCCCCGCCGGCCGGCCGGTGTTCGATTTGACGAAGAGCGGGCCGGGGGAGGGATTGTCTTATACCGCCACCTTCGAGGTCTATCCGGAAATCACCCTCAATCCGGTTCAGGAATTGAAAATCAAACGGCCGGTTTGCACCATCGGCGAGGCGGACGTGGACAGGATGATTGAGATCCTGCGGCGCCAGCGCCGCACCTGGCGCCCCGTCACACGCCCCGCCACAAAGGGTGATCGCGTCGCCATCGATTTCAAGGGCACCATCGACGGCGCGGAATTCACCGGCGGCAGCGCCGAGGATTTCGCCGTCGAGATCGGCGCCGGGCGGCTGATAGCCGGTCTGGAGGACGGCCTGAACGGCAAGGCCGTGGGCGAACACGTGATCGAGGTCCAGTTTCCGGGCAATTACCACCGCACGGAGCTCGCCGGCAAGCAGGCCCGCTTCGAGGTCAAGATCAAGGAAGTCGCCGAGCCGGTGCTGCCGGAGCTGGATGAGGCGTTTTTTTCCGAGTTCGGCGTCAAGGAAGGCGGCATGGAGGCCTTCCGCGCCGAGGTGCGGCGCAATATGGAGCGGGAGCGCGACAACGCCAGCCGCAACCTGACCAAGCAAAGCGTGCTGGATGCGTTGCTGGCCGCCAATCGCGTCGAACTGCCGAAGTCGCTGGTGGAGAGCGAGACCGAGCGGCTGCTGCACGAGATGCGGCACAACCTGCAATCGCAGGGCGTGCCGCGCGAACACACGCAGGCGATGAAGCCGGAGGCCTTTCGTGATCAGGCCGTCCGGCGGGTGACACTGGGCCTGCTCATCGGCGAGATCATCCAGAAGAACAGCCTGCGCGCCGAGGAGGCCAGGGTGCGCGCGGCGGTGGAATCGATCGCCGCGGGTTACGATGAACCGGCGGCGGTGGTGAAATGGTATTACGAGGATCCGCAGCGCCTGAACGACGTTCAGATCGCCGTGCTGGAGGACCAGGCGGTGGAGTGGGTGCTGAGCCAGGCGCAGGTGGAGAACGAGCCGTTGACGTTTGACGATCTGATGAAACCGAGGCAGACTGCAAGGGAGACGCCAGCCCAATGACCCAGAAATCCGCCGACATGAGCGCCATCGGGACGCGCGGTTTGAACCTGGTGCCGATCGTCGTCGAGCAAACGGCGCGCGGCGAGCGCGCCTACGACATCTATTCGCGCCTGCTCAAGGAGCGGGTGATCTTCCTGGTGGGGCCGGTCGAGGACTACGTCGCCAACCTGGTGGTGGCGCAGCTCCTGTTCCTGGAATCGGAGAATCCCGACAAGGACATCCACCTCTACATCAATTCGCCCGGCGGGTCGGTGTCGGCGGGGCTGGCCATCTACGACACCATGCAGTTCATCAAGCCGGACGTCAGCACCATGTGCGTGGGCATGGCGGCCAGCATGGGGGCCCTGCTGCTGGCCGGCGGCACCAAGGGCAAGCGCTACTGCCTGCCGCATTCGCGCATCATGATCCACCAGCCGCTCGGCGGCTTCCAGGGGCAGGCCACCGACGTCGAAATCCATGCCCGCGAGATCTTGAAGGCGCGGGAACATTTGAACCTGATTTTGTCGAAGCATACAGGCCAGCCCATCGAGCGGATCGCGCAGGACACCGAGCGCGACCATTTTCTGGGGGCGGAGGAAGCCAGGGACTTCGGCCTGATTGACGCGGTGCTGGCCAAACGGATGCCGGCGGCGGACAAGTGAAGCGGAATGTCGGGCGGAGGCAGGCTTGCCATCACGGCGAGGTGAGACATGACTGAAGGCAGACCCACCAAGGGCGACGGCGATCGGCTGCTGTACTGTTCCTTTTGCGGCAAAAGCCAGCACGAGGTGCGCAAGCTCATTGCCGGGCCGTCGGTGTTCATCTGCGACGAGTGCGTGGAGCTCTGCAACGACATCATCCGCGAGGAGATCCAGGACAAGGCCGGCGGGCTGGGCCACCGCCTACCGGTGCCGCACGAGATCCGCAAGACCCTGGACGAATACGTCATCGGCCAGGACATGGCCAAAAAGATACTGGCGGTGGCGGTCTACAACCACTACAAGCGGCTGGAGACGCGCACCAAGCAGGGCGACGTCGAGCTGGCCAAGAGCAACATCCTGCTGATCGGCCCGACCGGTTCCGGCAAGACGCTGCTGGCCGAGACCCTGGCGCGCCTGCTCAACGTGCCGTTCACCATCGCCGACGCCACGACGCTCACCGAGGCGGGCTACGTCGGTGAGGACGTCGAGAACATCATCCAGAAACTGCTGCAAAAATGCGACTATGACGTGGAAAAGGCGCAGACCGGCATCGTCTACATCGACGAGATCGACAAGATTTCGCGCAAATCGGACAACCCGTCCATCACCCGCGACGTCTCGGGCGAGGGCGTGCAGCAGGCCCTCTTGAAGCTCATTGAGGGCACCATCGCCTCCGTGCCGCCGCAGGGCGGACGCAAGCACCCGCAGCAGGAATTCCTGCAGGTCAACACCTCCAACATCCTGTTCATCTGCGGCGGCGCCTTCTCGGGGCTGGAGAAGATCATCCAGAACCGCACCGAGAGGAGCGGGATAGGCTTTTCCGCCGAGGTGCGCAGCCAGACCGATCGCAAGCTGCAGAACCAGCTCCTGCACCAGGTGGAACCGGAGGACCTGATCAAGTACGGTCTCATCCCGGAGTTCGTCGGCCGACTGCCGGTGCTGGCGGTGCTGGATGAGCTCGAAGAGGGCCAGCTGGTGCAGATCCTGACCGAGCCGCGCAACGCCATCACCAAGCAGTACGCCAAGCTGTTCGAGATGGAAGGCTGCGAGCTCCTGTTCCGCGAGGCGGCATTGCGCGCCGTCGCGCGCCGCGCGGTGGAACGCAAGACCGGCGCCCGCGGCCTGCGCTCGATCCTGGAGCACGTCCTGCTCGACACCATGTACGAGCTGCCGTCGCTGGAGAACGTCGCCAAGGTGGTGGTCGATGACGCCGCCATCGCCGGCGAGTCCAAGCCGCTGATTCTATACGAGGGGTCGGAACGCCCCAAAGAGGCCGCCTCTGACTAGGCGCCGTGCCCGCCGCGGCGTGCCCGGCTTGAATTCCGGCAGGAAGCCCCCCATGTTTGATGATCGGACGCCGCCCCCGCGGAAGTCCGCTCTCCCGGATTTTTGAGGAATGACCGTCATGACGGAAACCATAGCAGGCGTACCGGTGCTTCCCTTGCGGGACGTCGTGGTTTACCCGCACATGGTGATCCCTCTGTTCGTGGGCCGGGAGAAGTCCGTCAAGGCGCTCGACATGGCCATGGAGGGCAACAAGCAGATCCTGCTGGTGGCGCAAAAGACCGCCGCCGAGGACAATCCGGGCGCGCAGGACATCTACACGGTGGGCACCCTGTCCACCATCCTGCAATTGCTGAAACTGCCGGACGGCACCATCAAGGTGCTGGTCGAAGGCACCGCCCGCGCCCGCATCCTGCAGTACACCGCCACCGCGAATACCTTTACCGCCGACGTCAACGTGCTGCAATCCGGCGACATCGACGAGCGCGAGGCGGAGGTGCTGATGCGCTCGGCGATGTCGCAATTCGACCAGTACGTCAAGCTGAACCGCAAGATTCCCCCCGAGATCATCTCGTCGCTGTCCTCGATCGACGAGCCTTCGCGTCTGGCCGACACCATCGCCGCCCACCTGTCGGTCAAGATCCCGGAAAAACAGAAAATCCTGGAGATCGTCGACGTCCGCGAGCGGCTGACGCACCTGGTGGCGCTGCTGGAGGGGGAGATCGATCTTTTGCAGGTCGAAAAGCGGCTGCGCGGGCGGGTCAAGAAGCAGATGGAAAAGAGCCAGCGCGAGTACTACCTGAACGAGCAGATGAAGGCCATTCAGAGCGAACTCGGCGAGATGGAGAACGGCGGCAACGAGTTCGACGAGCTGCAAAAGCGCATCGACAAGGCGGGGATGAGCGCCGAGGCCAGGAAAAAGGCCAACGCCGAGCTCAAGAAGCTGCGCATGATGTCACCCATGTCGGCCGAGGCCACGGTGGTGCGCAACTATCTCGACTGGGTGCTGAGCGTGCCGTGGAAAAAGCGCAGCCGCCTCACCCATGATCTGGAGCGCGCCCGGCAGGTGCTGGAGGAGGACCACTACGGCCTGGAGAAGGTCAAGGAGCGCATCCTGGAGTATCTGGCCGTCCAGCAGCGGGTCCAGAAGGTCAAGGGCCCGGTGCTGTGCCTGGTCGGACCGCCCGGCGTGGGCAAGACCTCGCTCGGCAAGTCCGTCGCGCGCGCGACCGGCCGCACCTTCGTGCGCATGTCACTGGGCGGCGTGCGCGACGAGGCCGAGATCCGCGGCCACCGCCGCACCTACGTCGGCTCGCTGCCGGGCAAGATTTTGCAGAACATGGCCAAGGCGGGCAGCCGCAACCCGCTGTTCCTGCTCGATGAAGTGGACAAGATGGCCATGGATTTCCGCGGCGATCCCGCCTCGGCGCTGCTGGAGGTGCTGGACCCCGAGCAAAACCACGCCTTCAACGACCATTACCTGGAGGTGGACTACGACCTCTCCGAGGTGATGTTCGTGACCACGGCCAACAGCCTCAATATTCCGCCCGCCCTGCTGGACCGCATGGAGGTCATCCGCCTGCCCGGCTACACCGAGGAGGAGAAGATCAACATCGCCCGCAAGTACCTCATCCCCAAACAGATGAAGCACAACGGGCTGAAGGACGGCGAACTGACGCTGACCACGCCGGCGGTGCAGGAGATCATCCGCGTCTACACCCGCGAGGCCGGCGTGCGCAACCTGGAGCGCGAAATTGCCAACATCTGCCGCAAGGTGGTCAAGCAGGTGCTGTTGAAACCCGCCCCCGCCGGCGAAAAGGGCAAAGGGGCGACCATCACGCCCAAGGGCCTCGAGAAATATCTGGGCGTCAAGAAATTCCGCTTCGGTCTCGCCGAGGAACAGGACCGCGTCGGCCAGGTGACCGGCCTGGCGTGGACCGAGGTCGGCGGCGATTTGCTGACCATCGAGGTGGGCATCGTGCCCGGCAAGGGACGCGAAACCTACACCGGGCGGCTGGGCGACGTCATGCAGGAATCCATCAAGGCGGCCATGACGGTGGTGCGCAGCCGCGCCGCCACCCTGGGCATCGACCCGGATTTCTACCGCAAGCGCGACGTGCATTTCCACGTGCCGGAGGGCGCCACGCCCAAGGACGGTCCCAGCGCGGGCGTCGGCATGTGCACGGCGCTGGTGTCCGCGCTGACCGGCATCCCGGCGCGCGCCAATGTCGCCATGACCGGCGAGATCACGTTGCGCGGCGAGGTGCTGCCCATCGGCGGTCTCAAGGAGAAATTGCTGGCGGCGTTGCGCGGCGGCATCAAGACCGTGTTGATACCGGTTGAAAATCAACGCGATCTCGCGGAGATTCCGAAGAACATACAACAGCACCTTGATATCCGCCCGGTTCGCTGGATTGACGAAGTCCTGCAAGTGGCCCTGCAGCGGCTGCCGGCGCCGGTGGCGGCCGACGCCGCGAAACCGCCCCCGCCGGCAACCGAGAAGGCAACGGAGAGCGACGCGATTCGCGCACACTGATCGCGGCCTGGAAATAAATCACAATATCACCCGCGCATTGCTTGACGCCTGTACGGACGCTTGGTATAAATCCTCGCGCGAGGATCAGTGCCCCGTTCAACAAAAATTTTCCGCGACACAGGCCCGCGAAACCAGAGCAAGACATCCGGCGTTCCAACCAATTTCTGAAGGGGATGAAATACAATGAACAAAGCAGAACTCATCGATAAAGTTGCAGAAGCGGCAGACATCTCCAAGGCCACGGCGGCGCGCGCCGTGGATGCATTGACGGACAGCATCGCCAAGGAATTGAAAAAAGGCCAGGCGGTGACCCTGGTCGGTTTTGGCACCTTCACCGTGCGCAAGCGCGCGGCCCGCATGGGTCGCAATCCGCGCACCGGTGAAGCCATCAAGATCAAGGCTTCCAAGTCCCCGGGCTTCAAGGCTGGCAAGGCCCTCAAGGATGCCGTAAACTGAAACGCTTTCCTTGGGGTGCTTAGCTCAGCTGGGAGAGCGTCGCCCTTACAAGGCGAAGGTCGGGGGTTCGAACCCCTCAGCACCCACCAGCGTAACTTTAAAGACAGCCGGAGCGGTAGTTCAGCTGGTTAGAATACCGGCCTGTCACGCCGGGGGTCGCGGGTTCGAGTCCCGTCCGCTCCGCCATTATTTCCGTAATGAAGGCGCACCTGAACGGGTGCGCCTTTTTTGTTGCCGGCGGCGCGGTCGCGGGGAAGGGGAGGTTACGGGCCAATGAGATTAGAGGTACAGGCGCATGTTGCAAAGCATACGTGATCGGGCGCAGGGCTGGTTTGCGGCCGTGCTGTTCGGCTTCCTGGTGCTGACCTTCGCCGTGTGGGGCATCAACTTCTATCTGCGCGGCGAGGGAGAGGTGGTGGTGGCGAAGGTCAACCGCCAGGACATCAAACTCAAGGAATTCGAGCGTTTCTACTACGACTACCGCCGGCACTTGCAGGCCGAGGGCGATGCCGCGATAAAGGAGGAGGATCCGGCGAAACTGCGGCCGCAGGCCCTGCAACAAATGATTGAGGGCGAACTGCTGAAGCAGGCGGCCCTCAACGCCCATCTGCACATGGGCGATGAGCAACTGGCGGTGGCCATCCGGCAGATGGCGGTGTTCCAGCGCAACGGGCGCTTCGCCAGTGATTTGTATGAGCAACGCCTGCGGGATCTCGGTTTCAGCACCACCGGCTTCGAGGAACAGATGCGCGGCGAGCTCACCATCGGGCAGCTGCAACAGGGATTGTCGGCCACCGAATTCGTGACGCCGAGGGAGCTCGACGACGTGCTGGCCCTCAGGACCCAGAAACGCGATCTGGTCTTCACGATTTTGACGACCGAGGAAGCCCGCAAGGCCGTCTCGCCGACGGCTGCGGAGGTGGAGGCCTATTACGAGGCCCACAAGGATCGTTACCTGAAGCCGGAGACGGTCCGAATCGCCTACCTCGATCTGAATGCGGAGGAACTCGCCAAGGCGGTGACGGTGGACGAGGCGCAGCTCAGGGAATATTACGACGCCCGCAAGGCGGGCTTTGCCACGCCCGAGGAGCGCAGCGTCAGCCATCTGACGTTGCATCTCGCCAGGGACGCCAAGCCGGAGGAGGTGAACGCCGCCCGCGCCAAGGCAGAGGCCCTGCTGGCCGAGGCCAAGACGGGAAAATCGTTCGAGGACATCGCCGCCGCTCACGGGAAGGATCCCGGCTTCAACGGGGAGGGGGGCAAGACCGGCTTTTTCCGCCGCGGCGTGATGGGCAAGGAATACGACGATGTCGTCTTCAAGCTCAAGCCGGGCGAACTGGGCGGGCCGGTGCGGGTGGACGCGGGCTTCCAGATTTTGCGGCTGGATGAAATCAAGCCCGAATCGGCGCGCTCCTTTGAGGAGGCCCGGGCGGACGTGGAGAAGGCCTACCGCCAGGAACAGGCGGAGAAGAAGTACTATGAACTGGCGGATCAACTCTCCACGATGACCTACGAAAACCCCGATTCACTGGATCCCGCCGCCAAGGCGCTGGGCCTCAAGGTGCAGGAAAGCGGCCCATTGACGCGGAATCCCTCCCCGGATCAGCATGGCCTGCTCGCCGACCCCAAGGTGCTGGAGGCCGCCTTCAGCCCCGAGGTGTTGCGCGAGGGCCTGAACAGCAAGGCCATCGAGATACAGGCCACCCACAGCGTGGTGCTGCGCGTGGTGGAGCATCAGCCGGCGGCGCCGAGGCCGCTTGCCGAGATCCGTCAGGAGGTGACGACGGCGATGGTCGACGATGCCGTCCGGCGCAAGGTGAGGGAACGCGGCGAGGCATTGCTGGCGCGGCTGAACAAGGGCGAGGATCGCGATGCGATCGCGCAGGGCGAGAGCCTGAAGTGGACGGAGATCAAGGACGCGACCCGCGGGGATCCCAACGTCAACCGCGCCGTGGTGCGCGCCGCCTTCAGGCTGGCGCCGCCCGCGGCCGGCCGGACGGCATATGCGGGCGTCGAGTTGGGCACGGGCGAATACGCCATTGTCGGCGTCAGCGGTGTCGAGCCGGGGGAGGCCGGCAAAATCTCCGAAGCGGAGCGCCGGCAGACCCGGCTGCAACTGCTCGAGGCCCTGTCGCAGCAGGACTGGCGGGACTATGTCGCGGCGCTGAAGGCGCGGGCCAAGGTGCAGACCTATCCCGACCGCCTCTGAGGCTATTGAAAAACCACCGCGCCTGCCACGACGTTGTTGCCCGCACCCTCAAAATCCTCGTGTACCGTCGCGTACACTCCGGTTTCTCGGGTGCCCGCGCCTGGTCCTGGCGCGGCTGCGATCCGTTCGATCTGGAACGCAGCCGCCCGCGCCCTTGTCCGAAAGCGGCTGCGACCCGGTGGGCGTGAGCCTCGAGTGCGGGAGCAGCCGGTAGTGCCCCGTTCGACGTTGAGCACAGCCGTTGTGCCCCTGCCCGAAAGAGCGGTTTCGCCGCCACGAGTTCGGGGCACGCTTCGCCGCCACGTCACGTTTTTCGATAATAGAACAGCCCTCTTGCGAAAATGAGGGATTCTATGATTCGCCCATGCCGATGATGTTGTAGCCGGCGTCGACGTAGGTGATCTCGCCGGTGATGCCGGAGGCGAGATCGGAGCACAGGAAGGCGGCGGCGTTGCCGACCTCCTCGATGGTGACGTTGCGTCGCAGCGGTGCGCATTTCTCCACATGTTCGAGAAATTTGCGCATGTCCTTGATGCCGGAGGCCGCCAGCGTGCGGATCGGTCCCGCGGAAATCGCGTTCACGCGTATGCCCTCCGGCCCCAGCGTGTGCGCCATGTAGCGCACGCTGGCCTCAAGGCTGGCCTTGGCCAGGCCCATCACGTTGTAGCTCGGCATGGCGCGCACCGCGCCGAGGTAAGTGAGCGTCAGCATGGCGGCCCGCCGTCCACGCATGAGCGGCCGGAGTGCCTGGCCCAGCGCCGAGAAGCTGTAGGAACTGATCTCATGCGCGACGCGGAATCCCTCCCGGTTCACCGTGTCGAGATAACGCCCCTCCAGCAATTCGCGCGGCGCGTAGGCCAGCGAATGGACCAGGATGTCGAGCTGCCCCCAATGCCGCTGCAATTGATCGGCGACGTTGCTGATCTCCTCGTCCCTGGCGACCTCGCACGGCAGGCAAATCGAAGAGCCGAGCTGGGCGGCGAATTCCTCCACCCGCTCCTTGAAGCGCTCGTTCTGATAGGTGAATGCGAGCTGGGCGCCTTCGCGGTGCATGGCCTGGGCGATGCCCCAGGCGATGGACTTGTTGCTCGCCAGGCCGGTGATGAGCGCGCGCTTGTCCTGCAGGAATCCCATGTTCGATTTCCCGGATTGAAACAGGGTGGCAAGTGTACAGTGTTGCCCCGCCGTTTATAATCCCCGCGTGGGCATGGAATGGTTTTCTGCTTTCTGGCGGCGGCCGCTGGCCGGCCTGAGCCTTCTGGCCACGCTGGGCATCGGCGGGTGCGGCGGGGCGCCGTGGAACGATCCCTATCCCGCCGCCGACAGCCACAAGAACATCTATTACGATTCCTTCGCCGAACGCCCCAAGCACCTGGATCCCGCGCTGTCCTACGTCGAAAACGAGGCGGAATTCCTGGCGCAGATCTACGAGCCGCCGCTGCAATACCATTTTCTGAAGCGGCCCTACCAGCTCGAGCCGCTGACGCTGACCGAAATGCCGCGCCCGCAGTACCGGGATGCGGACGGTGCGCCGCTGCCGGATGACGCGCCGGTCGGGGCCATCGCCACCACCGTCTACCGCTTCCATCTGCGCCCCGGCATCCTGTATCAGCCCCATCCCGCCTTCGCCCGCGATGCCGCCGGCCGCTACCGCTACCAGTCGCTGATGGCGGCCGACCTCGACGGCGTGCGCACGCTGGCCGACTTTCGGGAGACGGGTACGCGCGAACTTGCGGCCGACGATTACGTTTATCAGATCAAGCGGCTGGTGCATCCGGGGAGGCCCTCGCCCATCGCCGCGCTCATGAGCCAGTACATCGTCGGCCTCAAGGAACTGGGAGAGCGCATGGCGGCCGACTATCAGGCCATGAAGGCGGGTCCGGCCGCCGCGGCGTTTTTTGACCTGCGCAAGTACGATTTCGCCGGCGCGCGGGTCGTCGACCGCTACACCTGGGAGATCACCATCCGCGGCAAGTATCCGCAGTTCCTCTTCTGGCAAGCGATGACGTTCTTCGCGCCGGTGCCCTGGGAGGCGGACCGGTTTTACTCGCAGCCCGGCATGGCCGAGCGCAACCTGACGCTGGACTGGTTCCCGGTCGGCACCGGCCCCTACATGCTGACGGAGAACAACCCCAACCGGCGCATGGTGCTGGATCGCAATCCCAATTTCCGCGGCGAGGTCTATCCCTCCGAGGGAGAACCGGGCGACGCCGCGGCCGGCCTGCTGGCGGACGCCGGAAAACGCATCCCCTTCGTCGATCGCGCGGTCTACAGCCTGGAGCCCGAGCAAATCCCCTACTGGAGCAAGTTCCTGCAGGGCTATTACGACACCTCCGGCATCAGCTCGGACAATTTCGACCAGGCGGTGCAGTTCACCGGCCGCGGCGACATGGTGCTGACCGACGAGATGCGGGCGCGGGGGCTGAAGTTGCTGACCGCGATCAGCGCCTCGACCTCCTACATCGGTTTCAACATGAAGGATCCGGTGGTCGGCGGCGACGGCGAACGTGCGCGGCTGCTGCGGCGGGCCATCGCCATCGCGGTGGACTTTGAGGAATACATCAACATCTTCGCCAACGGGCGCGGCGTGCCCGCCCAGGGACCGCTGCCGCCGGGCCTGTTCGGCTACCGCAAGGGCGAGGCCGGGATCAACCATTACGTGTACGACTGGGTGGACGGCAGGCCGCGCCGCAAGCCGCTTTCGGAGGCGAAGCGGCTGCTGGCGCAGGCCGGTTACGCCAACGGCATCGACGCGGATACCGGCCGGCCGCTGGTGCTTTATTTCGACACCACCGCGACCGGCCCGGGCGCCAAGGCGGTGGTCGACTGGTGGCGCAAGCAGTTCGCCAAGCTCAACATCCAGCTCGTGATTCGCGATTCGGATTTCAACCGTTTCCAGGAGAAGGTGCGCAAGGGCACGGCACAGATTTTCCAGTGGGGCTGGAACGCGGATTATCCCGATCCGGAGAATTTTTTCTTTTTGCTGTACGGCCCCAACGGCAAGGTGGAGCATGAGGGCGAGAACACGGCGAATTACGTCAATCCGGAGTTCGACCGGCTGTTCGATCGCATGAAGAACATGGACAACGGCCCGGAGCGCCAGGCGCTGATCGATCAAATGACCGAGATCGCGCGCCGCGACGGCCCCTGGTTGTGGGGCATGCACCCCGTCGGGTTCAGCCTGCACCACGCCTGGTACCACAACGCCAAGCCCAACCTGATGGCGCGCAACACGCTCAAGTACAAGCGCATCGACGTCGAGTTGCGCGCCAGGCTGCGGGCGGAGTGGAACCGGCCGGTGCTGTGGCCCATGTTCGTGGTGGCGGCGATTTTCATCCTCAGTCTCCTGCCCGCGGTGTTGGTCTACCGGCGCAAACAGCAGGCCGCGGCGCTGGAGCGAACCGCGGCATGATCGCTTACATCCTGCGCCGCGTCGCCTACGCCGTCCCCATCCTGATCGGCGTCAATCTGCTCACCTTCTGGCTGTTCTTCTTCGTCAACAGCCCGGACGACATGGCGCGCATGCAACTCGGCACCAAGCACGTGACGCAGGCCGCGGTCGAGCAGTGGAAGCGCGAGCGCGGCTACGATCGCCCCCTGCTGTGGAACGGCGGCGAGACTGGATGGCGCCGTTTCACCGACACTATTTTTTATGAAAAATCCCTACGGCTGTTCGTCTTCGATTTCGGAATTTCGGACAGCGACAACCGCGACATCGGCTACGACATCCGCCAGCGCATGGGGCCCAGCCTCGCCATCCAGATACCGGGCCTGCTGGCGGGGCTGGCGGTGGATCTGTCGCTGGCCTTGCTGGTGGTGTTTTTTCGCGGCACCTACCTCGACGTCTGGGCGGTGGTGCTGTGCGTGGTGCTGATCTCCATCTCCGGCTTGTTTTACATCATCGCCGGCCAGTTCCTGGCCGGCAAGCTGCTGCGCTGGGTGCCCATTTCCGGATTCGGCGCCGGCTGGGTGAGCATCAAGTTCATCATCCTGCCGGTGGCGATCGGCGTGATCGCCGGGATCGGCTCCGGCGTGCGCATCAACCGCACGTTTTTCCTCGAGGAGCTGGGCCGCGATTTTGTCCGCACCGCCCGCGCCAAGGGCCTGGACGAGCGGCGGGTCATGATCAGGCACGTGCTGCGCAACGCGCTGATTCCGATCCTGACCGGCGTGGTGGTGGTGCTGCCCTCGCTGTTTTTGGGCAGCCTCGTCACCGAGTCCTTCTTCGGCATCCCCGGGCTCGGCAGTTACACCATCAACGCCATCGCGGCGCAGGATTTCGCCATCGTCCGCGCGATGGTGTTCCTGGGCTCGGTGCTCTACATCCTGGGCCTGCTGCTGACCGACATTTCCTACACGCTGGCCGATCCGCGCATCCGGCTGGGTTGACATGACCTTGTGGCCCGCACAGCCTGGGAGACCCGTCGCGTTGCGGGATCGCGGGTTGTTGTTCCTGCTGCTGCTGGCGGCGGTCTGCCTTGCGGCCTACGCGCTCTGGAGACCCGTCGTATTGTGGACCGACGGGTTGCTGTTTCTCCTGCTTGGGGTGGTGGCGTGTTTTGTCGTTTACGCGCGCCGGCAGGAGCATCTGCGCGAGCCCTGGCGGCAGGTGGCGAGGAGCCGCGTGGCGATGGCTGCCGCGGTTGTACTGGCTGCCTACGCCATTATCGCCATACTGGACTCGCTGCACTTCCATCCGTCGATCAAAACCGCCGGCGGCAACGTCGTTTCGCCGGCTGTTGTCAGCGTGCTCGACAAGCTGGTGCGGCCGTTGCGTGAACACACCGAGACCACCTATTCGGCGCCGTTTGCGACGCACGCTTACGCCAAGGAGATGATGGAGCGGCCCGACGGCACGCGGGTGCGCGATTACCCGCGATTGCGCTACGGCGGCGCGCACCTGGCCGATCCCGACCGCGACGAGGCGGCGGACGTCCTCCAGACTGCCGCCGTCGCCGTGATCGAGGGGGGCGCGGCGTGCGCCTTGGTGATCGGGGGGGCGCTGATGTTCATCGCCCTCCTCCGCAGGCAGCCCGCCGGCGCGCTGCTGCGACGGGTGCTGGCCGGTCGGACCGACGTGCCGTGGAACGTGGTGCTGGGGACCGCCAGCCTCATCGTCGTGCTGGTGTTCGTGGCCGCGCACCTCGGTGGAAGGTATCACCTGTTCGGCACCGACAAGGTGGGACAGGACGTGTTTTACCAGGCCTTGAAGAGCATCCGCACCGGCCTGCTCATCGGCACGCTGACCACGCTGGTGATGCTGCCGTTCGCCATTCTGCTCGGCGTGATGGCGGGCTATTTCCGCGGCTGGGTGGACGACGTCATACAATACCTCTACACCACGTTGAACTCGGTGCCCGGCGTGCTCCTGATCGCCGCCGCGGTGCTGATGCTGCAGGTTTACATGGCCAACCACGCCGACAGTTTCACCAGCATCGAGCAGCGCTCGGACCTGCGCCTGCTGTTCCTCTGCATCATCCTCGGCATCACCAGCTGGACCGGGCTGTGCCGGCTGCTGCGCGGCGAGGCGTTGAAGCTGCGCGAGTCGGACTTCGTGCAGGCGGCCCGGGCGCTGGGCGTCGGGCATTTCGTCCTCCTGGGGCGCCACATCGTCCCCAACGTGATGCACATCGTCATGATCACCGTGGTGCTGGACTTCAGCGGCCTGGTGCTGGCCGAGGCGGTGCTGTCCTACATCAACATCGGCGTGGACCCGGCCATGAACAGCTGGGGCAACATGATCAACGGCGCGCGCCTGGAGATGGCGCGCGATCCGGTGGTGTGGTGGTCGCTCGCCGCCGCCTTCAGCTTCATGTTCGTGCTGGTGCTGGCGGCGAACCTGTTCGCCGACGTCGTGCGCGACGCCTTTGACCCGCGCCTGCGTCGCGGAGGGCGGGGCACATGACGGCGCCGCTGCTCGAAGTCGAGGGGCTGCGGGTGCATCTGGGCGATCCGGCGCGGCCGGTGCGCGCGGTCGAGGGCGTCGATTTCATGCTGCGACGGGGCGAGATCTTCGCGCTGCTCGGCGAGTCCGGCTGCGGCAAGTCCATGACGGCCTTCGCGCTGCTGCGCCTGCTGCCGCCCTCCGGACGTTTCATCGCCGGCAGCGTCCGCCTGGACGGGCGGGACCTGCTGCGCCTGCCCGAGCACGCCATGCGCGAAGTGCGCGGGCGCCGCATCGCCATGATCTTCCAGGAGCCGCAGACGGCGCTCAATCCGGTGATGACGGCGGGCGCGCAGATCGAGGAAGTGCTGAACTGCCATCGCCACCTGCGCGGCGCGGCGGCGCGGCGGCGGACCGTTGAACTGCTGGCCGAGGTCGGCATCCCGGATCCGGAGCGGCGCTGCGACGAGTATCCGCACCAGCTCTCCGGCGGCATGAAGCAGCGGGTGTTGATCGCCATGGCGCTGGCCGGCGAGCCGGACATTTTGATCGCCGACGAGCCGACCACGGCGCTGGACGTCACCATCCAGGCGCAGGTGCTGGAGCTGCTGCGGCGTCTGAAGCAGAAGACCGGCATGGCGGTGCTGCTCATCACGCACGATTTAGGCGTGGTGGCGGAAATGGCGGATCGCGTGGCGGTCATGTACGCCGGCCACATCGTCGAGCAGGCGGATCGCGAAACCTTCTTCCGCAGCCCGGCGCATCCCTACACCCGGCGGCTGTTCGATTCGGTGCCCACGCTCGACAAGCGCGCCGGACGCCTTGCCGTCATCGCCGGCGCCGTGCCGCCGCTGACGCAGGTGTTCCGCGGTTGCCGTTTCGAGTCGCGCTGCGAACTGCGCATGGACGTGTGCGCGGAGCAGCCGCCGCGATGGTGGGCGGGCGAGGGGACGCAACGGGTGCGTTGCCACCTGTTCGATCCGAAAATCGCCGCGGGTGTGCGCGTCACCGCGGCGGCCGCGGTGACGCCGGCCGCCGCACCGGCGATGGCGCCGCCATCCGATCAAACGCCGCTGCTGAGCGTGCGTGATCTGAAGGTCCATTTCCCCATCCAGCGCGGCCTGTTCCGCCGCACGGTGGGCCGGGTGTATGCCGTCGATGGCGTGTCGCTCGATATCGCGCCGGGCAGAACGCTGGCGCTGGTGGGGGAATCCGGCTGCGGCAAGACCACGGCGGGCAAGGCCATCGTCCAGTTGCTGCCGCTGACGGCGGGCCGGGTCCGTTTCCAGGGGCGGGAGCTGACGCAGATCGACGCCCGCCGGTTGCGGCGGCTGCGCGCCGACATCCAGTTCATCTTCCAGGATCCCTACGCCGCCATGAACCCGCGCATGATGGTGGGCGACATCGTCGCCGAGGGCATGGTGGCGCAGGGCATCGGCGCCAGCCGGCGCGAGCGCATGCAGCGCGTGGATGAGCTGCTGCAGCAGGTGGGTCTGCCGCCAGACATCAAGTCCCGCTACCCGCACGAATTCTCCGGCGGCCAGCGCCAGCGCATCTGCATCGCCCGGGCGCTGGCGGTGAATCCCAGGCTCATCATCTGCGACGAGCCGACCAGCGCGCTGGACGTGTCCGTGCAGGCGCAGATCCTGAATCTCCTGAAGGAGCTCCAGGATCGCCGGGGTCTGAGCTATCTCTTCATCACCCATAATCTCGCGGTGGTGGAATATCTGGCCCATCACGTGGCGGTCATGTACCTGGGGCGCATCGTCGAGCACGGCACGGTGGAGGACGTGCTTCAGCGGCCGCAGCATCCCTACACCCGCGCGCTGCTTTCCGCCGTGCCGCAGATCGATCCCCGCACCCGGCGCGAGGTCATCCGGCTTGCCGGCGAGCTGCCATCGCCATCGGCGCCGCCGCGCGGCTGCCACTTCCATCCACGCTGCCCGCAGGCCATGCCGCAATGTCGCGCGACATATCCGGGAAAGGTCGCCGTCAGCGGCTCGCATTCCGTGCACTGCCTGCTTTACGGCCCCGGACAGTCCTGACGGAGAGACATGTCCCGCCGCCGCTTGAAGACCACCGCGCGTGGACGCGCCCGTCCCACCCTGCGGGTGCTGCTCGGCGCCGTCATCGCCATCGGCCCGGGCAAGGCCGATTTGCTTTCGGCGATCGCCAAGACCGGCTCCATCTCCGCGGCCGCCAAGCGCATGGGCATGAGCTACCGCCGCGCCTGGCTGCTGGTGGATACCATGAACCGCTGCTTTCGCGCGCCGCTGGTGACGGCGGCCGCCGGCGGGCGGCGCGGCGGCGGCGCGCGGGTCACGCCGCAGGGAATGGAAATCCTGCGGCGCTACCGGGCCATGGAGGCGCGTGCGATCTCGGCAATCCAGCCTGATTTGCGCGCCTTCACCTCCCGATTGCGTGATCACCCCCGCCGGCCCGGCGGCTGATTGACCGGTGGTTGCCGTTGCTTTTGCCGGTTTCGATATATACGATGGAATATAACGATACCGGCCTGCGAGCGCGGGAACGGAAAACAGCGATGCTAGTCCCTGAACACAGCGCATGCGGGCGTTTATGGGCCGTCATTGCCGGACTGCTCTGCGCCCTGTTGCCGCAGATCGGTGCGGCCGCCGACGTTCCCATCGTCGCCGCCGCCTCCGATTTGAAGTTCGCCCTGGAGGAAGCCGCCGCGGCCTTCACCCGCACCACCGGCCGGTCGGTCAGGCTGGTGTTTGGCTCCTCGGGAAATTTCCGCAGTCAGATCGCAGCGGGGGCGCCGATCGAACTTTTCCTGTCGGCGGACGAAGACCTCGTGACGGCTTTGCAGCATGAGGGACGCACCGCCGGCGGCGGCCGTCTCTACGCCATCGGCCGGCTGGCCTTGATGATACCGCGCGGTTCGCCACTCAAGGTCGATCCCGGGCTCGGTGACCTGCGCGTCGCCTTGACGGACGGACGCCTGCAAAAATTCGCCATCGCCAACCCCGATCATGCGCCCTACGGCAAACGGGCGAAGGAGGCGTTGCAGCATGCCGGTCTGTGGGGGGCGATCCAGCCGTTTCTGGTGCTGGGCGAGAATGTCGCCCAGGCCGCGGCGTATGCCACCTCGGGCTCGGCACAGGGCGGTCTCATCGCCTGGTCGCTGGCACGCTCACCGGGCATCGGCAGGCTTGGCGAAGCCGTCCTCATCCCCGCCGGGTGGCACTCGCCGCTCAGGCAGCGCATGGTTTTGATCAAGGGAGCGGGGTCCACCGCAGAGGCGTTTTACGCCTTCCTCACGCAGCCCGAGGCGCGGGCGATCTTTGAGCGCTACGGTTTCACGTTGCCCTCGGATGCCGACTGAAACGACATGGACTGGCAGGCGCTGTCGCTGTCGCTAAAACTGTCCACTTGGACGGTGATCGTGCTGCTGCCGGCCGGCCTGCTGCTGGCACGCGAACTGGCCTGGCGCCGTTTTCGCGGCAAGAACTTGATCGAAGCCACGCTGTCGTTGCCGTTGGTGCTGCCGCCGACGGTACTCGGCTACTACTTGCTGGTGGCGATGGGCGGCAACGCGCCGGTGGGCCGATGGTACCAGCAATGGTCCGGTCACCCGCTGGTATTTTCCTTTGAGGGACTGCTGATTGCCTCCCTCATTTTCAACATGCCGTTTGCCGTGCCGCCCATGCAGCGGGCACTTGAAACCATTCCGAAGGAGATGCGCGAAGCCGCCGCCGTGTGCGGCTTGTCGCCGTGGCGGATATTTCGACTTGTCGAACTGCCGCTGGCCTGGAATGGCATTTTAACAGCCGCCGTGCTGACCTTCGCGCATACGCTGGGCGAGTTCGGCGTGGTGCTGATGGTGGGCGGCAGCATCCCCGGCGAGACGCGTACCATCGCAATCGCCATCTACGATCGCGTGCAGGCCTTCGACCGCGACGCCGCCAACAGCATGGCCGCATTGCTGCTGGCGTTGTCGTTTGTGGCAATCGTTGTCGCCCAACTGGGTGGTGGATACCTCAGTCGCCGTCATGACAGGTGAACAGCGCAGCGGTCTGTCCCTCCAGTTGCAGCAAGCGGGACCGATCCCCCTGGCGGCGAAACTTGACTGCGCCGCAGGCGAGATACTGGCGCTGGTCGGGCCTTCTGGCAGCGGCAAGAGTTCCATACTGCGTTGCATCGCCGGGTTGCTGCGGCCGCAGTCGGGCAGCGTCCGTTGCAACGGCGAAATCTGGCTCGATACCGTCAACGGCGTTGACCTGCCACCGCGCCGCCGCCGCGTCGGCATGGTGTTCCAGAATTACGCGCTGTTCCCGCACATGAGCGCCGTCGAGAACGTCATGTCCGCCATGACCGACGTGCCGCCGGAGCAGCGCCTGGATCAGGCCCGAGTGCTGCTGCGGCGGGTGCATCTTGACGGACTCGAAGACCGCAGGCCCGCCTTGCTCTCGGGCGGCCAGCAGCAGCGCGTGGCCGTGGCGCGGGCGCTGGCGCGCGACCCGATGGCGCTGTTGCTGGATGAGCCCTTTTCCGCCGTCGATCAAGTCACCCGGCGCAAACTCCACCGCGAGCTCGCCGATCTGCGCCGCCAATGGCACATGCCGGTGATTCTCGTTACCCACGATCTGAACGAGGCAGCCATGCTTGCCGACCGCCTGTGCATACTGCACCGGGGCGCCACCCTGCAGTCCGGGCCGCCGCAGGAGGTGAAATCAAGGCCACGCAATGCGCTGGTGGCCCGGCTGGTCGATCTGCAGAACGTGTTTGAGGGCGTGGTCCGCGAGCAGCGGGAGTCTCCGCCGCTGACGTTGATCGAATGGCCGGCCGGCCGGCTGGAGGTGCGCCGGCAGCCGGAGTTTGCCGCCGGCACGCGCGTCCACTGGGTTGTGCCACCGGATAACATCATTCTACACCGGCGTGACCGCCCCTCTCGTGGCGAACGCGAGAATCCCGTGGCCGGCGTGGTGGCCGAATGCCTGACGCTTGGTGAACAGATCAGCGCCGTGATGCATGTCGCCGGCCGCGCCGATCTGCGTTTGCATCTCACCATGCCGGCACATGTGGCGCGTCGCAACCGGATCGGCGAGGGTGAGCCGATCTGCGTTTCATTGCTGGCCGAAGGCATTCATCTCATGCCCTGGCAGCCGCAGACCCCCAAAGATGCCGGCGCGGAGGAGCCGGCGGGCATCTGATCACGCCTCACCGGCGGTATCGCGCAGGGTGAGAAACTCCTCGGCGACGGTGGGATGGATGCCGATGATGGCGTCGATCTGCGACTTGGTGGCGCCGCACTTGATGGCGATGGCGAGCCCCTGGATCACCTCGGCGGCGCCATCGCCGACCATGTGCGCGCCGAGCACGCGATCGTTCGAGGCATCGACGACGAGTTTCACCAGCACGCGCTGTTCGCTGTCGGTCAGCAGCTCGCGCGTGGGCTTGAACCGCGAACGAAAAACCTTGATGCGCCTGTGCCGCTCGCGGGCGCGCTCCTCGCTCAGGCCCACCGACGCCAGTTCCGGCGTGGCGAACACGGCCGTGGGAACGGCGTGATAGTCCATGCGCCCGCGGCCTTCGCCGAAAAGATTGCGGGCGAAGACCTCGGCTTCGGCGATGGCCACCGGCGTCAGCCGCATGCGATCAATCACGTCGCCCAGCGCGAAGATCGAGGGCGCGGAGGAGCGGAAGCCGTCATCGACCTGCACGGCGCCGCTCCCGGTCAGCTCCACGCCGGCCCGCTCCAGTCCCAGGCCGGCGGTGTTGGGCAGGCGGCCGGTCGCGCAGAGGATGAGGTCGGCGTGCATTTGCCGGCCGCCGGCCAGTATGGCCGTCAGGCCCGCGGCGCCGCGCTCGACGGCAGACACGCGACTGTCCAGTAACAGGGTGACGCCGCGCGCGCGCAGGGCCCCACCCAAGTGTTTGCGCGCCTCGTCATCGAAGCCGCGCAGGATGGAATCGCCGCGGTGGATCAGCGTGGTCTCCACGCCCAGGCCGTGGAAGATGCTGGCGAACTCGACGGCGATGTAACCGCCGCCCACCACCAGCGCGCGCCGCGGCAGTTGATCGAGGTGAAAGGCGTCGTCGGAGGTGATGACGAGTTCACGACCGGGGAAATCCGGCACCGACGGCCGGCCGCCGGTGGCGATCAGGATGTGGCGGGCACGGAGCGATTGTGCGCCCACGGCGACGGTATGCGCGTCCAGCAGCCGCGCCCAACCGCGCACGAGGGACACGCCGGCGCCGGTCAGCAGGCGTTCGTAGAGATCATTCAGCCGTCGTATGGCGGCGTCCTTGTTGTGAATCAACGCCGGCCAGTCGAACTGCGCCGGGGAGCCGCGCCAGCCGTAGGCGACGGCGTCCTCGAATTCCCGCCGGAAGCGGGAGGCGTAGACCAGCAGCTTCTTGGGGATGCAGCCCGCGTTGACGCAGGTGCCTCCGAGCGCGCCTCCCTCCACCAGCGCGACGCGGGCGTGCAGGCGGGCGGCCGCGCGCGCGGCGCGGACTCCGCCGGAGCCGCCGCCGATCACGATCAAATCGAATTCACTCACGAACCAGCCCGACTATTGTTTCGTTTGCCCTGAGGCCTGTCCTGAGGTACCGGAGGGCGAATGACATTTTGCGGTGGGTTCAGCCACGCAATCGCCGCACGACGGCGCGGGTGAAGTCGCGGGTGGAGGCCTGTCCGCCGAGATCGCGGGTGCGCACGTGGTCCTGCCGCAGAACGCCGTCGATGGCGTCGCGCAACCGCCGTGCGCGATCGTGCTCGTCGACGTGATCCAGCATCATCGCCGCCGCCAGCATGAGCGCCACGGGATTGGCCACGCCTTGGCCCGCGATGTCCGGCGCCGAGCCGTGCACCGCCTCGAAGATGGCGGCGTCCCGGCCGATGTTGGCGCCCGGCGTCATCCCCAGGCCGCCGACCAGCCCGGCGATCAGATCCGAGAGGATGTCGCCGAACATGTTGGTGGTGAGCAGGATGTCGAACTGGGCGGGATTCAGCACCAGTTGCATGGCGCAGGCGTCGACGATGCGATCCTCAATCTCGATTCTGCCCTCGTACTGCCGGCCGACCTCGCGCACGGTCTCGAGAAAAATTCCGGTGAGCGCCTTCAGGATGTTGGCCTTGTGCACGATGGTGAGCTTGCGGCGTTTGTGCCTGACCGCGTAATCGAACGCGAACTCGGCGATGCGGCGGCAGCCGGCGCGCGTGTTGACCCCCGCGCCGATGGCCACCGCGTGCGGATCGCCGCCGATGGGGACGTAGTGCTCGAAGCCGACGTAGTAACCCTCCGTGTTCTCGCGCACCAGCACCAGGTCGATGTCCTCATACCGGCCGCCGGGGAGCAGTGTGCGCGCGGGCCGCACGTTGGCGTACAAGTCGAAAGTCTGCCTCAATGCGACGTTGGATGAGCGGTAGCCGCCGCCGACCGGCGTGGTCAGCGGCCCCTTGAGCGCCAGTTTCGTGCGCCGGATGCTGTCGAGGGTTTCCGCCGGCAGCGGATCGCCGTGCCGCTCGACGCCGGCCATGCCCGCCGCCCGCGTTTCCCATTCCAGCGGGGCTTGCAGCGCCTCCAGCACCTCGACGGTGGCCTCGACGATCTCGGGACCGATGCCGTCGCCGGGGATGAGCGTGGCCGGGTGTTTTGCTGCGCGCGTCATGACGATGAAAAGTTTTTATTTTCGAAGCATTATACGTTAGTTTTACATCTTGAAGACGGACGGGATTTCAACCAGTCAAGCCAGGGGGAGAATCGCATGAGCCAAAAGACCAAACCCACCCGCCGGTTGCGGGAATTGATGCAGATGCCCGGCATCATCCGCTCGCTGGGCGCCCACGACGTGCTGACGGCGGTGCTGATCGAGCAGGCCGGGTTCGAGACGGTGTTCATCGGCGGCTTCGGCACCAGCGCCAGCCTCTACGGCCTGCCGGACTTGAACTTCCTCGGCATGCAGGAGATGGCCGACGCCGTGCGGCGCATGGCGCACCGCGTGTCGATCCCGGTCATCGCCGACGGCGACACCGGTCACGGCGACCTGCACAACGTCATGCGCTGCGTGGAGGAGTTCGAGGGCGCCGGCGCCGCCGGCATCATCCTCGAGGATCAAATTTTCCCCAAGCGCTGCGGCCATTTCGAGGGCAAGCAGGTGATCCCGGCGGATGAGATGGTGCGCAAGTTCAAGGCCGCCGTGCGCGCCCGCAACGACAAGGATTTCGTCTTCATCGCCCGCACCGACGCCCGCGAGCCGAACGGGCTGGAGGACGCCATCAACCGCATCAACAGCTACTGCGAGGCCGGGGCCGATGTCGCCTTCATCGAGGCGCCGCTGGCGATGGCGGAGCTGGAACTCATCTGCCGCAAGGTGCCGTATCCCAAGTTCGTCAACATGCTGGCCTTCGGCAAGACGCCCATCCTGAGCGTGAAGGAACTGGAGGAGATGGGCTTTAAGATGATGGTGGCGCCGATCGATTCGGTGCTGCTGACCGCCAAGGTCATGCGCGACATGGCCGAGGTCTTTGCCCGCGACGGTCATACGTTGGCGCTTCAGGATCAGATGCTGCGCTTCGACGAGATCAAGAAGATCCTGGGCGTGCAGCAATTCCTGTCGCTGCGCGATTCCCTTGAATAGCCGTGGCGTTCAGCCGCTGGTGCCGGTCAGACGCTTGTACAGAGCTTCAGTGGAGTACATCGGCAGCGAGCAGTTGTTATTCGTGCAGACAAAGACCGCGGTCCTGGCGAGCTTGGGGTATTGCACGTCCGGATTTGGCAGCGGCCCCTCGCCGCGGTCCCACCATTCCAGCCGTTTGTAAATTACCGGCCAGCGTCTGGCCGCATCGAAGAGTCCCCGCGCCGCGGCGTCGGATTTGCCGCCGACCACGGTGATGTGCAGCGGCGCCTCCGAGAGTTCCTGATCAGCGAGCAGCAGGCCAGGCAATAAGCGCCGTTTGGCGATGACGCCGGGCGCCGTCAGATAGCGCATGGCGTGTTGCGCCAGCGCCTGATAACGCTCTTCGCCGGTGTAGTGGAACAGCAGGTTGGCGGTGCGCGCGACGGTCACGTTCTCGTCGATTTGCCGCACACCGCTGCGGAACACGCCCACCGCGCCTGCCGCCACCGGCGCGGTCAGGAAACCACCGTCATCCGCCTTGAAGCTGCGTTCAATAAAGTCCATGGCCGCGCGCGCCTGCGCCAGCCAGTCGCGCTTCCCGGTGGCGGCGTAGAGATCAAGGAAAGCGCGCGCCATGTAGATGCTGTCGCCCAGTTGCGGCGCTGAATTCGCGTCGGCTTTCAATTCGCTGTGACTGAATCCACCGGCGGGCAATTGCCGCTGCGCCAGCACCCAGCGGGCTGCATTCTCCGCCAGTGACAGGGCCCCGCTGTCGCCCGTGGCGTTGGCATGGGTGACCAGTGCGTGGATGGCCCAGCCGTTTTCGCGCGCGTAGATATGACGATCGATGGGTGGCCAGGCGTGGGCGCGGCGCTCGGCGTCACTCCAACCATAAAATGTCCTGCCCATGAGTTCCATCGAGACGTCGGCGTCCTGGCTCGTGTAAAACGCGCCCTCCGGCGTGCGCAGAAAGTCGCGGAGATAGTGATAGATCAATTGCGCGGCCTTCAAATCGCGCGGCTCGTGCCACTGCGCCCAGGCCAGCGAATAGTGCTGCAAATACTGCGACTGGAAGGACATGATCTTTTCAAAGTGCGGGTCGTTCCAGGTGGGGCCGGCGGAGTACTGATACACCCCGCCCCACACGGGATCGATGAGAGCCTGCCCGGCATCCAGCGTCTGCCGCGCCATTTGCCGGTATCGCTGGTCACCGGCACCGGCCCGGAGCAGCGCCAATTCCATGCTGTCGCCGTCGATGTATTTCTGCTCCGTGCCCCAGCCACCGTATTGCCGGTCGTACAGCGAGAGGTAATCATCCATTATTTCCCCGCGGGCTTCGGCGTTGAGCAGGTGTGATTGGGCGGTCTCCAGCGGCTGTTCGGAGAACACGGAAGGACCGGGCGTGGGGTCGCCGATGACGGCCTGGAGGAGGGCGGCGAACCGATCCGGCGGGATGTAGCCGCGGCGTTTGACGATCTCGGTGCCGTCCGGCGCGAACACCACCGTGGCCGGCCAGCCGTAGTCCTCGTAGCGGTTGGAGAGCTCCGGGTTGGCGTCCTGATCGACGCGCACCGGCAGGTAGCGGGACTGCACCAGTTTAATCACCGCCGGATCGCGATAAGTGGTCTCCTCCATGACGTGGCACCAGTGGCACCACACCGCGCCCAAGTCGAGCAGCACGAAGCGGTGCTCCCGCCGGGCGCGCTCGAACAGGCCGGGATCCCACCCCTGCCACTCAATGCCGGCGCCACGGGCGCCGTCCGCGCCCGCCACCAGCAGTATGCACAACGTCAATACCCTGCCCATGCGACCATCCCCCTGCATCAGATGCCGCAGCGAATACGTGACGTTACAATAACCGGACGCAGGATGGAGTCAGCGGCCGGGGGGGGGGCGGCAGGCTGCGGGGCTTCATCACCGCCTGCTAAGATAGCGCCCTTGGAACCTGGAAACCGGAACTTCAAATGCCCGCCACCCGAATCGCAGTCTGCGGCGCCGCCGGCCGCATGGGCCGCGCCATCATCGAGCTCAGCCGCCAGACCGGCGGCGTGATTTTGAGCGGCGCGCTGGAACGTCCCGGCGTCGCCGCCGTCGGCGGCGACGCCGGCGAGCTCGCCGGCGTGGGCCGGCTGGACGTCCCCATAAGCGATGATGTTGCCGCCGTGCTCTCCGACTGCGACGTGCTCATCGATTTCACCACCGCGGCCGCAATACCGGCGCATGTCGACGCCTGCCGCCGGGCCGGCCGGCGCATGGTGATCGGCACCACCGGCCTCGACGCCGGCGCGCGCACGCAGATAGAAGTCGCGGCGCGCGAAATTCCCGTCGTGTTCGCGCCCAACATGAGCGTGGGCGTGAACCTCTGCTTCAAGCTGCTGGAGATGGCCGCACGCGTGCTGGGCGACGGCGTCGACGTCGAGATCATCGAGGCCCACCATCGCCACAAGATCGACGCGCCCTCCGGCACGGCGCTGCGCATGGGCGAGGTGGTGGCCGCCGCGCTCGGCCGCGACCTCAAGGACTGCGCGGTGTACGGCCGGGAGGGCCGGACCGGCGAGCGCGATCGCAAGACCATCGGCTTCGAGACCATCCGCGCCGGCGACATCGTCGGCGATCACACCGTGTTGTTCGCCGGCGACGGCGAGCGCGTGGAGATCAGCCACAAGGCCACCAGCCGCCTCACCTTCGCCGCCGGCGCGCTGCGCGCCGCGCGCTGGCTGATGCAGAAGCCCGCGGGGCTGTACGACATGCAGGATGTCCTCGGCCTGCGCTGACGGCTGGCTCCGTGTAACGAACGGCGATGGTTCGTCATCTTTGATTTCAGGCTGGCGGCAACATTCACCGGCAAATCATGTCCAATCCAACCATGACCAAATCCGGAACATCCGCCGAGCGGCCTTACCTCGGTTTCGGACTGGGACTGCGTCCCGATCACTACGAAACCATTCTGAACGAACGCCCGGCCGTGGACTGGTTCGAGATCATTTCCGAGAACTACATGGTGGACGGCGGCAAGCCGTTGCATATGCTCGATCGCATCCGCGCCGATTACCCCATGGTCATGCACGGCGTGTCGCTGTCCATCGGCGGCAGCGATCCGCTGGACCGCGAATACCTGAAGCGGCTCAAGGCGCTGGCCGCGCGCGTCGAGCCGCGCTGGATTTCCGATCATTTGTGCTGGACCGGCCTCGACGGGAAAAACATGCACGACCTGCTGCCGCTGCCCTACACCGCGGAGGCGGTGGCGCACGTCGCCGCGCGCGTGCGGGAGGTGCAGGATTTTCTCGGCCGGCGCATTCTGTTGGAGAACGTGTCGAGTTACGTCACCTACAAACACTCGACGATGAGCGAATGGGAATTTCTGGCGGCGATCGCCGCGCGCGCCGACTGCCTCATCCTGCTCGATGTCAACAACATCTACGTGAGCGCGCACAACCACGGCTTCGACCCGCACGATTTTCTCCGCGGCATCCCGCCGGAGCGGGTCTGGCAGTTCCATCTTGCCGGACATTCCCATGACGGCCCCCTCATCGTGGACACGCACGATCACTCCATCATCGATCCGGTGTGGGAGCTCTACCGCGCCGCCGTGCGCCGCTTCGGGCGCGTCTCCACCATGATCGAGCGCGACGATCACATCCCGCCGCTGGCGGAGCTGCTGGCGGAACTCGATCACGCCCGCCGCATCGCCGCGCCGGTGCTGGCGGAGCTGGCCGCATGACCGCATTGCGACGGCTGCAGGAGGATTTCCAGTCCTATCTGCTGGAAGGCCGCACCGCCGTCGAAACGCGGGTGGTCGATGCGCCGCCGGCATCCGCCGCCGAGCGGCTGGCGGTGTACGGCCATGCCTACCGCGCGCGGCTGGTTGAGGCCCTGGGCAAGGATTTTCCCGTGCTCAAGACATTGTTCGGTGACGAGGAGTTTCAGGCCATGGGGGCAGCCTACGTCGCGGCTCATCCCTCGCGCCATCCCTCCATTCGCTGGTTCGGGCGTCATCTCGCCGGCTTCTTGCGTGACAACGATCCCTACCGCTTCCGGCCGGCGCTGGCGGAGATCGCGGCCTTCGAATGGGCGCAGGGCGAGGTCTTCGACGGTTTGGATGCGCCGGCGGTGACCGTCGAGGCGATGGCCGCAATCCCGCCGCCACGGTGGGCGGCGCTGCGGCTGGGTTTCCAGCCCACGCTGCGGCAGTTGGAGCTGTACTGGAACGTTCCCGCGCTGGTGCAGGCGGCGCAGAAACAAGAGTCGTTGCCGGCGCCCGAACGAAGCGATGCGCCGGTCCGCTGGCTTTTATGGCGGCGGGAGTTGCTCATCTACTGGCGTTCCATCCCCGATGACGAACGTTGGGGTCTCGATCTGTGCCGGCGCGGCGGCACGTTCGGCGAACTGTGCGAATTTTTGAGCAAGCGCACGGCGGCGGAGGAGACTCCGGCGCGGGCGGCCGGCATGCTCAAACAGTGGCTCACGGACGGCTTGGTGTGCCGTCTGAATCTTGATTGACCCGGGTCTTGCGCTCGTAGGCGATCCGTCGCGATTGCCAGTCGTACGCCGCCTCGATGCGCGCGGTTGCCGTGGTGAAGAGATCATCGCCCGCGCCGTACTCCCGCAACAACCGCTCTTCCGCGGCCGCGTTGGTTTCCAGCGCGCCATCCGCGAGGATGTGTTGGATGGGCAGTGCCCCATCCCGCAACTGGCGCGTCACCAGAATCATGCGGTGACAGGTGATCGGATCGCGCTCCGCGCACAGCAGCGCGGCGCGCTCCGACCCGGCATAGGTGATCAACTCCGCCAGCCCGCGCCGGAACGCCGTGGTGGCTGCGAGGCGCGAATACACCACCCCGCCGTCCTGATAGCACGAGGCATCCCTTGTTCTGGCGCCCAGCGCATCGCCCATGAAGCGATAATGGATGCGTGCCTGTGCCAGGTTCTTCTGCAACGCTTCGCGGCGGTATTGCGGGTGACGCCGGCTGTAGGGTGACGAGCGGGCGTCACAGATCAGCGTGATCCGGTGCCGGCGCAGCAGTTCCAGGAAATAATCCCACGGATGGTTGGAATGGCCGGCGGTGAAGAGACCGGCGGTGGCTGAAGCCATGGCGTATGTTCGGCGGGCTAATCAGGCGGCGTATGATGGCCTCTTTCGACCAGGAGGGCACAACATGGGTTTCATTGAGGAATTCAGAGAATTCGCCGTCAAGGGCAACGTCGTGGACATGGCGGTCGGCATCGTCGTCGGCGCGGCCTTCGGCAAGATCGTTTCCTCATTCGTCGGCGACGTCCTGATGCCGCCCATCGGCCTGCTGCTCGGCGGCGTCGATTTCACCGGACTCAAGATCACGCTCAAACAGGCGGCCGGCGGAACGCCGGCGGTGACGCTCAATTACGGCAGCTTCATCCAGACCGTGGTGGACTTCACCATCATCGCCTTTGCCATCTTTCTGCTCGTCAAGGCCGTCAACCGGCTCAAACGCACGGACGAGCAGGCGCCCGCCGCACCGGCGCCGACCCATGAGGAAAAGCTGCTGGCCGAGATCCGCGATCTGCTCAAGAAAGGCGGCTCGTAACCCCTGCATTGCCCGAATATTGAAGAAACGGCTCGCGGCAGTTCACGGGAGGGTCTCGCCAACGGCTATTTTTTCTTGGGCGTGGGACGTTTGTGCGGGCGGGTTTTGCCATAGCTGCCCCTGAATAATTTGCCGCGACGGGTGCTTCGGTCACCTTTGCCCATGAGAGTCCTCCCGATGGTTAATTGACGGCGCAGGAACCGGGCGCGTTGCCACAGCGCCCGCAGACTTCATCGCCGGATGATTCAACGCCGCTGCCGCCGCCGACGGCAAAGGCGGACATCTGCCTGCGCAGCGCCCGGCCGCCGCAGCCGGGGCATTGCGCCTCGGCATCCGTGCGTACCAATGTTTCGAACTGGCAGCCGCAATGGTCGCATTTGTATTCGTGGATGGGCATGGGCCTTGAGGCTTTCCGCAGTTTCCAATTTTTTTATCCTAACCCCGCCGCGTCGTCATGTGAATCCGGGAACATTCCCGCACAAAAGCGTGGCATCCCGCCCGCCGACAACACCATTTCGGTGCGTTAAGCCAGCCAAGCGCGTTATTTAATTACATGAATAATCAATGAGATGTAAATTGGCTTGGATATTGCAATGCAGCAACCTGAAGTTCCTGCCTGATGAAGGGCCGAGATCGCAAAGAAGCGACGATTTACTCAACAACCACTGAATCCGCGTCCGCGGAGAGGAGGTTGCCATGAATAAATTTCACATTGAAAGGAAGGAATTTTATGGCTCTTCATGGCATGGCCCGCTTGGGGGCGCATGTGTGGTGCAGGCGGGTGGTCGCGTGCAGTCTTCTGATGATGGTGGTCGACAGGGTTCGCGCGGATGATCTCTGGGGGGCGTTGACCGGTGGCAAGCCGGATTTGTATCTGCGCTATCGTTACGAGCAGGTCCATGACGGGCAGACGCCGTCGCTCAAGGACGCCTATGCCAACACGCTGCGCACCGCGCTGGGCTACAACACGGGGCTGTATCACGATTTCGGCGCCTATGTGCAATTTCAGGATGTGCGCGTGATTGGCAATGATCATCTTTTCAACGACGGCGGCATCAACGGCGTGACCCACCGCGCCACGGTGGTCGATCCGGAGCAGACCGAACTGCACCAGGCCAACTTGCGTTACCGCGGCCTGCCGAAGACGACGCTGATCCTGGGCCGGCAGGAAATCCTGGATCACGGCCAGCCGCCCTTCAACCGTTACCTCGGCAACGTCCTGTGGCGGCAGAACTGGCAGAGTTTCGACGCCTTGCGCGCCGTCAACCAATCCCTGCCCGCAACCAAGATTGACTATGCCTACATCTGGAACGTCAACCGCGTCTTCGGCCAGGACAATCCAATCCCGGACCGCGCCAACTTCCGGATGGACAGCCACGCCGTGGACATCACCTACTCCGGTTTCACCTGGGGCACTTTCTATCCCTATGCCTACCTGCTGGATTTCGACAGCGATGTTGCGGCCACGCAGGTGATGACCACCGCCACGTATGGGTTGCGCTTCTCTGGCGCCTACGATCTCGTCACCCAGGCCGCCAAGATTCTCTACACCGGCGAGTTCGCGCACCAGCAGGACTGGCGCGGCAATCCCGTCAAGGTCGACGAAAATTACTACCTCGGCGAGCTGGGCTTTTCCAAGCTGTTCAACAATCCCGCGTTTCAATCGGTGACGATCAAGGGCAGCTACGAGGTGCTGGAAGGCGGCGGCCCCGCAACCGTCACCATCGGCAAGACCACCTCGACGGTCGCCGTCGCCTTCCAGACGCCGTTGGGGACGAACCACGCCTACCAGGGCTGGGCGGATCGCTTCCTCATCACGCCGAAGGACGGCGTGAACGATCTTTACGGCACCATGAGCGCGCAGGTGTACGGCGCCAATCTGGCGGTCGTCTACCATGATCTTTCCGCCAACAATCTGGAGTATGACTACGGCACGGAGTGGGATCTGCAGCTCACCCGCACGTTCGGCGAGCATTACACCTTCGGCCTGAAATATGCGGATTACAACGCCGACCGGAACGCCACCAACCTGGCCCGCAACGCGCCGAAAAACACCGCCACCGACCAGTTCAAACAGGCCTTCGATCTGACCAAGTTCTGGGCCTGGATCGAGGTCAAATTCTGAGGGTTCAAATGCCGGCGATGCCACGACCCACCGAGCAGGCGGTGACCGAACAGCAGCGGCCGCTGCGCGTCATGCTGGTCGACGATTATCCGGAGCGGGCGGAGGTGCTGGAGCGCGCCTTGACCGCCTCCAGCCACCAGATCGTCGCCCGCCTGGGCAGCGGCGCCAACCTGCGCGCGGAGGTGACCCGTCTCGCCCCCGACGTGGTCATCATCGACCTCGATTCGGCGGATCGCGACATCCTCGAGGACATGCACGCCATCAATCGCGAGCAGCCGCGGCCGGTGGTGATGTTCACCCGCGATGACGACCCGGCGCTGATCAAGAGCGCCGTGCACGCGGGGGTGAGCGCCTACGTGGTCGGCGGCCTCGACCCGCGGCGGGTGCTGCCGATCCTGAACGTCGCCATCGCCCGCTTCGAGCAGTTCCAGGCGTTGCAGCGCGAGCTGGACGACGCGCGCACGGCGCTGGCCGAGCGTAAATGCATCGAGCGCGCCAAGGGCATCCTCATGAAGCAGCGGCGGATGGATGAGGAGGCCGCCTACGCCGCCATGCGCAAGATGGCCATGGATCGCAACCTCAAGCTGGTGGACCTGGCCCGCAGCCTGATCGCGGCGGCGGATCTGCTGGTATGAAAGGACCACGGGCATGAGCGGCGGATCCGCCGGCAATGCGCCGCCGCGGCCGCGGGCGACGGTGACGCCGCTGCGGCCGAGATTGCGGACGGCCCTGCGCGTCGGCGGCTCGGATGCGCCCGAACGGCGCGAGGTGACCGTCGGTTTCATCCCACTCACGGATTGCGCGCCCATCGCCGTGGCCTCGGCGCTGGGATTCGACCGCAAGCACGGAATTGTCATCCGGCCGCGGCGGGAAGGCTCGTGGGCCGCGGTGCGCGACAAGCTGGTGAACGGCGCCATCGACGTCGCCCACAGTCTCTACGGCCTTATTTACGGCATACAGCTCGGCATCGGCGGAACGCGCCATGACATGGCGGTGCTGATGACGTTGAACCAAAACGGCCAGGCGATCACGCTCGGCAATCACCTGCGCGACGCCGGCGTCACCGATGCCGTCGCGCTGGCGCGGCACATCGCCGGCCGGCGCGGCGAACTGGTGTTCGCCCACACCTTTCCCACCGGCACGCACGCCATGTGGCTGTATTACTGGCTGGCGGCGCACGGCATCGATCCGCTCGCGGACGTGCAGACGCTCACCGTCCCGCCGCCGCAGATGGTCACCCAGCTCCGCTTGTCGGACATCGACGGCTACAGCGCCGGCGAGCCGTGGAACGCGCACGCGGTGCAGGAGGGCGTGGGATTCACCGTCGCCACCTCGCAGCAGGTGTGGCCGGATCACCCGGAGAAGGTGCTGGCCGCCACCGCCGACTTCGCGCGCCAGAACCCGAACACCGCGCGGGCGCTGGTGATGGCCCTGCTGGAGGCGGCGCGTTACATCGACAATCCCGCGCACCATGAGATGGTGGCGCACGTGCTGGCCGCGCGCGGCTGCATCAACACCGACACCGGCCTGCTGCTGCCGCGACTGCGGGGTGACTACAAGGACGGCCTCGGCCGCCGCTGGCACGACGGGCGGGCGGTGCGGTTCCACGGCGACGGCAGCGTCAACTATCCGTATCTGTCGGACGGCATGTGGTTCATCACCCAGCACCGGCGCTGGGGACTGCTGCGGCAGGATCCGGACTATCTGGCGATCGCGCAACAGGTGAACCGCATCGATCTGTACGCGCAGGCGGCCGCGGCCGTCGGCGTGCCGCTGCCGTCGTCACCGTTGCGCAGTTCGACGCTGATCGACGGGCGGTTCTGGAACGGCGGTGACCCGGCGGCTTACGCCCGCGGCTTTCCCATCATGGCGGCGGTGCGGGTCGGACAAGTCTCATCCAAAAGCGCCCATGACTGATCATTGCGGTGCTGCAGTGCACTGAATCGGTGCACCAAGCCACGTGGTGGAAGAGTGCGGAGTAAATAAGGCCTTGTATTTCTGCATGTTGTAATGATGGCAAGGGGTTTGCAAAGGCGGTAACTCGGAACCGGCAGTGTGTGCACACCGCTGCCGGCACATAGGCTCATCACCCAACGGCGGGTTGTGCGGCTGAAGCGAACGGCGGGGAAATCCCCGCGGTGTCGCTAGCGGACAAAGGCGTCCGGCAGGTGGCGGAAGGTTCGCCCCCGCCGACGCCTTTTTCATTTGTGACTGAAACCATGAACCGTAGGAGGATGTGATGAACAAATTGTTTTCAATCGTACCTGGCGCGACCCGCCGTCGCCTCGGGAGACTTTCGTATTTATTGCCGGCCGCGCTGGCCCTGCTGCTGGGCGCCATGAGCAGCGGCGCGCCGGCGGCGGAAAATGTGGAGAAGGCCGAACTCAAGTTCGGTTTCATCAAGCTGACCGACATGGCGCCGCTCGCCATCGCCTATGAAAAGGGCTTCTTCGAGGACGAGGGCCTGTACGTGACCCTGGAGGCGCAGGCCAACTGGAAGGTGCTGATTGACCGGGTGATCGACGGCTCGCTCGACGGCGCCCACATGCTCGCCGGCCAGCCCATCGGCGCGACCATCGGCATCGGCACCCAGGCCGATGTCATTACTCCGTTCAGCATGGACCTGAACGGCAACGCCATCACGGTATCGAACGAAATCTGGAATGCGATGAAGGCCAACATCAAGATGGGCGCCGACGGCAAGCCCGAACATCCCATCTCGGCGGCGGCGCTGAAGCCCGTCGTCGACAAGTACAAGGCCGAGGGCAGGAAGTTCAACATGGGCATGGTGTTCCCGGTGTCCACGCACAATTACGAACTGCGCTATTGGCTGGCAGCCGGCGGCATCAATCCGGGCGCCTACTCGCCGACCGACATTTCAGGCCAGATCAACGCCGACGTGTTGTTGTCGGTGACGCCGCCGCCACAGATGCCGGCCACGCTGGAGGCGGGCACTATCCTGGGCTATTGCGTGGGCGAACCGTGGAACCAGCAGGCCGTCTTCAAGGGCATCGGCGTGCCCGTCATCACCGACTACGAGATCTGGAAGAACAATCCGGAAAAGGTGTTCGGCATGACCCGGGCCTTCGCGGAAAAGTATCCCCGCACCACGATCGCCATCACCAAGGCGCTGATCCGGGCCGGCATGTGGCTGGATGCCGACAACGGGAAAAACCGCGCCGAGGCGGTGAAGATCCTGTCGCGCCCGGAATACGTCGGCGCCGACGCCGACGTCATTGCCAACAGCATGACCGGCACCTTCGAGTATGAAAAGGGCGACAAGCGCTCGTTGCCCGACTTCAATGTATTTTTCCGCTACAACGCAACCTATCCGTACTACTCCGACGCGGTGTGGTACCTGACCCAGATGCGCCGCTGGGGCCAGATCAGCGAGGCCAAGCCGGATTCCTGGTATGACGAAGTGGCGAAGAAAGTCTACCGTCCCGACATCTACAAAGCCGCCGCCGAGGCGCTCATCAAGGAGGGCAGGATGAAGGCCGGGGATCTGCCGCAGACCGACGGCTACAAGCCGCCGACCAGCGCTTTCATCGACGGCATCGAGTACGACGGCAGGAAACCCAACGATTATCTGGCGAAGTTCGCCATCGGCAACAAGAAATAACCGGACGCGCCGCAGAGGAAGATACTCGCGGCCCGGATTGATGCAGTGAGGAGATCGATGAAATGAAGATGAACCTGACACGGCTGGCCCATTTTCTTGACCAGGCCGGCCTGACCTGGTTCGCGCCGGTCATCCGGTTGTGCGCCGGCGAGGATCCAGGCGCGCAGTTGAAAAGCCTGTGGATGCTGATCGGCGTGCCGCTCGTGGCGCTGGTGATGTTCCTGGGCTTGTGGAACGCCACCGCCGCCGGCGTGCAGACCAGTCTCGGCGCCATCCCGGGTCCGGCGCAGGTGTGGCGGGAGTTCCGCAACCTGGTGGAAAGCCATCACGAGGAGCGGGCCAAGGCGCAGGCCTTCTACGACCGGCAGCGGGCGCGCAACGCGGAGCTGCTGGCCCAGGACCCCGGCGCCAGGGTCGAGATCCGGCCATGGACCGGCAAGCCGACGTTCTTCGATCAGATCCTGACCAGTCTCAAGACGGTGTTCACCGGCTTCCTGCTGGCCTCGCTGGTGGCGGTGCCGCTCGGCATCCTCTGCGGCACCAGTCGCGTCGTCATGGCGGCGCTGAATCCGCTCATCCAGATATTCAAGCCGGTGTCGCCACTCGCCTGGCTGCCGATCGTGACCCTGATTGTCAGCGCGGCGTACGCGAGCAACGACGGCTGGGTGCCCAAGTCGTTCATCGTTTCGGCGATCACGGTGACGCTCTGCTCGCTGTGGCCGACGGTGATCAACACCGCCGTCGGCGTCGCCTCGGTGGACAGGGACCTCATCAACGTCGCGCGCGTGCTGCAACTGTCGTGGACCACGCGCATCGTCAGGATCGTCATTCCCTCGGCCCTGCCGCTCATCTTCACCGGCCTGCGCCTGTCGCTGGGCGTGGGCTGGATGGTGCTGATCGCCGCCGAGATGCTGGCGCAGAATCCGGGCTTGGGCAAGTTCGTGTGGGATGAGTTCCAGAACGGCAGCTCGCAGTCGCTGGGCCGCATCATGGTGGCGGTGCTGACCATCGGCCTCATCGGCTTTCTGCTCGACCGCCTCATGCTGACGCTGCAGCAATTGTTCAGCCACGGTGAGCAGCGCTCGTGAGCGGCCGTCCGGGATGAGGATGACCATGATGCTGTCACCGTTGAAAAGAAGGGAAATCGCGGCGCCGGAGACGACACCGGCGACTGCGCAATTATCCGCGCCAGCGCTGCTGGAACTGAAGGGCGTCGGCAAGTCCTACGGGCGCGGCGCGCAGGCCACCCCCGTGCTCAAGGACATCAATCTTGCCATCCGCGAGGGGGAGTTCATCGCCATCGTCGGATTCTCCGGCAGCGGCAAGACCACGCTCATCTCGCTCGTCGCCGGCCTGATCCGGCCGGATGCGGGGGCGGTGCTGAAGAACGGCCGTCCCGTCACGGGGCCGGGACCGGATCGCGGCGTGGTGTTCCAGAATTATTCGCTGATGCCGTGGATGACGGTGTACCAGAACGTGGCCCTGGCGGTGAACCAGGTCCACCGGCATCTGCCGCCGGCGGAACGCCGGGCGCGCATCGAAAAGTACATTGGCATGGTGAACCTGACGCCGGCGATGGAGAAAAGGCCGGCGGAGCTGTCCGGCGGCATGCGCCAGCGCGTGGCGGTGGCCCGCGCCCTTGCCATGAGCCCGGACATCCTGCTGCTTGACGAGCCGCTGTCGGCGCTCGACGCGCTGACGCGCGCGAAATTGCAGGATGAAATCATCCGCATCTGGGAGCAGGAAAAAAAGACGGTGATCCTCATCACCAACGACGTCGACGAGGGGCTCATGCTCGCCGACCGCATCATTCCGCTTCAGCCCGGCCCCGGCGCAACGCTGGGACCCGCGTTTCCGGTCGATCTGCCGCGGCCGCGCGATCGCAGGGCGATGAACCATGATCCGGCCTTCAAGCGCCTGCGCCGCGAAGTGACCCAGTACCTGATGGACGCGGGCATGGCGCGTCAGCAGGCCGCGGATCAGGAGGTCAGGCTGCCCGACGTGCTGCCCGTCACCGCGCGGGAGCTGCAGCCGATCGGCACCGTCCATCATGACGCGCTGTCGGAGTTGGAGCTTGAACGCTATGTCGATTTCGCCGGGGTGTCGAAGATTTATCCCACGCGCAAGGGGCCGGTGAAGGTGGTGAAGGATTTCAATCTGCACGTCCGCAAGGGCGAGTTCATCTCCATCATCGGCCACTCCGGCTGCGGCAAGTCCACGGTGCTGTCGATGGTCGCCGGCCTGAACGACATCAGCGCGGGCGGCATCACCCTCAATTACCGCGAAATCGACGCCGCCGGGCCGGACCGTGGCATCGTCTTCCAGTCGCCGAGCCTGGTGCCGTGGCTGTCGGCCTACGACAACGTCCGCCTCGGCGTCGATCGCGTCTATCCGCACGTCTCCGCGCGGGAGCGCCGCGACATCATCACCTATTACCTGACCCGCGTCGGCCTGGCGAATGCCATGGACAGGAAGGCGGCGGAACTTTCCAACGGCATGAAGCAGCGCGTCGGCATCGCCCGCGCCTTCGCCCTGTCGCCCAAGCTGCTGCTGCTGGACGAGCCCTTCGGCATGCTGGATTCGCTGACGCGCTGGGAGTTGCAGGAGGTGTTGATGGAGGTGTGGACGCGCAGCCGGCTCACCGCCATCATCGTCACGCACGACGTCGACGAGGCCATCCTGCTCGCCGATCGCGTGGTGATGATGACCAACGGTCCGAACGCACGCGTCGGCAGGATCATGAACGTGGACCTGCCGCGCCCGCGCACCCGCAGGCAACTGCTCGATCACCCGGATTACTACCGCCTGCGCGAGGGTCTCATCGACTTCCTCGCCGCATGCGATCACCCCTGAACAAAGGAGGCGCCATGAACAGGGAAAAGCTCGTGTTGGTCGGCAACGGCATGGCCGGCGTGCGCACGCTGGAGGAGCTGCTGAAGCTCGCGCCAGACAAGTACGACGTCACCGTCTTCGGCGCCGAGCCGCACCCGAACTACAACCGCATCCTGCTGTCGCCGGTGCTGGCCGGCGAGAAGACCGTGGATCAGATCATCCTCAATGACGAGGCATGGTACGACGGGCACGGGATCACCCTGCACAAAGGCAGAATGGTCACGCGCATCGACCGCAGGCAGCGGCGCGTGCGCACGGCGGACGGACTGGAGGCCGCCTATGACCGGCTTATTCTGGCGACCGGCTCGCATCCCTTCATGCTGCCCGTCCCGGGGCGCGACCTGCCGGGCGTGGTGACCTTCCGCGACATCCACGACGTCGATCGCATGCTGGCGGCGGCGGCGCGGGGCGGCAGGGCGGTGGTCATCGGCGGGGGGCTGCTGGGCCTCGAAGCGGCGAGCGGCCTTTCCAAACGCGGCATGGACGTGACCGTGGTGCATCTGCTGGAGACGCTCATGGAGCGGCAACTCGATGCCGCCGCCGCGGCGCTGCTCAAACAATCGCTGGAAGCGCGCGGGATCAAGTTCCTCACCGGCCGCGAGACCCAGGCCATACTCGGCGATGATCATGTGCGCGGCGTGCGTTTCAAGCCTGCCCTGAGCAAAGTCGAAGGGGACGGCGGGGAGGTTGCCGCCGATCTGGTGGTGATGGCCGTCGGCATCAAGCCGAACATTGATCTGGCGAAGTCCGCGGGCCTGTACTGCGAGCGCGGCGTCATCGTCAACGACACCATGCAAACCTACGACCCCCGCATCTACGCGGTCGGCGAATGCGTGCAGCACCGCGGCCGGAGCTACGGGCTGGTGGCGCCGCTCTTCGAGCAGGCCAGGGTCTGCGCCAATCATCTGGCCGAGCTCGGCTTCGCGCGCTACGGCGGCTCCGTCACCTCCACCAAGCTCAAGGTCACCGGCATCGATCTGTTTTCCGCCGGCGATTTTCAGGGCGGCGCCGGCACCGAGGAGATCGTGCTCAAGGACGCCACCCGCGGCGTCTACAAGAAACTGGTGCTGAAGGACAACCGCATCGTCGGCGGCGTGCTGTACGGCGACACCGTCGACGGCTCGTGGTACTTCCAGTTGATGAAGGACGGCACCGACGTCGCGCACCTGCGCGATCATCTGCTGTTCGGCCAGGCGCATCTTGGCGATTCGGGCCACGGCGAGAAGGTGAGCCAGGTGGCGGCGATGCCGGACCACGCCGAGATCTGCGGCTGCAACGGCGTCTGCAAGGGCGCAATCGTCCGCGCCATCATCGATAGGAAGCTGTTCACGCTGGACGAAGTGCGCGCCCACACCAAGGCCTCGAGCTCCTGCGGCTCCTGCACCGGCCTGGTCGAGGAACTGCTGGCCTCGACCGTCGGCGCCGATTACACGCAGACGCCCAAGACCCGGCCGCTGTGCCCCTGCACCCATTACACGCACGAGGAGGTGCGTCGCGCTATCCTCGACAACGAACTCAAAACCATTCCCGCCGTGCGCGCGTTTATGGAATGGAAGACGCCGGACGGCTGCCACATCTGCCGGCCCGCGCTCAACTATTACCTGATTTGCGCCTGGCCGGGCGAATATGCGGACGACGCCCAGTCGCGCTTCATCAACGAGCGCGCCCACGCCAACATCCAGAAGGACGGCACCTACTCGGTGGTGCCGCGCATCTGGGGCGGCATCACCAGCCCGCAGCAGTTGCGCGCCATCGCCGACGTCGCCGAGAAATACCGGGTGCCGACGGTGAAGATCACCGGCGGCCAGCGCATCGATCTCCTGGGCGTGAAGAAGGAGGACCTGCCGAAGGTGTGGGGCGATCTCGCTGAAGCGGGCTTCGTCTCCGGCCATGCCTACGGCAAGGCGCTGCGCACGGTCAAGACCTGCGTCGGCTCCGAGTGGTGCCGCTTCGGCACGCAGGACTCGACCACCATGGGCATCCGGCTGGAGAAAATGACCTGGGGCGCGTGGACGCCGCACAAGGTCAAAATGGCGGTGTCCGGCTGCCCGCGCAACTGCGCCGAGGCCACCATCAAGGACTTCGGCGTGGTCGCCGTGGATTCCGGCTGGGAACTGCACGTCGGCGGCAACGGCGGCGTCAAGGTGCGCGCCACCGATCTGTTGTGCAAGGTGGAAACCATGGAGGAGGTGGAGGAATACTGCGCCGCCTTTCTGCAGCTCTACCGCGAGGACGCGCGCTATCTCGAGCGCACCGCGCCCTGGATCGAGCGCGTGGGGCTTGAATTCGTCAGGAAATCCATCGTTGACGATGAGGAAAACCGCCGGCGCCTGGCGGCGCGGTTCCGCGATTCGCAGCAGCACGCGCAAAAGGATCCCTGGGCCGAGCGCGCCGCCGGCGTGCAGCGCCAGGAATTTGCGCCGCTCAAGACCGTTCCGGCAGTCCGCGCGGTCGCGTAATTGCGCGTGGAGTCGAAACAACCCCTCTCCCCGGGACCTGCCTTGGGCGGCGTCGAAGGGGGAGGGGAAGGGTGGGGGGGTGACGGTGAAAGAAAACTGGATCGAAATCGGGCCATTGCAGGATATCCCGCGGCTGGGCGCGCGGGTGGTGCGCACGCCGCAAGGCGACATCGCCGTGTTCCGCGCCGCCGATGACGCCGTGTTCGCGCTCGACGATCGCTGCCCGCACAAGGGCGGGCCGCTGTCGCAGGGCATCGTCTACGACCGCCGCGTGGCCTGCCCCCTGCACAACTGGGTGATTTCGCTGGAAAGCGGCGAGGCCACCGGCGCCGACAGGGGCTGCACCCGCCGTCACGAGGTCAAAATCGAGAACGGCCGCATCCTGTTGCGGCTGGCCGCGGCGCACGGCGCCGGACCGGCGGCGGAGCCACGTTGCGCCTCCGCGCGGTAGCTTGAAATGAGTGCCACAGCCGTCGCCACCACGTGCCCTTACTGCGGGGTGGGCTGCGGCGTTCTGGCCGAGCGCCGGCCGGACGGCGGCTGGCGGGTGCGCGGCGATCCGGACCATCCCGCCAATGCCGGCCGGCTGTGCTCCAAGGGCGCGGCGCTGGCGGAAACCCTGGACCTCGAGGACCGGCTGCTGCATCCCGAGCTGCGCGGGCGGCGCGTGTCATGGAATGTCGCGCTCGATCACGTCGCCGCGGAGTTCAAGCGCATCATCCAGGCGCACGGCCCGCAGGCCGTGGCCTTCTATGTCTCCGGCCAGCTATTGACCGAGGATTATTACGTCGCCAACAAGCTGATGAAAGGCTACCTCGGCGCCGCCAACATCGACACCAACTCGCGGCTGTGCATGTCCTCCAGCGTGGCCGGCCACCAGCGCGCCTTCGGCGCCGACGCGGTGCCGTGCAGCTACGCCGATCTGGAACTGGCCGATCTGCTGGTGCTGGTCGGCTCCAACGCCGCCTGGTGCCATCCGGTGCTGTGGCAGCGCATGTTGGAGTCACGCCGCGCCCGGCCGGAGGTGAAGATTGTCGTCATCGATCCACGCCGCACCGCCACCGCCGCCGAGGCGGATTTGTTTCTGCCCCTCCGCTCCGGCACGGACACGATGCTGTTCAATGGCCTGCTGCACCACTTGAACCGGGAGTCGGCGCTCAACTGGAGTTTTCTCGAGCATCGCACCGAGGGCTACGCGGCGGCTTTCGCCGCCGCCCGCGACAGCGCGCCGTCGATCCCGGCGGTGGCCGCGGCCTGCGGACTGGACGCGGAGGACGTGGCACGGTTCTACCGCATGTTCACGCGCACCGAACGGGTGGTCACCTGCTATTCCCAGGGCGTCAACCAGTCCTCCAGCGGCACCGACAAGGTCAACAGCATCATCAACTGCCATCTTGCCACCGGTCGCATCGGCAGGCCGGGCATGGGGCCGTTCTCGCTCACCGGCCAGCCCAACGCCATGGGCGGGCGCGAGGTCGGCGGTCTCGCCAATCAGCTGGCCGCGCACATGCACCTCGACAATCCCGATCACCGCGACTGCGTGCAGCGTTTCTGGAAATCGCCGGTGATCGCGCAAACGGCGGGATTGAAGGCCGTCGACATGTTCCGGGCCGTCGGCCGCGGCGAGATCAAGGCGGTGTGGATCATGGCCACCAACCCGGTGGTGAGCCTGCCCGACGCCGACGCCGTGCGCGCGGCGCTCGCCGGCTGCGAACTGGTGGTGGTTTCCGATTGCGTGCGCCACACCGACACCACCGCGCTCGCGCACGTGCTGCTGCCGGCCCAGGCCTGGGGCGAGAAGGAGGGCACGGTGACCAACTCCGAGCGCCGCATCTCGCGCCAGCGCGCCTTCCTGGCGCCGCCGGGCGAGACCCGGCCGGACTGGTGGATCGTGAGTGAGGTGGCGCGCCGCATGGGCTTCGGCGACGCCTTCCGCTATCAAAGCGCCGCCGACATCTTCCGCGAGCATGCCGCGCTCAGCGCCTACGAGAATCACAATCGCCGCGATTTCGATCTGGGCGGGCTCGCCGGCATCGATGACGACAGCTACGACGCGCTGCGCCCGGTGCAGTGGCCTCTGCCTGCAGCCATGCGCGAGAGACTCCCTCTCCCCTTGCGGGAGAGGGCGGGGGGGAGGGGGAAACCATCCCCGGCTGACTCTCCACCCTCTCCCCGCAAGGGGGTGGGGGTCGAAAGCCGGGGCACCGCAAGGATGTTTGCGGACGGTCGCTTTTTCCATCCGGGCGGCCGGGCGCGCCTGGTGCCGATCCAGCCGCGGCCGCCCGCTTGCGCGCCTGATGAGGAATATCCATTGGCGCTCAACACCGGCCGCGTGCGCGACCACTGGCACACCATGACGCGCACCGGCAAATCGGCGCGGCTGTCGGCACATGCGCCGGAGCCCTGCATCGACATCCATCCCGCCGATGCGGAGCGGTCAGGCCTGGTCAGAGATCAACTCGCCTGCATCGAAAGCCGCTGGGGCAGCGCCGTCGGACGGGTCCGCATCAGCGACGCGCAGCGGCCGGGCGAAGTGTTCATGCCCATGCACTGGAATGATCAGTACGCAGCCAGGGCGCGCGTCGACGCCGTGGTGAATCCCGCCGTCGATCCGCATTCCGGCCAGCCGGAATTGAAGCATACGCCGGTGCGCATCGCGCCGCTCAGGCCGGCGTGGGAGGCGGTGCTGTTCGGGGTCGCCGACCCGCCCGCGGAAAGCGCGCACTGGGTGCGGGTGCGCGGCAACGGCGGCGGGCGCGTGCACGCCGCCGGCCTCCAATGGCCGCGGGCGGGGCCGCCGGTCGCGGCGGGCTGGCTGCCGCCGCCGGCCCCCGGCGAGGAGCTGATCGAATACGCGGACGTGGCCGCCGGCCGCTACCGCGCCGCGCTGCTGCGCGGCGGCCGGCTGCGCGCCTGCGTCTTTGCCATGCGCGGCGGCGATCTCCGTCCGCACATCGAATGGCTGGACGGATTGATGGGACACCAGCAGCCGTTGAGCGTCGCTGATCGAATGGCGCTGCTGTCGGGCCAGCCCCCGCGCAACGGCGTCGACGCGGGCCCGCTGGTATGCGCATGTTTTGGCGTCGGTCGCAACACCATTCTCAAGGCGGCCAGGGACGGCTGCCGTTCGGTGGACGACATCGGTCGCGCGCTCAACGCCGGCAGCAACTGCGGCTCCTGCCGTGCCGAAATCCGCGAACTCCTCAATGCCGCATCGTGAATTCCATGCGGATGGAAGCTCGGTGTTCACTGACGGGCCGGCAACTTTCAGGAGAATCTGATGCAGCGCAAACGAAGTGTTTCATCGCCTGCCAATTGACTTGAGCAGGCAGTTCCATAAGAATTGCCCGTCAGGGTGAGTCAGACGCGGCCGGGCATTGGCTTGCGTCGCCATAATCAACCAAAATCGAGCGGATAGGGGAGTGTTTCGGCTGTTTCTGACCGAAACAAGCAAACCACATGATGAGTCGCGGCTCCCGTTCAACAACCTTGACCTCCTTACGCCGCACCGTACTCGCCGCCTTCTGCATATCAAGTCTCGCCGTGTCCGCCGGCGGCGAACCCAATATCGTCGAGCCCAAGTACCCCGCGCCCGCCGAGCCCCCCGTGCTGCCGCCTCCCACCCCGGAACCGGCGTCCCAAGGGGTGCTTCCACCCCCGGCCGCCGAAACGCCTCCGTCCGCGCCCGGCGCCCCACCGGCCCAGTCCGAGGCAGCGGCTCCCGCCGCGCCGGCCGGCAATGGGCCGCAGCCCACGGCCGCCACCGAGGGCGCCGCCGGCGCGGCAGTCGCGCCCGCCGAGCCGGAATCTGACGAGCCACCGCCCACGGCCAAGCCCGGCGAGTGTTATGCCCGCGTCAACATACCGCCCGAGGTGGTGACCGTGCAGGAACAGGTGCTCAAGCACGAGGCCTATCAGAAAGTCGAGGTCGTTCCGCCCGTTTTCCAGACCACGGAGGAGACCGTGCTGGTGAAGGATGCCTCCAAGCGCATCGAGGTCGTCCCGGCGGAATACGAAACCAAGACCGAGCAGGTGCTGGTGCGCCCCGCCACGACCCGCCTGGAAATCGTTCCGGCGGAGTATGAGGAAGTGAAGGAGCAGGTCCTGGTGCGCGCCGGCTACAACAAGTGGGAGAAATGCCCGCCGACGGGCGGCAAGAGCAGGAAAACCAGGGGAGAGAACGATGACACGGAAGTGCTCTGCCTGGTGGAAGTACCCCCCGAGTATCAGACCGTGACCAAACAGGTGGTGAAAAAACCGGAGACGACGCGCCAGGTGACGGTGCCCGCCGAATACACCACCGTGACCAGGAGCGTGCTGAAAACCCCGGCGACGACGCGCGAGGTGGATGTGCCGGCGGAATACAAGAAAGTGCTCGTCACCAAGGAGGTGAGTCCGGCGCGGGAAGTGAAAGTGGACGTGCCGGCGGAATACGAGACGGTGACGCGCTTGAAGCGCATCAACAACGGGCGCATCGAGTGGCGTTCAATCCTCTGCCGCGCCGACGCCACGCCGGCGAAGATCATGGAGATCCAGAAGGCGCTGAAAGAGGCCGGCTACGATCCCGGCAAGATTGACGGCGTGCTCAGCACCAGGACGTTCGCGGCGATCTACGCCTATCAAAAAGCCAAGAATCTGCCGCAAGACTACGGCAATTATCTCAACATCGACACCGTCAACGCGCTCGGCATCCAGCCGCATTAAGCAGTCCCCGCGCGATACCCGCGGCCCCCGGTTTCCGGCCGCTGAAATCCGCGGACTCCACAACTCCCTTTCCTCACACCGTCAGAACAGCGTCACCACAACCGAGGCGCCGACGCACAGAACGACCACGGCGATGGGCGGCACGCGCCACCGCTCGAGCAGCAGCAGACCCGCCGCGGCGATGATCACGTCCCGGTAATCGCGCACGGAGGTCGTCCACACGGGGTTGTACAGCGCCGCGCCCAGCACGCCCACCACGGCGGCGTTGACGCCGGCCAGCGCCCCTTTCGCCGGCGGGGCGGCGTTGATGAGCGCCCACAGGCGCAGGCCGGCGACGGCGATCAAAAGACCCGGCAGGAACATGAAACCGAGCGCAACGGCCGCGCCGGGCAGCATGCTTCCGTGGGGCGCGGTCACGGCGCCGAGGTAGGCGGCGACCGCGAACAACGGTCCCGGCATCGCCTGGGCGAAGCCGTAGCCGGCGAGGAAGGCGTCGTCCGTCATCCAGCCGCCCGGCACCAGCGCGTCACGCAGCAACGGCAGCACCACGTGCCCGCCGCCGAACACCAGCGCCCCGGCGCGGTAAAAAATATCCGCCAGCGCCGTCATCCCGCCGGGCGTCGACGCCGCCGCCAGCGGCAGGCCCGCCAGCAGGATGAGAAACAGCGCCAGCGCCGCTCCGGCGGCGCGATTGCCGATGGAACCGTGCAGGCGCACGGCCGGCCCGCGCACGTTCCGGCACCAGATCAGGCCGCCGACAGCGCCCAGAACAAGGACCCCCATCTGCATCAAGGTCCCGCCGTTGAACAATAATATGGCCATCGCCGTGACGGCGATGAGCGCGCGGGCGGGATCGGGGCAGAGTCGCCGCGCCATGCTCAAGACCGCCTGCGCCACGACCGCGACCGCCACCAGCTTGAGGCCGTGCAGCACGCCGCCCATCATCGAGTCCTGCACCCTGGGCGCGTACACCGCGAAAAGATACATCAGCAGCGCGGACGGCAGCGTGAAACCCAGAAAGGCCGCGATCGCGCCGGGCCATCCCGCGCGGCGGAGTCCGATTAGAAAGCCGACCTGGCTGCTGGCGGGGCCGGGCAGCAACTGGCAGAGCGCCACCAGCCCCGCGTATTCCTCCGCGCTAAGCCAGCGCCGCCGTTGGACGTAAGTGCGCTCGTAGTAGCCCAGATGCGCGATCGGCCCGCCGAACGAGGTCAGACCGAGCTTGAGCGCCTCGATCAGGACCTCCGCGGCACAGCCTTTCCCGGCGGTAATGCTCCGCGTGTCGCTTGCTTGGCGCGCGTCATCATTCACGGAGTCATCTTAGAACAAATGGAGGTACGCCCCCAATGTGTACCGGCTGTTCGTGAAAATTTTCTACTCGGTTTTGGGATCGGGAATGCGGGTGAAGGCGATGCGCAACGGCGCCTCGCGCAGGGCGCGGTGGGCGCCGCCGAAGTAAACCGCGTTCTTGCCATGGCGCAGATTGAGTTTGTCGAGGCTCGCGGTGAGCGCGGCGCGCCTCGGCTCCTCGTCAAATAATCCAGGCGTGTGATGGGCCGCGTCCACCAGATTGAGCATGGTTACGCCCACGCGCATGAGTTTCGTGCGCAGCCGCGGACGCTGCTCCCACAGCGCGTTCAGGGCATGAATTAATTCCAGCGTGTCCTGCGTCTCGCCGATGCGCATTTCCGTGTGCCAGCGCCGGCCTTCTGCGTAACTCAAGCCCAACGCCATGCCGGCGGCGTAGTAGCCCTGTTTGCGCAGCCGCATCGCCGCCTTTTGCGTCAGCCGGTGCAACACGGCGAAGGCGTCCTTGTCATTGCGCAAATCCGGCGGCAGGACATGCGAATGGCCGAGCGTCACCTGCCCGGCGTGGGCCCGGCGCTCGACGCGTTCGCCGCGCAACTGCCGCCAGAATCGCTCGCCCTCGACGCCGCCCCAGACGTTGCGAAGTTTTTCCTTGCTCGCGTTGCATAACTTCTCGACGCTGGTGATACCGTGTTTGCGCAGCCGCGCCTCCATGCGCGGGCCGATGCCGTAGAGATCGCGCAGTTCGAGGCCGTACAGCGCCTGGGGGAGGGCATCGGGTTCGATGACCGTCAAGCCATCAGGTTTTTGCATGTCGCTCGCGGTCTTGGCGATGAAGACATTGGGGCCGATGCCGATGGAGCACTTGAGGTACGGACTCACCTCTTTGGCGATGCTTTGCTTGACGCGCTTGGCCAGCGCCTCGGCGGTCGCGCGCTCGCGCCAACTGCCGGTGAGCTCGCACCACATCTCGTCGATGGACATCACCTCGGCGACCGGCGCGCAGCGCTCGACCGCGTCGATCAGTTTGTAGTGATACTCCACATAGGTTTCATGCCGGGCCGGTACTATTTGCAGATCAGGGCACAGGCGCCTGGCGTCGCTGACGCGCGTGCCGGTCTTGACGCCATAGGCCCTGGCCTCGTAGCTCGCGGCGATGCAGCAGGTGGTGTCGGCCATCACCGGCACGACGGCCACGGGGCGGCCGCGCAGCTCTTCCTTTTCCGCCTGCTCCACGGAGGCGAAGTAGGAATTGAAATCCAGGAACAGCACGTTCATGCAATCAAGGTAGCACAACAGATATGTATCGAAGTAACAGGTTGATTCAAAACGTCACGAGACAGCCAGGTGACAGTGGAAAATGGGAAATCCCTCACCCGCTCACGCCGCCCTCTCCCGCAGCAGAGGAATCACTCGCGGGGGGCGATGAAAAGGCCGAAGGCCCGGCTGCCGTTTCCCGTTTTTATGCTTTGCGTGATTTCGAGGGTTTCGGTGTCGATCATATCCAGTTGATCGCCGAACCAGTTGGCGACGGCGACGCGCCGGCCGCCCGGCTCCAGCATGATGCCTTCCGGATAGCCGCTGACGTCGAGGGTCTTGATGACGGTGTTGGTCCTGAGATCGATCACCGACACGGTGTCGTCGTGCTGGTTGGTGACGAACAAATGTTGATGCACTGGATCGACGGCACTGGCGTAGGGGAACTCCTGCACGCCGACGGTAGCAGTGACTTTCAAGGTCGTAGCGTCGATGATGCTGATGCTGTTGTTCTGCACGTTTGCGGCGTAGAGCGTTTTGTCATCCGGTGACACAGTCACACCGAACGGCGCCTTGCCGGTCTGTATCAGCGCTAGTTGTTTGTAGCTCCTCGTGTCGAACACGGCAAGATTGTTGTCATCGCGGTTGGTGACATACACGCGCGTGCCCTTGCTGTTGTAGGCGATGCCGGAGGGCGACCTGCCGGTCGGGAAGGTCCTGGTAACGGCGAGTTTCCGGGTGTCAATGACGAATATCCTGTCGTCATACCAATCGGCCACCAACAGTGGATTGCCGCTGGGATGCAGGGCGATGCCGAGCGGCCCGCTGCCCGCGGGAATCGTCGCGATGACTTTTTGCGCGGCGGGGTCGATGACGGAAACAGTTTTGCCGACGGGGTTGGTGACATAAACACGGCTGTTGTCCGCCGCCGCCGCGACACCGGCCGGTTTCTCGCCGACCTTGATGGTGGCGATGGATTTGTTTTGCGCCAGATCAACGACCGAAATGGTGTTATCACCTTGATTGGTGACGTAGGCGAACGGCGCAGCCGGACTCGATTGCATCAGCAAAGACGCAGCGAGCGCTACCATTGGCATCGATCGGTGTGGCGTCATAAATTAGGAAAATTACAGCAAATCATTCAAGCCCGCCCACCCTGGCCCTCTCCCGCGAGGGGAGAGGGTGCAATAAAAAACCCGCTCCACCTTGCGATAGAGCGGGTTTGTTCTGACAACAATCCAAAATTACTTCCCGCCGGCAAACAGGGCCTTGATCTTGCCGAGTCCGGCGTCGTAGATGCCGTTGATGGCGCTGGTCGCGGCCTCGTCGTCCTGGCCCTTCTTGGGATTGTTGGTGGGATCGACGCGATAAAAGCCGCCTTTCCACGTGACCCTGGAGCCGCCCTTGCCGTCATCCTCGACCTGGATCTGCGAGGCGTAGTTGGCGACCGGCACCACGGCGGGGTCAACCTTGGTGATCTTGTACTTGTAGAACATCTTGGCGTCATCGTACTTCAGCAATTCCTCGTCGATGGTTGGCCCCGTGTTGGGATCGTTCAGGCGCAGTTCGCGGGTGGCGCCGACGGCATTGCCGCCGCTGCCGGTGCACTTGGCGACCGCGGGATGCCATTTTTCGATGGCGCAGAAATCCTTGAGCAGTCCCCAGACCTTGGCCGGCGGGGCGTTGACGTCGACTTCCTTCTCCACCTTGAGGCGCGAGGGGCCGTGGGCCAGCGCCAGGGCGGGGGTGAGCAGCAGGGTGACAGCGAGGGACTTCAAAATCTTGGACATGACTCTCTCCATTCGGTGATGATTCAAGTTGTCTGGCGGCTGATGGGTCGCCGTGGGCGCATCATTGTACTGAAAATCAACCACCGTGGGTTGGAGTCGGCTTTGTTCATGGGGTTCCGTGGATTTTTGATTGCCGCGCTGTTCGCTTCCGCGGCCTGGGCGCAGCCGCCGGAGCAGGCCATGCTGGCGGTTCAAACCGCTGCCGGCGGGCGCGTCGAATTTCAGGTCGAAATCGCCGACACGCCGGGCAGGCGCCAGCAGGGACTGATGTCCCGCCGCGCGCTGGCCGGAAATGCCGGCATGCTGTTCATATTCGGGGAGGTCGGGCCGGTGTCGATGTGGATGAAGGGCACGTTGTTGTCGCTGGACGTGCTGTTTATCGACGATGACGGGCGCATCGTCCGCATTGCGCCCGAGACCTCGCCGGAATCGACGGCCTTGATTCCATCGGGCAAGCCGGTGCGGGCGGTGCTGGAGATCAACGCCGGCGTTTGCCGCCGGCTCGGCATCCGCGTAGGCGATCAGATCGACAGGGGCGCGCTCAGGGCCTGGTGGCCGGCGCCGTCAGCGCCGCAAACGCGGTACCGAAGCCCTTCAGCGATAGCGGCACCTTGACCTCCCGGCGGCCGGCGCCGTGAAATGCAACCTCCGCCTTGGCGCCCTTTTTGAGTTTGTCAAGGGTGGCGTCGTCCAGTCTGAGCACCGCCTTGCAACCATCGGGCTGGCAGATTTCATAGGGGAACGGCAGCAGCTCGCCCTCGTCGATTTTGAGCGACACGCCGGGCGGCAGCAGGACCCCCAGCGGCAGGGTGAAGAGCGCAAAGGGCTGGTTCTGCTCCGGCGCCAATGCAATGATCACGCGCATAATAATTTGTCCGCCCTGCTTCAACGCCAAATTTTGCTCGATGGCGCATTGCTTTTTGTTGTCCGCCTTGTCGCTGTTCTGATCCTTGTTTCCCGAGAGGAATTTGCACCGGTAAGTCCAGTTCTCGTAGGTCTTGGTTTCTACATTGGGCCTGTCGGCGGCGGTCTTGTCCTCTGATTTGGTCGTCTTGGATTCAGCGAGGATCTCCACCGGTGCGCAGATCAGACACAGGGTGAGCGCCAGTTTGAAAACCCGTTTGCAGCCTTCCTGCTCGGGCATGGAAGGATTCATGTCGATCCCTGTGATGTGGAGTGGGCGGCAGCCTAGCAGCAAGACCGTTTCGCGGCAACCCGTCGCGCCCCTCAACCCTTTCCGCCGCCGCCCGCGTTTATAGGGGGACACTCACCTTGTATTGAAAGGAGTTTGTCATGAACTTGAAAGCAGTGGCTTTGGCGGTATTGATGGCGACTCTGGCGCAGCAGGCCCAGGCGATCGGCTCGCTCACTGACATCAGCATATATGATCGACGGGAGCACCGGACGCTGCCGGTCTATGAGCACGACGGCCGCTATTACGTCGCGGGCCGGCCGGGCAATGAATACCAGATCAATCTCCGCAACCAGAGCGGTGGCGACGTGCTGACGGTCATCTCGGTCGACGGCGTCAACGCCGTCACCGGCGAGACCGCCGGCTGGGGCCAGACCGGCTACGTGCTGGGCGCGGGCGCGTCGGCGGAGATCGCCGGCTGGCGCAAGAGCCAGGATCGGATCGCCGCGTTCTACTTCACGCGCCTGCCGGATTCCTACGCGGCCCGCACCGACCGGCCGGACAATGCCGGCGTCATCGGCGTGGCGGTGTTCCGCCGCAAGATCGAACCGCCGCCCGTGCCGTATCCGGCATTCGGCCGCGAGGACGGGCGCGGCTACTACGACGGCGGGGCCGCCGCCGGCGAGGCCGCCGCTTCCAGCGCGCTGGCGAATCAGGCGCCGGCCGCGCCGCGCTCCGACGCCCCCGAACGCAAGGCCATGCGCGACGGAAGCCGGCTTGGCACCGGTCACGGCCGCGGCGAGTATTCCCATGTCACCTACACGGACTTCGAACGCGCCACCGAAGCGCCCGCCGAGATCATCTCCATCTATTACGACAGCTACAGCAACCTGGTGGCGCAGGGCGTGATCCCGTCCCGGCCGCCGGCGATCCGCCCCTTTCCCGGCAATTTCGTCCCGGATCCGTGAGGGGCGGCGCGGAGGGTGGATTTTGCCCACGGATACCGCGCCTCCGCTACACTGATGTATGTGGATGCCGGGGCCGCCAGTGACGAGGACTTGATGCTGCGCTACGCCGCGGGTCAGGCGGTGGCCTTCGACGCGCTGTACCGGCGCCACAAGGGCGGCATATATCGCTACTTCCTCCGCCAGCTCCGGGATCGGTCGCTGGCGGAGGAATTGTTCCAGGACGTGTGGCTGAACCTGATCAACGCGCGCGGCCGCTACCGCGTACAGGCGAAGTTCACGACCTGGCTGTACGCGCTGGCGCACAACCGCCTCATGGATCATTATCGCCGCCGGCGGGGCGTGGTGGCGATCAGTTTCGCCGCGCCCGAGGATGAGGAGAGGAGTGACACGCCGGAACCCGCGGCGGCGGAGTCGGAGCAGCCGGAGCGTCGGCTGGAGGCGCAGCGGCAACTGGCGCGGTTGATCGCATTGGTCGAAAATCTGCCAATGGCGCAGCGCGAGGCGTTTTTGTTGCATGAAGAAGGCGGCCTCGGGATCGACGAGATCGCCGAGGCCACCGGCGTCAACCGCGAGACCGCCAAGAGCCGCCTGCGTTACGCCGTCGCCAAACTGAAGGCGGGGATGGGGGATTGCCTATGACCGACGCCAGGGACAAAGACGGGGAATTGGACAATCATCTGCGCGGCGGATCGGCGCTGTCGCGGCAATACGGCGCAGCCTCGACCGAGACGCCGCCCGCCGGGATCGACGCGCGCATACTCGCCGCCGCCCGGCAGGCGCTGCAGGCCGGCCCGTCGCCGCGGCCGGTGAGGAAAAGATCATGGCGATGGCGGGTCCCCGTGGCGGCCGTCGCCGCGATCGTTTTGAGCGTCACGCTCACCCTGCGTCTTGAGGAACAGAAGACGCACGAGCAATCCGTGCTGCAGGAAGCCGCCGCTCCCGCGGCTGTTGAAGCCAAACGCGCCGCGGAATCCGCGGCGCGTGTCGTCGGGACGGATGAGCGGAAGGATCGTCTGAACGCGGGAGCCCCGCCGTTGCCGCGGGAGAAGACGGCGACACCGGCTGAATCCGCCGCTGTTCCGGCGGCGCCCGTGGAAAGCGCGGCCGGTTCACTGGCGCGACCCCTGCGCGATGAGTCGCTGTCAAGGGGAGCGGAAGGAGCACGCAAACCAAAACAGGAATTGTTTCAGGAATTCAACGCGCCGGTGATGAAACCGCCGGCCTCGCCGGTGGTTCAACCGCCGGAGTTCAGGACGCCGGAAGCCTGGCTCGATCACATCCGCGAATTGCGCAAGGCGGGCAGGCTCGCGGAGGCGGCCGCCGTCCTCGATCAGTTCAAGAAGGCCCATCCAGACTACGCGCTGCCCGCCGATTTGCGCTGAAAAATCATCGCTGCTTCAATTGCGTCCACCAGTCCGGCAGGCGCAGATCGGTGAACACGTCGTCGCTATCGTAGGGTTTGATGTCGAGCACCGGCGTGCCGTCATACGCGTCCAGCCGCCGCACCCTGAGCCTGGTGCCCTCGCGTCCCAGCAGCTCCACGACCGCGAGACCGATGGGATTGGGCCGGTCGCGGCCGCGGGCGGCGAACACGCCCTGCAAGGGGATGTCTTCGCGCCCGCGCGGATGCGTTTGCAGCTTCATCCGCGCGCGGTCGTCGACCTTGTGCATGTAAAACAGGACGAACAGGTGCGACCAGTGTTCGATGCCCTCCAGCGCCGGCGCGCAGGCCTCGTCGATGATGATCTCCGACTCCAGCGTGCGGCGCAGGCGCGGAATGTCGGCGTCGGCCGCCGCCGTGCGCACGTGGCCGATGGGCCGCAGGGTGATTGAGGACGGCGTGGATTTATGTCGGGACATCGCCGGTCAATATTCTGTGCACGTCGTGGGTCATGATCGCGAGATACGCGGTGAGTCCGAGATACCAGAGGCCGTAATGGATGCGCGTCCGCATCGGCACATCGTAGTAGCGCGCCGGCATGGCGCCCTCGCCGCGCAGCGTGGCGAGCAGATGCGGCAGGGCCAGGATGGCGATCAGGATCAGCATGGGGCTGGGATTCAGCAAAAACAGGCCGAGCAGCGCCGGCGCGCCCAGCCACCAGATTTTGGGCGACAGGATGGCGGTGATGCGGCCGCCGTCCAGCGGCGACAGCGGGATGAGATTGAACAGGTTGATCATGAAGCCGGCGTAGGCCAGCGCCATCAGCAGGCCGCTTTGCTGCTCGCGCGCCAGCGCGTAGCACAACACCGAGGCGATGGTGCCGGCGACCGGCCCGGCGATGCCGACGTAGGCCTCGGTCTCCACGTCATGCGGGATCTCCTTCATCTGGATCCAGGCGCCGACGAAGGGGATGAAGGTCGGCGCGCCGACCTTGAGACCGCGTTGCCGCGCGGCGAGGAAGTGCCCCATCTCGTGGAAGAAGATGAGCAGCACGAAACCGACCGAATAGCGCCAGCCGAAGAGAAGGGAATAGGTCAGCATCGACAGCAGCATGGTGCCGCTGGTGGTCAGCACCGGGCCGAGCTTGAGCGCCTTCAGCAGCAGGAACAGGACCTTCACGTCGGTTTCTTCTTCCCGGTCAGGGTGCGGTAGAGGGCGATGACCGCGGCGAGGATCACCACGCCCAGCTTCTTGAGCAGGATCAGCAGCGGCCCCAGCAGGCCGGCCAGCTTGCCGAGCAGGCCGGTCTTGGCGGCGGCACCGGCCACCAGCGCCGCCAGGCCCACGGCGGCGACCTTGTCGGTGGCGCTGTTGAAGTCGGCGTAGCGCCTGCCCTCGACGAAACGCAGCCGCTTGAGCAGGATTTCGACGTGGGGTTTGCGCTGCGCCAGTGCCTCGAGCCCGGTGACCAGGTTCATGCTGATGTAGCCGTGCCGGCCCAGGGAGAGCGTGTTGAAGTTGACGAACTCGTGATCCGCGCTTTTGCCGGCGACGGCCCACAGCACCTTGTTCGTGGCGGCGTCGTAATGCGGCTTCTCCGCCCACCCCGTGACCACGAGCGGCGGCAGGTTTTTCTCCCTGCGCCGTTCGTTGACCACCTCCGTGCCGTCCTGCATGACCTTGAGCATGGCGTCGGCGTCCCAGCTGCGGGCGTCGTCGTCCTTGACGTGGCCGCTGTCGTTGTATTCCAGAAACACGCTCCAGTCGGCGTCGGGGTTTTCGGAGACGAGTCCCAGCACGCCGCCGACCTCGGAATGCCCGGCGCCGCGCAGCACCTGGCGGGTCTGGTCGGCGTCGAGAAACACGTAGCCCGCCGGCAGCTCCAGCACCGCCTGGTCGGCGAGCGGGATCGACAGCGGGCCGGACTGCCAGCGCAGCTCGGCGCCGGTTCGAGAGGGCGCCGATTCCGCGGCGCCGGGCGACGGCCACAGGCCCGCGCACACGAGCAATGCGATGCAGCGGTAATCACGCATCAAGCGGTTTCAGTGTTTGCCGAGATTTTTTTCAAGGGCCTCGCAGAGGGTGCGGAGCACCATTACACGGCCGTAACGTTTGTCATTGGCGGCGACCAGCGTCCATGGCGCGTGGGCGGTGCTGGTGCGCGCCACCATTTCGTCCACCGCCTCCTCGTAGGCGCCCCATTTGTTGCGATTGCGCCAGTCCTCCTCGGTGATCTTGTGGCGCTTGTAGGCCAGCCGCTGGCGCTCCTCGAACCGTTTCAATTGCTCGTCCGGGGAGATGTGCAGCCAGAATTTCGCGAGACAAATGCCGTGGTCGCTGAGCTGCTCCTCGAAGGCGTTGATCTCGCCATAGGCGCGCCCCCATTCCTCGGGGGTGGCGAAGCCCTCGACGCGCTCGACCAGGACCCGGCCGTACCAGGAGCGATCATAAATGGTCATGTAGCCGGCGCGGGGCAGATGCCGCCAGAAGCGCCAGAGATAATGCTGCGCCCGCTCCTCGTCGGTGGGCGCCGCCACCGGGATCACTTGGATCAAGCGCGCGTCCGTGGCGGCGGCGACGCGGCGGATGGCGCCGCCCTTGCCGGCGGCGTCCCAGCCCTCGAAGATCGCCACGCTGGAGCGCTTCATTTCCCACGCCTTCCAGGTGAGTTTGTTCAGCCGGCTCTGCAACTCGGCCAGCTCGCGGTCATATTGATCGGGGGTGAGTCTGGCCGTGACGTCCACCGTGTCCAGGATAGTGCGGCGCTTAGTGGCGCTGCGTCCGGTCTTCTCCGGCTGGGGTGGGTCTGCCGGCTTGGCGGCCGGGGCTTTCGCCGCCAGTTTCCGCTCCAGCAACTTCAACAGCAGCCGGCCGGTGGTCAGGTCGCGGTGGCGCGTGTCCTTGGCGTCGATGATGTGCCACGGCGCGTTGCCGGTGTCCGTCGCCCGTATGGCCTCTTCGGAGATCTTGGCGAACCGATCGTACATTTTATTGAAGCGTTTCTCCCATGGCGTCAGTTTCCGTTTTTGCTTGCGGAGGCTCTGCTTCAGCCTTCTCGCCTGCTCCTTCTTTGAAATGTGAAACCAGAGCTTGACGATGAGGGCGCCGCCGTCGGTGAGGGTGCGTTCCAGCGCGGCGATGTGCGCCAGATCGTCGTGGTAGTCCGTGCGGCGGGTTTCGCGGAACGCGCGCCGGACGATGGGGGCGGTGTACCAGCTGCCGAACAGGATGCCGATGGTGCCCGCCGGCGGCAATTTCCGCCAGAACCGCCAGTGCCGCGGCCGCTCGCGCTCCTCGTCGCTCTCGTCCCAGAACGCCACCGAGCGGATGCCGCGGGCGTCCAGCCATTCGCACAACCGGTTGACCACCTCGCTCTTGCCCGCCGCCTCCACGCCGGACACGATGACGATGACCGGGAATCCGGCCTCGCGCAATCGCCGCTGCGCCTCCAGCAGCCGCGCCCGCAGTTCAGGCTCGGCCCTGGCGAATTCCGCCTTGCTGACCTTTTGTCCAATTTCCGCCGTCTCAAACATTTGCGCATCCTCCGCATCGTCCCCCGGGATGGACGGAAATGCGCACTAGTTGCGCACGAAGCCGCGGCATTGTCAACGCAGGCGCTTGATCCATATCAACCGGCGCAGCGGTACAATGCATTTCCGTCCCCATTCTGCCAGACCATGCCGTTGACTCCCTTTCATCCCGCCGTCGCCGGCTGGTTCGAGCGGACCTTCGGCGCCGCCACCGACTGCCAGCGGCGGGCCTGGCCGGCGATCCGCGAGCGGCGCCACGCCCTCGTCGCGGCGCCGACCGGCTCGGGCAAGACGCTGGCGGCGTTCCTGTGCGCCATCGATGATCTGGTGCGCCGGGGGCTGGACGGCGGACTCGATGACCTGCCGCAGGTGGTGTACGTCTCGCCGCTGCGGGCGCTCGGCAACGACGTGCAGCGCAATCTCATGGCGCCGCTCGCCGGCATCCGCGATGAATTGCTGCACAGGGGGCTGCCGGACGTCGACATCCGCACCTTCGTGCGCACCGGCGACACGCCGCCCGCCGGCCGCGCGCTGATGAAGCGCCACCCGCCGCACATCATCGTCACCACGCCCGAATCGCTGTATCTGCTGCTGACCAGCGACGGCGGCAGCGCGCTGCTGAAGAGCGTCAGAACGGTCATCGTCGATGAGATCCACGCCATCATCGGCACCAAACGCGGCGCGCACTTGAGCTTGAGCCTGGAGCGGCTGGCGGCATTGACCGGCGCGCCGCCGGTGCGCATCGGCCTGTCCGCGACCCAGCGACCCATCGAGCAGGCGGCGGCATTCCTGACCGGCGCCGACGGGCAGGGCGCGCCGCTGCCGTGCACGGTGATCGACCTCGGCCACCACCGGCGGCGCGATCTCGCCATCGAAATGCCGCGCTCGCCGCTGGAGGCGGTGATGTCCGGCGAGGTGTGGAATGAAACCTACGATCGCCTGGCGGAGCTGATCCGCGGGCATAAAAGCACGCTGGTGTTCGTCAACACCCGGCGGCTGGCCGAGCGGCTGGCGCGCCATCTGAGCGAGCGGCTGGGCGGGGACGTGGTGGCCGCGCATCACGGCTCGCTGTCGCGCGAGCAGCGCCTCGGCGCCGAGCAGCGGCTGAAGGAGGGCGGATTGCGCGTGCTGGTGGCGACTTCCTCGCTCGAGCTCGGCATCGACATCGGCCAGGTGGATCTGGTCTGCCAGATCGGCGCGACGCGATCCATCGGCGCCTTTCTCCAGCGCGCCGGCCGCGCCGGCCACGCCGTGCACGGCACGCCCAAGGCGCGGCTGTTCCCGTTGAGCCGCGATGAGCTGGTGGAGGGCATCGCGCTGCTCGACGCGGTGCGGCGGGAGGAACTCGACGCGCTGCGGCTGCTGGAGGCGCCGCTCGACGTGCTGGCGCAGCAGATCGTCGCCGCTGTGGCGATGCGTGAGTGGGACGAGCAGGCGTTGTACATGCTCGTGCGCCGGGCCTGGCCGTATCGTGATCTGGCCCGCGACGATTTCGACGCGGTGGTGCACATGCTGGCGGAGGGGTTCAGCGCCCGGCGCGGCCGCATGGCGGCGCATCTGCACCGTGACGCCGTCCACAGTGTGCTTCGTGCCCGCCGCGGCGCGAAACTCACGGCGGTGACCTGCGGCGGTGCCATCCCCGACAACGCCGACTACGAGGTGCGCGAGCAGCCGCAGGACGTTTTCGTCGGCACCGTCAATGAGGATTTCGCCGTTGAAAGCATGGCGGGCGACATCTTCCAGCTCGGCAACACCTCCTGGCGCATCCAGCGCATCGAACCCGGCGTGGTGCGCGTGGAAAACGCCCGCGGCCAGCCGCCGACGATCCCGTTCTGGTTCGGCGAGGCGCCGGCGCGCACCGAGGAACTGTCGCGCGCGGTTTCGCGTTTGCGCGCCGGGCTGGCGCGCCGGTTCGCCGCGGCGGACGGTGGCGACGCCGCGCGCATTTGCGACGAGGCGGCGGCATGGCTGATGGCGCAGACCGGCGTCAGCGAGCCGGCGGCGCGGCAGGCGGTCGAGTATTCATGGTGCGCGTGGCGCACGCTGGGCGCGCTGCCCACGCGCGAGCAGCCCGTCCTGGAACGGTTTTTCGACGAGTCCGGCGGCATGCAGCTGGTGCTGCACGCGCCTTATGGTGGACGCCTCAACCGCGCCTGGGGCCTGAGCCTGCGCAAGTGCTTCTGCCGCCGGTTCAACTTCGAGTTGCAGGCGGCGGCGACCGAGGACGCCATCGTGTTGTCGCTCGGCGAGACGCACAGCTTTCCGCTGGAGGAGGTCTGGCGTTATCTGCATTCCGCCTCGGTGCGCGACGTCCTGACGCAGGCGGTGCTGGACGCGCCGCTGTTCAACGCGCGCTGGCGGTGGGTGGCGGCCGTCGCGCTGGCGATCCCGCGCTTTCGCGGCGGCAAAAAAGTGCCGCCGCGTTTGCAGCGCATGCTGGCGGAGGACCTGTCTGCCGTCGTGTTCCCGGACCAGCTGGCCTGCCTCGAGAACGTCGCCGGCCGCCGCGAGATTCCCGATCATCCCTTGGTCAAACAAACGCTGCGTGATTGCCTGACCGAGGCGATGGACATCGACGCGCTGGAACGGCTGTTGAAGGACATGGAACGGGGCGCGGTTCGTGGACTGGCGCGCGATCTCGCCGCGCCGTCGCCGCTGGCGGCGGAGATCCTGAACGCGCGCCCCCACGCCTTCCTCGACGACGCGCCGCTGGAGGAACGCCGCACGCAGGCGGTCATCAGCCGGCGCTGGTTCGACCCGCAGTCGGCCTCGGATTTGTCGCAACTCGATCCGCAGGCCATCGCCCGCGTCCGCGCCGAGAGCCAGCCGGAGTTTTCCAACGCCGATGAATTGCACGACGCCTTGCTGAGTTACGGCTTCCTGTCCGAGGCCGAGTTGCAAGGCGCGCAGGCCTGGTTGCGGGATTTGCACGCGGCACGGCGCGCCTGGCGGATGGAGGGCCACGGCGGCGCGCCACTGTGGCTGGCGGTGGAGCGCCTGCCACGGTTTGCCGCCCTGTTCCCGTCGCTGCGGCACGACCTCGCGGTGCCCGCGGAATACGCGCGCGAATCGTGGACGGGGGATACGGCGCTCACGGCCGTATTGCGCGATCGATTGCAGGCGCTGGGGCCGGTGACCGCGGCGCAGCTCGCCGCCCCCCTCGGCCTGCCGGCCACGGCCATCACCGCGGCGCTTCTGCAACTGGAGGCGGAAGGGGTGATCCTGCGCGGCCGCTTCACGCCCGGCACGGACGGGGAGGAATGGTGCGAGCGGCGGCTGCTGGCGCGCATTCATCGTTACACCGTCGAGCAATTGCGCGCGCAAATCGCGCCGGTGAGTGCATCCGTCTATCTGCGGTTTCTGTTCCGCTGGCAGCATGTGGCGCCGGAAGGCAGGCTGGAAGGCGCGCGGGCGCTGGCCGCGGTGCTGGGGCAACTGGAGGGATTCATCGCGCCGGCGGCGGCATGGGAGCAGGCCATCCTGCCGGTGCGGGTGCGTGATTACCATGCGGGCATGGTGGATGAACTGGGCCTGTCCGGACGCTATGGCTGGGCGCGGCCGGTGCAGGCGACGCCCGCCGCCACGGCGGTGCAGGTGATCCCGGTGGCGTTCTTCAGCCGCCGCCTGATGTCCCAGTGGCGCAACGTATATGCACGTGCGCTGCCCGCCGGCGCCGGTGCGCCGTCGGCCGCCGCGGCGCGGGTGTTGGACGCCCTGCGCCGGCAGGGCGCCGCATTCACCGACGATCTGATCGACGCCTCGGGCCTCCTTGCCGCACAGGTCGAGGAGGCGCTGGTGGAGTTGATCGCCCGGGGGCTCGTGACGGCCGACAGTTTCGGTTCGTTGCGAACGCTCGCGCGCCGCGGTGAGCGCCGCCGCCGGCCGGGCGGCCTGATGTCGAGCGGACGCTGGGTGGCCCTGCCGCCGGTGGCCGCCGGTCCGCTCACGCCGGATATCCTCGAAATGGTCGCCCGCACTCTTCTGGGGCGCTATGGCGTCGTATTTCGCAGGCTTTGTGAACGCGAGCCGGAATTGCCGCCCTGGCGGCTGCTGCTGGACTGCTTAAGGCGGCTGGAGGCGCGTGGCGAAATCCGCGGCGGGCAGTTTGTCGCCGGTTTTGCCGGCGAACAGTTCGCCCTGAACGAGGCGGTGGCCGAATTGCGCCGTCCGCAGGCGCCCGCGGCGGGCGCGGGGCGGTGGGTGGTGCTGTCCGCCGCCGATCCGCTGAACCTGATCGGCCTGCTCACGCCGGGCCCGCGCGTGCCGGCGGTGACGGCGCATCGCGTGCTGTATGAGGACGGTACGCCGATCGCCGGCCTCAAGGGCGGCGAGGTTCACCATTTTGCCGACGTTGACCCGCGGCAGGCGTGGCGCATCCGCGATCGGCTGGCCGGGCCGCTGGCGCCGGCCCCGGAACGCGCCCGCACGCGGCACCCACGCCCGCGCATCTACTGACGCTCCCGCCCGCCGGCTTTTGTTGGTGGCCGCGGTGAAAGGGTATCATACACAGCTTATGGCTGCGGCACCCACACAAAAAACAACGGCGGGCGGTGGCGTCGAGCATCGCGCCCATCCACGCTACGCGGTCAACATCAACGCCCTGCTGACCGGCCGCGGTTTTGAATCGCGGGTCTGCACCATCCGCGATTTCTGCGCGGTCGGCATGTTCATCTCCTTCGAGTCCAGCGGCGGAAACGTGGCGTTCTCGTCGCAGCAGCCGATCGAGAAAGGCGACATGGTGCAGGTGCATTTTTTCCTCAAGGTGGGGACGCGCGACATGACCTTCGATCTGCAGGCACGGGTGGAGCGGGTGTTGCCCACGGGCATTGGTGTCGCGCTGATCGATCCTCATCCCGATTCCGTCGACGCCCTGATGCACGCGGCGCGCATGGCGCAGCCGGCGGCGCAGGCCGCTGAGCACGCGGAGCCACCCGCCGCCGCGGCGGCGGGATTCGATCGCGCGCGGCTGAGGAAACAGGTGCTGGAGACCCTGAACCGCGAATGCGGGCACTGGTTCACGAATTTCTTCAAAAAGGCGGAGGAGACGCTGTTCATCGCCTCCCGCGAGTCCACCTCCGCCGCCGAGCAGCGGCTGTACTGGGACACCGGCGGCCTGCTCAAATCGAAACGGCCGGCGATTGAGGAGGAGGTGCGCAAGACGCTCAATGAACAACTGAACAGCTTCGGCACCGGCCAGGCCGGGACGGCGGACAGCGATCGGAAAAAGGAGCCGGCTTACGGCGGCGGCGAACTTTCCCTCGTCGAGTCACGCGAATTCGAGGAATTCCTGACCGTGAACGAGGCCATCGACAAGGCCGAGACCCTCTACAAGGCCAGGCTCAACGAACTGGAACAGCGGCTGACGCGGGTCTACGGCCAGAACGTCGACATGATTAACAATCCCATCGGCCCCCGGGCGGTGACCCGCGCCTTCAGCGACGCCATCGTCATGGCGGGCATCGAGGGAAGCCCCATGCGTTTCGTCCTGCAGGCCCTGCAGGAGACGGTGATCACGGAGCTCAGCACGTTTTATGAATCGATCAACGCCGAGCTGAAGCGCCAGGGCGTCGGCCTGCTGGAACCCGCCAAGACCAAACCCAAAATCGTGCAGGCCCGTACGCGGCCGGGAACGCCGGCCCCCGCCACGGCGCCAGCTCCGGAACAAAAGGGGGTGGCGGCGGCCGGAGCGGCCGCGGCGCCCGGCGGCCAGTGGTCTGGAGCAGCGGCGCATCCGCCCGCGGGCCAGTGGGCCGGAGGCGCCGCCGTCCCGCCAGCCGGCGGGCCCTGGCCGGCCGGGCCGGTGCCGGGCCCCTGGGCAGGTGCGGCCGCGCCCCCGGCCGCCCCCGCGGCTCCCTGGGGAGGCGTCGCCACGCCTCCGCCCGGCATGGTTCCGGCGGGCTACCTGCCGCCGACGCCGGGCAGTTTCCGCGTGGCGCAGAACCTCTTGGAACTGCAACGACAATTCCAGGCGCCGTCGATGCCGCCTTCAGGCGGATCAGCCGCCGAGCTGGCGTCAACGGCGCCGCTGCCGGGCGCGCCGTCCCCGCCACTCACGGCGACGGTGCAGGAATTGCAAAACGCCATGGAGGCGGTCAATCCGGGAAGCCTCGAGCGATCCGACGGCCTGCTGCCGGCGGATTACCGCCAGTTGCTGAGCGCCGCAGTGGCCTCGCAATCGCCGGGCAGGACGCCGAAGCAGATGAGCGATCACGACTGGGACACGCTGCAACTGGTGGTGGAAATCTTCAACGCCATGATCAACGACCCGCGCGTCAACGACGACGTCAAGCCGCTGATTCGCCGCCTGCGCACGCCGGTGAACCAGATTGCGCTTTCCGATCCCACCTTCTTTGAAAACCCGGCACATCCCGTCCGCCAGGTGTTGAACAAAATCACGGCGGTGCCCGGCGTCAGCAAGGACCCCGGCGATCCGGTGCGCCAGCGCCTTGACGACGTCGTCAAGCTGCTTTGCCGCACCGGCCGCCAGCATCCGGCCGCCTTCGCCGAGGTGGCCTCCGAACTCGACGCCATCATCGCGGAGCAGACGCACAGGTACGAGGCCAACATCGCGGAGCTGGTCAAGGTCAGCGAGGAGCAGCAGCGGGTGATCAAGGAGCGCCGCAAGGCGGCGGGCGAGCCCGCGAAGCCCCACGTCAGCCTGAGCGGCGAATGGCTGGAGTGGATCAATCGGGCCAAGCGGCTCAAGGTCGGCGACCGGCTGGAATTGATCAGCGGATCGCAGAAACAGCGGGTGGGCGTGGCCTGGATCGGCGAGGACCAGGGCAGCTTCGTGCTGTCCGACACGCTGGGGAGAAGGGTCGCGAACCTGGGCATCCAGGAGCTGGCCATGCAGTTGCGGCGCGGTTCCGCCCGGGTGCTGCAGCAGGACGCCCTGCCCGCCGTCGAGCGCGGCATGTACGCCTCCATGCAGAAGCTGCACGAGCAGCTGGGCCAGCGTGTCAGCTCGGACCCGCGGACGCAACTGCTGAATGAAAAGAGCCTCCGTCATGAGATCGAAAAGGCCATGCAGGCCGCGCAGCAGGACAACATCAGCCACGCACTGGCGGTCCTCGCCGCGTCGCCGCCCCGCGGCGCCGCGGCCGCGGACAGGGCCGAATTGATCGCGGAACTGGCGGCGCGCCTGCGGACGCAGGCCGCCGCCGCCGAGGCACGTCTCGGGCGCCTGGGCGAGGATCGGCTCGCCGTGCTGCTGACGGACGTCTCCCAGGGGCAGGGCTATGAGATGGTCGAGCGGTTGCGCGCGGCCCTCGCCGAAAAGCCGTGGAAGGAGGGCAAACTCACCCTCAGCGCCGGCATGGCCCTGTTCGGCGCCGATGTCCACACCGTGGATTGCATCCTGCAGGCCGCCGACAAGGCGCTGGAATTCGCGCTGCAGGCCGGCGCCGTGACCCGCATCGTGCACGCCGAGGACACCGATCAGGCCGCGGCCCGATCGCGCGAATTGCTGGCCGAGCAACTCACCCGCGCGCTGGCGGATGACCGGCTGCAGCTGGCGGCGGTGAGGGTGGTGCCGCAGCGCCCGGACCCCCGTCTGCCCGAACACATTGAACTGGTCGCCACGCTGGAATTGGACGCCGGCATCCAGGTGGAACCGGCGGCATTGCGGTGCGCGGCCGAACAGACCAAATCCGACCGCGAACTGGATCGCTGGCTGATCCGCGCCGGCCTGCGCTGGGCCGCGGGCAACATCGAGACCATGCCGGGCCAGGGCTGGATCATCCTGCGATTGTCGCCCGCCTCGCTGCATGATCCCGAGGCGGCGGCGCACATCACCAGCATCCTGATGGAAAGCGCCGTGCCGCCGGGACGGCTGTGCTTTGAACTGTCCCGCACCACGGAACTGGGCCAGCGCTCGGAGGCCGATGAACTGGTGCGGTCATTGCGTGAATTCGGCTGTCATTTCATCTTCGGCGACTTCGGCAGCGGCCGATCCTCCTTCGCCAACGCCAAGGATTTGCAGATCGAATTGATCAAGATCGGCGATCTGGCCAGCCGCGACATCGTCAACGATCGCGCCGACGCCGCGCTGGTGCGCTCCACGGTGGAGATGGCCCATTTTGTCGGCATTCCCGTGATCGCCGATCCCGTGGACAAGCCCGCCGCGCTCACCCTCCTGCGCGAATTGGGCGTGGAATACGCGCAGGGCGCGGCGGTGGCGGCGCTGTTGCCGCTGTCATCGTAGGGAAGACGCCGTGGACGATCAAACGCCGGAATACATCGGCAAGTACAGGATCGTCGGCATCGCCGGCCGCGGCGCCATGGGCGTGGTCTACATCGGCCACGATCCACTGCTGGACCGCAAGGTGGCCATCAAGGTGGCGTCCAAGGCCGACATGGGCGACGAGCACGCCGCCCGGCAGGCGTTCAAGATGTTTTTGAACGAGGCGCAGACGGCCGGCGCGCTCGATCACACCCACATCCTCAAGGTCTTTGATGCCGGCGAAGTGGACAACAGCATGTACATGGTGATGGAGTACGTCGACGGCGCCGACACGCTCAAGTCGTTCATCGAGCCCGGCAAGCTCCTGCCCGTCGACGTGCTGGCGGGCTATTTCCGCCAGTGCGCGGACGCGCTCGACTACGCCCACGGCCACGGCGTGGTGCATCGGGACATCAAGCCCGCCAACCTCATGCTGACGCGGGACGGCAAGGTCAAGATCGGCGACTTCGGCATCGCCAGGCGCGTGGCGGCCGATCAGACCCAGGTGATGGGCTGGTTCGGCTCGCCCATGTACATGTCGCCGGAACAGGCCCGCGACGAGGAAATCACGGGGCAGTCCGACCTGTTTTCACTGGGCGCGGTGATGTACGAGCTGTTGAGCGGTTCGCCGCCGTTCGTGGCGCGCGGCATCTCTGGACTCATCCACAAGGTGCTGCACGAGGAGCCCAAGCCGCTGCGCGATCGACGGCCGGAGGTGCCGGAGAGGCTCGCCGCCATCGTCCACCGCTGCCTGCAGAAAGACAGGGGCAGGCGTTACCAGACCGGCGCCGAGATCGTCCGCGATCTGGACGCATTTCTCGCCAGCGGCGAGACCGAGCCCGAACCGCCGGCGGAGGAGAAACTCGAGCTGCTGAAGGCGCTGGCCTTCTTCGAGGGTTATTCCCCGGCGATGATCAAGGAGGTGTTGAAGGTGGCCCAATGGCGGGTCTTCGCCCCCGAGTCGGTGTTGATCCGGGAGGGCTATCAGGAGGCGGGCTTTTTCATCGTCATCGACGGGCAATTGAGCATGCTGCGCGATGACCGGCCGATCGGCACGGTGGAGGGCGGCGAGTGCGCGGGCGAGATCGGATATCTGACGGGCGGCAAGCGGGCGGTCACCGTCAAGGCCCTGACCAAGGTCAGGGCGTTTTTCATCGAGGCCAAACTGACGGAATGGGCCTCGCTGCCGCTGCAGATGCGTCTCCAGCGCTCCTTTCAGTCGGTGCTCATCAATCGCCTCGTGCGGGCCTATGAGCGGCTGGCGCGCCACCGGGCGTGAAGGAATATTTCGAGAATCCATGGGAAGAAGCGTTCATGAAAATCATACTTGCGCCGGATTCATTCAAGGAGAATCTCACCTCACTGGAGGTGGCCGGTGAAATCGAAAAGGGCATCCGCCGGGTGCTCCCCGGGGCCCGTTGCATCAAGGTGCCGATGGCCGACGGCGGCGAGGGGACCGTGCAGTCGATGGTGGACGCCACCGGCGGCCGGGTGGTGCGCTGCCGCGTCAAGGCACCGCTCGGCAACGTCGTGACCGCGCGCTACGGTCTGCTGGGCGGCGGCCGCACCGCGGTCATCGAAATGGCCGAGGCCTCCGGGCTGCACCTGGTGCCGCCCCGCCGGCGCAATCCACTGCTGACCAGCACCTTCGGCACGGGCCAGTTGCTGCTGGACGCGCTCAATCGAGGCGTGCGCACCATCATCATCGGCATCGGCGGTTCGGCGACCAACGACGGCGGGGCCGGCATGGCCCAGGCGCTGGGCGCACGTTTTCTCGACGCCGCGGGCCGGCCGCTGCGAGGCCCCGCCTGCGGCGGCATGCTCGACAGGATCCGGGCGCTGGATGTGAGCGGCATGGACCCGCGCCTACGCCGCGTGAAGATTCTGGTCGCCTGCGACGTGACCAACCCCTTGTACGGCCCGCGGGGCGCCTCGCATGTGTACGGCCGGCAGAAGGGGGCGACGCCGGCGATGGCGGCGAAGCTGGATCGCAATCTCCGGCATTTCGCGCGGATCATCAAGCGCGATCTCGGCGTGGACGTGGCCCGGCGGCCCGGCGCGGGCGCCGCCGGCGGGCTGGGCGCGGGGCTCATGGCCTTCACGCGCGCGCAACTCAAACGCGGCGTGGAACTGGTGGTCAAGGCCACCCGGCTCGAGTCGCGCATGAGGGGCGCGGATCTCGCCATCACCGGCGAGGGGCGCGTGGATTTCCAGACCGCCTTCGGCAAGACACCCGCCGGCGTGGCCGCCGCGGCGCGCCGCCACGGCGTGCCGGTCGTCGCCATCGGCGGGGGGCTTGCGGACGACGCCCGCGGCGTGTTCGCGCACGGCATCGACGGCCTGGAGTCCGCCACGCCCGACGCCATGCCGCTCCCGGTGGCCATCCGCAAATCGCGGCAATACCTTCAAGACGCCGGCGAGCGCGTGGCGCGGCTCATTCTCATCGGTCGCAACATGCGGCGCCGGCGTGGACGGTGATCCCATGAACAACCGCGATCAACTCATCGATCTCATGATCACGCACAAGCTGGAGCGTCGCGACGTGGCGCAACTGGTGCATGTTCCCATCGACACCGTGCATCACTGGCTGCTGCCGATGGAAGCGCATGGCCGGGTGGAGATCCCGGACATGGCCATCGAACTGCTGAACCTCAAACTCGAACGGCGTAGCCAGCTGCCATTAACTTAAGGGAACCCGGCATAAGCTGAGTTTCCTGCGGCACATGGAAGTGCCGCCGCGAGCGATGGCGCATGCCATCGCTCGCGAAGGTGCGCAAAAACCACGCTTTTTGCGCGCCGTGCGCTGAGAAGTCCAGGATGGACTTATTCAGAGCTTCCCTAATGGATGGTGAGGAACTGCGGCGGCAGAAAGGTGCCGTGCGCGGATAGATCGGTCAGGCGCGCGACGTTGTCGCTGATGGGCTCGATGATGACGTGACGCCGGGAGATGGAGCGGAAGTCGTTGCTCAGGGTCACGTCGCTGCCGTGCTCGCGGCCCAGCACGTTCTTGCCGGGGTGCAGCAGATAGAGGTTGCCCTGCTCATCGACCAGCCGGTAGGTCTTGCCGGCAAACAGTTTGAAGTGATGGCGGGCCAGCAGCAGGTCGACCGGCTTGCCGGCATCGAGTCGTAACAATACCGCCTGTCCGTGCGGCAGCCGCTCGAAGGGATTGTACAGTCGCGCCGGCTCCGGCGCCGGCGGCGCTTCGTAAACGGCCGTTGCCCCGGCATCGATGTCCGCCCGCCCCGCCGCGCGCGATTTCCGGCTTTCCTCCTCGACGGGCAGGTTGGTCTTGAATTCGAAGAGGTCCTGCATCAGCTCATGCCGCGCGCTCAGGTACTGCAAATACTTGGCCAGCGCGATGCGGCGGTAGGCGTCGCGCTCGGGGCCGCCTTCCCTGAGCGTGGTGATGATTTCGCGCCAGTGGTAGTCCGTGGAGAATTGCTCGGGCTCGAGCTCCCTGAGCAGCGTGCCGGCGGCGGCCGGGTGGGCCAGGCAGGCCTTCACGACCTCGAGAAAGCGCCCCTCGACGCTTTTCAGATTGATGACCTCCTTGTACAGCATCGCCGGCGGCTGCCGCATCCATTCCAGCAACTTGTTCACCGGCAGGTATTTGCGTCCGGCCAGCGCGAATTCGAAATCGAGCGGGCTGTGAAAACAGTAATCACGCCCCTCGAGGGTCAGGCGCAGGCTCGCCGCCGGCCGGACCAGCCGCCACAACGTGCGTACCGCTTGACGCAGCGATTGGAACATGCGAGCGCGCCGCTTACTGTGCCATTCCTTTCAGGGAAAATGTAATCAATTCATGCACCCGCGTCAACTTGCTGAGAAGCCGTCCAGGTTCAGGATTGGGAACCCTTGATCTCAAAAAAGCGCTTGCCGACGGCGAAGGCATCCGGCTCGAGGATGGCCTCCGATCCCGCCGGCTCCGCCGCCGCGACCGGCGCGTGATTCTTGCCCAGGTTGCGCACCAGCAGCCGCCGGCGCTCCGGCGCCAGCAATATTTGATCATAGGCGGCCAGCAGGTCCTCCTTGCTCATGCGCAACACCGCCTGGACGATCCGCTCGCGGGTGTCGAAATGATATTGCTTCAGATCGAGCTCCTTCCAGTAACGATCGGTGCGCGTCGTCAGGCTGTCGTCCTGTGTCAGGATGCGCGTGATGACGCCCTGCTTCTGGCGCCGGAAGTCGGCGTCGCTCATGGCGGCCAGACGCGGGCGGTAGCCGCGCAGGAAGGCCTCTATGCGCTGTTCCAGCGCGCCGGCCGAGGCGTGCGGAGACTGCACGAGGAAGACCATGCCCGGCACGTCGAGGAGTGGCAGCGCGTTCGCCGACACGACGTAACCCAGTTGCTGCTCCGTGCGCAGATCGCTGTAGAAAGGCGCGCTGACCACCTGCACCAGCAGCTCCACGCGGGCGTGGCTGCCGGCGGTTTGATCGTCGCCCTGAAAATAAGCGGCCAGCGAGGAATCGGAGTGATCGATGGCCAGGTCGCGGACGTAGCGCACGCCGTCCTCCAGGCGCACGACCCGCGCGCCGGCCACCGCCACCGGCCGCGCCGGTTGCACCAGCTCCTTTTTCAAGACCGCAGCCAGCGCCCCGGCGCCGGCGCGATCCAGGTTGCCATGGGCCATGGCGATGACATAAATCCTGCCCATGAGCTCGGGAATGAAGGTGCGCAGATCGGCGGCGGTGAGCGGCTCGGCGGCCCGCATCCGCTCCTCCTCGCTCCAGGACGGGCGCACCAGCAGCTTGGAAATCTCCGCCGTGGTCTGCTCGTAGGGATCCTCGTGGCGCACGTTGGCCAGCTCGCGCAAATAGACGTCCTTGATCTCGGCAAAGCGCTCGTCGACAATCCTGGGCTCGCGCAGGGTGCGGGCAATCTGCTCAAGCAGCAGCGACTGCTTGTCGTTGTAGCCGGAGATGCGCACCGTGAAACCGCGGACATGCGGATAGATTTTGTACGACAACCCCGCCAGCTGCGCCGGGTAGGCATATTCGTTCAATTGATCGCTGATGAGGCGCGTGTAGAGCGCGGTGAGCGCCGAGTGCGCGGCGCTGTCGTTGGCCACCGGCGAACGGACGGAAAAATAAAAATCGGCAATCGGCAGGCGGAAGGTGTCATCCTGCTTGAACCACAATTCGAATCCCGGCTGCTCGTCGATGCGCACGGGCACCGGCGTGGCATCCGCCGCTAGCGGCAGCACGGCGGTGTTCTCGGGGATGAACGGGTTTTTCTCCGGCAGGACCAGCGCCGCGTCCACGGAGGAGGGGCTGCGCCACGCCGACAGCTCCCGCGGCGAAAGGTGCTGCACCTGGTAGGCGGCGTGGTACCACGGATCCTCCCTGTCCGTCTTCACGCCGTGCGCCAGCACCGCGATGATGACGTTTTCCGGCGTCAGCTTGTCCAGATAGGCGCGGATCAGGGGTTCATCATAGTTCTCCATCAGATAATCCGCCCGCAGCACGTCCCGGACGGCCACCCGCTGCAGCTCCGCGGCGAGTTCAATCACCGTTTCCAGCGGCGGCGGGTTCTGTCTGAATTCAAAGCTGATATCGGCCAGCCGGGCCTGCTCCCGGTAGCGCCAGGCCTCCACGCCGTGCGCGCGCAGGAGGGCGATGTCCTGGAAGACCAGCCCCACCACGTCGTCAACGTGCTGCAAACCCGTCTCGGTCAGTTTGATCGAGATGGCGAACGCCGATTCGGTGGTGTCGTCCACCACGGTGCCGGCGGACAATTGCTCGCCCCAGCCGCGCTTCTTGAGCAGCGACAGCAGGCTGCCCGTGCCTTCGTGGCCCAGCAGGTTGCCGATGTAGTGCAGCGGCTTCTCGCGGTAATGGCTGCGCACCGGCGGCAGGGGAAAGATCAATTGCAGCTCGCGTTCGTCCTTGACGGGCTCGATGTTGACGCGCACGGGCAGCCGCCCCGCGAGCACGGGCGGCACGTTCACCTGCCGGGGTTTGGCGTCGGTGTTGCGGACCGCGCCGAATTTTTCCGTCACCCAGCGCCTGAGCACGGGCAGCGGCTCGACGCCGAGCACCGTCAGGGTCATCAGGTTGGCGGAATAATGCTCCTGGTAGAAGCGCAGCAGTTCGTCGCGCACCGGCCGGCCGTCGCGGTCGGCCAGCGTGGCCAGGCTGCCGACCGTGAAGCGCGACATCGGATGCGCGGGGTTGAGCAGCTGCTGGAGGACGGAGTAGCTGCGCCGCTCGTCCTCCGTGATGCGCGCCTGGTATTCGGAATCCACGGCGTTTTTTTCGCGCGCGACGTATTCGGCGGTGAACAGCGGCGCGATAAAGAACTGGCTGAAGCGGTCCAGCGCCGGTTCGAGAAAGCGCTTGTCGATGTCGAAATGAAAGTTGGTCTCCTCGTAACCCGTGAAGGCGTTGTGGTTGCCGCCGTGCGCGGTGATGAAGTCCTGGTATTCGCCCGGCTGCGGATATTTTTGGGTGCCCAGAAACAGCATGTGTTCCAGGAAATGCGCCAGCCCCAGGCGATCCGCGGGATCACTGCTGCTGCCGATGCCCACCTCCAGCGCCGCCGCCGCGTGATCCGCGCCGGCATCCGAGATGAGCAGCACCCGCATCTTGTTGGGGAGCACGAGATACTCGTATTGACGCTGGTCGTGCGGGCTCTGGACAATCGCCCCGGCCGGCGGCGCAAGGGCCCGGGCCGCGCCGCAATAATAAAGACCCACCGCCGCCGCGGCCAGGATGAGCAAACGGCGGGCAGTCATGGAGAAATCGCGCATGGAGGAGTTTCTGGGACGGGTTCTGGGGTTGGACAGTCTCGCCTCACCGTGGTTCGCCCGTGATCCGGGGTTTCGCGAAGGCGGCTATCCGCGTCGCGTGATGGCAAGCATGTACGGCGTCCAGGCCAGCAGCATGAGCATCCACAGCACGATCTCGATGCGGATGATGCGACGGTAACGGGCGCGGACGGCGCCCGCCGCATCCGCCATGAACACGCGGGCCATGGTGATGTCGAGCGGCAGGCTGAAGGCGAGCATGGCCATGAAGGTGGGGGCGATGACCGAGGGCCACAGATGCCATCCATGTTGCAGCCTCATGTCCGCCAGCGGCGCGCAGGCGATGACCAGCAGCGTCACGCACACCAGCAGAAATCGCAGCCAGCCGAGATCGGCGATCAGGCGTTTCAACATGATTTGACTTGGCGCTCGGAATTTCCGTCCCGCGGGAGCGACGGCACAATCACGGTTTGTGTCAGGCGTGTAGCATAGCATTGTGCGAGAGTGGATGGTAAAGGATGAGACCGTTATGCTGTCGGTGGCGATGTCCATATCAGGAGCGTTGCGGTTGAAATTCTCCCTGTTTGGAGAGCGGCTCGGCGGCCGATCCGCCATCCGCGAATTGATGGAGGACCTGGGCGCGGCGCTGGCGGGCGGCCGCGAGGTGTGCATGCTGGGCGGCGGCAATCCCGCCCACATCCCGGCGGTGGAGGAGCGGCTGCGCCGGCGCTGGCGGGAGGTGGCGGAGGACCCCGTTGCCTTTGCCCGCATGATCGGCGACTACGATGAGCCCCAGGGCGAACGCGGATTCATCGGGGCGCTGGCCGATCTGCTCCGTCGCACGCAGGGATGGCGGCTCGGCCCGCGCAACATCCTGCTGACGCACGGCAGCCAGTCGGCGTTTTTCATGCTCTTCAACCTGTTCGCCGGATCTCGGGCCGACGGCGGGCGGCGCCGTGTCTTTCTGCCGCTGACGCCGGAATATGTCGGTTACGGCGATGTCGGGGTGGAGGAGGACTTTTTGATCGCCCGGCGGCCGCAGGTGACCCTGTTGAACGAACCTTACTTCAAATACCACCTCGATCTGCACGACCTGCCGGCGGCGGAGGAGGTCGGCGCCATCTGCCTGTCGCGCCCCTCCAATCCCACCGGCAACGTGGTGACGGACGCCGAACTCGCGCAACTGCACGCGCTGGCGCGGCGCTGGGACGTGCCGTTGATTGTCGACGGCGCCTATGGCCCGCCGTTCCCGGACATCGTCTTCACCGACGCCGAGCCGCACTGGGACGAACGGATGATTCTCTGCCTGAGCCTCTCGAAACTGGGGCTGCCCGCGGCGCGCACCGGCATCATCATCGCCGCCGAGCCGATCATCGACATGCTGACCGGCATGAACGCGGTGCTGCATCTGGCCACCGGCAGCGTGGGCGCGGCGCTGGCCCGCGACTGGGTGAGAAGCGGCGAGATTCTCACCCTGTCGCGCGAACACATACAGCCCTACTATCGCCGGCGCCTCGATCACGCCCTGCGGACGATGCAACGGGCGCTGCGGGGGTGTGCCTACCGCGTGCACCAGCCGGAGGGCGCGATTTTTCTCTGGCTGTGGTTTCCCAACCTCCCCATCACGAGCGATGAACTGTACCGGCGGTTGAAGGCGCGCGGCGTGCTGGTATTGCCGGGACACTATTTTTTCCCCGGCCTGCCGGAGGATCCGGGCGATCCCTGGCCCCACCGCCATGAATGCATCCGGCTGACCTACGCGCAGGATGAGGCCGTGGTGGAGCGCGGAATCACCATACTGGCGGAGGAAATCAAACGTGCTTGCTCGTCGGCCTGACGGGGGGAATCCATGAAACGCGTCATCAGTGGAATGAATTTGAGCGTTTACGCCATCGGCCTCGGCGCCATGCCGCTGTCACTGGAACGCCGGCCCGACGAAGCGCGGGCCCTGGAGGTGTTCCGCGCCTTCATCGACGGCGGCGGGGATTTCATCGACACCGCCAACGTCTATTGCCTCGACAACGACGACATCGGCCACAACGAGCGGCTGGTTGCACGGGCGCTCACGACGCTTGGCTGCCGCGACCGGATCACGGTGGCGACCAAGGGCGGCGTCACGCGCCCGCGCGGCGCGTGGGAGACCGACGGCCGCCCCGCCTTCATCCGCGCCTCCTGCGAGCGCAGCCTGCGCGACCTCGGCACCGACTGCATCGCGCTCTATCAATTGCACGCCGTCGACCCCAGGGTGCCGCTGGAGGACACCGTGGGCGAACTCGCGCGCCTGCAGGCGGAGGGCAAGATCCGGCACATCGGGCTCTCCAACGTGCGCGCGGCGCAACTGGAGGCGGCGCTGCGCGTGGCGCGCATCGTGTCGGTGCAGAACCGCTGCAACGTGCTGGAGCAGAGGGATTTCCGCAATGGCCTGGTGGATGTGTGCGGCCGCCTCGGCGTGACCTACATCCCGCACAGCCCGGTCGGCGGCTACTTCGGCCACCGGCAACTGGGCTCACATCCGTTGTTGCGGAAACTGGCGCAGGCGCATGATTGTTCGCCGCAGGCCGTCGCGCTGGCCTGGCTGCTCGCCCGGGGGGACCACCTCCTGCCGATCCCGGGCGCCAGCCGCCCGGAGAGCATCCGCGACAGCCTGACCGCCGTGTCCGTGGCGTTGACCGCGGAGGACATGCGCGCCCTCGACGCGCTGGGTTGAGTGAGTTGTAACGTGAAAAACGTAACGAGCGAAGGCAGAACGAGGCGCGAGTGTCCGAAAAACCGGAGTATACAAGTCAGTAAATGAGGATTTTGAGGACACGAGCAACACTGTTATGCCGAGCGCAGTAGTTTTTCAGGCGACGCGGTTGCGGCCGGCACCCTTGGCGTTGTAGAGCGCCGTGTCCGCCAGCTTCACCAGTTGCGCGGCCAGCACGCCGGTGGACTGGTCCGTCGGAAAACTGTTCAAAGTGCCGACGCCGAGGGACGCGGTCAGGGACAGGGTGGCCTGGTCCAGCAGGTTGACGGGCGCGCCGGCGATGCGCTGCCGTATGCGTTCGGCCACCTCGCGCGCGAGCTTCTCCGGCGTGCCGGACAGCAGCACGGTGAATTCCTCGCCGCCGTAGCGCGCCACGAAATCGATGCTGCGCAGCTGCTCGCGGATGCGCAGCGCCACGGTGCGCAGGACCTCGTCGCCCACCAGATGGCCGTGCTGATCGTTGATGCGCTTGAAGTGATCGATGTCGATGAACAGGCAGGAGAGCGGCTGGCGCGCGCGGCGGGCCCGCGCGATCTCCTCCGGCAGGCGCTGGTCGAAGTAACGGCGGTTGTTGATGCCGGTGAGCGGATCGATGAGGCCGAGGTGCTTGAGCTGTTCACGGTTGCAGGCGTTTTCCAGCGACAGGGCGATGACGGCGGCGATGTGTTGCAGGAAATCCGTGGCGCTGCCGGCCTCGAAGCGGTCCGCCTGCCGGCTGCCGAGATTCAGGCTGCCGAGGTATTCCTGGCCGCGCATCAGCGGCAGCAGCGCCACGCTGGCGGGCGCCGGCACGCCGGTGGTGCGGAAACAATCGGCGTGCCGCCTGGGATCATAAGGACCGAGCACGGGGATGGTCAGTCCCTCGTAGAGGGAAAGAAAATGCTGCTGGTTGTCGTGGTAGATGATCTCCAGCACCTGGCTTTCCAGCGTCCGGCTGATTTCAATCAACACGCGCTGGATCTCGAATTGCGGATCGAAAATTTCCAGGGAAACCACGTCGCAGTCGAAGCGCTCGGGGGCGTTGCGCAGCAGGCGTTCGAGCAGCGTGGGCAGATCCGCGCTGCCCATCAATTCCAGCTCCAGCGTCTGGAATTTTTTCAGCGTGATTTCATTCTCCCGCGCCGCGGTCAGCAGCGCGTCCAGCCGCTGTTTCAGGACGGCCTCGCCGGCGGTTTCCGTGGCGGGGAGCATCGGGGGGGCGGTCACGTCTGAAAAAGGGGCCGCGGGGAAAAGCGGCGTCAATCGGCGTGCGTGGCCAAGCCGTTCCGCGGCACGCCGGAGCCCGCCTGCTGGGGTGTCGGGACGATCAAATCGCTCAGCACGTGCGCGGCCTCGTTCAGGACGATGTCCACCGGCTTGGCCGCGTCCTTGCGCGGCGGATTGTCCGCGCCGTCGTCATCGGTCTTGTCCTCGTCGGGGGGCGGCGGGGGCTGGCCGGTGGCCGCGCGGAACGCCGCCTCGCGCTGCTTGAGCTCCTGCTGCGTTCGTTCCTGCTCCTGCCGGCGCACGGATTCCACCAGCGAGAGGCGCGTCCTGGCGCGCGCCTCGCGCACGGCCTTGTCCTGCTCGAGCAGCAGCTGGAAGGCGCGATCCTCCTGCAGGCGCTGTTCGTGCCTGCTGCGCTCGGAGGCATAGGCGCCGACCGGCGCCTGGGCGGCGACGAAATTGGCCGGATCGATGTGCGCCCACGGCAGCGCGTTGGGCAGCGAACGTTCGCCATCCTCCACGGTTTCCAGCTCGGGGGGGAAGGGCACGTCCGGCAGTACGCCGCGGTGCTGGGTGCTGTCGCCGTTGATGCGGAAGAACTGCGCGATGGTGGCCTTGAGCTGGCCGAGGTGGCCCGCGTTCTTGCGATCATACTGGTCCAGATCGACGAGGTTCTGCACGGTGCCCTTGCCGAAGGTGGGCTCGCCGATGATGACGCCGCGGCGGTAGTCCTGGATGGCGGCGGCGAAGATTTCCGAGGCCGAGGCGCTGTTGCCGTCGACCAGCACCGCCAGCGGACCGCCGTAGGCGATGCCCGGGTCGTCGGCGCGCTCCACGTGCAGCGAGCCGTCGGCGCTCTTCACCTGCACCACCGGGCCGCTGCCGATGAACAGGCCCGTCAGTTCGGTGGCCTCCGACAGCGAGCCGCCGCCGTTGCCGCGCAGGTCGATGAGCAGGCCGTCGATGCCTGCCGCGGTCAGTTCGTTGATGAGCTTGCGCACGTCGCGCGTGGTGCTGCGGTAATTCTTGTCGCCGCGCGCCCGCGCCTCGAAATCCTGGTAGAAAGTCGGCAGGTTGATGACGCCGATTTTGATCTTTCTGCCGCCGTCCGCCACCTCGATGACGGATTTCTTGGCGGCCTCGTCCTCCAGCTCGATCTTGTTGCGGACCAGGGTGATGGTGCGCGTGGGGCCGCCGGGACCGGCGCCCTTGGGCAGGACCTGCAGGCGCACGGTGGAGCCCTTCTTGCCGCGGATGAGATCGACCACGTCATCGAGCCGCCAGCCGACGACGTCCACGATCGGCTCGGTGGCGCCCTGGCCCACGCCGGTGATGCGATCATCCTCGTGCAGCAGGCCGCTCTTGTCCGCGGGACCGCCCTTCAGGATCTGCCGCACCTGGGTGTACTCGTTGTCGGATTGCAGCACCGCCCCGATGCCCTCCAGCGACAGGCTCATGCGGATGCGGAAATTCTCCGACGTGCGCGGCGAGAAATACGCCGTGTGCGGCTCGATGGCGGTGAGATAGGCGTTGATGAACAGCTCGAACACGTCCTCCGAGTTCAATTGATCCATGCGCCGCTGCATGTCCTCGTACCGGCGCGTGAGGATTTTCTTGATGTCGTCCATGGACGTCTTTCCGGACAGGCGCAGGCTCAGGACGTCGTTCTTCACCCGCTTGCGCCAGTACTCGTCCAGTTCGGCGCGCCCGGCCCAGGGCGATTTGCTGCGGTCGAAGACGTAGTCCTCGTTGACGGTGAAATCCATGGGCCGGTTCAGCAATTCCAGTTCGGCGCGGGTGCGCTCGTCGAGGCGGTCACGAAAGCGGATGAAGATGGCAAAGGCGGTGTCCAGCCTGGCCTCGCGCAACTGGTCATCCAGCTGATCGCGGGCCGGGGAAAACTCCTTGATGTCACTGTCGAGAAAATAGCTGTGGTTGGGATCGAGGCTGTCCAGGTAGCGGTCGAATATCTGCCGCGACAGCGCGTCGTCCAGCGGCACCTTCTTGTAATGATAGTTGGCGATGAAATCGGTGATGAGCTCGGTGGCCCGGGTCTGGCTCTCGGTCGGCACGAGGTCGGCCTTGTTGACCACGGGCACAAGGGCGCACACGCCCGCCGCCGCGGCGAGCAGCAATCCCAGGAGCGGCAGACGCAAATGGCGTGCGGAGAACGACATGGCGGCGTTTATTGAATCATCCTCGAAGGGGCAATTTTAACCGAAAACATGAGCGGCTGCTGCATTTGATCCGGGTGCCCGCCGCCGCGGAGTGATACACTTTCACGCATGTCATCTCTCCACGTTGACCGGCGCGCCCGCCACAGGTTCCTGGCGGCGGCCATCGCCGCCGCCGTGGCGCTGCTGCCGGCGGCTTGCGGCCGCAAGCAGGTTCCGGCGCCCGCGGTTCCGGCGGCCCGGACAGCCCCGGCCTGCGATCCGGACAACGGCGGATTGAAACTCCCGCCGGGTTTTTGCGCCCTCATCGTCGCCGATCATTTCGCCAATCTTCACGACATCGTGGTGACGGCGCGGGGGGATATTTACGGTTCCATGCTCAACCGGCGGCTGGGCTTCGGACGTCTGGTGGCCTTGCGGGACAGCGACGGCGACGGACGCGCCGATCAGATCCAGGAATTCGGCGATCGCGGCGGCGTGGGCCTGGCGCTTTGGAACAATCATCTGTATCTCGGCGCCGACGACGCCGTGTGGCGTTATCCATTGCAGGAATGGCTACCGTCGGCGCCGGCGGAACTCGTGGTGGGCGATCTGCCGGCCAGTGACGTGCTGGCCTCCAAGACGCTGGCCTTCGACGACGACGGTGGCTTGTACGTCAGCGTCGGCGCGCCGTCGAACGCCTGCCAGCAGGTCGATCGCGGCCCCGGTTCGCCGGGACTGGATCCCTGCCCGCAACTCGATCGGCACGCCGGCATCTGGCGTTTCACCGCCGATCGGCCCGGCCAGACATTCGACGCGGATGGGAGCAAGTACGCCGGCGGCATACGCCATGCGCTGGCCATGGCCTGGCACCGGCAGACGCGGGCGCTGTACGTGGTCCAGCATGGCCGCGATGAGCTCAGCGAATTGTGGCCGGATCGCTTCACCTCGGAACAGGGCGAGCTGCTGCCGGCCGAGGAAATGTTGAAGATCACGCCGGGCGCGCAGTTCAGCTGGCCGTATTGTTACTATGACGGCTTCCAGCGGCGCCGGGTGCTGGCGCCGGAATACGGCGGCGACGGGCTGCGCACCGATCGCTGCACGGACTATCCGGCGCCGGTGGTGGCCTTTCCGGCGCATTACGGCCCCAACGGCATGCTGTTTTATCAGGGCGGACAGTTCCCCGCGCGCTATCGCGGCGGCGCCTTCATCGCCTTCCACGGCGCCTACAAGCAGATGAATTCGGCGCCGGCGGGCTACCAGGTGGTCTTCGTGCCCTTCGAGCAGGGGGCGTTCTCGGAACGGTGGGAGGTGTTCGCCGACGGTTTCGCCGGCCAGCCGCCGGCGGATCAGGGCGCCGGCAATTTCGCCCCGGAACACCGCCCGACCAGCGTCGCGGAGGGGCCCGACGGATCGCTGTACATCGCCGACTCGGAGACGGGAAGGATCTGGCGTGTCCTGTACCGCCCGCCGGCGGGCGCGCCGGCGGCGACGATGCCCCACAAGAATTAAACGCGGCGTCTTGCCGGCGTGCCGCAAAAAATCCCGCCGGATCGGTTGCTTTCTACTTTGCCGCCGGTTTGGCCACTGAATCCGGTTTCGGGGCCGCCGCCACTTCGGAAGGTTCGACCGCCAGGAGTTCGATCTCGAATAGCAGGGTTTCGTTGGGGCCGATGCCGCCTTGCGGCGCGCCTTGCGTGCCGTAAGCAAGCTGCGGCGGCACCACCACCTCCCATTTGGCGCCCGGCTTCATGAGCAGTAATGCCTGCTGCCAGCCCTTGACGATGTTGGCCAGCGGGAATTTCACCGCGCCGCCGTGCTTGTCGGAGGCGTCAAATACGCTGCCGTCGATGTGTTTGCCGACGTAGTTGACCGTGACCTGGTCCTGGAGCGTGGGAGCGGCGCCGGCGCCGTCCTTGATGACGCGGTATTGTAGGCCGCTCTCCAGCTCCTTCACCCCTTGTTTTTTCTTGTAGGCGGCGCGGAAATCGTCGCCCGCCTTCTGGTTCGCCTCCCGGCGCTCCTTGACCATCTTCTCCTGTTGCGCGGCGACCGCGCGGCTGATTTCCTCCTCCGGCAGGCGCAGTGACTTGCCATTGACGGCGTCGCTGACGCCTTGGAAGAAGGCATCGGTGTCGATCTTCACGCCCTGCTGGCGCATGCTTTTCCCGATCTGGACGCCGACACCGTAACTGAATTTCTGCTCGTCAGTGGTGAGCTCGCCCTTGCCGCTCTCGGCATGGACCGGTGTGATGAGCACGCACATGAGGAAGGCGCCTGCAATTGATTTCATGATGATATCCCTGGGTTGAGTATGGGGTTTCGGACGGTGTGGTCGCGGCGGTTTTGCGCCGGCGGGGCAGACCCGGGCGCGGATCATCCCATATTTGAAACATATCTCAAAATGCCGGTCCCGCCGCCAGGTGCATTTTGAAAACCGGCTCGCTATGATTCTCCCGGGTGTCACGGGATCGGCCGGATGCGCGATGAGTGCGGATCGTCACAAGTTTCCTTCCCCCGCTGATCTGGAGGTCGTGGCCGGCAACGGCCTGCTGCATCGCCGCGTGTTCCTGAAGACCGGCGCCTGGCTCGCGGCGGGCCTGACCAGCGCCGCCACGGCCGAGACCCTGACCACGCCGCCGTGGATGCGCGTGCCCGGCAAGCCGTTCTCCAACTACGGCCGGCCGTCGCCGCATGAACAGGTGATCCGCTGGATTTCCGCCAACTCGGCGGTGCCCGGCAACGGCGTGTCGTGGACGCCGTTGCAGGACCTCGAAGGCATGATCACCCCGACCGGCCTGCACTTCGAACGCCACCACAACGGCGTGCCGCAGATCGACCCCGCCCGGCATCGTCTGTTGATCCACGGTCTGGTGAAGCGGCCGCTGATCTTCACGATGGATGACCTGGCGCGCTATCCCATGCGCTCGCACCTGATCTTCCTGGAATGCGGCGGCAACAGCAACGCCGGCTGGCGGGAGGAGCCGGTGCAGAACACCGTCGGCGGCTTCAACGGCCTGGTGTCGTGCAACGAATGGACGGGCGTGCCGCTGTCGATCCTGCTCGACGAGGCCGGCATCGATCCCGGCGCCACCTGGCTCGTGGCCGAGGCGGCCGACGCCATCGCCATGAACGTGAGCCTCCCGGTCGCCAAGGCGATGGACGATTGCATCCTCGCCATCTACCAGAACGGCGAGAAGGTGCGCCCCGAGAACGGCTATCCGCTGCGGCTGATCGCGCCCGGCTGGGAGGGCGTGCTGAACGTGAAATGGCTGCGGCGGCTGGAGGTGACGACGCGGCCGGTGATGGCGCGCAACGAGACGGCCAAGTACACCGAGCTGCTGCCGTCCGGCAAGGCGCGGCAGTTCACCTTCTACATGGACGCCAAGTCGGTGATCACCGCGCCGTCGCCGGGAAGGAACCTGGAGGGCCCGGGATTCTACGAGATCAGCGGTCTGGCGTGGTCGGGCCGGGGGCGGATCCAAAAGGTTGAAGTGTCCGCTGACGGCGGCGGGACCTGGGGCGAGGCGGCCTTGCAGGAGCCCGTGTTAGCGTGCTGCTTCACCCGCTTCCGCATGGGCTGGCATTGGAACGGCGGGTCCGCGATCCTGAAGAGCCGCGCCACCGACGACACCGGCTACGTGCAGCCGGAGCGCGCGGCGCTGGTCGCCGAGCGCGGCCGCAACGGCTATTTCCACTACAACGCCATCATCGCCTGGCAGGTTGGCGAGGACGGCAGGCTCCATCATGTCTATGCGTGACGGATCACGCGCGTTGGAACGATGCGCCGCGCTTGCGGCCGCCGTGACCCTGAGCGTGGCCGGCGGGGCGGCGTGGACGGGGGAAAAAGACGGCCCGCATCTGGGCAGGCCGGCCACCGCGGCGGACATCGCCGCCTGGCAGTTGAATGTTTTTCCGGACGGCACCGGCCTGCCGCCGGGCCGCGGCACGGCGGCGCAGGGCGCGCCGCTGTTCGCCAAAAGATGCGCCAGCTGCCACGGCGAGGAGGGCATCGGCGGCACGGCGGAGGAGCTGGCCGGCGGGCATGAGCCGCTCACCAGCGCGGTGCCGGACAAGAACATCGGCACCTACTGGCCCTATGCCACGACGCTGTTCGATTTCACCCGCCGCAGCATGCCCATGGACGCGCCCGGCTCGCTCACCGCCGACGAGATTTACGCCCTCACCGCCTATCTGCTGTTTCGCAACGGCATCATCAAGGCCGGCGAGGAAATGAACGCGCGCACCCTGCCGAAGGTGAAAATGCCGAATCGCAACGGCTTTTTATGGATCGACGCCGGGGGGCAGCCCCCGCCGTCGCCGTGACCCGGCGCCGTGCCCTCAGGCGCCGGCCGCCTGCGTCGCGCCGCGACTCCAGTAACCGCGCGCCTGCATCCAGTCGAGCAGTTTTTCCGGCCGCATCGGCTCGGCGATGAAATAGCCCTGGGCCTGGACGCAGCCCACGTTCATCAGAAACTCCTGTTGCGAGGCGGTCTCCACGCCCTCCGCCACGGTGGCCAGCCCGAGGTTGTTTCCCAGGTGCACGATGGCGTTGACGATGCCCCGATCGTTGGAATCCGTGGTCAGGTCCTTGATGAAGGAGCGATCGATCTTGAGCTTGTGGAGGGGAAACTGTTTCAGATAGCTCAGGCTGGAATAACCGGTGCCGAAATCGTCCACCGATATGCGGATGCCGAGCTTCGTCAGTTCGCGCAGGGTGCGGATGGAGGTCTCGACGTCGGCCATCAGCACGGTCTCCGTGATCTCGAGTTCGAGGCAGTCGGCGGACGACAGCCGGGTCCCCTCCAGTATGCCGACGATGAACGACAGCAGGTTGTTGCGGCGGAAATCATGGGCCGAGAGATTCACCGCCACCGACGGGATGGGCACGCCCGCCTGCCGCCAGTGTTTGATCTGCTCGCAGGCATGCTGCAGCACCCACTCGCTGATGCGCTGGATGAGCATGCGATCCTCGGCCACGGGGATGAACGATGACGGCGAAATGTCGCTGAACTCCGGATTCTCCCATCGTAACAGCGCCTCCATGCTCGACAATCTGCCGGTCCGCAATTCGACGATGGGCTGGTAATGAAGCGTGAACTCGTTGCCCAGCAGGGCGCGGCGCATCTGGTTTTCCATGTGCATTTTGCGCGTGGCGGCCACGTTCATGGCGCCGGTGAAGAAATGATAGGTGTTGCGGCCGTTGTTCTTGGCGTAATACATGGCCGTGTCGGCGTTCTTGAGCAGGGTGATGTAATCCCGCCCGTCGTCGGGATAGAGGCTGATGCCGATGCTGCACGAGGTGGTGAGATGGTGGCCGTCGATTTCATACGACTGGCACAGTCCTTCCTGCAGTTTGCCGGCCACGTACACGGCCGTGTTGCCATCCGTGATTTCCGGCAGCAGGATCAGGAATTCATCGCCCCCCAGCCGGCAGACGGTGTCGCTCTGGCGCAGGCATGACTTGAGCGTGTCGGCGACTTTTTGCAGCAGCTTGTCGCCCACCGTGTGCCCTAGCGAATCGTTGATGTTCTTGAAGTAGTCGAGATCCAGAAACATCAGCGCCACCCGATTGCGGTTGCGATCCGCCTGGGCCTGGGCCTGTTCGAAACGGGCTTGCAGCAGCGTGCGGTTGGGCAGGCCGGTCAGGGCGTCATGATGGGCGAGGAATTCGATGCGGGATTCGCTGGCCTTGAGCGTGCTGATGTCGGCAAGCACGGCGATGTAGTGCGACACGCCGCCGGCTTCGTCGCCGGCGGCGCTGATGTTGAGCCAGGTGGGAAACACGCCCCCGCCCTTGCGCTTGCACCACAGTTCGCCGTGCCAGCGGCCGTTCTCGGCCAGCGCGGCCTGCAGGGTCTTCAGTATCTCGGGATTCCGCCGCTCCGAAACGATGATGGCCAGCGGCCGGCCCAGGATGTCCTCGACGGCAAAACCGGTGATCTCGGTGAACATGCGGTTGGCGCGCAGGATGCGCTGTTCCATGTCCATGATCAGGATCATCTCGCCGCTCTCGGCGAACACCTTGGCGGCCAGCCGCACGTCGGCTTCCCGCTCCACACGCGTGGTGATGTCCTCGGTGACCGCCACCAGGTGATCGATGCCGCCGTCCGGCTTGCGCACGCAGCGCAGGGCCATGCCGACGTGGATGGTCTTTCCATCCTTGCGCAGGTAGCGCTTCTCGCAGGTGAACTCCTCCCGTTCGCCGCGCAACAGCTGCTGCAGCAGGGCCAGATACGCCGGCAGATCGTCCGGATGCGTGCGCTCGAAACAAATCTTCCTGCCCACGATTTCCTCGCGGGATTCCCCCAGGATGGCGCACAGTTTGTCGTTGACTTCAAGCCAGGTGCCGTCGGCCGCGATGACGGAGATGCCGATCAGTTGTATGTCGAAGTAGCCGCGCAAGCGGCGCTCGCTCTGTGTCAGGGCGTGATTGCGCTGCTCGGCCTCGATGGCGAGACTGGCGAGGTGCGCATACGATCTCACCTGGTCGATCTCGAAGGCGCCCGGCGCGCCGGTGACGCGCCGGTAAACGGCGAAGGTGCCGATGATCTCGTTTGTGGAGGAGAGGATCGGCTCCGACCAACAGGCCCGCAGGCCGGATGGCCGCATAAGCTCGCGGGCGGTGACCCAGTTGGGATGAGTGAACAGATTCTCTGTAATCACGCGTTTCCCCAAATAGGCGGCCGCGCCGCAACAACCGACTTGCGGTCCGATGGGCAATCCGTCGGTCGCGCGGACGAGATAGTCCGGCAGGCTGGGTGCGGCGCCGTGTCTGAGCACCGTGCCGTTCACCAGCAGGATGGAACAAATCGTTCCGGGCAACTCCTGCTCAATGGCCAGCACGATGCGCGTGAGTGCCGCCTGCAGCGGCGGACCGCCCGCCAGGTATTCCAGCAACGTGCGGTGACGCTGCTGCCAGGCCTCCACCTGCCTGCGCTGGCGGAGCGCGGAGGCGAGATGCGACGTCAGCTGCCGGTTCTCGTACAGGCTGTAGGACTGCCGCACGATCACCAGGAGAACGATGAGACCGACGGACAGGAGCAACGGCACGCCGAGAAAGGTGTCGCCGGTTTGATAATGCAGGGTGGCGACGATGAGGCCGAGGCTCAGCAGCAGATACGGCGCATTGTCCGCCCACCGGGGCAGCGGCACCTGCGGACGTTTCTGCAGCAGGGCGATGGCCTCGCCGTTCGAGACCCCGCCGAGCGCCTGCAATTGCGCGCAGCCCGCCAGCATCATGGAGAGAAGCGACGCGCTCCAGCCGAGGTCGATAAAGGTGCCGGCCCGGTGGGCGCCGGCGGCGTTCTGGATGCCGTAGATGATGTCCGACGACACCATCATCGCCATGCTGAACATCAGCAATGAGAGGGGCTGGCGGATGAAGTACGGATTGCGGCGCACCAGCAGCAGAAACAGGGCGCTCGCCAGCAGCACGTCGAAAATCACGTAGCTGATGGCGACGGCCCTGCCGGCGGGCGTGAAGGCGCTGCTTTGCAGCGCCGGCAGAAACAGCAGTTCCCACCACACCAGGCAGAACGCCAGCGTCATGCTGCTCAGGTCGAGCACGTAGGTGAGCAGCTCCGCACGGCTGAAGCGGGGCTTGGGCAGCAGCAGCACGCCCAATCCGTAAAAAAGATACATGCCGAGATAGAAATAATCGTTGATGGAGGGGAACGGCACTTCCAGCGATCGCAATTGCTGGCTGGTCCACAGCACGTCGGCCGTGGTATAGCTCATGGCCGACAGGCCGAGGCATGTCCATGCCCCTACAAAACCGGGGTGGGTCCTGCGCAAACGGGTGACGACCCACAACAACACGCCGCTTGCCGCGAAGCTGCACGCAGCCCAGGAGAAGCTGGAATAAAGTCCCCGGAACCGCTCGTCCGCGCTCAACGCGATGCCGCTGCCGTGGGCCAGCCACAGCACCACGGCGATGAAAATGGCGAGACGGAAATTCATTTCGATGCGCATCGTGATGCGACCCCGGGGTCAAGTGGGGTTTATTATTCTTATGTACGGATGTATGTATAGACTCTATGGCGGCTGATTTCCAGTATTTCCGCATCCTTGCAGGCGAAAATGCCGCTGCGCATCATTTTTTGCCGGCGCGGCATCGCGTCCGATTTTGAAATGAGGATGACGGAGGGGATGAAACCGGGCGGGTGGAAATGGGGGATGAATGAGATGAGCGTGTCACCGGCGGAGTGGCGGCGATTCCAGGAATGGGATCGCCGCGTGGTGGAGGCCGGTCAGACCATCAAGGTGCTGACGACGCTGGCGTGGCCGGAGTCCGTCTACGAGGAGTTCAGACGGCACTGGCAGCGCGGGCAGCCGCGCCTGCCCGCCGTCGAGCCGGCGCCGCAGGACTACTCCGGGCAGGAGCGGGTTCTCGAAACCGTTCTGCGCGAGTGCGATCGCGCTCACCCCATCGGCGAATATCTGTACCTGACCGCGAACAGCTATCTCCTCGCGGCGGAAATGCTGGCCGCGGCCGGCACGCCGCGTTTCACCGAGCTTTCGATCGCGCTCTACGGCAAGCCCGACGACAGCATCGCCAGCGGCGCCCTGACGCATCTCGATGCCGCCACCTACTTCATCGACGCCACGCGCGAATTCATGGACGCCGCCACCGTCGCGCCGCCCCGGGAGGACTTGAGCGCGGAAACCGTGCAGGCGCGTTTGCAGGACACGCTGGCCGCTTTTTTCAGCGACGACGTCATCCGCGTCGTGCTGGACCCGGCGATGGCCTCGAAGGCGGCCGCCGGCGCCCAGCGCATCCGCATCCGCGGCGCGACGTTTTTCAGCGCCCTCGATGTTGCGCAACTGCTCTGGCACGAGGGCTACGTTCACATGTTGACGGCGCTCAACGGCCGCAAGCAGCCGCGGCTGGCGAGCATGAGCCTGGGCGCGCCGCGCACCACCTGGACCCAGGAGGGGCTGGCGACCTTCTCCGAACTGGTGAGCGGCTCGATCGATCTGAACCGCATGCGGCGGCTGGCCCTGCGCACGCGCGCGGTGCAGATGGGGCTCGAGGGCGCGGACTTTCTCGACATCTATCGTTTCTTTCTCGAGCAGGGCCAGGATGAGCACGAGAGCTTCCAGTCCACGGCGCGCATTTTCCGCGGCGGCGATCCGCGCGGCGGCGGCATCATTTTCACCAAGGACGTGGTGTATCTGCAGGGACTGATCCGCACGCACACCTTCCTGCGCAAGGCGGTGCAGTCGAACAAATTCCAGTACGCGGAGCACCTGTTCGCCGGCCGCCTGACACTGGGCGACGTGGTGGCGCTGGAGCCGTTCTTCGAAAACGGCGACATTGCGCCGCCGCACTATGAACCGCCGTGGCTGCAAAGCCGCAGCACGCTGGCGGCGTACTTGAGTTATTCCGTGTTCGCCAACCGCATCAACCTGGGCGCGGTCAGCCTGGATGATTTTCTGTCGATGGAAAACCGCGCCCTGCGTTGAATGGCCGGTGATCAGGATCGCGTACGGACGGCATCCATGCTGAGCACCGGCTCCATGCCCACGACCTCGGCGAAATGTGTCAGGCCGGCGGGGATTTGAACGTAGTCGCCGGGTTCGAGAATCACGCTTTGCCCGCCGCTGCCGATGCGGAAGCGGCCGCTTAACACCGCGTCGATCTTGTCCACGGCGTGCGTGTGATCGTCGAAGAACGTGCCGGGGTCGTAACGGTACACGCTGCAGGAATAGCCCAGCGCCTCCAGCTTGCGGCGCAGGGCGGTTTCGCTGAACTCGCCGTCGCGCGCCGGATCCCAGTGACGCACCTGCAGCCCGATCATCGCCTCGGGTGACTGCCGGTCAGGCGGCGGCGCGATGATCGGATGGAAGCCGCGGCGGAGACGCCTGGAGCGTCATTCGATCCCTGAGCCACGCGAACAGCAGATAAATTCCCGGCACGAACGCCAGACTGTATGACAGCCACTCGCCATATCGCCCTTCGGGGCCGTACGGCTCTGAAAGGTTGTGCCAGTATTGATTGTCAAGGAAAGGCAGGGCCTGCGCTTCACTGAATTCATGGAAGGCGTAGATGGTCAGTTGCACGGAGAACAGCACCATGAAGATCGCCGTCACCCTGAAAAAACGCGACAGGTTGACGCGATGACCATAACGCGACCAGGCCCAGGCCATCGTCGCCGCAGCCAGGACACCCAGCATGCCGCCGGCCACCATGTGCGCGGTGTCGCCCTCGGCGATCAACGCCGCCAGCATGGTGGCGGTCTCGACGCCCTCGCGCCCGACCATGAGCAGGACGAAGGCGTAGATCGCCACCGCCGCGGCGAGCGTGGTGTCTTCGGCCACGCTTTGCAGGTGATTCGTGATTTCCTTCTTCATGCGGCGGCCGTGACGCAGCATGTGGACGGTGCAGGAGATGACCAATGCCGCCGCCAGCAACGCCAGCACCCCTTCCCACCTGGGTGTCATGCCGCCAACACGGGCCAGAACGATTCCCAACGCCACGCTCAACAGCACGGCCGTGATCACCGCCCACCGCACGGCCCTCAGCAACGGCCGGCGGCCGGTCTGAATAAGATAGGTCGCGCTGATGGCGACGATCAGAAAGGCCTCCAAGCCTTCGCGAAAGGTGATCATGAATGTTGGAAACATGCGGTGCGATTCCGAATTGGAGACGTTGCCTGATCTTAAATGAGAATTATTACTAATTGCAACTGCAAAATATCGGCAATCGATCGCGGTTCGGATGAATTATTAATGAATGATGGTGGAGCTGGGGGGGATCGAACCCCCGACCTTCGCATTGCGAACGCGACGCTCTCCCAGCTGAGCTACAGCCCCACGTGAAGGGCGCATAGTGTAGCGGCTTGACCCCGCCAGTGCCACCCCATCCCGCGCGCACCATGGCTGCGTTCATGGCGGGGGGATGCCGGCTTGCGGTCACCGTCACCGACGATCGTGTACAATCGCGCCCCTGATCCGCACGGCTGGCCCGCTGGATCGTCAGCCTCGGTGAAATCGGAGAGGTGGCCGAGTGGTCGAAGGCGCACGACTGGAAATCGTGTATACGCTCAAAAGGTGTATCGAGGGTTCGAATCCCTCCCTCTCCGCCAATTCATGAAAATTCGCACGCCATGCGAATTTTCATGAATCGGAAGGAGGGAGATTTGGATTTGAACCCCGGGTTCGACCGATTCGCCGGGAGCGAATCGGAACGCCGCACAGCGGCGGCCCGAAGGGCGCAGGGCAGGGACAGCCCGGCGTAATCCCTCCCTCTCCGCCAGAATCATGGTGGCCGCGCCGGTCCCCCCGCGACGCTACGTTGTGAACCCCGTCAGGCCCGGAAGGGAGCAGCGGTAGCAGCCGATGCGGGTGCCGGGGTGTGGCTGGCGCCGGCCGCCTCCTCATGCGATAGTTCGCGTAACGATGACAGGGCATATTCCGGATACCGTGACGACGCGTTTACAGGCGATAATCCCGCGATGAGCTATCAGGTCCTGGCCAGGAAATGGCGGCCGCGCCGCTTCGAGGAGATGGTCGGCCAGCAGCACGTGTTGCAGGCGCTCGTCAACGCCCTCGATCAGAACCGCCTGCATCACGCCTATCTGTTCACCGGCACGCGCGGCGTGGGCAAGACCACGCTGGCCCGCATCCTCGCCAAGTCGCTCAACTGCGAGCAGGGCGTGAGCGCGCGGCCCTGCGGGGAGTGCTCCGCCTGCCGCGAGATCGACGAGGGCCGCTTCGTGGATTTGTTGGAGATTGATGCGGCAAGCAACACGGGTGTCGACAATATCCGCGATCTGATTGACAACGCGCAATATTCGCCAACGCGCGGCCGCTACAAGGTTTATCTGATTGACGAAGTGCACATGCTGTCAAAGCCCGCCTTCAACGCGCTGCTGAAGACGCTGGAGGAGCCGCCGCCGCACATCAAGTTCCTGCTGGCGACCACCACCCCCAAAATGGTGCCGATAACGGTGCTGTCACGTTGCCTGCAATTCAATTTGAAGCGCCTCACCGTGACGCAGATCGAGGCCCAGTTGGAGAAAATACTGACGCAGGAGAATATCGCCAGCGACAAGGCGGCACGCCACCTGATCGCGGAGGCGGCGGACGGCAGCCTGCGCGACGCCCTGAGCCTGCTGGACCAGGCCATCTCCTACGGCGGCGGCGCGTTGCGCGAGGCGGAGGTCGCCACCATGCTGGGCGCCATCGACCGCCGGCAGGTCCACGAATTGCTGCGCCTGCTCGCCGATCGCGACGCCGCCGGCGCCCTGGCCCTGTCCGCGCGCATGGCGGAGACCAGCGTCGATTTCCAGGGCGTGCTGGCGGAGATGCTGGCCTTGTTGCAGCGGCTGGCGGTGGTGCAATTGCTGGGCGCGAAGGCAGCCGGCGTCGAGGAAGATCCGCAGATACTGGAGCTGGCTCGGAAATTGACGCCCGAGGATGCGCAGCTTTATTACCAGATCGCGCTCACGGGCCGGCGCGATCTGCCGCTTGCGCCCGATCCGCACGGCGGTTTTGACATGCTGCTGCTGCGCATGCTGGCCTTCGAGTCGCAGTCCGGCGCCCGCGCCGCCGCGCCTGCGACGCGCCCAACACCCGCGGTCGCGGCAGAGGCGGCGGCGGTTTCCACCGAGACCACCACGGAGCCGACCGGGGAATGGCAGCGGATGATCACTGAGATGGGACTGGGCGGTCTGGTGAAGGAGCTGGCGGCGCACTGCGTGTTTCTGGGGATCGAGGGCGGCCAGTTCCGCCTCGCCCTGCTGCCCTCACAGGCGCATCAGCGCAACCCGCGCATCGAGTCGCGGCTGGAACAGGCCATCCAGGATCGCTATGGGAAGCATCTGAGGCTGGCGATGTCGGTGCAGAGCATGGAGACGGTGGAAACGCCGGCGCAGCAGCGTGATCGCCGCGCGCAGGAGGCGCAGGCCGCCGCCGTCGCCGCCATCGAAAGCGACCCCACCGTCAAGGCGCTGCGGGAGAAGTTCGGCGCGGTGGTGGAAAGCGCCACGCCGCAGGGTTCCGGGGCCTGATTGATGACAAACATTACTTTTTCCGGGTTACAGCCATGACGATGAAAGGTGCCTTGGGCAATTTGATGAAGCAGGCGCAGCAGATGCAGGAGAATCTGCAAAAGGCGCAGGAGGAAATCGCGCGCATGGAGGTGATGGGCGAATCCGGCGCCGGCATGGTCAAGGTCACGATGACCGGCCGGCACGACGTGCGCCGCGTGGAGATCGATCCCACCCTGCTCAGGGAGGACAAGGGCATGATCGAGGATTTGCTGGCCGCCGCCGTCAACGACGCCGTGCGGCGCGTGGAACAGGCGAGCCAGCAGCGGCTGGCCGGGCTTGCGGCGGGATTGAATCTTCCGCCGGGCATGAAGCTCCCTCTCTGAACCCGTGGTTGTGGCGTGACGGACGTTCCACTTCTGGAGCAGTTGATTGCGGCGCTGCGCTGCCTGCCCGGCGTCGGGCGGAAGACGGCGCAGCGCATGGCCTTTCACCTGCTGGAGCGCGATCGAACCGGCGGCCGCGCGCTGGCGGAAACGCTGGCCGCGGCGATGGAAAAAATCGGCAATTGCAGCCGCTGCCGCAACTTCAGCGAAACGCCGCTCTGCCGCCTGTGCGCCGGAGACAGGCGCGACGCCTCGCTTCTGTGCGTGGTCGAAAGCCCGGCGGACGTGGCCAGCATCGAGCAGGCGGCGGATTACCGCGGCTTGTATTTCGTGCTGATGGGGAAACTTTCGCCGCTCGACGGCGTGCGGCCGGAGGATTTGGGCATGGAGCAGCTCAACGAGCGGCTGGCCGGGGGCACCGTCACCGAAGTCATCCTCGCCACCAGCGCGACCATGGAGGGCGAGGCCACCGCGCATTACATCAGCCAGATGGCGCACGGCCACGGCGTCCGCGCCACCCGCATCGCGCACGGCATCCCGATCGGCGGCGAACTCGGCTACATCGACGGCGGCACGCTGTCGCACGCCATTTCCAGCCGTAGAGATATCTAATGCTCCGGCCATGTTGGCCGCGTTAATTTTCCAGAACCCGTTTCAAAATATTTGGGGGTATGAGAACCGTTCGTGCTGGGGTATCGAAGCACAAACTCAATCATCCTGCATGAGGCTTGCCCTTCGATGCCTCAGGGCGAGCGGTATTTTTGAAAACGAGTTCTAGGCGGCTGCCGCGCCCAGCCGGCGTTGCAGATAGGCGATGCGCAGCGGCGCCGGCGGATGCGAGTCGTGGTAGGCGGAGTAGAGTGGATCCGGCGTCAGCGTGTTGGCGTTCTCGCGGTACAGCTTCACCAGCGCCTGCACCAGCGCGCGGCCGTCGCTCTGCTCCAGCGCGTAATCGTCGGCCTCGAACTCGTGCCGGCGCGACATCCAGGCGCCGAGCGGCTGCAATAAAAACGTGAAGTGCGGGGAGAGCAGCAGGAAGATCATCAGCGCCGCGTGCGTCGACGGTTGCGACATCCCCACGCCGGCGTAAAACCACGGCGCTTGAATCAGCCAGTCCAGGATCGCCAGCCCCGCCAGGCTCAAGCCCGCCAGCAGCCACAGGCGCTTGATCACGTGGCGGTGGCGGAAATGCCCCAGCTCGTGCGCCAGCACCGCCTCGATTTCCTCAGGCAGAAGTTCCTTGAGCAGCGTGTCGAAGAACACGATGCGCTTGTGCCGCCCGAAGCCGGTGAAATAGGCGTTGCCGTGGCTGGAACGCCTGGAGCCGTCCATCACGAACACGCCTCTAGAGGTGAAGCCGGTGCGGCGCAGCAGCGCCTCGATGCGCCGCATGAGCGCCGCGTCGGCGAGCGGGCTGAAACGGTTGAACAGCGGCGCAATCAGCGTGGGGTACGCCCATTGCATGACGAGGCTGAACCCGATCCACAAGGCCCACACCTTGAGCCACCACCAGCGGCCTTCCTGCTGCATGAGCCAGAGCACGGCGGCGGCGAGCGGGCCGCCCAGCATCGAAAACAGCAGCGCGCTTTTGAGCATGTCACCGACGAAGGTGGCGGGCGTGGTGCGATTGAAACCGAAGCGCTGTTCGATTACAAAGGTGCGGTAGATCGTCGCCGGCAGATCGAGCAAGGCCATGAGCAGGAAGGCCGAGAGCAGAAAGGCGACGCCGTGCGCCAGCGGCTGTTCGAGCCGCGGGCGCCAGAATTGATCGAGCAGGTTGAGCCCGCCGCCTAGCGTCCAGGCCAGCAGCAGCAGGACGCCGATGGTGGACTCGATCATCCCGAAGCGGATGCGGGCGACGTTATAATCGGCCGCCTTCTGATGGCCGGCCAGCGGGATGAAGGCCGCGAAGACGGCCGGCACACGGTCGCGGTGGGCGCGGATGCGCCGGATCTGGCGGCGATCCAGCCACAACTGCACCCCCCAGTGCAGGCTGAGCGCGCTGATGAAAACGTATGAAAAGGCGTTCATGATGGACGCCGAGAAGGCGCAGGCGGATGGAGGGCAGGGCACATGACGGCGTCGGCTGACAATTTAATCTGGATTGACCTGGAGATGACCGGTCTTAATCCGGACACGGATTATATCATCGAGATCGCCACGCTGGTGACCGATGCGCAGCTGAACGTCATCGCCGAGGGGCCGGTGATCGCCGTTCATCAGGACGACGCCGTGCTGAATGCCATGGACGCCTGGAACACGGCGCAACACAACAAGTCCGGGCTGGTCAGGCGCGTGCGCGAGAGCACGATGCGCGAGGCCGACGCCGAGCGGGAGACGCTGGCTTTCTTAAGCCAGCACGTCCCGCCCAACACCTCGCCCATGTGCGGGAACAGCATCTGCCAGGATCGCCGTTTCCTGCATCGCCACATGCCGGCGCTGGAGAAATTCTTCCATTACCGCAATCTGGACGTCAGCACCATCAAGATACTGGCCAGACATTGGGCGCCGAACCTGCCGGTCTTCGAGAAGGCATCGGCCCATCTGGCGCTGGACGACATCCGCGATTCGGTGGCCGAGCTCAGGCACTACCGCGCGCATTTCTTCAAGTGTTGAAATCATGACCGCCAACGATCCGGTGTTGCCACGCGCGCTGTACCGCGCGACGCAGGTGCGCGAGCTGGATCGCATCGCCATTCAAAAGCACGGCATCCCGTCCGCCACGCTGATGGAGCGCGCCGGCGAGTCGGCGTTTGCAATCCTGCGGAGGTTATGGCCGGAGGCGAAACGGGCGCTGGTGTGCAGCGGCACCGGTCAGAACGGCGGCGATGGCTTCGTGGTGGCGCGCCTGGCGCAGGCCGCGGGCTTGAGGGCGACGGTGACGGTGATCGGCAACATAAAAAACATCCATGGCGATGCGCTGGCCAATTACGAACGCCTGCGCAAGACGGCTGCAACCGTGGTGGAGTGGAAACCGGCGCTGCTGAATGACGCCGACGTGATCGTCGATGCCTTGCTCGGCACGGGACTGGATCGGCCCGTGACCGGCGGCATGGCGGAGGTGATCACCGCGATCAACCGGGGCGGCAGGCCCGTGCTGGCGGTCGACGTGCCGTCCGGCTTGAACGCCGACACCGGCCAGCCGCTCGGCACGGCGGTGAAGGCGCAGGCCACGGTGACTTTTGTCGGCATGAAGGCGGGCTTTCTGACCGGCAGCGGCCCGGATTATTGCGGACATGTTTATTTCGCCGATCTCGGCATCCCCGCAGCGGTGCGGGAAGCCGTGCCGCCGGCGGTTGAGCGGATCAGCCGCGCCGACGGCGTGCACCTGCTGCCGCGCCGCGCCCGCGGGAGCCACAAGGGCCATTTCGGCCACGTGCTGGTGATCGGCGGCGATCATGGCTACGCCGGCGCCGCGCGCATGGCGGCGGAGGCGGCGGGCCGCGTCGGCAGCGGACTGGTGAGCATCGCCACCAGGCCCGAGCATGCCGCCATGCTGAGCGCGGCGCGGCCGGAAATCATGGCGCACAATGCCTCGGATCGGCGTGCGCTCACGCCGCTGTTCAGGAACGCCACGGTGGCCGCCATCGGTCCCGGCCTGGGGCAGTCGGACTGGGCGCAGGATTTGCTGGGCGCGACGCTGGAGCAGAAGCTGCCGCTGGTCGTGGACGCCGATGCGCTCAATCTGATCGCGCTCGATCCCGTGACGCGCACCGACTGGATATTGACGCCGCACCCCGGCGAGGCGGCGCGACTGCTCAAGAGCGACACGACGGTGGTGCAGGCCGATCGCTACGCCGCCGCACGGGCGGTGCGCGAACGCTACGGGGGGGTCTGCGTGCTCAAGGGCTGCGGCACGGTGATCGCGACACCGGACGGCGTGTATGTTTGCGATGCCGGCAATCCGGGCATGGCCAGCGGCGGCATGGGCGACATCCTGACCGGCGTGATCGCGGGGCTCCTGGCGCAGGGGCTGTCATTGAGCGACGCCGCGCGGCACGGCGTGTGCGTGCACGCCGAGGCCGCGGATCAGGCGGCGGCGCAGGGCGGTGAACGCGGCATGCTGGCCACCGATCTGATGCACTGGCTGCGCAAGCTGGTTAATTAACAGCGATGTTGATCCGCTCGGCGCGGGCGATGGAGTCCCTCGGCCGCCGTGTGGCGGCGATGACCGCTCCCGGCGCCGTCGTCTTCCTGCAAGGCGAACTCGGTGCCGGCAAGACCACACTGGTGCGCGGCTTCCTGCGGGCCTGCGGCGTGACTTCGGCGGTAAAGAGCCCCACCTACACGCTGGTCGAACCTTATGCGACCGCCATCGGTCCGGTGGCGCATATCGATCTCTACCGCCTCAAGGACCCGCAGGAAGTCGAGTTCGCCGGCCTGCGCGATTACTTCAACGGCGCGACGATTTGTCTCATCGAATGGCCGGAGCGGTCGCCTGCCGGGCTTCCCACTCCAGACCTGCGCATCAAGATCGAAAAACAAAAGGACAATCGCCGCTTACTCGTGATTACCGCGGAAACTACTTCCGGAGCAAAGAGTTATCAAGAAATCACTACGGAATGAAAAATAAAATTAATATATTATTCAATTAGTTATTTAAAAATTCTTCATATCCACTTGAAAAAAACAGCGCATGAGATAAAAATTCATATGGAGATCAATGAGAAATATAAAAAGCCTCATGCGCTTTCTGGCACTGGTTTTGGCGCTAATCCCCGCGCTGGCCGCAGCAGGTGGCGTGGATGTTGAGCGCATGCGCGTGTGGCCCGCGCCGGACAACACCCGCGTCGTCTTCGACATGAGCGGCCCGGTCAAATACCAGATCTTCACTATCCCCAACCCGGATCGCGTGGTCATCGACGTCGACCAGGCGCAGGTCATCGCGCCGCTCAACAAGCCTGACGGTGATTTGCGGCTGCTGAAGGGCGTGCGCTGGGGCGAGCGCGCGGGCGGCGGGCTGCGCATGGTGCTGGACGTCGCCCATTCCGTGCAGGTGCGCACCGCCATGCTGGGCCCCAACCGGCAATATGGCCATCGCCTGCTCGTGGACCTCGTGGATCAGGCGCCGGCCGACGCCGCGCCACTGGCGGGAACGCCGCTGAAGGCGGAGCCGCCGACACTCGCCTCAAACGCGCCGTCGTTGTCGCCGTCCTCCCCCGCGCCAGCGGCCTTCAGGGCCGATGACGGCTCGCGTGACGTCGTGGTGGCCGTCGATGCCGGCCACGGCGGCGATGATCCCGGCGCCACCGGCGGCAACGGCACCCAGGAGAAGGACATCACGCTCAGCATCGCCCGCCGCCTCGCGGCGGTGATCAATCAGCAGAAGGGCATGCGCGCCGTCCTGATCCGCAAGGGTGACTATTTCATCCCGCTGCGCGAGCGCATGGAGAAGGCGCGCGAGCAGAAGGCCGACTTGTTCGTGTCCATCCACGCCGATTCCTATCGCGACCCGCGCATTCGCGGCTCGTCGGTGTACGTGCTGTCGCAGCGCGGCGCCAGCAGCGAGGCGGCGCGCTGGCTGGCGGATCAGGAAAACGCCTCCGACCTGGTCGGCGGCGTGACGCTGGACGACAAGGACGCGCAGCTCAAGTCCGTGCTGCTGGATTTGTCGCAGACCGCCGCCATCGAGGCCAGCGTCAACGTCGCCGGCAAGGTGCTGACCGAGCTGGACGACGTCGGCAACGTGCATCACCGCGAGGTGCAGCGCGCCGGCTTCGTCGTGCTGAAGTCCCCCGACATTCCCTCCATACTGGTCGAGACCGCCTACATCACCAATCCGCAGGAAGAGAAGAAACTCCGCAACCCCGCGCACCAGCAGGCGCTGGCGCAGGCCATCGCCCAGGGTGTGCATGATTATTTCGAGGACAACCCGCCGCCCGGCACGCTCATGGCGCAGCTGCGCCAGAGCCGCATGACCGCCGCCCGCTGAGGTATTTTTGTTCACCCGCGGACTGTTCGTTGACAGGCGGGTGATGTTCATTCATGAGTTCGACCATCTTCAGGCATGGTCCTTTGTTGTCGTTAACAAGGAAACACACGAGGTGATCCAGATCGATTCCGCCTCCGCCCGCGCGCTTGATGCCTGCCGCGAAGATCCCGCGCTGAAAGAGCCGAAGCAACGCTTTTCTCGTCGAATCCATTATCGTATTCAAGTCAAGCTGTGCAAGACGGACGTTGAAGCGGTAGCATGGTTTCATGTTGAAGGAACGCCCGCGCATCCGCCTGTTGCCGGAGGCGCTCATCAATCAGATCGCCGCCGGCGAGGTCATCGAGCGGCCCGCCTCGGTCGTCAAGGAACTCATCGAGAACAGCCTGGACGCCGGCGGCACGCAGATCGAAATCGACTGCGAGCAGGCGGGTCTGCGGCTCATCCGGGTGAGGGACAACGGCTGCGGCATCGAGCCGGAAGACCTGCCATTGGCGCTCTGCCGCCACGCCACCAGCAAGCTGCAATCCTTCGCCGATTTGAGTCATCTGAACACGCTGGGCTTTCGCGGCGAGGCGCTGCCGAGCATCGGTTCGGTGGCCAAGCTGACCGTCACTTCCCGCAGTCAGGATCAGGGGAACGCCTGGCAGGTGCGCGTGGCGGGCAGCGCCGCGGTGGAAGGGCCGGAGCCCACGGCGCACAATCCGGGCACCACGGTCGAGGCGCGTGAGCTTTTTTTCAACGCCCCGGCGCGGCGCCGTTTCGTGCGCAGCGAACGCACGGAATTCCTGCACATCGAGGATCGCGTGCGCTCGGCGGCGCTCGGCGCCTTTCACGCCGGATTCCGCCTGACGCACAACCGCCAGACGATCCTGAAGCTGCGCGCGGCGGACACCGAGGCCTCGCGGCGCGAGCGCCTGGTCAAACTCTGCGGCGCGGGATTCATGGTGACCGCGCGCCCCGTCGAGGCGCGGGTGGACGATCTGTGCTTGTCGGGCTGGATCGCTCCCGCGGAGGCGGCCCGCAACCAGAGCGACGTGCAGCATCTGTTCATCAATCACCGTCCGGTGCGCGACCCCAAGCTGCAACATGCCATCCGGCTGGCCTACCAGGATCGCCTCGCGCCGGGCCGCCATCCGGCGTACGTGCTGTATCTGTCGATGAACCCGGCCGATCTCGACGTGAACGTGCACCCGGCCAAGACCGAGGTGCGCTTCCATGACGTGCGCCGGGCACATGATTTCGTGTTGAGCGCCTTGCGCGGGACACTGGAGCAGGGCGGCGGGGCGCGGCGGGTCTTCCTGCCGCCGTTGCCGGTGCGCACGACGCCGCCCGCGCCGCAGGTGGCCGAATCACGGGCTGAGTATGAAACGGCGGAGACAAGGCCCGAACGCGAGCGGATGCGCGATCTGGAGGTGGTGGGCGGCCGTTACCTGCTGTCCCTGAGTGATGATGCCCTCGTCATCAGCGACCTGCGGCGCGCCTTTGCGGGATTGAAGCGCCTGCGTCTTCAGCGGGCGGCCGCGGCGGGCGATGTCGCCGCGCAACCGCTGTTGTTCCCCGCCAATGTCGCCGTGGAAGGACGGGATATGCAGTGGCTCGATCGTCACGGCCTGCAACTGCGCCGGCTCGGATTTGACCTGGAGCCCGCCGGGCCCGGCGCTTTGCTCGTGCGTGGATTGCCGGCGGCGCTGCGTGACGTGGATGCGGCTCTGCTGACAAGGCGGCTGATGGAAGTCAGCGCGGATGATGTGCAGACCGTTGAGGCGTGGATTAAGGCCATCGCGGATGCCGCTGCGCTGGCTGCGCCCGTCAGAAGCGTGGAACGGGCGCGTGCCCTGCTGCGCGATTTGGAGGGCGAGGCGCGCGTCGAGCTGGAGCGCTGCCAGCACCGGGCGACGATCGAGGAATTACTGTTGTTGCTCAAAGTCGTGGATTGAACGTCTGCATGGCGCGCAACAAGCAGCCGCCGGCGGTATTTTTGATGGGCCCGACCGGCGTGGGCAAGACCGCGCTGGCGGTGGAACTGGTCGCGCAACTGCCGTTTGAAATCATCAGTGTCGACTCGGCGATGATTTACCGCGGCATGGACATCGGCACCGCCAAGCCCGGCGCGGATGTTCTCCGCCGCGCACCGCACCGGCTGATCGACATCCGTGATCCCGCCGAGTCGTATTCCGCCGCGGAATTTCGCCGCGATGCGCTCGCGGCCATGGGCGAGATCACCGCCAAGGGCCGCATCCCGCTGCTGGTGGGCGGCACGGGGCTTTATTTCCGCGCGCTGGAACAGGGGCTGTCGCAACTGCCGCGGGCGGACGCGGCGGTGCGCGAGCGCCTGCGGGCCGAGCAGGAACGCCTCGGGCTCGCGGCATTGCACCGCCGGCTGGCGGCGGTCGATCCCGAATCCGCCCGCCGCATCCATGCCAACGACAGCCAGCGCATCCAGCGGGCGCTCGAGGTTTATGAGCTGACCGGGCAGCCGTTGTCCAAGAGTTTCCAGGGCCGGCGCGGGCGGGCGTGTCCCTACCGGCTGATCAAATTGATACTGGCACCCGCCGAACGCGGCTGGTTGCACGCGCGCGCAGCGCAGCGGTTTCACGACATGCTCAAGGCCGGGTTCATCGACGAGGTGAGGCGCTTGCACGCCCGCGGCGATTTGTCCCCCGACCTGCCGGCCATGCGGGTGGTGGGTTACCGGCAGGCTTGGCGCTATTGCGCGGGGGGGGATGACCTTGCCGCCATGACCGAGAAGGCCATCGCCGCCACCCGGCAACTGGCCAAGCGGCAGCTCACCTGGCTGCGTGACGAGGCCGGTGCGCACCGGCTGGCAGCCGACCAGGATGGGGCCTCGCTGGCGGCTTTGTCCGTGAAAATACTGCGGCAGGAACTGGCAGCGGCTCCATAAGATCTAATGAAGATCAATGCCATGCCAGAGTTGGCCAAAGTTCGGCGGAATTGTTCTATATCATTCAAAATAAAGTGTATAATTAATAAGATATAAAACAGGCATTGAAAACAGGTCCTTGGCTGCGGAGAAAAATAGTCCCGGCGCGCGGTAAAATCATGGAAGATGTTGCAGCGCCGAAATAAGAAAAAGGAGAAAAACCCCATGAGTAAAGGACAATCCTTGCAGGAACCTTTTTTAAACGCGCTGCGCAAAGAGCATGTGCCGGTATCGATTTATCTCGTCAATGGCATCAAATTGCAGGGCCAGATCGAGTCCTTCGACCAGTTTGTCATACTACTGAAGAACACGGTCAGCCAGATGGTCTACAAGCACGCGGTCTCCACCGTCGTGCCGGCCCGCAATGTCAAGCTGCCGCGCGCCGATGAAGAACAGCCCCCGGCGCCAATGTGAGTCTATGACTGTGGTGGCGCTCTCATTGATGTGATCCGGCGATCACTTCCCGGCAGCGGCGGTCACCATCCTTCCGGCGGGCGCGGATCCCCCCCGCGCGGGAGTCGTCTCCTCCTTGTTTGAACGTCCCCGCAGCGGCGAGCGCGCGGTCCTCATCGGTCTGCGTCTGCGCGGTCGCGCCGACGCAGACTCGTTCCCGGAATTCCGCGAACTGGCCCGCTCGGCCGGCGTCGAAACGGTGGCCGAACTCGGCGGCTCGCGGCCCAGCCCCGACCCGGCGTACTTCATCGGCCGCGGCAAGGTCGAGGAATTGCGCGGCCTGATCCAGGCGCATGGGGCGGAGGTGGCGTTGTTCAACCATCCGCTGTCACCGGCGCAGGAGCGCAATCTGGAAAAGGCCCTGCAATGCCGCGTCGTCGATCGCACCGGCGTCATCCTCGACATCTTCGCGCAGCGCGCCCGCACCTTCGAGGGCAAACTGCAGGTGGAGCTGGCCCAGCTGGAACATCTCTCCACCCGGCTGGTGCGCGGCTGGACGCACCTGGAACGGCAGCGGGGCGGCAGCATCGGCTTGCGCGGGCCCGGCGAGACGCAACTCGAAATCGACCGGCGCCTGATTGGCCGTCGCATCCGCCAGATCAACGCGCGCCTGCAGCGCGTGCGCTCACAGCGCCGCGTGCGCCGCCGGACGCGCCGCCGCGCGGAAATTCCGGCCATATCGCTCGTGGGTTACACCAACGCCGGCAAGTCCACCCTGTTCAACCGGCTCACTGGAGCCGATGCCTATGTCGCCAATCAACTGTTCGCCACGCTCGACCCGACCCTGCGGCGCCTCGAACTGCCCGGCGCGGGAGGCGCGGTACTGAGCGACACCGTCGGCTTCCTGCGCGAACTGCCGCATGAACTGGTGGCGGCGTTCCGTGCCACGCTGGAGGAGGTGCTGGAGGCGGATCTGCTGCTCAAGGTGGTGGACGCCGCCGACGAGGAGCGCGACGCGCGCAATGCCGATGTCGGGCGGGTGCTGGAGGAAATTCACGCCGGCAATGTGCCCTGCCTCGAGGTTTACAATCAGATCGATCGTCTGCCGGGGGTCGTCCCGCGCGTGGATCGCGACACGACGGGGGTGCCGCGGCGCGTGTGGCTGTCGGCGAAGACCGGGGCGGGGACTGATCTCCTGATCGCGGCGATCACGGAGCGTCTGAGTCTCCACCCCTCCTGCCGGATTTCGCTGCCGCCGGAGGCCGGCCGGCTGCGGGCGCGATTGCACGAAGAGGGATTCGTCCTTGCCGAGGGCCGCGATGCGGCGGGCGGCTGGTGGCTGACGGTTGCCATCGACGCCCCGAATCTGCGGAGGCTGTGCCTGCGCTGCGACTTCGATCCGGATCGGCTGGTTCCGCCCGCGGTCAACGCGGCGGCGTGATCTTTCAAGAGCAGAGCCGGCTTTGCGGGCCTCAGGCGAAGTTGCAGCCAGCGCGCGCCTGCCCGTACAATCGCGGCGGGAAAACGCCATGATTTGCCTGTTCTTTCACCCCCCACAAGCCTTCCACCGGTGTCTTGTCATTTCGGAGTAGAGGTGCATGAGCTGGGATGATCAGAATGGCCGCGCCCCCTGGGGGCGGCGGGACGATGACGGGCCGCCGGACCTGGAGGAGATGGTGCGGCGCATGCAGGAGAAGCTGAGCCGCCTGTTCGGCGGCGGCCGGGGCCGCGCCACCGGCGGTAATGCCGCCACCTATCTCCCGCTGCTGCTGTTGTTCGCCGTGTTCGTGCTGGTCATGGAGTGCGCCTATGTCATCCAGCCGGGCGAGCGCGGGGTGGTGCTGCGCTTCGGCAGGCACGTCGCCACGCTCACGCCGGGCTTGAGCCTACGCCTGCCGCGGCCCATCGAACACGTGGAAAAGGTCAACGCCGATCTCGTGCAGTCGATGACGCACAAGGCCTCCATGCTGACGCGCGACGAAAACATCGTCGACATCGAGCTGGAGGTGCAGTACAAGGTGCGCGAGAACGAGGTGGATCACTACCTGTTCAAGGTGCGCGGGCCGGAAGGCACGCTGCGCCAGGCCACCGAGGCCTCCGTGCGTGAAATCATCGGCGGCAACACCATGGATTTCATTCTCACCGACGGCCGCAACCAAATCGCGCGCTCGATCAAGGAGACCCTGCAACGCATACTGGATGATTATCAATGCGGGTTGCAGGTGAACGCCGTCAACATCCGGTCGGCCAAGCCGCCTGACGAAGTGAAGGCCGCCTTCGACGACGCCATCAAGGCGCGCGAGGACGAGCAGCGGCTGATCAACGAGGCCGAGGCGTACAAGAACGACATCCTGCCCAAGGCGCGCGGCGCGGCGGCCCGCCAGCAGGCCGACGCGGAGGCCTACAAGGCCAAGGTGATCGCGCAGGCCGAGGGTGATACCGCCCGCTTCACGCAATTGCTCGAGCAATACCGCCACGCGCCGGAAGTGACCCGCCAGCGGCTGTACCTGGAGACGATGGAGGCGGTGCTGGGCAATCTCTCCCGCGTCATCATCAACGATTCCGGCGCCCGCCCGCTGTTGTATCTGCCGCTGGAGAAACCCGCCGGCGCCGCGGAGACGCCGGCACCGGCCCTGCCGCCGCCCGTGGCGGCGCCGGAGGGGGCGACCGAGAAGGCGGAACCGCCGCCTGCCACGGGCGAATCGCGTTCGCGCGGCGACGGACGGGAACGGGAGGCGCGCTGACATGAGACCGCTGCAGCGGTTGTGGCTGATCCTGGCGGTCGTCCTTCTCGGCTGGTCGTGCGTGTTCGTTGTCGACGAGCGCCAGCAGGCCCTGCTGCTGAATTTCGGCAGCATCGTGGGATCGGACTACGCGCCGGGCCTGCATTTCAAATGGCCGTGGAACCAGGTGCGGCGCGTGGAGCGTCGCATCCTGAGCCTCGATGCCGGCGAGCCGGAGCGCTTTCTCACCAACGAGAAAAAGGACGTCATCGTCGATTCCTACGTGCGCTGGCGCATCGTCGATGTGGCGAAGTATTACCGGGCGACGCAGGGCGACGAGGGCCGCGCCGGGCAGTTGCTGTACCAGGCGATCAATTCCAAGCTGCGCGAGGAATTCGGCAAGCGCTCGGTGCAGCAGGTGGTTTCCGGCGAGCGCGGCGAGATCATGAACATCGTCACCCAGGCGGTGGACGCCACCACCAGCCACGATCTCGGCATCAAGATCGAGGACGTGCGCATCAAGCGCATCGACCTGCCGGCGGAGGTCAGCGGTTCGGTATACGGCCGCATGCGCGCCGAGCGCGACCGGGTGGCGCGTGATTTCCGTTCGCGCGGCGCCGAGGCGGCGGAAAAAGTGCGCGCCGACGCCGATCGCGAGCGCACCATCATCCTCGCCGACGCCTACCGCGACGCCGAGCGGGTGCGCGGCGAGGGCGACGCGCGCGCGGCGGAGATCTACGCGGAGGCCTACGGCGCCGATCGCGAGTTCTACGATTTTTACCGCAGTCTCAGCGCCTACAAAAACGGGCTCTCGGGCAGGAGCAACGTGCTGCTGTTGAGCCCGGACAACCGGTTTTTGAAGTACTTCAATGACGGCGCCCCGCCCGCCCCCTGAGTGGCCGACATGAGCGCGTGGCGGGAATTCTTCATTGCCCTGGGGCTGATGCTGGTGCTGGAGGGCATCGGCCCGTTTGTGTACCCCGCGGCCATGCGGCGGGTGTATTTCATGGCCGCGCAGCTGCGCGATCCGGTTTTGCGGACCTTGGGGCTGCTGTCGATGGTATCCGGCCTCGCCCTCATCTATGGAGTGAGATGATGCCTTATGACCGCTGGTTGTTGCCCGAGGGCGTGGAGGAAATCCTGCCGCCCGAGGCCGGGTGGCTGGAGGCGCTGCGCCGCCGCGTGCTCGATCGGCTGCAGGCCTGGGGCTACGAGCTGGTGGCGCCGCCGCTCGTCGAGCATCTGGAGGCGCTGTTGACCGGCATGGGCCGCGATCTGGATTTGCAGACCTTCAAGCTGACCGATCCGCGGAGCGGCCGCCTGCTCGGCGTGCGCGCCGACATGACGCCGCAGGTGGCGCGCATCGACGCCCACCGGCTCCACCGCGACGCGCCCACGCGGCTGTGCTACATCGGCACCGTGCTGCACTCGCATGCCGCCACGCCGGGCGGCAGCCGGAGTCCCTTGCAACTGGGCGCCGAGCTGTACGGCCACGACGGCGTCGAAAGCGACGCTGAAATCATCTGCCTCATGAGCGATATTCTGACGCTGGCGGGCGTGAAGCCGCTGTGCCTGGACATCGGCCACATCGGCATTTTCCGGGGCCTCGCGCGCAAGGCCGGTCTGGACCCCGATCGCGAGATGGAGCTGTTCTTGCTCCTGCAGCGCAAGGCGGCGCCGGAAATCATGGAATCAGCCCGTGCCTGGCGGCTGCCGGCGTCTGTGCGCGGCATGTTGCTGGCCCTGACCGGCCTGAATGGCGGCGGCGCCGTGCTGGGCCGGGCCCGGCGGCAGCTGCGGGGCGCGGGTGCGGAGGTGATGCACGCACTTGAGGACCTGCGCCGCATCGCCGGCCTGCTGAAGCGCCGGCTGCCGGCGGTGACGCTGCACATTGATCTGGCCGAATTGCGCGGCTACCACTATCACACCGGCGTCATGTTCGCCGCCTATCACCCCGGCGAGGGACAGGCGCTGGCCTGGGGCGGGCGCTACGACAACATCGGCAGGGTGTTCGGTCGCGCCCGTCCCGCCACCGGTTTCAGTCTCGATCTGCTGCGCCTGCTGCGCCGGAGGAAGCCGCCCCGCGCCGCGGGCCGCTGCATCCTTGCGCCGCCGGCGGCGACGGACGCGGCGCTGCATGAAATGATCGCGGCGCTGCGCCGCCGCGGCACACGCGTCATCATGGATCTGCCCGGCCGGCGGAACGGCGCGGACGAGACGGGCTGCACGCACAGGCTCGTGCGCCGCCGGGGCGGATGGCGCGTGGTCAAATTGTAAGCGCTCCCTTTTCAAGCGGACGGCCAACGTGGGCAAAAACGTCGTCGTGATCGGCACCCAGTGGGGGGACGAAGGCAAGGGCAAGCTGGTGGATCTGCTCACCGATCGCGTGAGCGCCGTGGTGCGTTTCCAGGGCGGCCACAACGCGGGACACACGGTCGTGGTCAACGGCAAAAAGACCGTGCTGCATTTGGTTCCCTCGGGGATTTTGCGCGACGGTGTGGAGTGTTTGATCGGCGGCGGGGTGGTCGTCAGCCCGCAGGCGCTGGTCGAGGAGATCACCGCGCTGGAGAAAAACGGCATCGCCGCGCGTCCGCGGATTTTCCTGAGCGATGCCTGCCCGCTGATCCTGCCGTATCACGTGAGGCTCGATCAGGCGCGCGAGCTGGCCAAGGGCAAGGCCGCCATCGGCACCACCGGCCGCGGCATCGGCCCGGCCTACGAGGACAAGGTGGCGCGCCGCGCCTTGAAGGTGGGCGACCTGCCGCACCGCGAGCGCTTCGCCGCCAAGCTGGGGGAGGTGCTCGATTTCCACAATTTCTCCCTGCAGCACTATTACAAGCAGCCACCGGTGGACTTTCAGCAATGCCTGGACGAGGCGATGCGCAACGCCGAAATGCTGGTGCCCATGATCGCGAATGTTCCCGATCGCATCGCGGCGCATCAGGCCAGGGGGGGCAATGTGCTGTTCGAGGGCGCGCAGGGCACCCTGCTCGACGTCGATCACGGCACTTATCCCTACGTCACCTCGTCCAACACCACCGCGGGCAACGCCGCCACCGGCAGCGGCGTGGGACCGCGCTGCATCGACTACGTGCTCGGCATCACCAAGGCCTACACCACGCGCGTCGGCGGCGGGCCGTTCCCGACCGAACTCACGGATGACGTGGGCGAATACCTCTCCAAGCGCGGCAACGAATTCGGCGCCACCACCGGCCGCCGGCGGCGCTGCGGCTGGTTCGACGCCGTGGCGCTGCGCCGCTCGCGGCTGATCAACAGCCTGTCCGGCCTGTGCATCACCAAGCTCGATGTCCTCGACGGCCTGGACACGATCCGTCTTTGCACCGGTTATCGTCGTGACGGCGAAACCTTCCTGACACTGCCCGCCAACGCCGAGGCACTGGCGGGCTGCGAGCCGATCTACGAGGAGTGGCCGGGCTGGAAGGAGTCCACGCTGGGCATACGCCGTTACGCCGATCTGCCGAGGAACGCGCGGGCCTATCTCGAGCGGATCGCCGAGGCGGTGGAAACGCCGCTGGACATCATCTCCACCGGCGCCGATCGCGCCGATACCATCATCCTTCGACATCCGTTTGACCAGCCCTGATTAATGCTGCGGCGCACGCAGTGGCCGGCAAAAATCTGTGCTATGTTTGTCATATGATGTAAAAAATTGAGCACCAGACCCGGTTCACGGGCGATCCCCAGGGGAGGATTCCGGACTGCACGCAGCGGGCCATTCCATCGGCACCGCCCATGAACCTTGCGGATGCTGGCAATCCACGCGGACCGTTCAACTCTGTGTATTGGCTGATGACGAGAAGAAACACCTATGAACATATTGAATAGAATGAAACTGGCGCAGAAACTGGCGTTGATGGTCGCCGTTCTCATGGTGCCGGCGGCCTACCTCATTTATCTGCTGGTGGAGGAGAAAAACGTCAGCATCAACATGGCCCGGCAGGAAATCATCGGCACCGAGTATCTGAAGCCGGTGTACGGGCTGCTGGTGCACGTCATGGAACACCGGAGCATGGCCGGCATGCTGCTGGCCGGCGACGCCGGGATGAGCGCCGGTCTCGATGCCAAGGAACAGGCCATCAACGCCGACCTGCAACAGGTGGCGGCGGTGGAGGCCCTGTACGGCCGCGGCCTCAAGACCGGCGAGCGCTGGACGGCGGTCAAAACCGGCTGGGAAAATCTCAAGGATCAGACGCGCAGCCTGAAGCCGGAGGAGAGCTTCAAGCGGCACACCGCCCTTATCTCCGACATCACCACGCTCATCACGCAGGTCGGCGACACCTCCAATCTGGTGCTCGACCAGGAGCTGGACGGTTCCTACCTGGCGGCGGCGGTGATTTCAAAAATGCCCGCGCTGCTTGAAATCATCGAAGCGCTGCGGGAAAAGGCCGCGGTGGGGCTTTTGAAGGCGCAGACGGACGACAGCCGCGCAGAATTTTCCACGATGGTCGTATTGTTGCGCAACCAGGCCAGTTTGCTGCAAAGGGGCATGGGGGTCGCCTTCGAATACAACCCCGCCCTCAAGTCGGCGCTGTCCGGCGCGCTGGATGAATTCATGAACCAGACGGCCCGGTTCACCGAGATGGTGGACCGCGAAATCGCGCGCGGCGCCGGCAGGGGCGGCGCGACGGGAGATGCGCCCGCCGCCGGCGCGCAGGACCTGTATCAAGCGGGCAGCAATGCCGTCGCGGCCGCCGTGAAGTTCAACGACATGAACCTGTCCGTTTTCGACGATTTGCTCAAGACCCGCATCGACCATTTCAACAAGAAGAAATACCTGGCCCTGGCCAATGTCCTGATCGGCATGATCATCACCATTCTGATCGCCTCGTTCATCACCCGTTACATCTCCCACAACGTCGACGGCCTGGTGTCGGTCATCAAGCAGTTCTCCAAGGGCAATTTCACCATCGAACTGTTCGAGAATGACGACAAGGACGAGATCAGCCGGCTGTTCAATTCGCTGCACGACCTGCAGTTGAGGCTGGCGCAGGTGATCAACGGCATCCGCGCGGCCGCCAACGAGGTGGGCGCGGCGGCGGATCAGGTGGCGCAGGGCAACGCCAATCTTTCCCAGCGCACCCAGGAGCAGGCCTCGAATCTGGAGGAGGTGGCGTCCAGCATGGAGGAGATGACGGGGACGGTGGATCAAAACGCGGCCAACGCCCAGCAGGCCAATCAGCTGGCCTCCGCTTCGCGCGAACAGGCGGACAAGGGCGGCGCCGTGGTGGGGCGGGCGGTGACGGCGATGAACGAAATCACCGCCTCCAGCAGCAAGATCGCCGACATCATCGGCGTGATCGACGAAATCGCCTTCCAGACCAATCTGCTGGCCCTGAACGCGGCCGTGGAGGCCGCGCGTGCGGGCGAGCAGGGGCGCGGCTTCGCCGTGGTGGCCTCGGAGGTGCGCAATCTGGCTGGGCGCAGCGCCACCGCGGCCAAGGAGATCAAAGGTCTGATCCAGGACAGCGTGGTCAAGGTCAAGGATGGCGCGAAACTGGTCAACGACGCCGGCAAGGCGCTGGAGGAAATCGTGACCTCGGTGAAAAAGGTGAGCGACATCGTGGCCGAAATCGCGGCGGCAAGCCAGGAGCAGTCCTCGGGGATCGCGCAGGTGAACAAGGCGGTGCTGCAGATGGACGAGATGACGCAGCAAAATGCCGCCCTGGTGGAGGAAGCCGCGGGCGCGAGCGAATCCATCAGCGCACAGGCGCAGGAGCTCATGGCCATGGTCGGGTTCTTCAAGGTGGATGAAAAAATGGCGCAGCAACTGCCCAAGAGCGCGGCGGTGCAGCCGATTGCGCCGCCCAAGACCGCCGCCCTTGGCAAGGGGCCGCATGCCACCGTGGAGGAGGGCAGGAAGGCGCCGAAGCCCGCGCTCATTCAGAAGGCGCAGAAACAGGATGATAGCGACTGGCGGGAGTTTTAATCTAAAATCATCTGTGTCATTACCCGCTTCCATCCCTTGAGGAGACATCGGCGATGAACACGGCGGCGCAGGCGGCCGGCAGGCAGTCCACGGCGGAGGAGGCCGCCAGCCAGTATCTCACCTTCATGCTGGCCGGCGAGGAATACGCGGTGGACATCCACAAGGTGCAGGAAATCCGCTGCTGGGAGCAGCCCACCATGCTGCCGAACGCCGCGGACTTTGTGCTGGGCGTCATCAATCTTCGCGGCACCGTGGTTCCCATCATCTGCCTCAGGCGCCGCTTTGGCCTTCCGCACCGCGAGTTCGGGCCCACCACCGTGGTGGTGGTGGTCAAGGTCTCCAGCGCCGACAGGGAGCGCGTCGTCGGCGTGGTGGTGGACGCCGTGTCGGAAGTCTACAACATCAACGACGATCAAATCCGCCCCGCGCCGGATCTGGGCGGCGTCATCAGCACGGACTTTGTCAGGGGATTGGTGTCGCTGGGCGAAAACATGATCATTCTGCTCGACATCGACAAGCTGATCAACGCGGGTCTTTTCAGCGAGATCGACAAGGGGCAATAGCCACGGGAGCCCGGCGCGTGCCGGATGCGGATCTTCCATTGAACGAGGACAACAGCTATGGAACCAGGGGGCGCTGACAGGAAGAAGATCAAGATACTGCTGGTGGATGATTCGGCCTCGATGCGGGAAATGGTCGGTTTCACGCTGAAATCCGGGGGATACGAGGTGTCGCAGGCCACCGATGGCGTGGAGGCTCTCGCCTTCGCCCGCGCCCATCAGGTCAACCTGGTCATCACCGACATCAACATGCCGAACATGGACGGCTTCAGCCTCATCCGCGAGCTGCGCAAGCTCCCCAATTACAAATACATCCCCATACTCACCCTGACCACCGAGGACAGCGCGGACAAGAAACAGCAGGGACAGCAGGCGGGGGCCACGGGCTGGATCGTGAAGCCCTTTGATCCCGAACACCTCCTGCAGACGGTGAAAAGGGTGCTCTGATCCGCGTTCGCGCATCGTCGTGATTTCAACCAACCCGGGGACGTGATCCATGGCCGTGGATTTTGACCTGTCCCAGTTTCACGACCTCTTCTTCGAGGAAAGCGCGGAGGGACTCACGACCATGGAGTCCGGCCTGCTCAATCTGCGGACGGACGCCCCCGATCTGGAGGTCATCAACATGGTGTTCCGCGCCGCGCATTCCATCAAGGGCGGCGCCGGCACCTTCGGCTTCAACGAAGTGGCGCACTTCACGCACATTCTGGAAACGCTGCTGGACGAGATGCGCGATCGCAAACGCGGCGTGACCCAGGAGCTGATCGATCTGTTGCTGGAATCGGTGGACGGGCTGCGCTACATGCTGGATTGCAGCAGGAGCGGCAGGGCCATGGACATGCAGCGGGTGCGGACGCTGGAGCAGCGGCTCGCCACGCTGCCCAGGGAGGCGCACGACGAGGGCGAGGCCCGCTGGCAGATCAAGTTCATCCCGCGCCCGCATTTGCTGAAGACCGGCAACGACCCCTACCGCATTTTTCGCGAGCTGCAGGCCGCGGGCGGGCTGACGGTCAGGGCCAACGCGCAGCGGGTGCCCGATCTGGCGGCGCTGGATCCGGAGGAGCTTCATCTGGACTGGGAGCTGTACCTAAAGGCCGGCGAGACGACCGAGGCCAGCATTCGCGAGCTGTTCGCCTGGGTGGAGGGCGATTGCGATCTGCAGATCACCCTGCTGGGCGAGCGGCGGCACCGGGTGGAGCGGCGCAAACGCCGCGAACCGGAGGCGGGCGAGCCGGAGGCCGAGGCCAGCCGGGCCCAGGAGCAGGCCTCCATCCGCGTCAACATCGACAAGATCGACGGCCTCATCAATCTGGTGGGCGAGCTGGTGATCACCCAGTCCATCCTCACCCGCATTGCGTCGGATCACGCGCTGGAGGACAGGGCCGAAAAACTGAAATGGGTCGTGGGGATCCTGGAGCGCAATACCAACGAGCTGCAGGATCACGCCATGCGCATCCGCATGCTGCCCATCGATTACACCTTCAACCGGCTGCCCCGCCTGGTGCGCGACCTCAGCCGTTCTCTGGGCAAGCAGGTCGAGTTGAAGATCAGCGGCAACAGCACGGAGGTGGACAAGACCGTCCTGGAGAAGATCTCCGATCCGCTGGTCCACCTGATACGCAACGCGGTGGATCACGGCATAGAAAAGCCGGAGGCGCGTCTGGCGGCGGACAAGCCGGCGCAGGGGCTCATCGAGGTCAGCGCGCATCAGGAGGGGGGCAACATCATCATCAGGATCAGCGACGACGGCGCCGGGCTGAACCCGGAACGGATACTGGCCAAGGCGCGGGAACACGGTCTGGTGGCGGAGAACGAGGAGCTGACGACGGCGGAGATCCAGAATCTCATTTTCCAGCCCGGTTTTTCCACCGCCACGGAGGTCAGCAACATCTCCGGGCGCGGCGTGGGGATGGACGTCGTCCGGCGCAACATCAACGACCTGGGCGGCCACATTGAACTCGCGTCGGAGCCGGGCCGGGGATCCACCTTCAACATCAAGCTGCCGCTGACACTGGCCATTCTGGACGGGCAGCTGATCCGCATCGGGCGGGAGGTCTTCATCGTCCCGTTGTTGAACATCGTGGAGTCCATCCAGCCCCGCAGGTCCAGCGTGCTCGAGGTCACCGGCAAGAACGAGGTGTATCGTTTCCGTGATCAATACATCCCGGTGATCCGGCTGTACCAGTGGTTTTCCATCCCCTCCGGCAACAGCGAACTGGAGCGGGGATTGCTGGTGGTGGTGGAGGCCGGGGAGCAACGGGCGGCGTTGTTCGTGGACGAGGTGCTGGGGCAGCAGCAGGTGGTCATCAAGAGCCTGGAGGCGAACTACCGGCAGGTGGGCGGGCTTTCCGGCGCCACCATACTCGGGGACGGCACCGTCGCCATGATCATCGATGTCCCCGGCCTCATTCAAATGATCCGCGCCGGAAAGGCCGTGCGGATCGCGGTTTGAATCGCGTGAACCCCTCCCCATCGATCATGACCGCGGTCTTCCTGCACGAGGGACTTGCGTAATGGCCGGAAAGAAAAAATCCCGGCCGCACCGGCCCGGGCGGCGCGGAGATGATGGCGCGACGGGCGCTGTCCGGCAGGCGTCCACCGCCACCGCCGCCCCTGGATCCGGCGAGTCCGCCGCGCCTCCCGACGGGCATGTCCCCATCGTTCTCGAACCCGTCATCACCATCGCCGAGGCCGCCGCCCTCAAGTCACGGCTGCTTCCGTACGTCGGCCACGGCGGCGAGATCGTCATGGACGGCTCGCGGGTTGAATCGGTGGACAGCGCCGCCCTGCAGGTATTGCTGGCATTCGTGCGTTCCGCCCGCGCCCACGGCGCGGTCATCCACTGGAGCGGGATCTCGGAGACGCTGCTCAATACCGCCCAGTTGCTGGGCCTCGCCAGGCTGCTCAGCCTGCAGTCATGAGCCGGCGTCCCGGAGATGCATTTGCGATGCAGCAGAATGTGACTTTCAGCCGGTTTGAGTTGACGGATGAGGATTTCAATTACCTTTGCGCCCTGATTGGTGATCAGGCCGGCATCCGGCTGACGTCCGCCAAACGGGAGCTGGTGTACGCCAGGCTGGCCAAGCGCCTGCGGGCGCTGGGGCTGCGATCCTTCCGGCAGTATTGCGATTTGTTGCGCGGTGGCGACGAGGAGGAGAAGGTCCATTGTGTCAACGCGATCACGACCAACGTCACCTTCTTTTTCCGGGAGGCGCACCATTTCGAATACCTGGAACAGACGGTGCTGCCGGAACTGATGGAGGAGAAAATCCGCGCCGGCAGCCGCCGGCTGCGGGTCTGGTCGGCCGGCTGCTCCTCGGGCGAGGAGGCCTATTCCCTGGGAATCGTGCTCCGTGAGCAGCCGGCGCTGCAGAATTGGGATGTCCGCGTGCTGGCAACGGATGTCGATACGCATATACTGGAACGGGCGCGACGTGGCATTTATGATCTCAAGCAGATTGAAAAGGTGTCGCCGGCGCGACGCAGCCGCTGGTTCAGGGTGGGAATCGGCAGGAACGAGGGTCTTGTGAGCGTGTTGCCGGAATTGAAGGAGCGCATCTATTTCCGCCAGGTCAACCTGAAGGAACCGTGGCCCATGCACGGCCCCTTCGACGTGATTTTCTGCCGCAACGTGGTCATCTATTTCGATCGCGAAATGCAGAGGAAACTGTTCGACCGGTTCGCGGGGATATTGTCCTCCAACGGCCATCTCTTCATCGGCCACTCGGAAAGCCTGTTCGGCCTCTCCAATCGCTTCAGGCTGGTGGGGCCCACCATCTACCGGAAGACGGGCTGATGCAGCTGAAAAACACGTCCGCCATTTATGACTGCCTTCCGCAGGCGCTGCCCGGCTTCGAGAACATCAACCGCTACTGGGATCACCGGCACAACATTTACGCCGCCAAGATCGTGCAGGGCGAATACTACGTGACCACGCACAACGAAATCATCACCACGGTGCTGGGGTCCTGCGTGTCGGCCTGCATCCGCGACTGGAAGATCGGCGTCGGCGGGATGAACCACTTCATGCTTCCCGCCGACAGCCGGTACAAAAGCGATGCCTGGCGCGACAGCCCCGTGGACACCGCCGCCCGTTATGGAAACGTCGCCATGGAGCGCCTGATCAACGCCATTCTCGCACACGGGGGCCGGCGTGAGAACCTCGAGGTGAAGGTGTTTGGCGGCGGCAGGCTGCTCAACATCGCCATGGACATCGGGCGTGACAACATCGATTTCATCAAGAAATACCTGCGCACGGAGAATCTCGAGATCAGGGCGGAGGACCTGGGCGGCGAGTACCCGCGGAAGCTGGAATATTTCCCCGCCACCGGACGGGCCCGGGTGAAGAAGCTGCTGAAGACGCACAATGACACCATCTACCGGCGTGAGCAGAGCTACATCGAGACGTTGAAGCACATCCCGGTTGAAGGCGGCGTCGAACTGTTCGGAAAATGACGATCCGGCTTTTTACTTTGTCACCTTATGAAGTCGATACGCGTGCTCATCATTGACGATTCCGCGCTGGTGCGGAAACTGCTGACCGAGATGCTGAATTCGGATCCGGATATCGAGGTGGTGGGCGCGGCCATGGATCCGCACATCGCCCGCCAGAAGATCAAGGAATTGAATCCGGATGTGCTCACCCTCGACGTGGAAATGCCGAGGATGGACGGCCTCAGTTTCCTGCGCCAGCTGATGCGCCTGCGGCCCATGCCGGTGGTGATGATTTCCAGTCTCACGCAGGAGGGCGCCGAAACCACCCTGGACGCGCTGGCGCTGGGGGCGGTGGATTTCATCGGCAAGCCCAGGGTCGATGTCGCCAACCTCTTGCAGGACTACGCCGAGGAGATCATCAGGAAGATCAAAAATGCGGCGGCGGTCAAGGTCACGGCAAGGGCGGGCCGGCCGGCCGCCAACGGGGAGATGAAGCCGGAATCCCGCTCCGCGGCGGGCGCGCTGGATGTCGATTCGAAGTATTCCGCCACGGTGATCCTGCAACGCCCCGCCAACATCAAGATCATGAAGACGACCGACAAGATCATCGCCATCGGCGCATCCACGGGCGGCACGGAGGCCATCAAGGAGGTCCTGGAACAGATGCCTGCCGATTCGCCGGCAATCATGATCACCCAGCACATACCGCCGGTGTTCAGCAGCGCCTTCGCCCAGCGCATGAACCGGACCTCGGCCATGACGGTGGTGGAGGCGAGCGACGGATTGCAGGTCATGCCCGGTCACGTCTACATCGCGCCCGGCGACCGGCACCTGCTGCTGCGCCGCGATGGCGCGCGCTATCGCTGCAGCCTGAGCGACGGGCCGCCGGTCAATCGGCACCGGCCCTCCGTGGACGTGTTGTTCCGCTCGGTGACGCAGGCGGCGGGCAGGAACGCCATCGGCATCATCATGACCGGCATGGGCGCCGACGGGGCGCGCGGGCTGGGTGAAATGCGCGAGGCCGGCGCCATCACCATCGCCCAGGACGAGAAGAGCAGCGTGGTCTGGGGCATGCCGGGCGAGGCGGTGAAACTGGGCGCGGCGCAGAAAGTCGTTCCGCTGGGGCAGATTCCGGCGGCCATCATGGCGGGATTGAAGGAGTTGCAGGACTGAACACCATTGCCGCGGGACGGTGCAGGTTGGCGCACGGGGTGACTGGTTCTGGCGGCCGGTCCCATGCCGGCCCGCGGCGTCACGGATCACCTTGATTATGCCTCGCCTGTTCGTTTATGGTGCCGTATCCATTCCCCACATTCCCGCGTTCCTGGAAGTGAGAAGGCGTTTGCGCGACCACCGGCAATGATCAACGACTCCAAGCAATCCGCCTTTGACGCCGTTCATGATCTGGTGTTGAGGGTGAACGAATTCATCCGGGAGGAGCAGGACCTGCTCGACGGCGAGCTGTCGCGCATGAGCCGGCTGGTGCAGGAGGCGGTCGCCAGCCTGCACAAAAGCTTCAATGCCATGAGCGACAAGATCGTGCGCCAGTCGGAGGAATTGCAATCGCGCGCGGCGGGCGATGCCGGCACCGGGGTGGGAAGGGAGATGAAGTCATTGCTGGCATCCACCCACCAGATCAGTTCGATCGTGGTCCAGGCCGTCATTTCGCTGCAATTTGAGGACATCGTCCAGCAGCTCATCCTGCATTCGCGCCAGCGCATCACCGAGATGCAGCGGTTGATGCAGGCGTTGCAGGCGCGCATGGACGGGCTGCCGTCCGCGTGCGCCGGCGACGGCCGCGGATTGCTGGAGGTGGTGGCGGCCTGCCGTGAGGAGATCGAGAAGACGCGGCAGGCGCTGATGCTGAGCCATCCCGCAAAACAAGAGTCCTTGAACAAGGGGGACGTGACGCTGTTTTGATCGCCGGCGGCCTGCGGTGATCCACGAGGGGGTCCCCATTGTTCATGCCGTGGAATTGAATCAGTGACATGAAGCCGGTCGCATTGCAGAGGATATTGATCATCGACGACTCCGAGGACGTCGAGGTGCTGGTGCGTTTCTGCGCCCAGGCCTCCTGGCCCGAGGCGGTGCTGGAGATGTACGACCCCCGATGCGGCCTGCCGGAGGTCTCCTTCAACTGGAGCCGCTATGACCTGCTGCTGCTGGACTTTGATCTCGGCCTGCCGGATCAAAACGGCCTGGACTGGCTGCTGCGCCTGAAGGGCGAACCCCGCCTGCCGTGCGTGATCATGATCACGGGCTATGCCAGCGAGAAACTGGCCGCCAAGGCCAGGGCCGTGGGGGTGGAGGGGTTTCTCGACAAGAACAAGATGACCCCCGAAGCCTTCGCACGGGCCGTGCAGCAGGCCATGGAGGTCAGGCGTGAGGCCCTCAAACGCGCCGTTCCGGCGGCCGGAGAAAAGACGGAATACATCGCGCCCGAGGACCGCCAGAAGCTCTGGCAGTCCGCCACGGCCCCGCCGGCCCGGCCGGCGCCCGCCGTTCAGAGGCCGGCGGTGGAGGGGACGGCCAGGACGGCCGCCGCCCCCGTGACGCCGGGGTCCGTCGCGCAGAGGGAGGCGACTGCGAGCACCACCGCGCGGCTCACCACCACCCAGGAGCGGAAGGCCCGCCAGCCGCCCGACATCTCCATCATGGTGCCGGGCTACACCATCACCAAAAAAATCGGCGAGGGCGGCATGGCGTCAATCTACCTGGCCGAACGGGACGAGGACAATCTCAAGGTGGTGCTGAAGGTGCTGTCCCTGAAGCAAAAGGAGGACTCCGTCCTGCTGCGCCGTTTCATGCGGGAATACAAGCTGATTGCCCAGATCGAACACCCGAACATCGTCCAGATTCACGAGCGCGCCTTCGCCAGCAACTTCGCCTACATCGCCATGGAATATTTCGAGCACGGCGATCTGGCCGAACGCCTGCGGCAGCGGATCGACGGCAAGACCGCGATCCGGTACCTGCACCAGATCGCCGAGGGGCTCGGCGCCGCCCATGCCAGGGGCATCGTGCACCGGGACCTGAAGCCCGCCAACATCCTGTTCCGCACCGAGCATGAGCTTGCCATCACCGATTTCGGCATCGCCAAGGAGGTGGAGTCGGACACGTTGCGCAAGCAGCTGACCGTTGACGGCGCGCTGCTGGGCACCTTGTATTACGTCAGCCCGGAGCAGATCCTGGGCGGGGAGGCGGACCAGCGCAGCGACCTCTACAGCCTGGGCGTCATCATGTACAAGATGCTCACCGGCAGGCATCCCTACACCGGCGGTTCACCGGCGCAGATTTTCGAGGGCCACATCAACGCCCCCATCCCGCTGCTGCCGCCGCCGTACACCGCGTTGCAGCCGCTGCTGGACGGCCTGCTGGCCAAGGATCCCAACGAGCGTTTTCAAAGCACCGAGGATTTGTTGATGGGCATCAACTGGAAGGAATGGAGTTAGCAGGTTGATGCAAAACTACCGCGAAGGCCATCCGCGGTGTCGCTCCTCACTCGGAAGCCCGCGGTACTGCTTCGTACTGTCTCGCTTCCCGGCATCGTCGCGCCTAGCAGCTGGCCTTGCTCGCAACGTTTTGCATCAATCTCCCGCATTTTTTTGCTGAAATTTGCCTCCACGACCGGCTAGGGGTTGAGCAGTTCGCCCACCACGTCCAGCACGTGCGCCGGCTGCACCGGCTTGGTGATCCAGGCGTCCTTGATCGCGCTCAGTTCCTGCTCCGCCTTGCTCTGCTCGGACTCCGTCGTCAATACGCAGATGGGCGTCTTCGCGTAGCGCGGCAGCTTTTTCACCTGCTGGAGAAAAGCCAGGCCGTCCATGTTCGGCATGTTGACGTCGGTGATGATGAGATCGACCTGGCCGATGTCCTTTTGTCCCAGCTTCATCAGCGCATCCCTGCCGTCTTCGGCGGTGATGGTGTTGTAGCCCCCCATCTTGAGGGTGGTGCCGATCACGGCGCGCACGGATTTTGAATCGTCGACGATCAGGATGGTCTTGGGCATGATTTCGTTCCCAAACTCGGGCCGCCGCGCTAGCCGTGAAGGCCCGCCAGCTGCTGTTCCAGTTCGAGGAGGAGATCCTTCAACCGCGCGGTCACGGCGTTGATCATCGCCGGCAGGGCGGCCACATCCTTTCTCTCCCTCGCATTGCGCTCGATGACCAGCAAATCATCATTGAGTGACCCGATCCCGAAATAGGACAGCACCGGGCGCACCTTGTGCACCGCGCGGGCGAGGAGATCCCATTGCCCCCCGGCGAGGGCGCCGTCGATATCGGTCAGGGCGGTCGTCACCGACAAACGTCCCATTTTCAACATCTCCTCCATCATGTCCCGATCGCCGGCACAGGTGTTTTGCAGCGTCTCCAGACTGATCAGTCCCATGGCGGGTCCCCGCGGCCGCCGCGATGGCGCGGCCTACACGCTCCTCCGCCTGCTGAGCGTTTCATGGATTTTACGATACAGGTCGACGCGGGTGAACGGTTTCATCAGATAATCATCGATGCCGGCCGCCCGGAGTTTCTCCTGCGGCGCCAGTTCCGCCGTCAGCGCCACGATGACGACATCGCGCTTGGGTTTGTCAAAATCCTCGCGGATGTGCCTGGCGAGTTCATAACCGTCCATGATCGGCATGTTGATGTCAGTCAGGACGATATCATAGTCATTCCGGGAAAACTCGCCAAGCCCTTTCTTGCCGTTGTCGGCGGTGGTGACGTGAATGTTGTCGAATTCGTCGAGGAATTTCAGGATCACGAAAATGTTCATGGGCTCATCATCGAGGAGCAGGAGCGAAACCGATTTGAATTCGCTGAGCGGCCGTTCGTCCGCCTTCACCGCGGGCGGGCGGACCGGCTCGCGAGGGATGTCGTATTCGAGCTTGAAGGTGAAGGTGGTGCCGACCCCCACCTCGCTGTCCACCGTCACGCTGCCGCCCTGCGACTCCACCAGCTTCTTGAAGATCGCGAGCCCGAGTCCGCTGCCCTTGAGCGCGTCGCGTCGCGCATCCACCTGCTGGTAGGCGTCGAAGATGTACGCCAGCTTGTCCCTGCGGATGCCCAGGCCGGTGTCGCTGACCGCGAAATGCAGCAGGGCGCGTGATGCATCCGCCCTCTCGACGCCGACCCGGACCTCGACCCGCCCCGTTTCCGTGTACTTGATGGCGTTGCTGATGAGGTTCTGCAGGATCTGGCTGAGCCGCGCCTCGTCGCCCATCAGCGTCACGGGAACATCGGGGTCGAGGCGGCAGATGAGTTGTATGCCCTTGGCGGCGGCCTGGTTGGAAAAGATGCTGATCTGGCGGTCCAGAACCGCCTTGAGCAGGAAAGGGGCGCGTACAAATTCGATCTTGCCGGCCTGGATGCGCTTGATGTCCAGCAAGTCGTTCACGATTTGCAGCAGCAGGTCGGAGGAGTGCCCGAGCTTGCGCAGATATTCCTGCTGGGCCTGATCCAGCGGTGTCCGCGACAATATGTCGATAAACCCCACCACCGCGTTCATGGGGGTGCGGATGTCATGGCTCACCGACGCGATGAATTGCTCCTCGGCCGACTTGCTCTGCTCGGCCTTTTCCTTGGCCTTCACCAGCGCGTCCTCCATCCGCACCCGGTCGGTGATGTCGCGCGTCACCGCCTGCCAGCCCGCGGCTTTCCCGCCTTCCAGCACCAGCTGCGTGTTCTGCTGCATCCAGCGCGTCTCGCCGCTGCGCGTGATGATGGGAAATTGCTGGGAGGTGGTGGCGACGCCCCTGCGCATCTGCTTGAGGTAGGTCCGCAATATCCTGCCGCGGTGGCCGGGATGCACCAGCTGGAGCGCGTTCATGCCCAGCAGCTCCTCCCTGGAATAACCGGTGATCTGGCTGCCCACCGAATTCACGAAGGTGAAGCAACCGCGGGCGTCGGTGGTGTAGATGATGTCCATCGCGTTGTTGACGATGCTCTGGAATTTCTTCTGCTCGTCGAACAGCGTGGCCTCGGCCTGCTTGCGCTGGGTGATGTCGCGGTAGATGCCGCGGATTTGGTAGGGCTTGCCGTTGTTGAACAGGCAGTTGACCGTGCCGTCCACGTAGACCTGCCTGCCATCCTTGGCGATGAGCACGGACTCCAGCGTGAGATTGGTGCCCGCCAGGAGCTTGCTCATGTTCTCCAAGCTCGCCTTCCTTTCATCCGGGTGCAGCACGTCCCGGTAGTTCAGCCTTTTCAGTTCGGCCTCCGTGTAGCCCAGCGTCTCCAGCCACTTGCGGTTTACGTAGGCGAAGGTGCCGTCGATGTAGATGATGAAGATGAGGTCGTTGGCGTTGTCGAACAGGTCGCTGAGGCGCCGCTCGCTCTCCTCCAGTTTCATGCTGAAGTGCAGCTCCTGGACCATGTCGTCGCGCAGTTTCCGGACCAGTTTCTCGTTATGCAGGCGCAGCAGGACGTTGCGCAGGAAGAAGCCGTACTGGCGGCTGGCCAGGGCGAACATCAGGCCGACGTAGGTGAGCAGCAGCACCGCCAGCATTTGCTGGGAATACGGGCGGGTGGCGAGCAGCCAGAAGATGACCGGCCCGGAACTGCTGAAGGCGAAGGCCGCGAAGCTCGAGGGTTGCGCGCTCAGGGTGATCACCGCGCTGCCGATGAGGGCGAGCAGTATCATGACCGAGAAGCCCACCATGGTGAGCGAGTCGCCCGGCGGCAGGGCGATGAGGCCGAAGCTCCAGGCCAGCCCGCTCGCCACCACCCAGGCATTGAACAGGCGCATGTCGCGATCGATGCGTTCGAATTTCAGGGCGGACCCGAGAAATTGCCCGGCGTGGCGGATGCGGGCGACGGAAACGACCGCCAGGGCGAGCAGCCAGAGGAACAACAGCCGGTCCGGAACCTCGCCGTAATAAGCCATCAGGCAGGTCGCTGCGCCGAGCATGGAGATGATCTGACCCTGGGCGGCGGACTGGCACAAGGTTTCCAGCAGACTGATCCGCACCAGCGGATGGCGCTCGGTGAAATGCTCGACGGTGCTGTCTTCCGGCGGCGCGACGACCTGTATGCCTTCTTCCAGGCTGTGGTCCCGATGGGCTGTCTTCGCATGCATGATTGTCGATCCGCCGCCCCGGCTTTACGTCCCCACGGCGGCGAGGGCGTTCATGACCTCGCCCATGTCCGAGTAGCGCTGTTCCGGCGACTTGGCCAGCATCCGCTCCAGCACCGGCTGATAGCGGGCCAGCGGCGGGGGGAGTTTCGGCACCGGCTCGTGGTTGTGCTGGTAGACCACGGCAAACAGCGAATTGCCGGCGTAGGGGACCCTGCCCGTCAGCAATTCGTAAAACATCACGCCCAGGCTGTAGATGTCCGTGCGCTGATCCACCGGTCTGTTGTTGATCTGCTCCGGGCTGATGTAGTAGGGCGTGCCCAGGATGTCCCCCATGACGGTCAGCGCCTCCACGCCCGCCAGATTTTTGGCGATGCCCAGATCGGCGATCACCAGGGTATCGCGATCCTTGAACAGGATGTTGCTGGGTTTGACGTCCCGGTGAACGATGTTTTGCCGGTGCAGGGCCTCCAGTCCGCTGGCGATCTGGGAGACGTAGTCCAGCGCCCTGGCCGTGGTCACCCCGCCACGCTCGATGCAGCGCGCGAGATCGCCCAGGTGGATGTATTCGGTCGCGTAGTAATGGATGCGATCCCCGATGTGGCCGTGATCCAGTATTTCGATGACGTGCGGATGGTGCAGCCGGGAGAGGATTTCGATTTCCTGCGTGAAGCGTTTGACCGCCGTCGCATTGCCGCCGTTTTTCTGGATCTGCAAAACCTTGAGGATGACGGGTTTGTGATCGGAGAGGCGCTCGGCGCGCAATGTGGTGGTGCTCAAGCCCTTGGCGACGACGGCCAGGCAGCGGTAACCCGGAATGTCCCAGTCCCCGAGTTCCCGCCGGACGTCCGCCGCGGCATCCGCCGACTGCGCCGCGGTTTCGCGGGCGCGCACCGCATCGCTGATCATCTCGAACAGGCGATCGGTGGCCACGTCATTTTTCACCAGATAGTCATCCGCGCCCTTGCGGATGGCGTTGACCGCCACGTTTTCGTTTCCCATCCCCGTGACCATGATGACGATGGGCGGGTGGGGGCTGTCCTTTATCCTGACCAGCAGATCGATGCCGGTTTCCGCGTCCAGGCCCAGATCGTAATCCAGCAGCACGATGTCGTGGCGGCTCCACGGGTACCGGGGATCCGGCAGCCCGGAGACGGCGGGGTCGTATTCCTCGATTTCGGCGGAGGGCCACTTTTGCAGCAGCCGCTTTTTCAGCAGCCACCGCGTGTGGGCGCAATCATCTACGATCAGGTATTTCATGCGTCCCCCGCCCGCGCGTCGTCAATGGGACCGCCGAACAGGCGCGGCAGATCCAGAACCGGCACCGGACCGTGAACGGGATCGGCGAAGCAGGAGGCGGCGATGCGCTCCCAGCCTGGATAATCGGCGGGATAGTCGCACATCTGCCCGTCGTTGACCTCGCGGCTGAAGGGCAGCCCCCTCGCCCTGAGTCCGCCGAAGCGGATGTCCCCCTCTCGCGACGCATAGGCCACGATCATGATTATCGCGCCGCTGGCGGGGCCGGCCGCGGTTTCGCGCCTCACCAGGAGGCCGAGATCGAACAGCGGGACCAGCTGCCCCTGCCAGAGAAAGACGTCGCGGCACCAGCGCGGGCTGCGCGGCACGGGATGCAGGCCCTGCCGGCCGGCGAGAATGTGCGCGATTTCGCCCGCACCGACGGCGACGTGCACCGGCGGCGCTACCGGCAGCAGCCAGGCGCGACAGGCGACCGCGCTCATGGGCTCATGCCCGCCGCGGGCCCGGCCCGCCGGGAGAGGCGGGGGGCCGCGCGCCCGCCCGCAGCAAATCGGTGATTTTGCAGACACTGAAGAGGGCGCCGTCATACACGGCGATGGCCGGGATGATGGCGTCCGCCGTTTGCATGCACGGCGGCAGCGCGTGAAACCGCACGCCGCCGGCACTGATCGCGCCGGCCTCATCGCAGGCAAGGCCGAGCATCGAGTCCCCCTCGCGCAGCACCGCGCAAAGCCGCCGGCGGGTCTCCTGCGTCGGCGCGGCCCGCAAATCCCCGTCGAAGACGGCCACCGGCACGCTGAGGCCGTTGTGGTCGATCGTCCGCACCGGATTTCCGGCGACCGGTGCGTCGACGCGGGACATGGGCTCCACGGCGAGCAACTCCGCCGCCGGGAACAGGAGCCTGATTTTGCCCATGACGACCCGGACGCATTCAGCGGCCATGGCCGTCATCCTCCACCGGCGCCGGGGTCGCGCGCCCGCGCGTCACCTGCAGCCGCCGGATCTCCTCCAGGAGTTGATCCTCCGAATAGGGCTTGGTGAGGTACAGGTTCGCCCCCGCCGCCAGGGCCTCCCGCTGGTGCCTGGCCGCGGCGCGGGAGGTGATCATGATGAAAGGCAGCCCCGCGGTGCCGGCATCGGCGCGCAGATGGCCCACCAGCTCCAGCCCGTTCATCCGCGGCATTTCCAGATCGGATATGACGATGTCGGGCACGTGGGCCTTGATGAGATCCATCGCCTCGATGCCGTCCCTGGCCTGACGCACCTCGAAACCGGCGTCCTGCATGAAATGCACAAGCGATCTCCGCGCGCTCAGCGAATCGTCCACCACCAGCGCGGTGGGCGGCTTCGCCGCCTGGAAATCGGAGCGGGCGTGGCGCATGGCGGCGGCCTGGGACATGGGGCGTCGCAGCAATTCACCCACGTTTACCACCGGCGTCAGCGTGCCGTCGCTGAGCAGGGTGATGCCCGCGATGCCGGGGATCCTCGGGACGTAATCCCCCAGTCCCTTGACGACAAAATCGCCGCTGGACACGATCCGTTCCACCATCACCGCCTGGCGGCCCGTCTCCGTGTCGAACAGAATCGCCGTGCGCGGATGCCGATCCGCCGCCCGCCGATCGTCGCCCGTGTTCAGCAGGTTTTCGATGGACCTGGCGCGATAATCCCGCCCGCCGGTGCGGAACACCTGCTCTTCACCGTTGTTGCGCAGTTTGCCGTTTTCATGGTGCACGATCTGGGCGATGTCGCGGTTGGCGATGACCAGCATGCGCGGCCCCATGCGCACCTGCAGGCCCGAGATCGACACCGTGGTCTGCGGCAGCCGGATGTGGACCGTGCAACCCCTCCTGCTTTCGCTCTCCAGGTGGAGCGTTCCGGACATGTCCATGATGCTGGTATACACGGCGTCCATGCCGATGCCGCGGCCGGACAGCTGCGTCACGTTTTTCTTGGTGGAGAAATTGGGCCGCAGAATAAACTGCTTGAGCTCCTCATCGTCGACGGCCTCCCCCTCCTTCAGCAAGCCTTGATCAACGGCCTTGCGGCGGATGGCGTCAAGGTCCAGCCCGCCGCCGTCGTCCCGGCATTGCACCAGCACGTGATTGCCCTCGCGCGAAAACTTCAGATGGATGTGGCCGGCGTGCGGTTTGCCCAGGGCCGCCCGCTCCTGCGCGGACTCGATGCCGTGATCCACGGCGTTGCGCAACAGGTGCATGATGGGATCGAGCAGGGCGTTCAGCGTTTCGTTGTCGAACAACGTGCCGCCGCCCTCGATGTGCAGTTCGACCTGCTTGCCGGCGAGTTTGGCGGCCTGCCGCACGCAACGCTGGAATCGCTGGGCGTGGGTGTCCGCCGGCAGCATCTTGACCCGGATGACGTTCTCCTCGGTCTCGTTGTTGAAGCGCGCCTGCACGGCGAGCAACTCCCGGAGTCTGGCCAGCTTCGCGGAGATGGCCTGGCCGACCTCGACGGCGTCCATGGCGATCTCGATCAAGCGCTTGCTGTGAAAATACAGATCGCTGTAATGTTCCATCTCCAGCGGGTCGAGGCGGCTGTCCGCGGCGGCGGGACGGACCTGGTTCAGGTTCTTGATGTCCGACAGTTCCTCCACCTTGCCGCCCACCTGCCGCAGTTGATCGAAGCAGTCCTGCATGCTCTTCAGCTGGTGCAGCGCCTCCTGGATGAAATTATGTATGCGGCCCGTCATGATTTTCGACTCGCCGATCTGCCGCAACAGCGTATCCACGAAATCGGCCGGCACCCGCAACACGGGCGCAGCCTCGCGCTCCTCCGTGATTTTCTCCGGCCGGCCCCGATCACCGTCGGCGGCGGTCGCCGCCGACGCCGCCGCCGACGGCGGGGCGGCGTCCGTCGCGGTCAGGGCCGCGACGCCCTCCCGCTCGATGAGATCCGCCGTGTCGAGGATGGCCTGCAGGGTCTCCCGCGCATCCGCCGGCGGATCGCCGTGGCCCAGCAGGGATTCACTCATCGCCGACAGGCAGTCGGCGGCGTTCATCAAAATGCCGGAGATGCGCGGGGAGGGCAGGGCTTCATGCTTGTGGAGCGCGAGCAGTATGTCCTCCAGGTGATGGGTCAGCGTGGCGATGCCGCGGATGCCGACGGTGTTGCCGGCGCCCTTCAAGGTGTGGGCGATGCGCTTGGCCACCAGGATGTCCTCCGGCGTGCCGCCGCGACCCAGCCGCTGCAGCGCGCCGGACAGGGCCTCGGTTTGCGCGGGCAGTTCGTGCAGCATGGCCTCCAGCAGTTCCCGATCCACGTCGCTCTGCAGGGCGATGGACACGTCCGCCGCCGTGGCGATCCTCGGCGGCCGCGGTTTTTCCTCCGCCTGCGCGGCCGCGCTCCCCGCCTGGTGCAGCGCACGCAGGGCGCGGGCCTGGCCCTCGTCCGCCGGCCGCGGCCAGCGCGGATCGCGAAGGCACTGGATCAGCCGGTCGAAAGCCGCCGGATCGACGGGATTTTGCAGGTGAGAAAGGACGGCATCCGTCCAGGCCAGCAGCATGTCGAGGAGGGCGGGGGGCCGGCTTTTGTCATCACCTTCGAGGGCCAGCAGATTCAGCCGCGCCAGCGCCGCTATTTGCTCGAGGCTCTTCAACTCCACGCTCGCGGCGGCCTCGCCGTAGAGCTGCAGCGCCTGCGTCAGATCCTGCAGCGCGCGGCCGGCGGCCGGGTCGCCGGCGCGCAGCCGGCTTGCAATATCGTTCGCGGCTACGCGGATGTTGAGCAGCTCGGCGGCCATGACCTCGTAGAGTTCGCGCACCTGCGGCGGCAGCCCGTCGTGAATGTGGATCGCGATCCCGGGCTGCGACGGCGGGGAGGCGACGGCCGGCGCGGCATCCTGTGCTTGCTCGATGACGGTGAGATCGAGCTCCGTGCTGGGCTGGTTGCGGGCGGCGGCGGGCTGCACCTCCAGCAATCCCTTGAGCAGGGCCACGTCGTCCGGCTTGAGGGCGGCGCCCCACGCGGGGTGGCAGATGATCTCGATCAGCGCCCCACTGCGGGCGTCGTCCGCGGGCGCCTCGAGGTAGGCGCGCAACGCCCGCGGCCAGCGGCCCAGGATTTCCCAATCCGGTTTCCTCAATGCGGTGCCTGCGGACAGACGGGACTCCAGGCAGTCCTTGAAAATCAGGCAGAGATCGAGCAAACCGGCGAACCCCGCCACGGCGGCCCGGCCGCCCGTCGCCTCCAGTTCGGCGCAGAACGATCGCAGACGCTCGCGCCAGGCGGCCTTCCCCTGGATCGCCGCGTCGAACTGATCGAGTTGCCGGATGAATGATTCGATCGGATCGGTCATGTTTGCTGGTCAAGTGCGTACACGATGACGGCCGGCGGCACAGCGATTTGCCGGCGCAAGCCGGTGGATCAGCCCGGCGTGGAATCGGGCAGCTTGAACACCCCCACGGCCTTGACCAAATCTGCGGTGTACTGCACGAGCTTGTCGGCGTAGAGCGACTGCTCCTGCAGTTCCTCGTTGGTTTTCTGGGTGCTGGCCTTGATGGCCTTGGCGCGATCGGTGATGAGGCTCGTGGTCTTGGCCTGTTCATTGGACTGCACCGCGATCTGCTGCACCATGTTGACCAGCTCGTAGGTGCGGCGCAGGGTCTCCTCCATCCGGACCCCCGCCTGTTCGGCCAGCCGGGTGCCGGCCACGACCTCGCTGATGACGTTGTTCATGAGCGTCACCGTCTCGGCGGTTTCCGTCTGGATGTTGTTGACCAGCGAGGAGATCTGGCCCGTCGCCTCGCGGGCGTTTTCGGCCAGCCGCTGCACTTCATCGGCGATCACGACGAAACCGCGGCCCGCCTCGCCGGTGGAGGCGGCATGGATGCTGGCGTTCAGCGCCAGGATGTGCGTGCGCTCGGCGATGCTGTTGATGAGACTGACCACGCTGGTGATCTCCTGCGAACGCTCGCCCAGCCGTTTGATGCGCTTCTCGGTTTCGCGGATGATCTCGCGGATGCTGTTGATGCCGTCGACGGTGCCGACCACGGTCTCCTTGGCCTTGACGGTCGTCTCCTTGGCCGCGTCGGCGGCGGTGCCGCAGCTTCTGGCCAGCTCGGCGATTTTGCCCATCACCTCGGCGGCCTCGGTCAGCTCGGCGTTGGCGCGATCCACCTCGTCCCGCTCCCGGTTGGCGAGCCCGATCACGATGTCCGAGTGTGTCTTGACCAGGTTGCAAAAATGGGAGATGTCATTGGAGACCTGGCTGACCTCGCGCAAAACCCGGGAGATTTCCTCGGCGAGCAGATTCAGCGAGTCGGCGATCGGCGCGGTGGCGTCCTCGGTGATGTCCATGCGCACCGTGAGGTCCTTCTGGCTCAGCTTGGCCACGCCGTGAAGCAGGCTGACGACCGCGTTGCTCAGGGCCGCGTTCTCCTGCTTGGATCGCTGCTCGGCCTGCACGTGCTCCTGCATGGACTTGTGCAACTGCCGCAGCAGCGGCAGCGACAGCACAAAGGAGACGAGGGCGATGAACAGCGCGGCCGGCGCGGCCCATGACGGCATCGACGCCGTCGAGGATTTCAATGCCCCCGTCAAGGACCAATGGCTGTAAAACAACAGCATCATGCTGCCGAGAATCACCAGCTGCAGCACGAACAGCCCGCTCGTCAGCCGCAAGGTTTTGTTGTTTGTCGACAATGCCTTCATGACTTCCCCCGCCGTCTGGGCCCGCCATTCAGAATTTCGTGCGCAATTGCGCGAAAAACGACTCAAAGGACACTTCCAGCCAGTGCCTATCTCCCTCCCGGTAGACATGCGTCGCGCATGTGCGCAAGAGTTCGGGGAGGGTGGGGATCTCCGCGATCGCCTCGCCGGCGTGGACGGCCGTGGGCAGGGTGTCGATAGGGATGCCGGCGGCGGCGCTGCCCTGGCCGAAGATCATGATCCATCGGGACGGCGTCGTGGCATCCAGATTGAGGAGCAGCTTGAGATCGAACACCGGCAGAAGATTGCCCCGGACATTGATCATCCCCGCAAACCACTGGGGCGTGTTCGGAATGGGACAGGCTGGAACGGCATCGATGACCTCCACCTTTTCGCCCGCCTTGAGCAGAAAAGACAGCGTGGCCACGGAGAACCCATAACGCGCGATTTCCCCGCCCCTCCTGTCCTCGAACAATCTGCTGCGGTCGAGCGTGAAACGGCGCAGGGCGGCGGTCGGCGGCATCATGTTCGCTGGCTCCATCAAGATTCCCGCGCCGGCTCAGCCCGCCCGTCCGCAAGGGTTGCCCAACATAAGGTCAATCCAGGTCAAGGTACTCATGGATGACTTCCCTGAAGATGTCCTGGTTGACCGGCTTGATGAGGTAGGTGTCGCAACCGGCCATCTTGCCCTTGATGCGATCCGCCGGCGAGGAATTGCTGGTCAGCATGATGACCGGCGTTTTGCCCTTGTCCGGGTCCTTTTTGATCAACTTGCAGATGTCATAACCGTCCACGCCCGGCAGAATCACGTCCAGAAACACGATGTCATAGGTGTTGTCGCGGATCAGTTTTTCCGCCTCTTCGCCCGTCTCCGCGAAATCCACCCGGCCGGCGATGTTGTGCAGGGCCTTCTTCATTTGTATGCGGACCGGCAGGCTGTCGTCCACCACCAGGGCGGTGATTTGATTACCATCAGCCGGCGCGGCGGCGACCGCGCCTTCGCCCGTGATGTCGCCGGCGATGGCGGAAGGGGCGGCGTATCCGTGATCGGCGATCACCAGTTCCTCCAGCACGGTGAGCAGGCGGGTCGCGGCCAGCGGTTTTTTGAGGTAGCGGGCCTTGTCGCCGGGATTCGGCGGAGGGGGATCGTTGCAGACCATCACGCTGGAGATGGTGTTTTTGCCCGCGTTTAATTTGATGTAGGTATGCCAGCGCTGCACGGCCTCCGGCTTGTCGGCGTTCACGATCAGTACGTTCGGCGGCCGTTTGTTTTTATCGGGGCTGGTGTCAAAGAGAATGAACCTGGGCAGCCGGTTTTTGGCCAGCGTCACGAGTGACAGAAGAATGCTCTGTTCCTGCTCCTCAAATCCAATGGAAGCGATGGTAAATGTATCCTGCGCCATAAAATTTGTGGGTAGTAAAGGTGGAGTCCGCAAACCTCTTGTAATATCATTGAATAGTAGCACAAAATCAGACGGTTGCAGCGCAAAATTGAGACTGCCTCGCTTGGGCGGATTGCCGCCGTCGCCGGTGACGGAAATTCCTCGTGCCGGCGGGTTTTCTAGGCGGGGGATCGCGGCCGTCTTGAAGGGAGATTCGCTCTTGCAGCCATGCTGCGCGGCAAACGCACCGGCTTCTCACAAATGTAATATGAATCATGCAATTAAAAATGCCCGGCGGGACATGGCGGGCGTGGGGCATGTTATTCTGGACCCTTGTCTTCAGCTTCAGGTGATTTGAGAACACCCGCCCACATGGCCGCATCCTACGTTCCCATACTCAAGACCGCCTGCGTGCTGGTGTTGCTCGCGGGCGCCGTGGCGCAGGGATATTGCTTCATCATGGTCCGCAAACTCGCCCGCAGCCTGCCGGCGGGAAGGATCAGAAACAAACTGACGCTGCTGGAGGTGTTAATCGCGGGGCTTGCCCTGCTGTATTTTGCCTTTGCGCTGTTCAGCACCAGCGCGGCCGTTCTCGATTTGATTGCCACGATTTCCATTCCCCTCACGTTGATGGTGGGTTTCGTGCTGCTGACCTGCCAGATCATCCAGCGCACGGTGGGGGCGCTGCTCCGGGTCGAGTTGGCCGAGTCGCAGCGAATCATCGATAATGAGATGGGGATATACAACCGCCATTACTTCAAGTTCCGTTTGAAGGAGGAATACAATCTGGCCCACCGGCACGGACTGGTTTTCTCCGTGCTGCTGCTGGCGGTGGATTACCTGGAACGCGTCAACTATTCTTATGGCCGCGTCTACGGCGGCAAATTGCTGTCAAGCCTGGGCGAATTGATCAAGGGATCGGTCAGGCAGACGGACACGGTGGCCCGTTACGGCGGTGAGGAGGTGGCCATCCTGCTGCCGCACACCGGAAGCGCCGGCGCCAGGGTCGTCGCCGAGAAGCTGCGCAAACGGGTTCAGGAGAAGACCTTCTATCTTGACGATGATCACAAAATCAACCGGGTGATGATCGCCTGCACCATCAGCATAGGCGTCGCCGTCTTTACCCCCGATGTGAAACACATGAATCAGATTATGGAGCGCGCCGACGTGGCGCTGTTCAAGGCCAGGGACAAGGGCAGGAACCAGGTGGCGATCTATGGCGAATGATTCCTCCCTCCACCCCGCCCGACCGCAATGAGCGCGAACGCGGCCAGTTCCGCCGGTCCGGGATCGGTGCTCGTCATCGACGATGACGAAAGCTTCCATCTGCTGCTCAAGGCGTTTTTTGCCAAGCTTTTCCCGAAGACGCAGATCGATTTTTACAATTCGCTGGAACGCGGCGAGCCGCCGCCTGATTTTTCCTGGGGCAGATACGGCCTCCTGGTCATGGATTACGATCTGGGCAACGGCCAGAACGGGCTGGACTGGCTGCGCAAATACAAGAAAGGCAGCCAGTTTCCGGCCACCATCGTGCTGACGGCGCACGGCAACGAGGAACTGGCGGTGGACGCCATGCGATTCGGCGCCCAGGATTACATCAACAAGGCCAAGCTGTCCCTCGAACGGCTGGCACAGGCGGTCAACAACGCGCTGGACAAGCGGGAAAAACAGGCCCAATTGTCGAGCACGATGAACCTGCAGAGCAAGATATTCAACAGGGTCCATTTCTACAAAAAAATAAAGGACGTCATCGAGCGCCAGACCAAGGACAGCCACGCCTTCCTGTTGCAGATTCAAATCAAGCAATACCGGGAGATTTACGAAAAACACGGATTGTTGTTCACCGACGGTTACATCGCCGAGGTGACGGACGTCATCGCCGAATTGCTCGGCGACAGCAAGCTGGCCTTCAACGTCGTGCGCATGGGCGACGCCCTGATCGCCTGCCTCATCTACGATGCCCCGGACGATCAGGCCGGGGTGAAAATCGCGCAGGCCATCTGCGAGCAGTTCGAACAACCCCTGCAGGTGGATGAGAAAACCGCGATCAAGTCCGCCGTCAGCATCGGCATCAAGGCGGTGAGTCAAAGCCAGGACGTCGACACCCTGCTGATGGCGGTGGATCGGGCCTGTCAATCCGCCGCCGAGGAAAGGGAGAGCGCCTTTCGCGTCTCAGCCGGCGATCAGCCCGCCGCGCCGGCCGCGGGCAGGAAGCAGGAATCGGCGGCCGCGGAAGCCGCGCCGCCGAAGTACCAGGCGCCGGAAAAACAGCCGGCCGCACCGACGGCGCCCACTGCGGCGAAGCCCGCGGCTCCACCCCCGCCCGCCGCGCCGGCGAAACCCTCCGTCAACCTGGCGGAAATCATCAAGCTGAACAGCATCCAGCCCTACTATCAGCCGTACATCGCGCTGTCGGAGACCGCGGGGACCTTCAAGGCGAGTTATTTCCAGATGCAGCTGAATCTGGTCAACAAGGACGGCCAAATGTTCAAGGCGCAGGCGCTCAAGGACATGGAGATCACGAGCGGCAGCCCCGGCACGCTGGACTTGTGGGTCACGCGCCACGCGCTGGCCCAGCTGTTGGAAGTCGACAAGAATAAAAACGAACGGAAGTGCGGACTGTTCATCCGGCTGTTCGAGGAATCACTCGCCGACGACAAGCTTTACAACTGGATGCAGGATTTGATCAAAAAGGCCGGCAATCCAGCCATCGCCTCCACGCTGGTCTTTGAACTCCATCCGCCGGAGTTCATGCTGCACAAGAAAACCGTGATGCGGTTCATCAGCCAGATGCGCGACACGTGGGGAATCAGCTTCGCGCTGTTCGACGTCGTCAACACCGACGTCCTTGACACCTGCGTCAAGCAGGGGGGATTCGAATTTGTCAAGTTCACGATGGATGAAAAGAACACGGAGAACATTGCCAAGATCAGCGCCCATGCCCGCGAAGCCGGCGTGCTGACGGTCATCGAGAACATCAGCAACGCCCAGGAACTGAATGCCGCCATTCAGATGAATTTTGATTACGGCCAGGGGGATTTCATCCAACCGCCGCTGGATCGGCTGGCCTTCGCCAATGACGTCATCTCCATGTGACGCATGCGCAGCGGCACGGACTTGAAGAACCAGTGAAAACCAGGGATGTCATGGTGCCGAGGAGAGGACTCGACCGTTTCACCCGGAGTGAAACGGCGTGTCAACCCCGCAGGGGCGAGTATCAGGGATGATACGAGCACCGTTTTGTCTGGAGCAAAACGGGGCGGGAGCCCCGCAGGGGCGAGTATCAGGGATGATACGAGCAACCTCCACGCACGCAAATCTTCACAGACATGGGGAGGTTTGCAACTTTATGGTGCCGAGGAGAGGACTCGAACCTCCACGGGTCGCCCCGCTAGTACCTGAAACTAGTGCGTCTACCAATTCCGCCACCTCGGCGCGGAGGCGGGCAATTTAGCGACCCGCCTTTTTAATGTCAATGCACCGATCCAAGCCGCCCAAACGTCCCGCCGATCCGCACGCCGCCCGCGAGGCGGCGCGCTACGACAGGCCCATTCCCAGCCGCGAATTCATCCTCGAATTCCTGCGCGAGGCCGGCGTGCCGCGCAGCGCCGAGCAGATCGCCCGTGCGCTGAACGTGACCGACGTGGAGGGTCGGGAGGCCATGGAACGGCGGCTGGCGGCGATGGAGCGCGACGGCCAGGTCATGCGCAACCGGCGCGGCGGCTATGGCCTGGTGAGCAAGATGGATTTGTTCAAGGGCCGCGTCACCGCCCATCCCGACGGTTACGGATTCCTGACGCCGGAGGCCGGCGGCGGGGATCTGTTCCTGCCGGCCGCGGAGATGAGAAGCCTGCTGCACGGCGACCGCGCGCTGGTGCGCATCACCGGCCGCGATCGCCGCGGCCGCAACGAGGCGGCGTTGGTGGAGGTGCTGGAGCGCGCCAATACCACCGTCGTCGGGCGTTATCACAGCCCCCATGGCGGTGTCGGCTACGTGGTGCCCGACAACCGCCGCATACACCAGGATATTCTAATCCCCGCCGGCCAGGATGGCGGCGCGCGCGACGGGCAGGTGGTGATCGCCCTCATCACGGCCCAGCCGACGCCTCATCACCAGCCCATCGGCCAGGTGGTGGAGGTGCTGGGCGAACACGGCGCGCCGGGCATGGAGATCGACATCGCGGTGCGCAGTCACGGCCTGCCGCATACCTGGCCGCCGGAGGTCGTCGAGGAGGCCGGGGCGCTGCCGGATGAAGTGCGCGCCGAGGATCGCCGGGGGCGGCTGGATTTGCGCCGCGTCCCGCTCGTCACCATCGACGGCGAGGACGCGCGCGATTTCGACGACGCGGTCTATTGCGAGCGGCTGGGGGACGGTTTCCGGTTGCTGGTTGCCATCGCCGACGTCGCGCATTACGTGCGGCCCGAAAGCGCACTGGACGAGGAGGCGCGGCGCCGCGGCACCTCGGTGTATTTCCCCGATCACGTCATCCCCATGCTGCCGGAGGCGCTGTCCAACGGCCTGTGCTCGCTCAATCCCGCCGTCGACCGGCTGTGCCTGGTGTGCGAGCTCTTCTTCGACGCCCATGGCGCGCGCCGCCGCCACCGGTTCCACGCCGCGGTGATGCATTCCCACGCCCGGCTCACCTACACCGAGGTCGCGGCCATGCTGGTGGATCAGGATCCGGCACTGCGCCGGCGCCACGCCGCCTTGCTGCCGCACCTGGAGAATCTGCACGCGCTCTACCGCGCCCTGCGGCGGCAGCGCGAGCGGCGCGGCGCGATCGACTTCGACAGCACCGAGACCCGGATCGTCTTCAATCCCGAACGCAAGATCGAGCGCATCGTGCCGGTGGCGCGCAACGACGCGCACATGCTGATCGAGGAGTGCATGATCGCCGCCAACGTGGCGGCGGCCGAATATCTGCTGGAGCGCTCGATGCCGGCGCTGTACCGCGTGCACGCGCCGCCGCCGGCGGAAAAGCTGGAGGACCTCAGGGAATTTCTTTCCGGCCTCGGTCTCGCCCTGCGCCACCGGGAAACGCCCGCCGCGAAGGATTATGCCGCACTGCTGGCCTCCATCCGCGGGCGTCCCGACGCCGAGCTGATCCAGACCGTCCTGCTTAGGAGCCTGCAACTGGCCGTGTACAGTCCGGAGAACATCGGCCATTTCGGCCTCGCGCTGCCGGCCTACGCCCATTTCACCTCGCCCATACGCCGCTATCCCGATCTGCTGGTGCACCGCGCGATCCACCACTGCCTCAAGGGCGGCAAGGCTGAGCACTATCGCTACGATCTGGCGGCGATGCGCACGCTGGGGGAGGAGTGCTCGATGACCGAGCGGCGCGCCGACGAGGCCACGCGCGACGCCGTCACCTGGCTCAAGTGCGACTACATGCGCGACAAGGTCGGCGAGACGTACAACGGCATCATCTCGGGCGTCACCGGCTTCGGACTGTTCGTCACGCTGCGCGACATTCACGTCGAGGGCCTGGTGCACATCACGGCGCTGCCGAATGATTACTACCATTGGGACGCCATCCACCATCGCCTGCGCGGCGAGCGCACCGGCCGCCAGTACCGGCTCGGCGACGCGCTGACCGTGCGCGTGATGCGCGTGGACCTGGACGAGCGCAAGATCGATTTCGAGGCGGTGGACACGAGACCGCCGCCGGCACATGTTGAAAAATCCGGATCCAGCGCGCGGAAACCGGCGCATCAGCACAAAGGGCGGGAAAGTCATCGTCCCAATCACAAGTCCGGCCGCAAATCGCGGCGCGGGCCGCGCGGAAAGCGGCGATGAGGCAGGTGTATGGATTGCACGCCGTGCGCATGCTGCTCGCCAGATCGGCGCATGATGTGCATGTCCTGCGCGTCCAGCGCGGCGAATGGCAAAAGGGTTTGAAAGGCCTCGTGGCGCTGGCGGCGGAGCACCAGGTGGCCGTGGAGCAGGTGCCGCGCGCCGCGCTCGATGAACTGACCGGCGGCGCGCGCCATCAGGGCGTGGTGGCCCTGTGCCGCAAGGCGGCGGCGCCCGCATTGAAGGACTGGCGCCCGCTGTACGGAAAAGATGAACACAACGCCCTGTTTCTGGTGCTGGACGGCGTGGAGGACCCGCACAATCTGGGCGCCTGCCTGCGGGTGGCGGACGCGGCCGGCGCGCGCGCGGTGATCCGGCCCGTGCATCGCGGCGTGGGGCTGACGCCGGCGGCGGTGAAGGTCGCCTGTGGCGCCGCCGAATCCGTGCCGCTCATCGAGGTCAACAATCTGGCGCGCACCCTGCGCGACATGAAGGAGGCGGGGATCTGGCTCGTGGGCGCGGATGCCGGGGCGCCCGGGTCGATCTACGAAATGGACCTGACCGGCCCGCTGGCGTTGGTGCTGGGCGGCGAAGGGGAGGGCATGCGGCGCCTCACGCGCGAATCGTGCGATCACCTCGTGCACATCCCCATGCGCGGCTGCGTGGAGAGCCTGAACGTGGCCGTCGCCGCCGGCATCTGCCTTTATGAAGCCCTGCGCCAGCGCCATCGGCCCGGCTGAATTGCAAGCCGCGCGCTTCTGGCTTAGACTACGTGGCCTTTCAATCCTTGCCTCACCGCCGCGCAAGCGGGAGGCTGACAAACCGAGAGGATAGACAATGCGCCATTATGAGATCGTGATCCTGGTCCATCCGGATCAGAGCGAGCAGGTTCCCGCCATGCTCGAACGTTACCGCAACATCATCACCACCGGCGGCGGCGCCGTCCACCGCCTCGAGGACTGGGGCCGGCGGCTGCTGGCCTACCCCATCGCCAAGGTGCACAAGGCCCACTACGTGCTGATGAACATCGAATGCACGCAGCAGTCGCTCACCGAGCTGTCCAACGCCTTCCGCTTCAACGACGCCGTGATCCGCAACCTCATCATCAGCCGCGACGAGGCGGTCACCGAACCCTCGCCGCTGGTCAAGCCGAAGGAGGAGGAGGAGGCCGGCTTCACCGCGCGGCGGCAGGCCGAAGCGGCGTCCGGCGAGGAACAGGAGGAGACCGTCGATGAAGAGTCGACGGAGGACGCATAAACCCCATACGGAGCGCAAATATCATGGCACGTTTTTTCCGTCGCAAGCGATTTTGCAAGTTCACCGCCGAGGGGGTGAAGGAGATTGACTACAAGGACATCAACACCCTCAAGCAGTACATCGCCGAGAACGGCAAGATCATCCCGGCGCGCCTGACGGGCACCAAGGCCCGCTACCAGCGCCAGCTGGCCACGGCGATCAAGCGCGCGCGGTTTCTGGCGCTGCTGCCGTACTGCGAATCGCACTAGCAAGGCGGATGCAAAACCACCGCGCGCACCGTCCGCCGGGCGGGCGATAGATGGTGCGGGCGCTGGGCAGGTTTGTCCTGCGCAGCCGGGCGCACGCGGCCGGCTGCGCGGCGCTGTGTCTCATCGCCGGCTGGCTGGTGCCGTCTCTGCTGCCGCTGCTGAGCTACCTGAGCGGCACGATGACGGCGCTCGCCGCCCTGCGCGCCGGCGCATGGCAGGGATTGATGGTCATCGTCATGGCGGCGCTGATCACGGCGCTGGGCGGCATGATCGGCCTCGGTTCCCCGCTGCCGGGACTGGTGATGGTGCCGTCGCTGTGGCTGCCGGTCTGGTTCTGCGCGGTGATTTTGCGCCATACGCGGCGGCAGGGCTTGATGCTGCTGGCGGCGGCCTTCCTGGCCGCGTCATTCGCGGCCGCCGTGCACCTCCTGACCGGCGATGCCGCCGGTTTCTGGACGCGGATCGTGCGGCAGGCGCAGGACAGCGCGGAGGCCGGGGGCATGTCGCTGTTGATGCCGGCCGCGGAGCTGGCGCCGCTGATGCGATGGATGAACAGCATCATGGCCCTGTCGGTGCTGGTGAGCCTTGCGTTCATCGTGCTTGCCGCCCGCTGGTGGCAGGCGGCACTGGTGTATCCCGGCGGCTTTGCGCGGGAATTCCGCGAATTGCAGCTGCCGCGTGGTCCCACCCTGGCCTGGGGCCTGGCGGCGCTGCTGCTGGCCTGGCAGCAGGGGACGCTGGGCAACGCGGCCGCAGGACCGGTCGGTCTCGGCGCCGACCTGCTGGTGTTGTGGGCGGCGCTGCTGGCCCACCAGGGCCTGGCGTTGATGCATGATCAGGCCGGCCGCGTGCAGGGTGGCTGGATTTTGCTGGTGTTGTTGTACCTTGGATTGCTGGCGGCGGGCCTGTGGACGGGGCTGGCGCTGGCCGGCGCCGGCCTGGCGGAGGTGCTGTTCCACCGGCGGCGGGCGGGCGACCAAAAACAGTTTGGACAGGCGCCGTAAAAAGTTTTATGTTGGATGAATCATTCTGAGGAGCGGCTGATGGAAGTCATACTGCTGGAGAAGGTCCACAATCTGGGCAAGCTGGGCGACCGGGTCAAGGTCAAGGCCGGTTACGGCCGCAATTTCCTGATCCCCAACCGCAAGGCGGTGCCGGCCAACGAGGCCAACGTGGCCAAACTCGAGGCCATGCGGGCGGAGCTGGAGAAGACGCAAGCCGAGGCTCTGGCGCAGGCCGAGGCCCGCGCCGCCGTGCTGAGGAACAGGGTGGTCACCATAGCCGCGCGGGTGGGCGACGAGGGCAAGTTGTTCGGCTCCATCGGGACGGCCGATATTGCCGAGGCGCTGACGCGCGAGGGCGTGCAGGTCGCCAAGCGCGAGGTGCGGCTGCCGAACGGGCCGCTGCGCGTGATCGGCGATCACGCGGTCGATTTTCATCTGCACGCCGACGTCAACGTCACCGTGACCGTGCACGTGGTGGCTGAGAACGAGCCTGCGGCGAGGGCCGCGAGTTAGGGCACGGTGGTCTTCTTCGGACGGCCGGCCGTATGCGGCACCGTCCCGGCGGTGTTTCCAGTGATGGGAACGCCAACGCAGAGCTTCCCCAGGGGAAGCGTGGGGTTGAGGTAGATGCCATCACCGGCAAGAACTGACGAATCCGCTGAAGTCGTCACCGGCGCGCTCAAGATCCCGCCGCACTCCATCGAGGCGGAGCAGGCCGTTCTGGGCGGCCTCATGCTCGACAACGAGGCCTGGGCAGCGGTGGCCGAACGCGTCGGCGAGGCGGATTTCTACCGCCACGATCATCGTCTCATCTTCCGCGCCATCGGCGCGCTGGCCGAGGCCGCCAAGCCCTGCGACGTCGTCACCGTCGCCGAGTGGCTGGAGCACGCCGGCGAGCTGGACAAGGCCGGCGGGCTGCCCTTCATCGCCGCGCTGGCCGAGCAGACCCCCACCGCCGCCAACGTCGTCGCCCACGCCGACATCGTCCGTTCCCGCTCGGTGCTGCGCCAGCTCATCCGCGCCGGCAGCAGCATCTCCGACATGGCCTTCCGTCCGGAGGGCCGCGCCAACGATGAATTGCTGGACGAGGCCGAGCGGCTGGTCTTCGAGATCGCCGAGCAGCATGCCCGCGGCCGCGCCGGCTATCTGCCCATCAAGCAACTGCTGACCGGCGCGCTCGACCGCATCGACGAGCTCTACACCAAGCAGAGCCCCATCACCGGCGTGGCGACCGGCTTCAATCGTTTCGACAGCATGACCTCGGGCCTGCAACGCGCCGACCTGGTCATCATCGCCGGTCGCCCATCCATGGGGAAGTGCCTGGCTTGCGATTCGGAACTGGTGTTGGACGATGGAGCGGTGGTGGCCATCGAGGATCTCCATCGTCACGGTCGCGGGCGGCGTGTCGGCACGCTGAATGATGACTTTCGCCTCGATCGCGCCACGCCCTCCGACTACGTTGATGACGGTGTCAAGCCGGTGTTCGAGGTGATTACCAGATTGGGTCGTCGCGTTGAAACCACGCTGCCGCACCCCTTTCTTACCATTTCCGGGTGGAAACCCCTCGCAGAATTGAGGGTGGGGGATGCGGTCGCCGTGCCACGGACATTGCCCGTATTCGGCGACGGTGACATGCGCGAATGTGAAATAAAACTTCTGGCGTATCTCATCGGTGACGGCGGCCTGACCGGCAATACCGCTCGTTTTACCAGCAGCAATCCGGCCATTGCGGCGGATTTTGCGACCGCCGTGCAAAACTTCGGCGGCCTGCGACTCACTCGCTCGGAGAATCGAGCGGGGTTTGCGCCGTCATGGCGCGTGGCGGCGGATGCCGGTCAAGTGAGGGCCGCGCGCGGTGATTTTGCATTCAGGCTGACGCAAAGGCTGACGGAAACCTCGATCTCCCAACGCCAGCTTGCCTTTGCCGTTGGCGTCAGCCCGTCCACGATAACCCACTGGAAGCAGGGGGAGACGGTTCCCGATTCGAAGACATTCGTCCGCCTTTGTGAAGTGCTGCGGGTGACGCCGGATGGCTTGGCCCCTGGCGGCGTCGCTGCGGCGCAGGCGAACGTTCCCAATCCACTCGTGCGCTGGCTCAGCGAACACGGCTTGATGGGCAAAGCATCCTCGCAAAAGATCATCCCTCCTGTGGTATTCCGTCTTAAACGCCCCCAACTGGCGCAGTTTCTGAGCTGTTTGTTCGCCACCGACGGCTGGGCGACGGTTCTGAAATCCGGCCAGGCGCAATTGGGTTACGCCACCGTCAATGAAAAACTGGCCCGCCAGGTGCAGCATCTGCTGCTGCGCTTCGGCGTGATTGCCTCGCTGCGCCTGCGATGGGTGCGATATCGAGAGGCTCGCCGCCCTTCCTGGCAGCTCGACATCACTCATGCCGATTCGATACTGACCTTCGCGCGCGAAATTGGAATTTTCGGCAAGGAAGAGGCCCTGGAGGCCGCGGTGCGGGCCGTGGCACAGCGCCGTCGCCAGATGAATCGCGATCTGGTGCCCGTAGAGGTATGGTCGTTGCTTGAAAAGGCAAAAGGCACCATGAGCTGGAGTGGACTTGCGCGCAAGGCCGGGGTGCCGGAGTCGAATATTCATGTACACCGCCGTGCACTGTCGCGGGCGAGGCTGGCGCGTTTCGCGCTCGCCCTGGGCGATCGGCATCTGCTCAATCTGGCGAACAGCGACGTTTATTGGGATCGCATCGTCTCGATTACGCCGGCCGGTCAGAAGCAGGTGTATGACCTGACCATCGCGGGCACCCACAATTTCATCGCCAACGACATGTGCGTGCACAACACCGCCTTGGCGCTCAACATCGCCGAGCACGCCGCCATCAAGGACAATCTACCGGTCGCGATCTTCAGCATGGAGATGCCGGGCGAGCAGCTGGCCATGCGCATGATGTCCTCGCTCGGGCGCATCGATCAGCTGCGGGTGCGCACCGGCAAGCTGCACGACGAGGACTGGCCGCGGCTGACCTCGGCGGTGCAGATGCTCTCCGAGACCAGGATGTTCGTCGACGACACGCCGGCGCTAACGCCGGGCGAGTTGCGCGCCCGCTGCCGGCGCCTGGCGCGCGAACACGGGCTGGGGCTGGTGGTGGTGGATTACCTGCAATTGATGCAGGTGCCGGGCACCAAGGAGAACCGGGCCACGGAAATCTCCGAGATTTCGCGCTCACTCAAGGCGCTGGCCAAGGAACTCAACGTGCCCATCATCGCGCTGTCGCAGTTGAACCGCAGCCTCGAGAGCCGCACCGACAAGCGGCCGGTGATGTCGGATTTGCGCGAGTCCGGCGCCATCGAGCAGGACGCCGATTTGATCGTGTTCATCTATCGCGACGAGGTCTACAACGAGAACAGCGAGCAGAAGGGCATCGCCGAGATCATCATCGGCAAGCAGCGCAACGGCCCCATCGGCAAGATCGAGCTCGCCTTCCTCGGCCAGTTCACGCGCTTCGAGAACCTCGCCCACGACGACTATTCCGCATGAGGCCCGCCCGGGTCGTCATTGATCTCGACGCCGCGCGCGCGAACCTGAGGCTCGCGCGCGCGCTGGCGCCCAAATCCAAGGTCATGGCCGTCATCAAGGCCGACGCCTACGGGCACGGTCTCACGCGCATGGCGCGCGCCTTCGCCGCCGCCGACGCCTTCGGCGTCGCCTGTCTCGAGGAGGCGGTGCAACTGCGCGAGGCGGGCATTCACCATCGCATCGTGCTGCTCGAAGGCGTGTTCGATGCCGCCGAGCTCTCCGGCGTGCACACGCACAGGCTCGATATCGTCGTGCATTCACTCGTGCAACTGGAGATGCTGGAGCAGGCCGCGCCGGGCGCGCCGATCCCGGTGTGGCTCAAGATCGACACCGGCATGCACCGTCTCGGCCTCCCGATCGAGCAGCTCCCCGGGGCGTGGCAGCGGCTGCAAGCCTGCAAGGCGGTGGCGCAGCCGGTGATGTTGATGACGCATCTGGCGAGCGCGCAGCAGCGCGGCGCCTCCTCGGTGATGCGGCAGTTGCGCAACTTCGAGGCCGCCACGGCCGCGTTGAGCGGCGGGCGCTGCATCGCCAACTCGGCGGCGCTGCTGTCGCTGCCGGCGGCTCACGCCGACTGGGTGCGGCCCGGCCTCATGCTCTACGGCGTCTCGCCGTTCGAGGACGGGGCGGCGGCGGGCGCGGAATTAAGGCCGGTCATGACGCTGCGTTCAGCGCTCATCGCCGTCAACCGCGTGCGCGCGGGCGAGACCATCGGCTACGGCGGCACCTGGGCCTGCCCGGAGGACATGCCGGTGGGCGTGGTGGCGATGGGTTACGGCGACGGCTATCCGCGCCACGCCGAGCCGGGCACGCCGATCCTGGTCAACGGCAGGCGCGCGGCGCTGATCGGGCGGCCATCCATGGACATGCTGAGCGTGGACTTGCGGAACGTGCCGCAGGCGAAGATCGGCGATCCGGTGATTTTATGGGGGGCGGGCGACGGCGGCATCCTGCCGGTGGAGGAGGTGGCGCGCCACGCCAATACCATTCCCTATCAGTTGCTATGCTGCGTGAAGATGCGCGCGCGTTTCGAAATCGAGGGCATGGCCGATGATACGACACCGGGCGGCACGCTCGCGGTCGAGGAACTCGATCTCGAAGCTACGCCCGTCGACGACGGCATCGCCTGATACTGTCTTGACATCGATGTCTGGTATTCAGCGCCAGGATTTCGGTATGACCGGATGGAGTCGGTCGATATCCGCCTGCACCTGCTCGCGGCTGCGTTCGTACACGATCTCCCTGCCGAGTGCTTTTCCGGAATAGGCCCGGCCGTTTCGGGTCGGGGTCAAATCGCACTTGACGTTGTGGACGCCTTCACCAAGCACCACCTGTATCCGGCTGGCCTGCTTGTTGAAGACCACCACGTCTATGGTCTGCCCGCTCTCCGTGATGCGTACCTTGATTTTTTCTGCGTCCATTCATTAACTCCGCCCAAGTCTCGAATGACATGTTAGCAGGTTGATGCAATTGGATTGGGATTCGGGTCCGAAGTCAGCCCCAGCTTTGCGAACGGGATGATGAAAAGCAGCGGACCTGAGCCGAACACACCAGCAGTGCCAGCCCTATCTTCACCAGCCGATTCTCCAGATATTTTTTCATTTTGTATTCTCGAACGCCCGCGCTCACCGGCGGCGCTGGAACCGCGAAGCGGCGACAGCGACGTCCGAGTGGAGCGCGTTGTTGTGCGTCATTTCGTCAACCCAAGCCACAGGGTTACAGCCGCCGAAAGGACTGCGGAGAGAACTGCTATTGCGATGGCGCCCAAAGGCTTCTGCCACCATTGCAACTCTTGGCTTAAGCGAGCACTAAGGGCCATTTCCACTCGTTTCCAACGTTGCTCGAACTGTGGGTTATTGGAAGTGGGGCTGTCGCGCAGCAGCGAATCACGCTCCTTTCTAACCTGGGCGAACGGGAGGGAATCGATCGCGCTGGTCTTAACGATAGCCTCGATTCGTTCGAAGTTAGCGACGCGATCTGCTTCCGACATGGTCAGTTCACCGCGCTTGTTAATGACGCACAACTAGAATTAGACGACCTAAAAGTCGCTTTATAAAGCGACAAACTACTGTATAAATCTGTCGGGGCGTCAATCATAAGCTCAAAATTCAAGCACTTGCTTTCCAATAGTACACCCTAAAAGCTGGAAACAAACGCAACTTCAAAGATAAGGTTTGAATCATAGCTTCACAGCATAATTATTGCGCTTGCATCAGTAATCAATGGGGTCGACTCAGACCAATATTAATTCTAGCCGCTGTAATTGGCGACGACTTTGATGATCTTTCCGTTGGCGTCGATCTCCATGAATTCGCCAGTTTTTGATCCGCGATGATTCACGTAGTAGAGCACGACGCTGGAAAGCCCCCACATGACGTCGATAAGTTCAAATTTGAGATTTGGGTAGGCTTCAAGTCCACGCTTGAAATATTTTCTCAACGCTTCCGTTCCTCTCACCGTGCCCAAGGGGTCGTTTAGTAATTTGGCCGCAACTGGCGACGTGAGAACGACCTCCGGCGCATAATGCGACATGATTTTATCGAGGTCATGGGCATTCCACGCTTGAATCCAATGGTTCGCGAGTTTGCGCGCTTCGGTTTCCGTGAGCATGTTCTAGCCTTGGTATGAGCCGGCCTGGACGGCGATCTGCTCGGCCATGTTGCGCACCGCCATCTTGAGGAAGTTGGAGAGATCGGAGCCCTCGGCGTAGTTGGCGGAGTAGAGCGTGTTGACGCGGCGGTCGGCGACGAACTTGTAGGCCTTGCCCCACTTGGTCTCCTGCGCCTTGTCGTACACGCCGATGGCGATGCCTTTTTCCTTGTTGACCAGCGAGAAGCAGGGGATGTCGGTCATGCCGTCGCCGACGAAGATGAACTGGTGCATCGGGATGCGCGTCTGCTCGTGAGTGAATTTGCGATTGACATCGAACGGCTTGCCGCGGTATTGCGGACCGATGAGACCCTTCTGGATGTGAAACAGGTAGCGGGTCTTGTCGGTGAAGCTCACGACCTTTTTCGTGAAGCAGGCGTGGCCCTTGTCGTCATAATCGAATTCCGAGGTCCACATGTCGGTGAACTCATGCGCGATGCGCGTATGCCGCAGGACATCGCCGATGCCGCTGCTGATGAGATAAAACTCCACTGATACGTGCGGGTGCGCCTGCCGCACGCATTCGCGCAGGCTGGGGAAGAGCTTCTCCACGCCGCCGTGCAGCGGCAGTTGCCTGCCCCAGGCCGCGAGACTCTCGCGGGTGATCGGCGGTATGGCGCCGTTGCGCGATTTCTGGATCATGGCGTAGAGATAGGCCGGCACGGGGTCCCAGTCCTTGTCGATGAGGCTGCTGACTTCGTGCTGCCAGAAGTGCGCGGTGTCCCTGAGGCCGGCGTGGCGCAGATAGCCGGTGGTGCTGTCCGGCGCCAGCGTGTCGTCGAAGTCGAAGATGACGGCGATGATGTTGTGCATGCGCGCGGCGGGTGTTCAGTGCCTGAGGTAGTAAAGGATGTTGATGGCGGCAAGGCCCAGGATGACGAGCCAGGTGAGCGTTGCGCCGATGAATCGCCCCGGCGTGGGGCGTATGGTCGTCCCCAGACCCCAGGCATGAGCGATACGGGCGATGATGAGCGCGATGCCGTAACTGTGCAGCATGCGGGGCGCGCCCTGATGGATTTCGCAGAGCATGAGCAGCAGCAGCGCCAGCGGCACGTACTCGGCGAAGTTGGCGTGCACGCGAATGGCGCACTCCATCGCCTGCCTGCCACCCGTGCCGATCGGCACGCGGTTTTTCACGCGCAAGGCGACGACCCGCGCCGACAGCGCAATGAAAATCAGGCTCATGATGCCGGCATACAAGGCGGTAATGGGGAGGCCCATCAGCTTTCTCGTTGCGACAACGGTGGGGTGGGGACGTCCGTCTTCCTGGACGTGCGATTATAAAGCGCTTCCAGCACATGTTCAGCGAAGCCGGCGCCGGCCTCGTCGTACACGTTGAAATCGAGATCCACGCCGGCGGCCAGCGCCGGTTCGCGCTCGTCGGGGTAGCGCGAGGCGGCGCTGACGAGCCCCTGGTAATTGCGGCGGCGCAACTGCCGCGCGGCGATCTCGTTGGCCTGCGGATCCGGCATGGCGAGCAGCACGGCGCGCACGCCGTCGAGCTTCACACGGGTCCAGAAGCCGGGGTCCTCGGCGTCGGCGTAGAGCACGCGACGGCGCTGCTGCAGATGCTTCTCGACCTTGGCGGGGTCGGAATCGAGGCCGACCACGCGCGCGTGTTTGTTGAGGAAGTCGTAGGCGCCGGTGCCGACACGGCCCATGCCCATGATGAGGATGTGCGCCTGACCGAGCGACAGCGGTTCGTCGTCCACGTGCTCCACCCGCCGCTCGAGCGGCATCAACCGGTGCCCGATTTTTTCATAGAGGGCGTGGGCATGGCGGTTGAGCGGCGCCGCGAGGATGAACGACAGCGCCGTCGCCAGCGCGCACAGCAGCACCCACTCATGCGACAGAAAGCCATGTTCCGCCATTTTACTGGCGATGATGAGGCCAAACTCGCTGAAGCTCGCCAGGCTCAGGCTGGCCAGAAAGGCGCTGCGCGCCCGCAGCCGCATGCACAACATGATGACGAAGAACAAGACGGCCTTGACGGGCAGGGCGAGGGTCAAAAGCAGCGCGCCCACCAGCGTCTGCCAGTCCGGCAGCGCGGTCATGCCGATTTGCAGGAAGAAGCCGACCAGAAAGGCCTCCCGCATGCTCCACAGGGCATCGCCCAGCTCGGTGGCCTTGTCATGACCGGCGATGAGTATGCCCAGCGCCAGCGCGCCCAGCTCCGGGCTCAAGCCCAGAAATTCAAACCCGGCGCCGCCGGAGAGCGCCAGCAGCAGGCCGAACAACACCAGCAATTCATCGTGACCGCTGAGCCGGAGCAGGGCGTGCAGCAGCGGGCGCAACAGCGGCAGGGCCAGCAACACCAGGCTCCACGGCGAGGGGACGTTGCCGCTGACGTAGCCCATGAGACCCACGGCGATGAGATCCTGGAAGACGAGGATGCCGACCGAGACGCGGCCGTGGAAGGCGCGCAATTCCTGCCGCTCGTCCAGCGCCTTGGCCGCGAGCACGGTGCTGGAGAAGGCCAGCGAGACGGCGAGCAGCACCGTCGCCGGCGTGCCGAGGGCGCCATGGAGTGCCAGCAACGGAACGAGCATCAGGGTCGTGAGCAGCAGGTGCGCGCTGCCGCCGGCGAGATTGGTGAGATCGAGCAAATTGCGCAAGCGCAATTTGAGGCCGACGCTGAACAGCAGCAGCAGCACGCCGGCGTGCGCCAGCGCGGGCAGGGTGGCCGTCATTTGCACGTCGTACAGGCGCAGGAGCAGACCGGCGCCGAGATAGCCCACCAGGGGCGGCAGGCCGAGTTGACGGGCGGCCAGTCCCAGCACGAAGGCCGCCGCGATCCAGAGCGCTTCCAGCATGGCCGGATTCTACCTTAAGGCATGGGCCGGCCGCCCATTCTGGCGGGCCGGCATGACGGCGGAATTAAAACAGCGCGTTGAGCGCGCGCTCGTAGGCCCAGAATGTCTCCTCTTCGAAACAGGCGAAGGTGACCTCCTCCACCTGCTCGTGCCTGGTCAGGAAAGCCGCGGTCTCTCCGAGCGCGATCTTCGCGGCATGACGGGCCGGATAACCATAGGCGCCGCAGCTGATCGCGGGAAAGGCCAGTCTGCGGATGCGGTGCTCCAGCGCCAGCGCGAGACTGGCGCGGTGGCAGGCGGCCAGCAGCTCCGGCTCGCCTTTGATGCCGCCCTCCCACACCGGGCCGACGGTGTGGATGACGTATTTCGACGGCAGGCGGTAGCCGCGCGTGATCCTGGCCCCCCCGGTCTCGCAGCCACCGAGGGTCTTGCACTCCTCCAGCAGTTGCGGCCCGGCGGCGCGGTGGATGGCGCCGTCCACGCCGCCGCCGCCCAGCAGCGAATTGTTAGCGGCATTGACGATGGCGTCCATCGGCAGCTTGGTGATGTCCGCTGCCACCACGAAGATCCGCTCGCGCAGACTAGCCGTCATAATCCGCCGGATGACACATATGGCAATTGCCATAGTGTCTGATCATGCGTAGCATGAAATCAACGTTCAAATAACCACGGGAGTTTCTCAATGACCATCTCCATGTACACCGCCTCGGTGCCGGTATTCGTGCGCATGCTGACCAACCTGTCCGCCATCCTGGACAAGGGCGCGCAGCACGCGCAGGCCAGGAAGTTCGATCCCGACATCCTGGTGCAGTCCAGGCTCGCCCCGGACATGTTTCCGCTATCACGCCAGGTGCAGATCGCCGGCGACATCGCCAAGGGCTGCGCCGCGAGACTGTCGGGCGCGGAGCCGCCGAAATACGAGGACAACGAGAAGACCATTCCGGAGTTGAAGGCGCGCATCGAAAAGACCGTTGCCTATTTGAAGACCTTCAAGCCGGAGCAAATCGACGGCACTGAGGAGAAGACCATCCAGCTGCCGCTGCGCGGGCAGACCATGACGTTCAAGGGCCTGCCGTATCTGCTGAATTTCGTCCTGCCGAACGTTTATTTCCACGTCACCGCCGCCTACCTCATTCTTCGTCACAACGGGGTGGACGTGGGCAAGCAGGATTTTATCGGCGCGCTCTGACGGCGGAACCCCCCGTAGCCGCGGCGGCGGCCCGCTCGAATCAGTGTGTGGCGGTCGACGAGTTGTCGGGGTTGGTGGGATCCCGGTATTTGGGATCGGCGGGCTCGTAACCGCCGCCTTCGTTGTCGCCCACCCCCACCTTTTCCAGCAGCCGGCGGAACAGGCTCTTCTCCGGCGGGCGGGGGGCGTCGTCGGGGATGGTGACCTCCGTCGTTTTTGCGGCGGGCTTGTCCGCGGCCGCGGTCTGGGTCTTGACGCCCGGCGCCGCCGGATTGGCGGCTGTGGGTGCTCCAGCGCCGGCGTCCGCCGCGGCGCTGGTGGTCGCGGTTGACGGCGTGGCAGACGATTCACCCGCGGTCGGCGCCGTCGCAGCTGCGGACGGGGCGGGAGCCGCCTTGGGCTCCGCGGCGGCAACGCCCTCCTCCTTTTTCTCGCCGCCGCCCATCTTGTCCTTCATCTTCGCCAGCAGCGTTTTTTCCTGCTCGGGGACCTCCACGGTGTCGCTCCTGCGTTCCTGAACCGCGATCTCGCCATTCGCCGGCTTCACGTCGCCCTCGATGTGATCCAGCTTGTCATCCTTGAAAAAGAGCGAGACCCGCCGCTGTTTGACCTCTCCGCCACGCTTTTGCATGGTGTAAAGATAATCCCAGCGGTTCTGGTGGAAGACGTCGACGACCAGCGGCGTGCCCATGATGAATCGCACCTTGGATTTGTCCATGCCGGGTTGCAGCTTGGCCAGCATTTCCTGGGTCACCACGTTGCCCTGCTGCACGTCGATCTTGTAGACGATCGGCAGATCGGCGGGCGTGGGAATTTTGGTGTAATTGCAGCCCGCCGCCGCCAGCGGAATGAACAGGAAAACGGTTTTGCGGGCTTTTCGCATGATCATGGCCGCCATCTTACACCCGTCCGGCGGGCCAGGGCCAAGGCATGGCGCGGCGGCACGTTCCTTCGAGAGGCGCGGACAACCTCCGGTTCCCGCGCGCCCCCGGCCCTCCCTTGCGTTATACTCCGCCCGCGGCGGGGTGCGGGGCAATGCCCGGGGCGGTCCTATTCGAGGCGTGAAACGGCATGGATTCACACGAGTTGAAAAAGGCGGGATTGAAGGCGACTTTGCCGCGCCTCCGCATTCTCGAGATCCTGGAGGGCACACCGCACCGGCACGTGAGCGCGGAGGATGTCTACAAGCAACTGCTCGATTCCGGGGAGGACGTGGGACTCGCAACCGTCTATCGTGTGTTGACGCAGTTCGAGGCCGCGGGTCTCGTGACCCGCCATCACTTCGAGGGCGGCCAGGCGGTGTTCGAGATCAACCAGGGTCACCATCACGACCACATCGTCTGCCTGCAATGCGGCCGCATCGAGGAGTTCGTCGACGAGGTGATCGAGCAGCGGCAGCGCGACATCGTCAAGCGATCCGGCTTCGATCTGGCCGATCATTCACTGGTGTTGTACGGAAGCTGTCGCAAAAATAACTGTCCCTACCGCAAATCCGGATGATCGTCGCCGCCCCGGGATGGACAACACCGATCACGGAACACTGGGCGATGGCCGGGGTCTCACGTAATATTCAAACAATCCCGCACCCTTCCAGGAGCATCACACATGAAATTGTTCACTAAATTCATCGGCTTGATACTCGTTGTTGCCTGCACGGGAGTGGCGCGGGCGGCGGATGACACGGCGGTGCGGAACAAGATTGTGCAGCAACTCGAATCCATGATAGACGCGCGGGTGACCAACGTGAATCCGTCGCCGGTGCCGGGCTGGTATGAAGTGACGCTGGGCCCGCGCCTCCTTTATGTATCCGCCGACGCCCACTACGCGTTCTACAACGGCAGCCTGATGGATCTGCAGAATAACCGGGATTTGAGCGAGGCGCCGCGCATGGCCGCGCGCGCCAGCGCCCTGCACGCGATGGACGGCAAGACCATCGATTTCCTGCCGAAGGGCAGGACCGAGCATAACATCTACGTGTTCACCGACACGGATTGCGCGTATTGCCGGCGGATGCACCAGGACATCCAGAAAATCACCGATGCCGGCATTGCCGTGCATTATCTGGCCTTTCCGCGCGCGGGGCTGAATTCGCAGACCTACAACGACATGGTGTCGGTGTGGTGCGCGGCGGACAAGCAACGGGCGCTGACCCAGGCGAAACTGGGCAACCGTCCGCCCGCCGCGGTCTGTCCCAACCCCGTCAAGGATCAGTTCGATCTGGGGCTGGCGCTGGGCGTTCAAGGCACCCCCGCGGTGATGTCGGACAAGGGGGAACTGCTGGGGCATTATTTCCCGGCCGAGACGCTGATCAAGCTTCTGAAGGAAAACGGCGGTTGAACTGACCGCCGGCGCGGGGCTTATTTTCCCGCCGCCAGCGGCGCCGGCGCCATGCCGTTGAGCGACTGAATCAGCGCCGAGGTCCGCTGCCCGTCCTTTTCGACGTGGTCGAGGCGTACCGGCAGGTAATGCAACACCGGCGCGCACCACAACGTCGTCGCCCGTCTGCTGCCCTCCTTGCGCCGCTCGACGCGGATCGTCTCCAGATCACCCAGCGGCGTGACGAGCCTTTCCGCGCCCGCGCGCTTGAGGTGATAGGTTTTGATTTCACCGTCCTCCGCGACCGCATAATCGAGCACCGGGCTGCCCGCGGCCAGATCGCGCATCAGGGCGTACTGGTAGAGCTGCTTGTCCAGCACGTGGGGAATGAGCGGTGTCTCGCGCTCGTGCTTGCCGCCATGCTGCCGCAACATGCCCTGACGCCAGTCGAATTCCATGGACAGGCTGCGCCCGCGGGGACCGGATTGCTGATAGCTGTAACTCAACGGGCGCAACTGGCCCGCCTCCAGCGTCCACGTGCTTTTCTCCTCGATGACCAGTCCCAGCAGTCTGTACCATCCCCGCGTGGCCCGGGTTTCCGATTCAAAAATGTAGCGGCCGTCGGGTTCACGGCGCAGTGTCCGCACCAGCGTGCCGGCCGGGGAATCGTCGAGGGCCACGGCATAGGTCGCGGTGTACTCGGTCACGGCGTCTGCCGTCGCCGCGGCGGCAAGCGGCGCGGTGGCCAGTAGCAGCGCGCAGAAAGAGCGTCTTGGCATGGGGCTTCACCCGGAAATGCGCCTAGCTTGTGATAAACTGCTGGACCGCGCAACCTCCGGCGCGATTGGGGATAACCTCAGGAAATTCATGGATAATCTGAATACGCTATTTACCGCCGCACGCGTGCTCGTGGTCGGCGACGTGATGCTCGACCGCTACTGGCATGGCGAGACGCAGCGCATTTCGCCGGAGGCGCCGGTGCCCATCGTACGGATCATCGATGACGGGGATGAACGCCCCGGCGGCGCCGCCAACGTCGCGCTCAACATCCGCAGCCTCGGTGCGGCGGTGTCTCTGGTGGGTTTGACCGGCAGGGACCATGCCGCGCAAACCCTGAAATCCCTGCTGGGAGAACACGGCATCGACAATCATCTTCTGGAACAGCCGGGCACGCAAACCATCGTCAAATTGCGGGTGTTGAGCCAGCACCAGCAGCTAATCCGGCTCGATTTTGAGGACAGCCGTCCCGTCGTGGACTGGGACGGGATACGTTCAAGGGTGGTTCACGCCCTGCCCGAAGCGCAGGCGGTGGTGCTGTCGGATTACGCCAAGGGCTGCCTGGTCGAGCCGGCGGCGCTGATCGCGCTGGCGCGCAAGGCCGGGCGTCCGGTGATCGTCGATCCCAAGGGCGTCGATTTCTCCCGCTACCGCGGCGCCACGGTGATCACGCCCAACTTGAAAGAGTTCGAGGCCGTGGTCGGCATTTGCGAAGACGAGGCGGCCATCGAGCGCCGCGCCCGCGACCTGTGCGCGCGGCATCAATTTGAAGCGGTGCTGGTGACGCGCGGCGAGCACGGCATGACGCTGGTGCCGGCGCGGCGCGAGGCGGTGACGCTGTCTGCGCGCACCCGCGACGTGTATGACGTCACCGGCGCCGGCGACACCGTCTGCGCGGTGCTGGCCGCCGCGCTGGCCGCGGGCACGGACCTGTCGCAGGCGACCCGGCTCGCGAACACCGCCGCCGGCATCGTCGTCGGCAAGCTCGGCGCTGCCACGGTGACGATCCCGGAACTCGAGGACGAACTGCACGGCAGGACCGGCGGGCGTTTCGGCGTGCTCAACGAGGCGGAATTGCTCGGTGAGGTCCGGGCCGCGCGGCAGCGCGGCGAGCGCATCGTCATGACCAACGGCTGCTTCGACATCCTCCATGCCGGCCATGTGCAGTACCTGGCGAAGGCGCGTGAACGCGGCGATCGCCTCCTGGTCGCGGTGAATGACGACCACTCGGTGCGGCGGCTGAAGGGCGAGGGGCGGCCGGTCAACCCGCTGGCGGAGCGCATGCAGGTGCTGGCCGCGCTGTCGGCAGTGGACTGGGTGGTGCCGTTTGCCGAGGACACGCCGGAGCGGCTGATCGGCGGCGTGCTGCCCGATGTGCTGGTCAAGGGCGGCGATTACCGCCCCGAGGACGTGGCCGGCGGCGATTGCGTGCGGGCGCACGGCGGCGAGGTGGTGATCCTCGACTACATTCCCGGTTGCTCGACCTCGGGCATCATCAAGGGGCTGTCGCCGCCGCCCGTCAAGGCAAGACCATGATCATCGTCACCGGCGGCGCCGGTTTCATCGGCTCCAATCTGGTCAGGGCGCTCAACGCGCGGGGGCGCGACGACATCTTGATCGTGGACAATCTCCATCACGGCCGCAAATTCCGCAATCTGGCCGACTGCCAATGGCTCGATTACATGGACAAAGACGAGTTTCTCGAGCACATCCAATGGGGCACCGAGGTGCCCGACGGCATCGAGGTGGTGTTCCATCTGGGCGCCTGCACCACTACCACCGAGCAGGACGGCCGCTATCTCATGCGCAACAACTACAGCTATTCCAAGGCCGTGCTGCGCTACTGCATGGAGCGCAACATCCGGCTGGTGTACGCCTCCAGCGCCGCGGTTTACGGCGGCGGCCGCAAATTTGCGGAAGTTCGCGAGCATGAGGCGCCGCTCAACGCCTACGGGTTCTCCAAGTTTGCCTTTGATCAGCACGTCCGGCGCCAGCTTGCCCGCAAGAACGCGCCGGTTTTCGGGCTGCGCTATTTCAACGTCTACGGTCCGCGGGAGTCGCACAAGGGCGCGATGGCCAGCGTGGTCTGGCATTTTCACCGGCAGATGATGCAGCAGGGCAGGATGAGATTGTTCCGCGGCAGCGACGGCTACGCCGATGGCGAGCAGCGTCGCGATTTCATCCATGTCGATGACGTGGTGAACGTCACGCTGTGGTTCGCCCACCATGACGCAGCGCCGGGCATCTACAATGTCGGCACCGGCCGCAGCCAGACCTTCAATGAAGTCGCCCGCGCCGTGCTGAGCCTGCATCAACGCGGCGAGATTGAATATATTCCCTTTCCAGACGAGTTGCGCGGTGGTTATCAGAGCTATACGCAGGCCGATCTCACCCGGCTGCGCGCCGCCGGTTATGCCGGCGCCTTCAAGGGCGTCGAGGAGGGGGTGCCGGCCTACCTCGACTGGCTGCGCGCGCGTCCGGAGTTCGTCGCGGCGTGACGCTGACCGCGCGCGGCTGGCGTCTGCTTTACACGCTGTTGTTTTATCTCGCCCTGCCGTTTTTGTTGTTGCGCCTGGCATTCCTCGGCTTTCGCCATCGCGGCTATTGGCGGCGCCTGCCGGAGCGTTTCGGCTTTGCGCGCCGCTCGCCATCAGGCGCGAGGACGATTTGGATACATGCGGTGTCCGTCGGTGAATTTCTGGCCGCGCTGCCGCTCATCACCGCGCTGCGATCGAGGTATTTCAACCCCCGGATATTGATCACGACGGTGACGCCGACCGGCGCCGACATGGTCCGGCAGAAACTGGGCGATGCCGCGGACCACGCCTATTTGCCCTTCGATGTTCCGGATGCCGTCGATCGTTTTCTCACGCGCGTGCGGCCAGTGTTGTGCCTGCTGATGGAAACCGAACTGTGGCCCAATCTGCTTGCTGCTTGCGGCGGACAGCGGGTGCCGGTGGTGCTGGTGAATGCCCGATTGTCGGAGAAATCGGCGCGAGGCTATGCCCGCCTGGCATCACTGACGCGCGCAATGTTGTCCGCCGTGACCGTCATCGCCGCGCAAACCGAGGGGGACGCCGCGCGCCTGCGCGCCCAGGGCGCCGGTCGTATTGTCGTGACCGGCAATCTCAAATATGACCAGCCCCTGGATTCAGAGGCGATCAAACTTGGACGGGAGTGGCGCGAAAAAAACGCCGCGGCTCGTCCGGTGTGGATTGCCGCCAGCACACATGCCGGGGAGGAGGAGATCATACTGGCCGCCCACGAACGGATCCGGGCGCGATACCCTGATTGCCTGCTGATCCTGGTTCCACGCCATCCTGATCGTGGCGCGGCGGTGACGGTGCTCGCGGAACGGCGCGGGTTCAGGGCGCGGCGCCACGGCCGATCGGCGGCGGCGGCGGTTTGGGACGTCTATGTCGTGGATGTCCTCGGCAGGTTGATCATGTTTTACGCGGCGTCTGATATCGCCTTTGTGGGCGGCAGTCTGATGCGCGTCGGCGGTCACAATCTGCTCGAACCGGCGGCGCTGGGGCTGCCGGTGCTGTGCGGCCCCCATGCCTTCAATTTCTCCGGGGCGCGGCATTTGCTGGAGGAGGCGGGTGGCTTGCAGGTTGTCGCCGATGCGGGCGAGCTGGCCCGGGCCGTCACCGGCTTGTTCGGCGATTCCTCCGCGAGACAATCGCGCGGACGAGCGGCATCCGAAGTGGTCGCGGCCAATCGCGGCGCCACGGATCGGATTATGCGTATAATTTGTGGAATGAATGCGATTTGATCTCCGGGCAACCGTAAAACTGGAAAATGAATCAAGCCGGATCAAAAAATCTCGTCTCTGCGGATGTCTCCACGGGGACGGCACCGTCAGGCTCAACGCCGGCGAATCACGCCGGCGTTGCCCTGGGCGTGGGACCGAGGTATTCCTATGATGAGGTGCCGTATCATTCCAATGCCTATCCGCAGTCCCAGCCGGAGCAGCTGGCGAGTCAGGCCAGGTTGTTCGGCATGGCGCCAAAATTGCCGTCACAGGCCCGCGTCCTGGAGCTGGGCTGCTCCGCCGGCGGCAATCTCATTCCACTGGCTGCGCGCTATCCGCAGGCCCGTTTCATCGGCATCGAACTTTCGCGCGTGGAAGTGGATCAGGCCCGGCGGGCAATCGAGGCGCTCAATCTCGACAATGTTGAAGTCCGGCACCAGAGCCTGACCGACCTGGAGCCGGCCGACGAGAAATTCGATTACATCATCTGTCACGGCGTCTACAGCTGGGTGCCGGAGGCGGCGCAAGAGGCCATTCTCGACATCTGCCGCCGCGATCTGGCCGGGGAGGGCGTCGCCTATGTCAGTTACAACACCTATCCCGGCTGGAAGATGCGCGAGGTGATTCGCGATGCCATTTTGTACCATGCCGGCGGCATCGCTGATCCCAGGCAGCAGGTGGCGCAGGCGCGCGCCATCATTCAATACATCTTCAAGATCACCGATCCGGACACAGCCTTCGGCCGTTACCTCAAGTCGGAAACGGAATTGATGAGCAGGGTCAAGGACGACTATCTCTATCACGATCACATGGAGGTCAACAATCACCCCTGTTATTTCAAGGATTTCATCCAGCGCGCCGCCCGCCATCAGCTGGCTTATCTGGGCGAGGCCGTGCTGTCCGACATGGCCCCGCAACGACTGGGCCCCGAGGTTTACAAGACTCTGCAACGTTTGAGCCGCGACAATATCCTGGCCACGGAGCAGTACATGGATTTCTTCCGCAACCGCACCTTCCGTCAAACCCTGCTCATACACCAGCATCGCTTCGCGCAATTGCGCCGCAATATCGCGCCCGAGCACCTGCGCGCCTTTTTTTTCAGCGGTCGTATCAGGCAGGAGGGCGACATGCCGCTCAACGCCATGGAGGAGGTGGAGTTTGGCGACCACGCCGGACGCAAAATCAAGGTGCGGGAGCCCTTTGTAAAGGCCGCATTGACGGTGCTGGGCGAACATTTCCCGCGTGCATTCACCTTGGAGGAATGGCTGCGGCAGGCCCGGCTCAAGCTGACGGGACGGGAGGCCGGCAATGACGCCGACATACGCCTGCTCGACAATGTGTTGTCGTCGCTGGCACTGAACGGCATGCTGCACCTGCACGTGGAGCAGCAGGAATACGGCCGGGCCGGCGACGCGCGACCCCGCGCGTTCGCGCCGGCGCGCTACTATGCCGCCCTGCAACAGGCTGTGGTTCCCTCCCTGCGGCACGAACCCGTATCCATCAATCAGTTTGACATGGTGCTACTGCCGCAGCTGGATGGCAAAACCACTACCGAGGCCATCAAGCAAAATCTGCTGTCGCGTTGCCTGAATCGCGAATTTAACGTCGCCCGGAATAACGTGCAGATTGTTGAGGAAGCGGAATTGCGCCCGTTGCTGGGAGAAATGATCACTAACGCCTTGTCCATTTATGAGAAGCTGGGTTTATTGCAAACCTAATCAGAGGTTGGTAGTCCGAAACATTCTTTGCAATCTCCTCATGTTCTAGTTGCACTAATATAGTTCATTTATAAATTATAAATATCAATAAGTTAATATATAAGCACATATATTGTGCATTTATGAGCTTATGTTGCACAATAAAAGTGCGCATAAAATTCGATAATAACTGCGGTGTAGCAATCACTTAAATTCGGCATAATAGTTGCGCCTTAATAGATTACAGTAATAGATGAATCCGGTGCGGTATAATTTGTGTATTTTAAATTTACCAGAAGAACCAATGAATTGCAGTTAATAGTTACAGATAGTTCTCAGTATGGAGAAGACACAATGTCGTCGCCTTGCAGAGACAAGCGTTTTTTTGAATGTTTGATCGGAAACACGGAGGACAGGCGCTGTATTTGTGGCGGCGTTCATGAATCTGGAACCAATGCGACGCTTTTGCATGACAGGGATCATGAAGGTGCCGGCACCCCTTCGCCATTCTGGAAACTAATTCATCGCAACGCACTCCACCCATAGCCCGAAACAACAGCCTAATGGTCGCCAATCGTCATCGCGCTGAAGCCCGCAAAGCGGCATTTCAGCCCCGTCCACTTGCGTTCGCCATCGCGCTGGCATTCGCCAGCCAGCGCGCGTACGCGCTCGATCCCGGCGCGTTGCCGAGCGGCGGCGTTGTGCAGGGCGGCAGTGCGGTGGCCACGATTTCCCAGTCCGCGGCACACATGGATGTCAATCAATCCGCGCAGAGCGCCATCATCAACTGGAACACTTTCAACATCGGTTCCAGCGCCCAGGTCAATTTCCACCAGCCCTCCGTTTCATCCGTGGCCCTGAACCGCGTCAATGCCGGGGGAGGGGCATCTGAAATTTTCGGGCAATTGAACGCCACCGGCCTCGTCTTCCTCGTCAACCCGGCGGGCGTGATGTTCTCGCCCACCGCGAAGGTTGACGTCGGCGGCCTGGTCGCCTCGACGCTGAACATTTCCGATGAGGATTTTCGCGCCGGCAACTATACCTTCACGGCGGGCGGCGCGGGTGCCGGCGGCATCGTCAATCAAGGCACGATAAACGCTCCCGGCGGCACCGTTGCGCTGATCGGCCCCCAGGTCCGCAATGAGGGAACAATCTCCGCGAATGGCGGCGCTGTCGCGATCGGCGCCGGCGATCGCGTGCGCATGGAGCTCGGCGGCAACAAGCTCGTGAGCTTCGAGGTCGATCAAGGCGCCGCGGCGGCGGCGATCCACAACGCCGGCGTGATTTCGGCCAACGGCGGGCGGGCCCTGCTGACCGCCAAGGCCGCCGACAGCCTCGCCACCGCCGTGGTCAACAACACCGGCATCGTCGAGGCCCAGACCGTGCAGAACGTCAACGGCGTCATCCGCCTGAGCGGCGATACCGTGACCAACAGCGGCACATTGGACGCCAGCAGCGCCCAGGGTAATGGCGGTTCCGTCACCCTGCAAGCCACCACAACCACTGAAGTCACCGGTCAGGGCCGTATCACCGCTGAATCCAGGTCCGGCGGCAAGGGCGGCACCATTCAACTACTCGGCAATCATGTGGGGTTGTGGGACAACGCCCGCATTGACGCCTCCGGTGAACTCGGCGGCGGCACCATCCTCGTCGGCGGTGATTATCATGGCGGCAACGGCGTGCAGACGGCATCTGCGACCGTGCTGGGCAAGGATGCCTCGCTGTCGGCGGATGCCCTCGTGAATGGCGACGGCGGCAAGGTCATTCTCTGGTCTGACAATTACACCGGCTTCTACGGCAGCATCAGTGCCCGCGGTGGTGCGCTGTCTGGCAACGGCGGCTTTATCGAAACTTCCAGCCACGATAATCTGCAATCCTACGGCAATGTTTTCATTGGCGCCGCCAATGGCGTTGCAGGCACTTGGTTGCTGGACCCCGCCAACATCAACATCACCGGCGCGACCGCGAATATCACCACCACCACCAATGCTTCGTGCGTCGGCAATCCGTCCACCTGTTACACCGCCAACGCCAATAACGCAACGCTGAATGTGGCGACGCTGAACGCGGCCCTGACCGGCAACGCCAACGTCATCGTGTTCACCGGCACCGGCGGCAGCCAGAACGGCGACATCACCGTCAGCAGCGCCATCACCGCCACCGGCGCTTCCTCCCTCTTTCTAGAGGCGGCGGGAAACATCATCGTCAACAACACCATCAGTTCCTCCGGCGCCGCCGCGCTGAATGTCCACCTGTGGTCGGATTTCGGCGGCGCGGCCCCCTCCACCACTTACTCTGCTGGCACCTGCCCGGGCGGCGGCTGTTCCATCACGCTGAACAACACCATCACCACCACCGGTGGCTTGGTGGACATGCAAAGTGGCGGTTCCATCACCGGCGGCGGCAATGTCACCACCACCGGTCGCAACGCGGCCACCGGGACGGCGGGCGGCGCCATCACGATTAACGCGGCGAACGGCGGCATCACCCTCGGCGCGCTCGCCTCAAATGGCGGCAGCGCCACCACCGCCGGCAACGCCAGCGGCGCCGGCGGCGCCGTGTCGCTCACTTCCTCGGGCGGTGACATCACCATCACCTCGGTGGCCTCGAACGGCGGTTCCAGTATCGCCGGCGGCACCGGCGGCGCCGGCGCCACCGGCGGCGCCGTCACGTTCAGCGCCACCAACGGCTCGATCAATGTCGGGGCCATCGATTCCAGCGGCGGATCCGGCACCGGCACGGGCAACAGGGCGGGCGCCAGGGGCGGCGCGGTGTCTCTGACCACGACCACGAGTGGTGACATCGCCGCGACCTCGACCATCGACACCAGCGCCGGCGGCAGCGTCAACGGCAGCAATGGCGTCAGCAATGCAGCCGCGACCGTCACCATTAATTCCGCCGGCAATGTCACCACGGGTGGCGCCATCACCACCAGCGGCGGAGACTCCGGCAACAGCGGGAACCGCAGCGGCGGCGCCGGTGGCGCGGTCAGCATCACCTGGGCCTCGGGCGCCGCGAGCCTGTCCACCATCACCACCACCGGCGGCGGCAGCAACGGTTCCAGCACCGCCGGCGCGGGCGGTGCAGTCAGCCTGACCTCCACCTCGGCGAGCGCGCCGACTCTTGCCGCCATCACCACGACGGGCGGCGCTGCCGCCGGTTCCGGGACGGGGGGCGCCGGCGGCGCGGTCACGATAATCACCGCCAGCGCGCTGACGACGCCCGCCATAACTACTACCGGCGGCAGCTCCGCCTCCGGCACCGGCGGGGCCGGTCGCAACGTGACGATTGAGACGGGCGGCAACGCTCTCATCCTGGGCGGGGACATCAATGCCGCTGGTGGCAGCGGCGGCGCTCCGACTGCTGGTAACGTGATTCTCGGTATTGTGGGCAACACGGTTGGCAGCGTCTCGCAAGCGGGCTCGATTACGGCCAACACACTGACCTCGGTTTCTTCAGGGACCGTGGATCTGAGCGGCGCAACGAACACTATCACCAGGGTCGGCGCGAACACCGACAGCACCGGCTTCATCCTGAATGATGGCGCGAATCTGCTGACGTTGACCGGCGCCGTCAACACCAGCGCCGGCAACGGCGCGGTGACCCTGATCGCGGATCGGATGAACCTGAGCGGTGGCGGCTCCATCAATTCCGGTGCCGGCTTGGTTACCCTCAAGCCGAACAACAACACCGTCAGCATGACGGTGGGTGCGGGCGCAACCGACAGCGCCACCAATCTCGGTCTGACGGGGGCGGAGCTCGGGGTCATTACCACCAGCGGCGGCATCACCATCGGTTCTTCGACGAACACCGGCGGCCTGACCGTCGTGGGAGCCGTCACCGCCGCGAACCTCAACAACATGACAGCCGGCACGCTCACGTTGATCGATGGGGCCGCCAGCGGCGCGATCACGGTGAATGGCGCCATCACCACCACGAATCACAACAATCCGGTCACGCTCATCGGCGATAACATGGCCATCACGGCCGGCATCAGCACGGGTTCGGGACTCGTGACCCTGAAGCCCAATTCCGCCGGCACGCAGATCCTGCTGGGCGGCAGTGACGCCGCGGGCAAGCTCGGCCTGACCGGCGCCGAATTGAACCTGATCACCACCAGCGGCGGACTGACCATCGGTGTCGGCACCGACACCGGCGGCATCGACGTGGCGACCGCCGGCGCCCTTGGGTTCACCGGCGTGACCACTGCCGCCAGCACCATCAGTTTGATCACCGGCGGCGCCGTCACCGACAGCAGCGGGGGTTCGCTGGCGCCGGCCAACAACGTAAACCTGACGATCAACGCGGGCGGCGCAGTGGTCCTGCCGACCACCACGCTGCTCGGTACCGGCGCGCTCAATGTCGCCGCGGGTGGGGCCATCACCCAGGCGGGTGCGTTGACCGTACCCGGCACCTCGAATTTCAGCACGGGTAATTTCGCCATTACCCTCGCCACCGGCACCAACGACTTCACCGGCGCGGTGAGCCTGACCAACACCGGCGCCAACGCCGTTCAGATGACCGACAAGAACGCCTTGACGCTAGGCACCTTGAGCGTGGGCGGCGATCTGACGGTGATTTCCACCGGCGCCCTCAATGTTGGCAAGGGAACCGTGGGCGGCAACTTGTCCGCCACCAGCAACGGCGGTGCCATCAGCGAGACGGCCGGCGGCATAGCCGTCAGCGGCACCTCGAGCTTCAACGCCGGAGCCAATACCATCACCCTGACCGACGCCGGTAATGACTTCACCGACGCGGTCTCGCTTAACAATACAGGCAACAACAACGTTGCCGTCACTGACACCAATGCCATCGTATTGGGTGCTTCCAATGTGGGCACTGGCACATTGGGGATCACCGCGGGTGGCAACATCACCGAAACGGGCGCGATTACCCAGGCGGCGGCTGGCGCCGTGACGCTGACGGTGACCGCGGCCAACAGTGACATTTTGCTCAATACACAGGCCAACAATCTCAGCGGCGCGGTTGGGTTTGGCGGCACGCCGGCCAACATCCGTGACGTGGGGCTGCGCAACACCAATGCAAGTGCAACCGTGCCGACACTCAGCGCGCTGACCAACCTGCGCAACCTGACGCTGCGATATGACAACGCGGCGGTGGCGCTGCCGACGGCCACGCTGCATGCGGGCGGCAACTTGTCGGTGACGGCCGGTGGCGTAATCACCCAAAGCGGTGCCTTGACGGTGCCCGGGACCTCGAGTTTCACCACCGGCGGTTTTGCCGTCACGCTGACCAACACCGGCAACGACTTCAGCGGCGCGGTGAGTCTGACCAACACCGGCGCCAACAACGTGTCGATCTCTGACAAGAACGCTCTCGTTCTGGGTACCTCCAGCGTTGGCAGCGGCACGCTGACGGTGGTCAGCAACGCCGACAGCGCCGGCAACGACGGTGGAATCAGCCAGACCGGCGCCCTCGTGCAGGCCACGGGCGCCGGGACTGCAAGCTTCACGGTCAACGGAACGGCTGGCGGCATCGACCTCAGCAACACCGGCAACGACTTCACCGGTAATGTGGTGCTCAACACCAGCGCTTCCGCCAGCGTCGTTGATTCCAATGCGCTGGCGTTGGGCACCTCATCGGTGGGCACGCTGACTGCGCAAGCGCTAAACACCACCACCGGCGATCTCACGCTTAACGGGACGATCACGGCTTCGGGCAGCGGTGATTCAATCGTGCTGGTGGCGGCGCATGATTTCGCCAACAATACCGGATCGAGCGCTCTTGCCCCTGGCGCCGGGCGCTGGTTGGTTTATTCGACCAATCCTGCGAACCCCGGCGACAAACGCGGCGGGCTGATATACAACTTCAAACAATATAATGCCACCTATGGCGTGACGGGCGTACTCGGAACCGGCAATGGATTCCTTTATACGGTGGCGCCTGTCATTACCCCCAGCCTTACCGGCACCGTCAGCAAGGTTTATGACGGCACGACAACCGCGACGCTCGCGGCCGGCAATTATTCGGTCAGCGGCGCGATCGATGGCGACACCGTCACGTTGAATAATCCCACTTCTGGTACCTATGCCGATAAGAACGTTGGTACGAGCAAAAATGTATCTGTTTCAGGTATTGCGATTGGCAGTGCCACTAACGGTGCTGCCACGGTGTACGGCTACCAACTTTCCAGCACTACCGCTAACGCCAATATTGGCGTCATCAACAAGGCGGCGCTGACCCTGACCGCGCAGAGCAACACCAAGACCTATGACGGCACCATCAGCGCCGCCGCCACGCCCACCGTCGCCGGGCTGCAGGCGGGCGACTCGGTGAGCGGC
>Ga0209581_1000223_pt1 | contig 170884 bp, 153 predicted proteins | sample Coa_R2_FD_187160 | JGI IMG/M metagenome (GOLD analysis project Ga0209581, IMG submission 187160) | Surface soil microbial communities from Centralia Pennsylvania, which are recovering from an underground coalmine fire - Coalmine... | ecosystem: Environmental > Terrestrial > Soil > Unclassified...
CGGGTTGTGCTTCGACAACACCTTCGTGATCGCCGCCGTCAACGTCGTCTTCCCGTGATCAATGTGTCCAATCGTCCCCACGTTCACGTGCGGCTTCGACCGGTCAAATTTCTCCTTCGCCATGTGCGAATCTCCTCAATTTACTCAGAAGGAAACGCCCCAATGCGGCGCTCCCATTCCGTTAATCCCGCCAATTTCACGTCGATCTTTTCGTAGCTTTCGCCGTTCTGTTCGCAAAAGCTGCGAAACGCCTCTTCCGACGTCCACGCATCCAGAGTAAAAAACCGTGCCGGATGCCGGACACTCTGCACTAAATCCAACCCCAGGAACTCCGGCGACCTGCGGAAGAACCTGGCCCAGGTTCCGTCCGGCGCGTAGGCCTCACGAAAGGCCGCCTCGCACCCCGGACGCACCTGAAACTCCCAGATCACCAGATACAGGCCAGATGCGGGAGTCTCTGCAAATATCAGCTGCTCAGTAATACGCGTACACCTTCAGGTATTTCGCGCGCACTTCCGGAGCGACCTTTTCCACCAACCTCAGGTATCTTTCGCGAATCTGCCCGCGGTCCGAATCTCCCAGCGAACCATACAAAGCGGGCGTCCTCGCACCCAGAAATCCGTGCGCCAGAATCGCCTCAAACTGCCGTGCGCGCAGTTTTGCCTTCTCCACCTGACGAAGAAACTTCGCCACATTTGCCGGAGCAAAGGCCTCTTCGAGCGCCTTCTCCACCTCAGTAAAAGTCTTTTCATCCTGAACTGGAATGACTGCCTGCTCGAACATGCTTGCCGCGTACTCCGTCCTGTCAACTTCTGGAGCGGGAGACGGGAATCGAACCCGCGACCAACAGCTTGGAAGGCTGTGACTCTACCACTGAGTTACTCCCGCGCAATATCAGCAAGTCAGCCGATATCACGCTGACCCGCTTAAACCTGGAGCTGATGACCGGGATTGAACCGGTGACCTCTCCCTTACCAAGGGAGTGCTCTACCAACTGAGCTACATCAGCCAAAACTTACTCGGAATGCTCTTCCCCATCGTACCGCGAACGCACGGTCAACAGAATGCGAAGAGCAAACCCGCCCAGCAGGACAAAGACCAGCATTCGTACCCGGCCAGCCTCCATCGTGCTCCACGCCAGGGCCGCGAGCACCGCCAAAGCGAGGAGCGCGACTACCTTGCGCTGAACACCTCGCACCCGCATGTGAAACCCGCTTCCCTGCTTAAAACTTAACTGGTGCACAGGGGAGGATTCGAACCTCCGTAGCTCCAAGGAGCGGCAGATTTACAGTCTGCTGCCATTAACCACTCGGCCACCTGTGCATCCATCTTTTCGCGATCCTGTCACCCTTTCCAGACGCCAGCCGTCTTCAACGAAGCCCACAACATGCTCCGGCTTGAAACGGGACGCTGTCAGGTGGAATGACTGCGGATTCGCGCCTTACGAGGCTGGAATTCTGGAGCTGGCGAAGGGATTTGAACCCCCGACCCTCTGATTACAAATCAGATGCTCTACCAGCTGAGCTACGCCAGCCCGATCAGCCACATACTCCAATTTCGAGAGACACTGCCGCGTCTGCTGAAAGAGTCGTACAGATTCAAAGATTATCACACTGAATGATGTGTCGCAATTGCTTCACATCTGATTTTAAAGAGCCTCCCATTCAATCACGAATGGGAGGCTGGTCAGGTGAGAAATCATCGTCTTTAGAACTGATAGCGCAGGCTGAACTGCATCTGCCGTTCTGACGAATAAGTGTTCCCCTTCTGCGTCACCTCGCCAAAGGTGCCGCTGGTCGGGTTACTGTCCGGAGAATCCAGGTTCGGATGGTTCGTAAAATTAAACGCCTCCGCCTTGAATTGCAGCTGATGGTTTTCATGTCCGGGAATCACATGGAAGCTCTTCAGCAACGCAATGTTCCAGCTCTGGAAGCCCGGCCCATAGATCGCATTCCGTGTGCCCCGCGGCGCAAGCGTTCCTGCCGCAGGCTGCACAAAGACGCTCGGGTCAAACCAGTATCCGGTACCGAACTTCTTATGCACAATCGGGCTTCTGGTCATGTCCCACAGCTGCGTGCCTGCACCTGGCCCAACACCGGCAAAGTCATCGCCTGTGCCCACCGAGAGAGGCTCGCCCGTCTGCGCCTGCGTCGTTCCGGAAAGCTGCCAGTTACCCAGCGCCCCGCGCGCAAAACGGTTCCCCAGGTTCGTTCCGTAAGGAATGTCCCACACGTAGTTCACCACCAGAATGTTGCGAATATCAAAATCGCTCGGTCCATAGTTCAGGCGAGGATTGTAATAATTCGGCAGCTCATATCCGGGACTTGAGCCGTAGTCCAGGCTCTTCGACCACGTGTACGCCACTCCAAACAGCAGTCCCTTCGTCATGCGGCGCTTCATGTCCACCTGTAACGCGTGGTACATGGAGCTTCCCGCGTTCGTGTCCTGCAGAATCGCCGAGAATCCACGATAAGGACGCAGCGCATCCGGCGCCTTCACATCCGGATGGGCCTGTACCGTTCCCGGCTGAAGCTGGTTCACGTTCTCCAGCTGCGAAAGATGCAGTCCGCGCCGCCCCACATACTGGATCGTGAACGTCGCGAAATTTGGCACCTCCTGCTCCACCGCCGCATTCCAGCTCCATGCATTCGGATCAGGAAAATCATAGGCCTGTGAAGAAAGCGAAAGCGGCAGCGCATTCACGCCCACTGCCCCCGGATTGTCCACCGAGCCCGCCGTCACCGTCGAGCTTGGCTGGAACGGAGCATTGCCGCCAAGCTGTACCGTGTCGCTGATGCCGACCCGCTGCACAAACCGGCCGCCGCCAAAGCGCACCACCGTGAGCGGCGTCACCTGATAGGTGAGTCCGATGCGCGGCTGAATGTTCGTCCACGTCGTCTTCGAGTAACCCGGTCCATATCCACGGAACAGCCGGTTGTACTGGCCATTCAGAATATCGTCCGGAACATGCCCGCGTGCGGAGCCCGGAAATCCGCTGCCCGGAATCACCACGCCGTTATACGGATCGCCGCCCGAAAGCTGCCCCGTAATCGGGTCTACGCTCGGAGCCAGCGCCGGATCCCACGATTTCGGATCAAACACGGACTGGTTTCTCCACAGCGCGTAATACGGCTGCATTACGCTGTAGCGCACGCCATACTCCACCACCAGCTTCGGCGTCGCTCTCCACGAGTCCTGCGCAAACCCTTCGTACATGTTTCCGCGAAACAGCGTGTACGACTTGTGCCCGATCTCGCCATACGTATCAAACAGGCCCAGCGCGGCATTACCCACTGCCGCGTTCGACGTCGGATAGTGATTGCGCGTATCGGTAAAGATAAACTGGCCGTTCTGGTTGTTCGTGGCTCCCGGCGTCGTGCTGCTTACGCTGATCTGGTCAAAGTTGTTCTCCCCTGACCGCTCCCACAGTACGCCAAACTTCAGCGTGTGGTTGCCCACCACCTTGGTCAGATTGTCCGCCAGGTTCGTGATCACGCCACCCGAGTGCGACGGATACGGCCCGCCATCCAGCGTGGTGAAGTTCGCCAGATTGATCGTGGGAATCTTGTTCGGCACCAGCTTTTCGTTCGCCGGATAGAGATAGGGATAATTGATCCCATACAGGTTCCGGTTATACAAGCCGTTCGACGTGTCATACGTGATCGTGATGTGGTCCGCCGAGGCCGAAAACGTCGCTTCGTTCACCATCGTCGGGCTGATCGTCCACGTGTAGTGCAACACACCCACCTGGTTCGGCCAGTGCCACTTCTGCGGAGTGCGGTTGAAGTTCCCTGAAAACGGGTTCGTGTAATCGTAGTTGTAGTTCAGCAGGCTGAAGCGCAGATGGTGCGCATCCGCCGGGACATAATCCACCACCAACGTGTCCTTCCGCTGGTCCTGCGGATACGGCGCCTGCGACTGCCAGTTATAGCTGCTGTTCGTCGCATTCGGCTCCGGATAAGCATTCAGCAGCGCAATTCCATTCGGGCTCAGCTCTGAAGAAGGAATGATGTTGCCCTGGTATGGCGTGCCGGTCCTTGGGTCCACCAGCTGCACCGCATTCTGGTAGAAGATGTTGTTGCCCAGCAGCTCGCTGAAGTTGCCGCTCCGCATCAGCATCGTCGGCACTTTCCCCGTCTGCGTCACCGTCTGCCGGTAGCGCACATACTCCTGTCCGGCCAGAAAGAACAGCTTCTGCTTCGACGTGTTAAACACATGCGGAATGTAAACCGGCCCACCCAGGTTCCATCCAAACTGGTTGTAGCGGAAAGCCGGAGGATGGTCGCGCAGCGCCGGCTGGTCAGACTGGTTCCGGCCCCATGTATTCGCGTTAAAGAATGAGTTCCGCAGATATTCAAACACCGTTCCGTGGAACTCGCTGGTCCCGCTCTTCGGCACCATGCGAATCAGTCCGCCCGACGTGCCGCCATACTCGGCCGGATACCCCGTCGTCAGGATCTGTACCTGTGAAGTGGCATCCACGTCCGCCACGCCAATCTGTGTTCCGTTGGCCCGCGTCCGGATCATCGGAGCACCATCCAGCGTCAGCAGGCTCTCATTGCCGCGCGCTCCGTTCACGTTTGGACCGCTGAAGTCCGGCGCAAAATTGAACGAAGAAATCGCAGCATTGCGTGCGACTCCCGGCTCAAGCTGCGCCAGGTACAGCGGATTGCGCCCATTCAGCTGGATCGTCTTTACCTGCTCGGCCGTCACCAGCTGTCCTGCTGCCGCCGACTCGGTTTGTAACACATTGGCATCGGCCTGCACCGTCACCGTGGTGCTGGTGTTGCCGGCCTTCAGCGTGGCATCCACCTTGCTGCCAATGTTCGGATCAAGCCGGTTGCCGCTCAAAATCGTTGCCTGAAATCCAGGCGCTTCTACCCGCACCGTATAGCTGCCCGGCGTGAGGTTAGGAATCGTGTAGGAACCACTGCTGTTTGTGACTGCCGTGCGTTCGGCTCCCGTCGCGTCATTGCGGACCGTGACCTTCGCGTTCGGCACGACAGCATTGCTCGCGTCCGTGACCGTTCCAGAAATAGATGAAGTGTCAGCTTGCCCCCATCCGGCGGGCAAACAGGTCATGAATACAAGAAAGAAGAAGGATAAAAACAATGTGCATGGAGTCTTCCAGTGACTGAACATACTGTCTCCAATAGGGGTTAGGATGGAAACGATACCGCACCCGGAAACATCAACATGGAATCGTTTCCAATCCTCAGGTTTTATTGAAGATTCACAATTTTGTCAAACCAGTAATGGTTGCCTGCACGAATGTTACTAATCGTGTACCCATGGCCTGCTTGCCTGCGCCGCACCCCTCCCGACCCCTTCTGGTATCCTCCTCCCGATGCTCCTGCGCCGATTCGCGCTCTGGCTGTGCATGGCCGCTCTGCCCTGCTTCGTCCTCTCGTGCAAACCTTCTGATCAGGCCCGCGACACCGCCGCCAGCCTCGCCCGGACCGCCCACGACCTGCACGAGTACTATGCCGCTTTGTCTGAAGTCATCACGCAGCACGAAAAGCTCGAGCGCCTGCAAAACGCGTTGCTCGGAGCTCCCCTCGACGCGCAGGACCTCGCGCAGTTGCGCACCGCGCAGGCTGAGATGGAAAAGCGCGCCGACCTGGCCAAAGCCCTCGCAGACCTCGCCGAAGCCTATGCAGGACTGGCAAAATCCGACGCGGCCCAACAAGCATCTCAATCCGCCGCCAACCTCGGCATTGCCTTATCGGGAATCCAGCAGCTTCTCGGCGCATCCTACGCCCCGGATGCGCTGCAACACTCCGGCGCCCTTCTGGTCCGGTTGACCCAGCATCACAGCGAGCGCAGGATGGCACAGGCCATGGACCCCACCATCGCCGCCTTGTCTGACATGTTCTCGCAGGAAAAACCGGTATACTGCTCGATCAATCGCACCTGGATTGGCCTGGCCCAAAGTCTGGCCCTCGAGCTGTTGCGCCGCAATCAGGCAGATACCAGTAGCCTGATGCTCCCCGCCTTGCGCCCTTTCGGACTGGCCTCGCGCCTGCCGGAAGAAAAACTCTCTCCCGGTCTTGAAGCGTACGCGCGCCAGCAGATTCAGGAGCAAGGCCAGACTGAGATCGCCGCCCACGATGCCGCTTCTACAGAATTGGAGCAGTCCCTCAAGGAAGCAGCCCGGCAGGTCCACGCCCTCGCCGCCGGAGAACACAGCAGCGCTCCTCCGCAGCCCCGCTCACTCGCCGTCGAGCATTGGACAGAGTTGATTCACTGATTCACCCGGAATGTGCGCAGCATCTGCTCATAAGTGCCGCGCAGCGATTCAAAGTCCTTCTGTGGTGCGACAAACACCAGATAGCTCAAGGACCCGTCATTGCGTGAAATCGTTACCAGCCAGTCACGCTCCGCAGCCCCTCCGGCAGAAGCCCCTTGATTGATGAACTCCATGCTCTTGCCCGGCTGTTTGTTCACCAGAACATCCTGCACCGTGGTCACAGCCTTCATGCCTGGATTTCCCTGATGTACCGACGCAATCAACTGGCTCGTTGCCGTCGCCAGGTCCGTCGCTTGCTGCGGCCGGTAATCGTCAATAATCACGCCATAGATAGTGACATTACCGTTCGCCGTATTGACGACTCCGCCCGCCGGAGCAATCGTCGCCGCATTTCCCGCATTCTCGGTCGCGCTCCAGTTGCCCGGATATTGCAGTGAAAATCCCGCAGCATCCAGACGCTTCCAGCTCCCGCTCGGCTTAAAATTTACCGTCTGCGCCGGAACAGATACAGGAGCAGCGGCCCCATTGCTGCTCCTCCACGCACCGCTGGCAATCTGCTGCGCCGTGTACGGCCTCATGTTCGCCACCAGCTTCTTGATCTTCTGAAACTCCGGCGTTGTCTTCACCCAGTTCGTGCGCGGTGGCAGCGTGGCAATCTCCGCATTCACGTATTCAGTACGGTTGCCCGGATTCGGATGGTCACTCAGTAACTGCGCGCCACCAGACCCATATTTCCCCTGGATGATCTCGAAAAACTGCACCATGCCGCGCGGATCGTACCCCGCATCATAAGCAATGTCGGTGCCCAGCAGATCGGCCTGCTTCTCTGCATCGCGGTCCATCTTCAGAAAAGTCATGCCTGCCACCGCGCCTACTCCCTGCGCAGCCAGCGCTCCTCCTGCTCCGGGAATAAAAATGCCTGCTGCAAGTTGCCCGAGTGCCCACAGCGGTGCCTGTGATTGCTGCTTGGTAATATTGCAAGTGGCATGGCGCATCACCACGTGCGAAATCTCGTGCGCCATCACCCCGGCAAGCTGCGCCTCCGTCTCCGCCGCCTGGATCGTGCCCAGATTCACAAAAATAGTCCCACCCGGAAGGGCAAATGCATTGATGTCCGCCTGGTTGACCACATGAAACTCATACGGCCACTTGTACCCCGGCGCATACTGCGTCAGCTTCCTGCCCAGTTGCTGAACGTATTGCGTCACCGGGCTTGAATCCGGCAGCACAGGCATCGTCTTGTACACCTGCTGCTCCGCCTTCTTCCCTTCCGCAATCTCGCGGTCAACCGTAAACGCATTCTTGCACGGTGGAGGCTGCTGAAAGGTCGCATGCGCAGGAACCACAAGAAAAAGAGCAAACAGAAGTACTGGAATCCATGTCGTTCTGGCTTTCACGTTCATGACACATCCACAAGATAAGATATTAGTTCAGCTGGCGTATCTGGGCAGCGAGTGAATTCATTACTGTTCAGTAGAGGCGGGTGCCCCACATCTCGATTTTGAGACGTAGGTTTGCAGCACCTTCCCCGTATCGTAATGCCTGCAGCCAGTCCTAGTCCTGCTTCGCAATCACGCCCAGGTCCGTCAATCCATTTACAAAGAACTGCATCGCCAGCGCCACCAGCAACAGTCCCATAATACGTACCAGGATTCTGATGCCGGTTTCGCCCAGCACGCGTCGCAGCCGGTCTGCGCCGCTCAAGACCCCATAACTCGCCGCCGCAGTAATCGCAATCGAAGCAAAGATCGCAAACAACTGCCACCGGTTCGGCGACTGCCCCACCAGCACCATCACACTTGAAATCGCGCCCGGGCCGGCCAGCATCGGAATCCCCATCGGCACAATGCCAGCATCCTCCTTGGCCGCGGCCTCCATCGTCTCGTCGGTAGACTCCTGCGTCGGCGAGCGCTTCGCCTCCAGCATATCAATGCCGATCAGCAGCAGAATCAAACCGCCAGCAATTTCAAAGGCAGGTAGCTTGATCCCAAACAAGCTGAAGATGAACTGCCCCGCCAGCGCAAATGCCGTCAGCACAATAAAGCAGGTCAACGCCGCCTTGAACGCCATCCGGCGCCGTCGCTTCTCGTCCGCGCCAGCCGTAATCGCGATGAACGTCCCGATCGCGGCAAACGGATCCACCAGAAAGAAGATCGAGCTGAACGCCAGCAGCGAAAACCGCACATATGCCGAATGCTGAAGCTCATGCAGCGCCTGATGGGCCGGTCCGTACATCATCACCTTATGTTACCCGAATCGCACGCCGGTTCCAGTTAAGCCATTCATTCTAAATAACATATATAGAATCGTGTCGAAATTTCCCGCCTCCGTGCACAGATTTCCCGATACAAAATGGTTGCCTGCGCCTCAACAAGGTCAATTTGTTGAATTCAGAGCGGTTTGCACCACGACGGCCGTTTGGCAAGCCATCTGCATTCTTCTCCGCCGCTTGCCATTTGGAAAGAAAAAAGGAGAAGACATGAGCATCATTGACAAATCAACGCAGTCAACTCCGCGCATTCTTCTTGGCAGTGATAAACACCGCCTGGTCATCCCGCTGCGCAATGTCTTGCTGAAGGCCCGCTTTACTGTGGATCTTGGCAGCGACTATCGCCATGCCGAGCTTCTCTGGGGGGAATTGCGCCATGACATCGTGCTGCTTGAGGTCTCTCATCCTCGTTCCATCGAGTCTGCCATCGCCACTGCCCTGCGCATCAAGGGCCGCGACCCGCGGCAGTTCATCGCCTACCTCACTGATTCGGCGCTCGAATCCAGCGGCCTCACCGGCGATGCCATTCTTCCGCGCGATCCCGAACGGCTTCCGCGCGCACTGCGCGAAATTATGGACAGTATGTTCGACCCCTGCTGATGCAGGCTTTAACTCGTAAGCCGATCCGGAGAAACCGGCCCATTTACCACATCATCACGCTGGAAAGGCCCTCCGCCTTTCCAGCCCTCCGGCGCCTTCGCCAGGGACAGTAAAAGCGCTTCATATATCCACCCCGAACATGACGCATTGAGAAACCGTTCCCCAAACGCCCGCATTGTGGCAGAAAACGGACGCGCCATCCACAGCCGCTGCCCCCGCACTCTTCAAAACTTTCTATCCATCGCAATCAACCTGCCTCCACAAAAATCCGTACCGTCCCCGGGTGCCCCCACAAAGGGCCACCCGAGCAGATACGCCACTCCCATCTCGAAAACCCCGCGCCAAATGCCCTTCTTCGCAGATATAATCTAAGGTTCACTACCAAAGGAGCGCAGCTTCACATGCCCATCCAGCCCACCAGCAAAATCTGGCACAACGGCAACCTCATCCCCTGGGAAAAGGCCCAGATCCACGTCATGAGCCACGTCGTCCACTACGGCTCATCGATCTTTGAAGGCATTCGCTGCTACTCGCAGCCACAGGGCTCGGCCGTCTTCCGCCTGCCCGAGCACATGCAGCGCCTCATTGACTCGGCCAGGATTTACCGCATGAAGCTCCCCTATTCGCTCGATCAGCTCTGCTCCGCTACCGTCGAGCTGATCGAAGCCAACGGCATCGCGCCCTGCTACATCCGTCCCATCGCGCTGCGCGGCTACGGCGAAATCGGCGTCAACCCTAAAAACGCGCCCATTGATGTCTACATCGCCAACTTCCCCTGGGGCAAATACGTGGCCGGAGACCACGGTGCAGACGTCTGCATCTCCTCCTGGAGCCGCCTCGCACCCAACACCATGCCTTCGCTCGCCAAGGCCGGTGCCAATTACATGAACTCACAGCTCATCCGCATGGAAGCCGATACCAATGGCTACGCCGAAGGCATCGCGCTCGACGTCAACGGCTATCTCTCGGAAGGTTCCGGCGAAAACCTCTTCCTCGTGCGCAATGGCGTCATCTACACCACTCCGCTCGCCAACTCGGTGCTTGCCGGAATCACCCGCGACTCGGTCCTGACCATCGCGCGCCATCTCGGGATCCCCGTCGTCGAGCAGGCACTCCCTCGCGAGCTCATCTATATCGCCGACGAGGTCTTCTTCACCGGGACCGCAGCCGAGGTCACACCCATCCGCTCAGTGGACCGCATCACCATCGGCGATGGCAATACCGGCCCCATCACCAAGCAGCTTGCCGATGAATTCTTCGGCATCGCCAACGGCCTCCGCCCGGACCGCTTTGGCTGGCTCACCCCCGTCAACGTAAGCGCCGAGCAGCCCGTCACCGTATAAAACTCCTAAGCATCAGCACAACCTCGGATTCCCACATCTTGAAAGAGATGTGGGAACCCACATCCACCACACCAAAACCTGACATCCTGCGCGAAGCGAAGGACCCGCACCGCAAGGTGCGATTTGTTGCGCCAGCAACCACTCTTCGCAGCATGCAAAAAAGAACAGAACCACAGTCCCGCACCAGTTTCACCAGTGCAACCAATGCAATACCATAGGAAAAAATGACAAAATACCTAGTCACTGGCTGCGCTGGTTTCATCGGCTCATGGATCACCCAGACCCTCATACAACGCGGAGAGACCGTCCGCGGCTTCGACAATTTCGAAACCGGACGCAAACAAAACCTCTCCGGCCTTCTTGATCACTTCGAATTCATCCAGGGCGACCTGCGCAACGCCGGCGCCGTCGCGCGCGCCTGCGAAGGAATAGACATCATCTTTCATCAGGGAGCGCTGCCCTCCGTCCCCCGCTCCGTCAAAGACCCACGCACCAGCCACACCGCGAACATAGACGGCACCTTCAACGTGCTCGAAGGCGCACGCGCTGCCGGAGTCAGGCGCATTATCTACGCTGCATCGTCCTCCGCCTATGGCAACCAGCCCGGCTTTCCCCGCATTGAGACAATGGTACCCATGCCCATCGCCCCCTATCCGGTGCAGAAAATGGCCGGCGAACTATACATGCGCAGCTACTGGCAGATCTATGGGCTGGAAACAGTGTGCCTCCGCTACTTCAACATCTTCGGCCCGCGCCAGGACCCAAACTCGCCCTACAGCGGTGTCATGGCAAAATTCGCACTTCTCATGCTGCGCGGCGAGCGGCCCACCATCTTTGGCGACGGCGAGCAGGGCCGCGACTTTACTTACGTTGAAAATGCCGTCTCGGCAAATCTTCTCGCTGCCGCTGCACCCGCTGAAAAAGTTGCCGGGCGTGTCTTCAACGTCGCCTGCGGCCAGCGCCACACTCTGAACAAGACGTATCAAATCCTCTCCGAACTCACCGGATACACCCACCCCCCCATCTACGGCCCCCCACGCACCGGAGACATCCAGGACTCACTGGCCGACATCACCGCCGCCCGCGAAGCCTTCGGCTACGAGCCTCTCGTCAGCTTTGAAGAAGGCCTCCGCCGCACCGTCGAGTGGTACAAGCAGGAAATGCACCGGGCCCAACCACCAGCCTCCTCGTAAACGCATTCTTGTCTGCGCTCATAACTTGCCTTCCAATCTCCCCGTTGGTTCCTGTCACTCCTGCGAACCCGAGCTTGACGCTGGCATAACCGGCGCGGTGTACGATGTTACGCCTGCTCCGGTTGGTTCGACGTGCAATGCGGCAGCGAAGATCGAGAAAGCAAGACCTGGGATTGCTAGAACGGAGGTGGAGGAGTAATCCTTGCCACGGTAGCACGGTTTGTGTTGGGATAGGCCTTGTCTGCAGAGTAAGCCATTAGGTTTTGTGCTGGATCGTCTGGCTCAAGCAGCCACACGTCACGGTCAGGAAATGCCTTCATCAGTTTGCGGTCATCGTCTGGGTCCATGCTGTGTGCCCAGACAATGCGCTCACTCTTAAGATCCGCGCCATTGTAGACCCATTCCTCGATTGCAGGATGGTCCAGCGAGTACTTCACCAGGCATAAGTGCTTCCCAGGATGTTCAAGCAACAGTTTCTCTACTTTTTCACGTTCAACAGAAGCATAGCGGGGCTCTGGCGGCACCGGACTCTTCATCCAGTGCTTATAGAAGATATTTCCCGTAAGCAGAAGTTGCGCCAATACCCATCCGCGCACAAGATCTGCGCCACTAAACCAGCGAAACTGCATCCTGCGCACAGCAAACATCCCAAATGCAATCAACGTAAAAAAGAGGGCCGCCGCGGGCGCTCCGTATTGCGGATAGGGATGCCATGCCATAAGAAGTAATTCAATAAAAAAACCCACAAATCCGAATGCAAGTGCGAGGCGCAGCCTGTGTTTTACAGCGGCCATGCAACCAAAGAACAGCAGAAGCGCGTTTCCCAGGAAAAAGAAGTGGTAATAAGTTTTGACCTTTAAGCGGAAAAATGCGAATGGATAGCGCGTCACCATGCGATATGTATTCATCTCCCACCTTGCATAGAACTTGCGCATGGATTCATGGTGGTAAGCGGGCATTGGGCGTGGACGCGAAAAGATAAATGGCCCGGTAATGTGGTACTGCTCAAAATTCAACACATAGGGAAAGAGCAAAGGGTGCCCCGTGCCTCTCCAGTTGTAGTAGCAAAGCCATCCAAACGAAAGAAAGAGCATCAACAGTGGGCAGGCAGCGAGTCTGGTAACACACTTCCACCCGGAGCGCCGGAGCATCCACACAAGCACAATAATCGCTGGCAGTGACACGATGCAGCCTTCATACGGACGGGTCAGCAGAAGGATGCAAAGTCCTGTCCCCAATGGGACAGTGGACGACATCGTTTTGTAACGAAAGATGCGTGGAATACTGCCCACAACGAGCGCTCCGGCAGTGCCCGTCAGTCCCAGGCAAAAATAATTATCAAACCAGCGGTTCCAGTTGAAACAGACAGCGAGGGCCAGCAGAGCGGCGGCCAGTCCGTAATGGCGCGGCAGCCATCCTGAAACCGCCCAGTAAACCATGGCGCAGAACAGCGCCGAGGTCAGCAACACAATCATCCACGGTGATCCGGTGAGTTGCCCCGCGGCAAGCGCAAGGCCAGTTCCTGGTAGATACATGGATTGATATGTGGGCCAAACATTCACATGAAATGTTTCAAACGCGGCTGGTACAGGTGGCTGAGGGTTCGTCAGACGCCCATGGGCGAAAGTATCAGCAGCCAGAAGATAGCTGAACTCATCATGGAGCAACGGCCGTGGGACCGGTTCAGCGGGCAGGAGCGCCAGACGGACCGCAATACCTATGGTGAAGATTGCAAAAAAGCTGAGCGCAGCACGTTTGCTGGCTGCCTTGAAAGCTACCTCGACCCGGCCAACAAATTTCAACCATGGTTTCCAGTGCGCTGCCAGGCATGCGACACACACAACGAACACTTCAATAAGTAGATAGTGCAGCGATGTATGAATGATCAATACAGGCTCTCCAGCGAATGTCTTAAGAAGCTAGCCGAAACTGCGTGCTTGTTTCCTAAGTGCGCCGGAGCACTCGTACAGCCACCAAGTGCGCACCTTGAAAAAATGGACGCAAAAAGTGGCTGAAGCGTTTGCTTTTGTAGCAACAGGTTTTACGGTTTCAGAATGGCGTTATGTCCATCAGCCTGGAGCCGGGATAGATCTGCTCCACGATGCCCGCCTCCCGACATGCCTGCGTCATCTTCTGGGTGCGCGAAGCAGATATCAGACACCCGCTGCGTGCAGCAGTAGATTGGCAAGCTGCTTCAGGATGCTATCTGCAGCGATTTTAAGGCGTTATGTGAAAGCTGGCTTCCTGTGTTGCCAGAGAACTTCCCCCGATCCAGACAGTGTATTGTGTGGGTTCTATTGTGGCCTTTTCGTCATTGTTGTAAAACGAAAGCTCAGGAAAACCCAGATCAAATGAAATGTTCTTTGATTCTCCAGGTTTTAGCGTAACCCTGGTAAATCCTTTCAGACTGCGTACTGGCTGCTCAATACTTGCGCCCAGGTTGCGCACGTAGCACTGGACCACTTCTGTTGCTTCACGGCTGCCCGTATTTGTAACCATTACAGTTGCAGAAATCAATTTTCTGGCATTCTGGTTGACTTCGCTTAGAGGAATGGAATTCCGCGAGAGCGAGACCTTTCCATAAGAGAAGCGCGAATAGCTTAGGCCATATCCAAATGGGAAAAGCGCGGCATTCGGCGCGTCCATATAGCGAGAAACAAAACGGGAGTCCGGCCCCGGAGGCTGCGTCAGGTCCATTCCCGGAGCTGGCGGACGGCCGGTCGGAAATTGATTGTAGTAAAGAGGCTCCTGCCCCACAGTCCAGGGAAAACTCATGGGCAATTTGCCGCTCGGCGAAACATCGCCATAAAGGACATCGGCAATGGCGTTGCCCGCCTCCGTTCCGGGGAACCAGACCTCCAGGATGGCAGGAACATGCTTTGCGGCCCATGTGAGCACCAGCGGGCGCCCTGAGAAGACGAGCAACACAACGGGCTTCCCTGTTTGTGTAATCGCTTCGAGAAGCTGCTCCTGATTTCCGGGCAGATCAAGATGCGCGCGCGAGCCGGCCTCTCCGCTCATCGCACCCGATTCGCCCAGTGCCATGACAACAACATCAGCCTGCTTTGCTGTCTGAAGGGCCTGCGCGAAACCCGACTCGGATGTGCCCTGGATATCCGTGCCTTTTGCATACAGTACCCGGCCGCCATATTGTTTCGCACGAGTTTCAAGGGCGCTTCGGATGGTCACGACATCACTTAGCTGCGGCCCGCCCGACCATGCCCCCAGCATCTGTCCGGGATCATCCCCTAAGGGCCCAATTAAGGCAACTTTCTGCGCCTTTTGGGGCAGGGGCAGGACATTTTGCTCGTTCCTCAGCAACACAAAGGACTCTTCCGCGGCGCGGCGAACCAGCGCGCGATGCGCAGGCACTGCTGCCGTTACCTCTGTTCCACGCGCGTAAGGATGATCAAAAAGCCCCAGCGCAAATTTCACGCGCAGCACTCGGCGCACGGCCTCATCCACAACACTCATAGGCACTTGTCCAGTGCGAATCAGGTCTGGAAGCTGCGTATCATAATAGTGGGACATCATGTCCACATCTACGCCGGCGAGGATCGCTTTGCGCGCCGCGTCTGCCGGAGTCAGAGCAATGCCATGGTTCTGCAATTCCATAATGGCGGTGTAGTCGCTGACAACAAAGCCATCAAATCCCCATTCATCCCGCAAAATCTTTTGCAATAAATACGGATTCGCGGTCGCCGGAACGCCATTTAGCGCGTTAAACGCGCTCATCACCGTTGCCACACCAGCTTCCACCGCAGCCTTGTACGGAGGCAGATACACCTGACGCAGGCGAATGTTCGACATATCAGTCGTGTTGTACTCGCGCCCAGCTTCCGCTGCACCATATGCGGCAAAGTGCTTCACGCAGGCAGCGACGCTATCTGGCTTGGAAAGATCATCCTGCTGATATCCGCGCACATAGGCCCGCGCCATCGCCGCGCCCAGATACGGGTCCTCGCCTGCGCCCTCCGCCGTGCGCCCCCAGCGTGCATCGCGCGAAATGTCCACCATGGGTGAATAAAACCAACGAACGCCCGCAGTCGTTGCTTCCTCAGCCGACATGCGCGAGAGCTGTATTACCAGATCAGGATCGAATGTTGCGGCAAGCGCAAGCGGCTCAGGATAAATCGTGCGAAACCCATGAATAATGTCCGCGCCGAAAAGCAGCGGAATATGCAAACGGCTTTTTTCTACTGCCACTCGCTGAAAGGCATTCGTGTGCTCTGCGCCAACTGTATTCAACATGGAGCCGAGCCTGCCCTCTGCGGCAAGTTGCATCGCGTCCACCTGGTTCTTTGCCTCTGGATTGATTGCCAGTTGCGCAGCTGTTGCCGCAATGTGGCCCGCATCGTTGTACTGCACTAGTTGTCCCAGCTTCTCTTCCAGGGTCATTTGTTTCAGCAACGCGTCCACTTTCCGGTCGATCTCCGAAGCAGCAAGCTGCGGGTTGGAAGGCGGAACATTCTGTGCAATCAACAGACCTGTAAACAGAGCTGCGCTGGTTCCAAAAACAGCCATGCCGCGAAAAAAAGATGACAACAAACAAGGCTCCTTCATATTGAATTCAATTCTTGCCTCTGACTACCGTTCTGGTCAGAAATGTTTCTGGTGTGGCTACGGCGATGCCTGTAGATCCCCGCTCAACAAATGTCGGCAGCACACGGATCGGCTTCCTGGGCCATTCTTCGTGATTGCCATCAATCATCTGGAGTAGAGTGACGGCAGCCACCCGGCCCATCTCCTGCATGGGTTGCCGAACAGTGGTCAGAGGAGGCATATTCGTCGCTGCGCTGGGAATATCGTCAAAACCCACTACCGAAACCTCTTCCGGCACGCGAATCCCCGCTTCACGCAAGACTGTAATCGCACCAATGGCCGTCAGATCATTAAACGCAAAAATCGCGGTGAAGGGTACACCGCGCTCCAACAGCTGGACCGTTGCTGCCCGCCCTGGATCAGACCCAGGGGCAGTGCCTTCCAATTGGGTCACCAGACGAGGATGGATGGTAATACCGAGCTTAGACGCAACTTTACATATAGCAAGCCACCTGGCCCGCGTGTCTGAACTGAAGCTCTGGCCTTTAATGAAGGCGATTTCTTTATGTCCCAGCTTTCGCAGATGTTCAAGAGCATAGCGGGCAGCAAGCAGATGATCCAGTTCGATATTGACCACCGATTGCTGCCGGTGATGTCCGGAAACAGAGACCACAGGAATCGGCAGTTCTTCCTCGAGAGCAGAATCTACCGCAATGATCCCCTCCACAGCACGCGCCAGCAGAAGCGAAGGATATTCCCGAAGGAGTTCGGAACGATGGCGGTGGCTTACGACAAAATAGAAGAATCCTGACAGTAACAGTACGTCTTCGACCCCACCTAAAACCGCAGTTGAATAGCCCTCACTGATTTCCGGGACCATGATACCGATGGTCCTGCTTTTTCTGCTCCGCAGCCCGCGTGCCAGGGTATTGGCCGTGTAATTGAACTGCGCAGCCGCTGCCAGAACACGCTTACGCGTTTCTTCGGGGATCCGGTGCTCCTCTGCCTGACCACTGAGAACACGGGAAATCGTGGTCCGGGAAAGCCCAAGGTAGTGCGACAGCTCTTTCAGGCGAGGTCTGGCGACGGTTTTGGGTTGGTTTGCGGTCATTCTATATTTTTACGGCGTCGAGTTGTTTTCCGTTCCTTCGTGTATCAATCCAATTGCCTGTTGCATTTTCAGGATCTCAGGATTGGCCATAAAATTCCGCCATATCAGTCCGGTACGGCCATTCTCAATCATCACGGCCATTGGCGCCTGGTTGAGGCCCATCGTAATCCCTGAATACCAGCTTTCCTGCTGGTTAAAGGCATCGCGAAAACCATAGATGTCCCACAATTGTGCGCCGAGGTCGCGATAAAAGTGCCGTATGGCGAGCAGCGATTGCTGCGGAGTATATGCATAAGAACTTACGGCCCCGGTCGGGGCAATCGTGCCATCGTCTTCAGTAAACGGTTTATATTCCCTGTACCCATCCGGACCATCCACAGCCGTCAGTCCCCAACTGTCGGCCCCGTAGCCTTTCCAGTGGTTGGGATTTGCAATGCTGTATGCCTGACTGACCAGTGCCTCCTTGCGGTTGTTTGCAAAATAGTCTGCATATTGATCCCGCCATCCGCGGGGATCGTATCCCAGATAAGAGTATTGTGTGAAAAAGAGCGGGCCGGGTGAGCCGGGAGAGTAATTCATGTCCAGTTGGATTCCATAATATGTGTGCTTTTCTCCATAAACGTGGTCTGTTCCTTCTGACGTATATCCCGTATGATAGAGACTCGCAGGTACAGGATGCGTAGGTGAAGCAATGGCCAGCATGTAGGTAATCATCACTTCATTCCAGCCTTCCAGCCGGTTTGCAATGTGAAACGCATAGTCTGGTGACCAGTGCCAGTAAAGAGCATCTTTTTTCGGTGTAGCGCGGAACCAGTCCCATTCAATGCCTTGCCAAAGGCTGGTGATGTTGCTGCGCAAACGCTCTTCCTTTGCGTTCTCACGATGAAAATACTGTCGCGCCGTCAGCAGTCCCTGCATCAGAAAGGACGTCTCTACCAGATCGGCGCCATCATCATAAATTCCAAAAACGCCCACGGCATGCCCTGTTCTGCCACTGATGAAATGCGGCCAAGCCCCATGAAAACGGTCGGCACGCGCAAGAAAGTCCGTGATTTGCAGCAGCCGATCTACGATCTGTTCACGTGGAGCAAAGCCTCGTTCGGCGCCCACAATCATAGCCATGACGCCAAAACCGCTGGCACCCAGCGCAATAATGTCGTCCGCACCGGGAGTGTTTTCCCTGGCCATGCCGGAAACAGGCTCATTTGCTTCCCAGTAGTAGCGGAACGCGGCCTCCTGCACCATTGTCAGCAGTTCCTCATCCGTCATAGGGTGCGTGGATGCTGTGAGCACATTGGACATAGAGGATTCACGAAGCGAGGATGTACGTGCCGAGACTCTGTAGCTGGCCGACACATGAGGATCGCCGATGAAGTCCGCGTAACGGTTGACTCCATACCGCTGCACCCCAATCGGACGAAACGGTCCTCCATGCTCCGAACGATATATTACATATTGGGCCACAGCCGGATCCGGGGGCGCTTCCCATCTGATGTCTACATGCCGCTCGTAGCCTTTGGCTTCCAGAAGCCGGGGAGATTGTGGCGTGTGTCCTGCCCACTGCCCGGCATTTTCAATGCGTATGTCATCTATATCCAGCGTATGTAGACCGCCATCGGCATTGCCCTGTGCAAAAATGATTGTCGTCAAAAGCTCGGGATGAAATGGGTACAAGGAGGCGCTCTTGAACTGCGCCATCGGTATGCGCACTCTTGTCCACTTATGTGCAGTCAGGTCAGGTGCAAATCCTCCAAGAGAAATCTGCTGCGTAAAATTGTTCTTTAAATCCACCAAGGCGACCTTCGGCAGGTCTGCCGCGTGGATCCCTTCTTCGGAGTAAAGCCATAGATAAAGGCTGTCACCCGTAAAATCCACATTACGGTTACGCCATCGATAGAGCTTGATCTCTGCATCCCATCCTCCCTGGGGCATAGATCGCCATTGCAATTCCAGCGCATTGGGACCGCTGATAAACTCCCTGCTCTCCACCGGGAGCTTGCCGCCCACCAGCTCTAATGTGCTCGGCGCAGAAACCTTCCCTGCACTATAGAAGTAAGAACCAGGCGAAAGACTGTTTTCAAAAAATACCTGCTGCGAATAATTCTGATCTGCCACGGCAGAAACAAAGGAAGAAAAGACCAGAAGCCAACATAGATAGCGAAGAGTGTCTTTCATAACGTTCGGTTACCGCCCCACTTTAATAAGCAAAAGTGCGTTCGGGTCTAGGCCCAGAGTCAACCTGCCGCCTTCGAGCTTACTTTGCTCAGCAGGTCCTAAGGATGTCTTGCGGTTCATCTGCTCCACCTCCGCCTCAGTTGGGTCCACTGGCTTCCCCATCGCTGCATAGGCCTTTAAAACGTTTCCATGTTCATCATCTATACGCTGAATCGTAACCGGGGCATTAGCAGGTACTCCGCTGAAGATCAGTATCATCTGCCTGGCTGCGCCCTTCTGACCGGGGTCCACAATATTCCATGCGGCAATCGCCAGTTGCCCATCTGGTGTTCGGGTGACAATCACATTTTTGGAAGGGTTCGCCAGCCGCTGATTGCCAAGCTGGTGCAGAAGCGCGAAGGCATAGAAGCTCGGCTTATTGATTCCACCCTTGGCGCGCAAGCCAAACTCTCCGTCAAAGGGAATGCGAATCGGGCCATTTTCTTCAAATACATCAGAAAACGTCCAGAATGACATCATGTCCACCAGGCCGTCACATTCACGCACAGTATTGGCCAGCGCCGGACCAACAAATGTCGTATCCCGCGATTCATCCATGCCCTCCACGTTCCATTCAGTCCACAAAAGCGGCAGGTTCGGCATGGCCGATGCCTCAATCTCGCCTTTTACTTTCGCTACAGCGCGGCATACGCGATCATCCATAGGAATGTTTTCATGCGTACCGAGGAGGTTTTCGACCGTATCGTCCGCATATCCGTGCGTGGAAACAAAGTCTACCGGGACATGGTTCTCAGCGGCGTATTTCAGGAAATCCGGAATCCAGGCCGCAGCCGCAGTTGCAGGCCCTCCTACGCGCAGCCGCGGATTGACGGACTTCAGCGCCCGCGCCGTGTGCGCATATAGATCAAAATAAGACTGCTTGCGCGGAATGCCACCCCAGAAATCTATGTTCGGCTCGTTCCACACCTCGAAGTACCACTGCGATACTTCCTCTATCCCGTAGCGGTCGACCAGATGCTGCGCAAGATGCCGGATGAGATCATCCCACCGCTCCATGCTCTTCGGCGGGGAAACATTGGGCTTGTACCAAAAGGGATGCAGCGCGTCTGGATTAAACGCCAGCTTCTTCGGCATAAAGCTAATTTCAACGACAGGCCGCACGCCGTTCTTCAGCAGGCCGTCATAAATCTGATCTACATAGGCAAAGTTGTAGACCGCATTCCCGTGCTCATCTTCGTTGTACACACCGTTTTCATCGTGCAGAATCGCATGAAAACGTACGTAGCGGAAATCTGTAATTTCTTTCACCGCTCGCAGGTCATTACGGTAGCTCTCGCGTAACGTAAGGTTTGCACGCCCTGACCCGAACATCTGCTCCCAGAAGTGCGGAAAGGGCCTGCCTTTTGCCTCAGCATGGATTTCAACCTGCTCTTGTGCAATGATGTGCGATGCAGCAAAAAATAACAAAAAAATCAATACTACACGAGATGTCCTCGCAAAACTCAAAACAGAATCCTCCTCTATGACAGGGCAGGAATGGATAATGAAGCAGGAAAGAAGACGAGGGTACGCTGCTTACGTACCCTCGATGGAGGCCAGCTAGAAGCTGAATCGAGCCTGTATTTGTACTGTTCTACTGCCTAATGCAGAACCGGCAACTCCAAAATCTCCGTTCGGTGTTACCGTTCCATCCGGAGCAACGGATCCGAGATTGCCATCAATGGATGAGGGGTTAATATTCAGCTTATTGAAAAGATTGTAGGCATCCGCTCTAATCTCAAATCTGGCGTTTTCCCCCAGAATTGGCATACTTGGCAGACCAAAGGCCTTCGTCAGAGTAGCGTCTACGTCGTTATAATTCGGCCCGTTCAGGCTGTTGCGCTGGATGCCAGGCAACGGGGCAGGCACTGTGTTCAGGAAAGACGATCCCGTGGCCGCAACATAGGTCGGCCCAGGGAAGAATTTGGTGCCATCGCCGCCAAAATTTGGATTAGTGCCTTGTTGAAACGTCTTGTTGCTCGTATTTGTTCCATAGCCATGCAGCCTGGCTGATGGACGAAGCTGTCCGTAGCCGCTGCCTGGATAATAGAGACTTCCCACTGCGTTATAAACCGGGTTCCATGGAAAGCCCGTATGCCAGTTCCAGATACCGCTGAGTGACCATCCGCCTGCGACCTTCTCAATCCAGCTATGACTGCCGTGGAAGAAGACCGGCTGCCACAAACCAAAAATTTTCACAGCGTTGGCGACATTGTAATCGGAACGGCCATAAGCAGCGTGCGTGTTGTAAGGATAAAAGTCCTCCGAATATGGGCCGGAGTTTTCATCCAACGCCTTCGCCCACGTATACATCACTTTTGCCTGGAACCCATGGGCGAAACTGTGATCCAACGTGGCAATCATCGCGTTATAGTTGCCGCTCCCGCTGTTCTGGTAAAAATCGAGAAAGTTGACTTTTGGATTTAATGCCAATCCTCGTGCTGCCGCGATGGCATTCCAGTTGTTCTGGATCAGAAGATGGCGCATCTGGCTCCCCTGATAGCCGAGCGAAGCCACCATATTCAGAGGCAATTGGTACTGCACATCAAACGAGTAATGATAGTTGGCAATGGTTTTCGGGTCCGGCAGAAAACCTGTCACAAAAATGGGTGCCGATCCAGGCAGAGGAAGGTTGTCGGGACCAAATGTCTTGATTGCATTGGGATTCGGTGGAAATCCGAAGAGAGAATGCACATCGGTGGCTACCTGATACACAATTCCGGTCCCTGCGCATGAGGGATTGTTGGTATATGGATAGCTGCAGGTGAAGTTCGCCTGGACCACGAAAGGTGGATTACCATTCCCATTGGCCGTAATGGCAATTTCGTTCTGGTTATAGTTGATGCCGAATCCGCCACGAAGCACCAGGTTTCCATTGTTTTGCTTCGGTTGCCAGGCAAAGCCAATCTGAGGGCCCCAGTTGTTTTTCTGAGGTGAATAGATACCTCCGCCAAGTTTGATATGCAGGCCATCCAGCGGATTGGACCCACTCCCAAAACGAAGCACCCCTAAATTATTTTCTTTGGAGTAGAAGGCCCCGAAATAAGACCAGCGTAGCCCAAGATTTACTGTAAAATTCGGCTTGATCTTGAAATCGTCCTGTACAAAGAATCCCCAAATATTTTCCCGGTTGTCCTGGCGATTGCCAAACGGAATTCCAGTTTTTGAATCGAATTGCCCGCTCTCGAGGTATGGAGCATCATTGGCAAATGTCCAGAGATTATTGAAGTTGAAGCCAGGACGCGCGGCATACACCGGATTATTCAGGTAATAGAGCCGGGTCAATTCACCGCCTGCCTTAATGTTGTGTCTGCCCAGGACTTTCGTGAGCACATCATTGTAGCTGTACGTCCACTGGTTGAAATTGCTCGGTCCAGGTGCCCCAAAGAACTGAAAGCCCCCCTGACCGCCGATCGTTCCAATTGGATCAATATTTGCCTGCGGCAGACCGAATGGTTCCTGAGGGTTGGAGCTGATTTCATTCCAACGCCATCCGGCCGCATTGGCACGCGCCTGGTTCAGCAAGGTAGGAGAAAAGGTGTGGTTCCAGATCACAGAGAATGCATCATTGACCTGCGAGTGGTGCCAGAGGTTGGCCGACCGGATTGGTCCGTTAAAGCTGGTGCTGTTGGACGGGACCCAGTAAATAGCAAAAGCCACATGGTCTTTTGATGTAACATTGGCATCCAGACGGCCATTGTACTGGTTTTGGGAAACATTCGAAGGACTGATGGAATTGAAATAGGCAAGGTCTGGCACGCCATCCAAACCGCCTCCCACCCCAGGCTGGTTGGAATTGCCACCATAGGTTGGATCTTGCAGGCCAACGCCATTCTTCAGGGGTGAACCCACATCCAATCCCTGAGATGTTGTTCTGCAATTCACACCTTCCTGCAGGCCAATTGAACTGCATGTACGTTGTAAAATGCCTGAAGCTGAAACGGCCTCTCCGGGATAGCTTAGATACTTGGAAGCAATCGGGCCGATTCCGGTGAGCGAATCAAACTGAGATGTTTCATACCAGCCTTGTGCGGTGTTGGTCGCCGAAAGCGGGCTCGTCTCCCAGTTGAAAAAGGCAAATATCTTGTCTTTCCAGATGGGACCACCTAGACTTCCACCATAATTGTTGAACCTATTGTTGTCGCGGTTCACACCACGTTCTGCAGCTGTGCCCGGAATATTGGAACCCACACCATTCCACCGCTGGTAAGCATTCAATCCCGGACGTGACATCTTGAAAAACGCACTTCCGTGTAATTCGTTGCTGCCACTTTTCGATGTGACCTGTATCTGCGCACCGCTAAACCGCCCATTCTCAGCGTCATAGCTGTTCGAAACAACCTTCATGCTGTCCACAGAATCTTCGCTGGGGGTAATCACAGACGTGCCGCCCCACACTGCACTTACCGTGCTGATGCCATCAATGGAAATCCCGTTTGTCTCATACTGGCCACCACGCGTCTGGATCTGGGGCCCATTTTCAGTAGCGAAAATGCCCGCCTGTCCGCCTCCAGAGCCACCCGGCCCCTGGTTCCCCGGCAAGTTGTATGTTCCTCCGCCGCCTCCCTGCGACCCATCACCAAATACTCCAGGGGTCAGTTGCGCAAGCTGAAAGATATCACGGTTAAACGAAGGCAAATGCTGAATTTGATTGCTGTTGACCGTTGCGCTTACTGTTGCTGTCTCCGAATCTAACGCTTGTGTTGTGCCAGACACTGTCACGGTCTGCTGCGCTCCGCCTATCTCCAGACGCACATCCAATGAGTTCAGCTGCTCAGGAATGATTTGCACCTGCTCCAGCACCTTTTGCTTAAAACCCGAAGCATCCACTGTAAGCTTGAAGTGCGCCGGAGGAAGGCCGTTGAAGATATAAATACCATTGTTGTCCGTTGTAGCGGTCTGACTTTGATTGGTATCTGTATTTGTGAGTGTGACGGTCGCCCCAGGGATGATGGCGCCCTGCGGGTCAGTCACTGTTCCGCGTAGCGAACCGCGAAACTGCGCATGCAGCGCAGGTGGGAAAAACCATGCGAGCGCGAAAAACAGTAAGGCCATATACGCATAGGGCCGCACTGCGATTTGCGCAAAGGAAATTCTTAAAGGGCTCTTTTGCATCGGACTCTCCTCAAACCACTACTGTGATAAATGTGCCGCAGTACGCGTTTACGATTTTGCTTTTGAATATGCACACTGCCAGCAATAATTCATTTGCGCAAACGTTTGCGCAAATGACTTTGAAGTAATAACACTTTAAAAATGACATAGTCAAGCAGATATCTGCGCGGCCTATTTTCAGGGGATGAAACAGGAAGCCGGTCCTCCAGCTACCCCGCCTTGGATCCACAAAACCGCATTCCATACCATCTGGTCAGAGCACGCACACTCCACCAGAGAACAACTTTCTTTCACCCCACCAAAAAACATCTTCCCCTTTGTTTCTACGCAGGTGTACTATGCTTCGCGACTTCACCTTACATTTCCGGAGGCCGCCGTGTTGAAGCCCTTGCTCGTTTCTTCAGCGCTGCTGCTGGTCACCGTATTTTCTGCCGCTCAAGACCAGCCGTCATCGCCACAAACACCCACACCCCAGACCAACCCCGTCAAACCCACTCCCGAGTCCCAGGCCCGCGCCAAACAAATCTACGGATACGACTGCGCCATGTGCCACGGCGAGAAGGGCGACGGAAAAGGCGATGTCGCCAGCGACATGAAGCTGACCCTCCGCGACTACACCAAACCCGACGCCCTCAAAGACCTCACCGATGCCCAAATCTACGACATCATCAAAAACGGAAAAGGCCAGATGCCCGGCGAAGGCCCCCGCGCCAAACCCGATGAGATATGGAACCTGGTCATCTACCTCCGCTCCATGTCAAAGAAGACCGTATAGCCCGCCCCGATCCAGCGCAGGATTCACCAGTAGAAAATTGTTTGTTTAAACAAGCAATGGTCTACCAAGCCGCTACCATTCGCTACAATAGAAATAAGGCTTTGAAAATGAAATAAAGGGTTTTCCGAGCCCGTAAAACGTAACTCTTCCGGAATGAAGACTTTACCAGCTAAAAACATCTAACTCATTTACAATCAAGAATTTACATTTAAGATAATGCGGATGCGGGAGGGGAGGCAAAAAGATAAACTTCCGTTAAGCCTTGTATTTTCTATACTTTATACGCAACTTTATTATTATCAAGACTTTAGCGAACTAAATCTCGCAAGCCATTTAAAAACAATAGTTTTACAAAATCAAAAAGAGGGGGTTCTATGCCTGAAATGACCGGCACCTTGAAAACCTACACTGAGTACCTTCACTTCCACACGAAGAAGCGGCGCGAGATGATCCACATCACCCCTCAACTGGAGGAGATCGTCGCCCGCAGTGGCATCCGTGACGGCTTCTGCTTCGTCTCCCCCATGCACATTACCGCTGCCATTTACGTCAATGATCACGAAAGCGGCCTCATCGCAGACATCGAAGAGTGGCTTGAAAAACTCGCCCCCGCGCGCCCCGATTACCGCCATCACCAAACCGGCGAAGACAATGCAGACGCGCACCTCAAGTCGCTGCTGCTGCACCACGAGATCACGCTTCCCATCACCAATGGCCACCTCGACCTTGGCACCTGGCAGCGCGCCTTCTACGCCGAATTCGACGGCCAGCGGCGCAAGCACGTCATTGTAAAGCTGATGGGAGTGGCCGCGCCAGCGCAGCGTTGATCGCCTCCGGCTTCGCCTGTACATTCACCGCCGGAGCATGCGGTACCGTCATGCTCGGCAAAACAATAATGTCCACACGCCGGTTCTGCGATCGCCCATCCGCCGTCGTATTGTTCGCTACCGGATGAAACTCCGCATAACCCGAAGCAGAAAGCCGCACCGGAGCAAAGTGGTGGGCCACAATGAACATCTTCGCCAGCCGCGTCGCGCGCGCCGTCGAAAGCTCCCAGTTTGAGTCAAACTGTCCATTATGGATGGGCACATTGTCCGTGTGCCCCTCAATGCGAATGTCGTAGGGCGTCGTCCGCAGCGCCTCCGCAATCTTGTCCAGCGTTTTCACTGAGTCCGGATGCGGCGCCGCAGAGCCGCTGTCATAAAATCCAGCTTCGCGCAGGGAAATCACCAGCCCATCCCGCCCAATGCGAATCGCAACCACGTGGTGCGCAATCTGGTTGGACAACAGCTTCTCCAGTTGCTTCTTGATCCGCTCCAGGTCCTGCTGCACCTCCGGCGACGCAAGTATCTGCTCGCCCAGCACAACATTCATCGGGGATACAGGCGAATCCTGGGAGGTGGCCAGCGCCGCGGAGGCCTGGGTCGCCTGCTCTTTGCTCTGCGGCTGGAACAAGCCAAGCGACTCAAAAGCAGCGTTGATGGCCTGCGCCACCGCCGCCTGCTTCTTCAGATCTGCCTTGGAGCTGGCATACATCACGACGAAGAACGCAAACATCAGCGTGATGAAGTCCGCATAGGAAACCAGCCATCGCTCATGGTTTGGCGCACGTCCCTTCTCTTTCTTCTGCTTCATGCCGCCTCCACTGCCACGGCCTTCTCCTTCGGCTTCTTGTTTGCCGCCGAATGAAAACCATGCAATTTGATCTCGATCATGCGCGGGTTCATGCCCTCAAGAATCGAGATCACGCCTTCCAGCACCATCTCCTTCCGACGCCGTTCATCCGAGATGCGGTGCCGCAGCTTTCCCGCCGCCGGAAGAAAGAATATATTCGCCGAGCCCACACCATAAATGGTCGCAACAAACGCAACAGCAATGCCCCGGCCCACTTCATCCATGTGGTCCAGATGCTGCATCACCTGGATAAGCCCCATCACCGCGCCAATGATTCCAATCGTCGGCGCAAAACCTCCGGCAGATTCAAAGACCGCCATAATCGCGTCCTCCGACTCTGCTTCATTCTCCAGATGCAGCTCCATGATCTTCCGCAGCTCAGTCGGCTCTGTCCCATCCACGGCCAGCATCAGCGCCTGCTTCAGAAAGGGGTCTGTAATGGAGGCAAGGTCCTGGTCAAGAGAAACAATGCCACTCCGGCGGGCCTTGTTGGCAAAACCAAGCAGCAGCTTCACAGTCGCATCCGCATCATTTTTCTTCTCAAAGAAGACCTGCGCCAACCGCTTGAACGCTCCCATGACTGTCGGCAGAGGAAACTGCAGCATGACAGCGCCAATTGTTCCGCCCAGAACAATCAGGGCCGCCGTCGGCTGCAGCACCTGTCCGATATGTCCGCCATCGAGAATCAGGCCGGCAAAGATCCCGGCCAATGCTAGTACCACTCCTGCAAAGCTGCTCTTGTCCATAGGTGTGTCCCGAACGTGGATTTACCAGTCTCTGCGGCGACGCTGCTGGGCCGCATCGTCCATGCTGGGCATCTCGTCACTGGCAGACTGAGCCGCAACAATGCGAAGTCCCCCCGCCCTGGTGGAAGCCGCGGCCAGCGTATTCAGATCGTCTCCCGACGACTGTTTCAGGACATCTGCCAGAAGCCGCGTCCTGTATTCTGTAATGCGCCGCACCACTTCCTCGCATGGTTCCGTTACAACGATCTTTTCTCCATGAATCAGCGTGAGCATCGTGTCCGGAGAAGACTCGACATACTTGATGAGGTCGCTGTTGACCACCATCGAGTGCCCATTAAGCCGGGTAAGTTCAATCATGAATGGATGACCTTCCTGTTACAGAAGGCTTATCGGCAGCGACAGGAAAAGATTGAAGGGAAATGCGAGTGCCTCAGGCCATGGAAAACCCCTCAAATCAGCACTTCCAGGTGCAAAACGCACGTCACATGCCAAACCCCGCACCAGCGATAAAGTGCCATTTCCCTGCGCCGATGAAGGCTGTGTGTAACGTGGTTCCTGCCGAACTGGTGACCCGGCCTTCCGTGGCCGGCCAGGCACCCGAAGCGGGCAACCCAAATTCACACAGAAGAGGAGCACAACTTATATGTCACTGGGTGTCCTGAATAATATCTCCGCGCTTTACGCCGAGAACAACCTGAACCAGACGCAGTCCAGCCTGCAAAACGTACTGACGCAGCTCTCGTCTGGCTCGCGCATCAACTCCGGAGCAGATGACGCTGCCGGACTCTCGCTCGCCAACGGCCTGCAGGCAAACTCTACCGCGCTTACACAGTCCACAAACAATGCCAGTGAAGGCGTAGGTCTGCTGCAGGTAGCCGATGGCGCGCTCTCACAGGTCTCGAACCTTCTGAATCGCGCCGTAACGCTGGCAACCGAAGCCTCCAACGGAACGCTGAACACGTCCCAGCTCAGCGCGGCGGACTCTGAGTTCCAGTCCATTCTGGACGAAATCAGCAACATTGGCAGCACGACAACCTATAACGGAAATCAGGTTTTTGGCGGCAGTTTCCAGATCTTCACAGGAGATGGAACCAAAGGCGGTGGCTTTGCTGACACCATCACGCTGGCTGCACTTTCCAGCGCCGCCGTGGGCGACAGCACCGGTTCTGCCGGGCTCACCTACACTTCAGGCGGTGGTACAGTCACCTCGACACTTGTCTATACTCCAGTGGCAGCAGACAGCCAGAAGTTAAGCACTGACAAACTGACGACCACCGCCAACGCCCAGGCCGCCCTGAATGACGTCTACGCCGCAATTCAGGACGTGGCAGCGGAACGCGGCTATACCGGGTCCCAGATCAACATGCTGAACTCGGTCAGCAATGTGGCAAGCACAGAGCAGGAGAATGTGACCTCGGCGGAAAATTCCATCATGGCCACAGACTATGCTTCGGCAACTTCCAACCTCTCCAAGTACGAAATCCTCAGCCAGACCGGCATCAGCGCCCTGGCACAGGCCAACAGCATGCAGCAGTTGGTCACCAAGCTGCTTCAGTAACAAAAACGAAAGCCTAGCCAGAACCCCACCGAAACTGGTGGGGTTTTGCTTGTGGCTTATTTTGCCGCTACTGGAGAGGAATCAGGAGTAGAGAGAAAGAGAGAGAAACGAACTCCAGAGGCTCACGCCAAAGCGTCTTTGTATTCCTCGTACCAGGCCATCTGGATGGCCTCGAGCTTTGCTTCGTTTGACTTGGCCGGATCATCGGCGAAACCATCCAGCTCGGACACATATTTGTGCAGATCGGTGAAGCGCACGGTAAGTGGATCCAGGTCTGGAAATTTTTCCTGTAGCTGAATGCCAATCTCTTCCGCATCGGTCCAGCAGATTTCACGCGCCATTACTTTTTCTCCTCTGAGAGGGCGAGCGGCTTGCCTTCAGAAACGTAGTTGCGGTTCCACTTAGGAATTTCGACAACATAGTTGCCCGGTTTGGTGATGACGCACTGGCAGCCGAGACGCGAGTTGAGCTGCAGATCGGCGGCCATGTCGAGGCGGTCCAGCTCGTCATCATCGGCTTCGCTGAGGCCGTCTACGCCTTCCTTGATCCATACGTGGCAGGTAGTACATGCACAGGCGCCCCCACAGGCGTGGTCGAGAAAAATGCCGTAGTTCTCAGCCACATCGAGAAACGACATGGGCTTGCCGTGATGGTCATAGGGCAGCGTGCCAAATTCAAACTCAACGGCCTTGCCTTCCGGCTCGAATGTTACCCGCACCATGTTTGACGCGGGTGGTTTGCTTAAATCAACTTCCTGGGTTATCTTCACTTCGCTCATGCTATTCCTTACTTATCTCCGCGGGCGCAAATGGATGCGGCGCGGTGGGGCCTTCGCCGAGCTTCTCGCCTGCTGAATCCATGGTCTCGCCCTTGATAGCACTCGATACGGCCACATCCATCATCAACTCGGCAAAGCGCCGCGTGGCTTTGTCCAAGGCGTCCGTACCGGCACGCAATGCTTTCAGGTCATCTCCCTGCTTTAAAACCTCGAGTTCTGCCTTCAGAAGCGTAATCTGTGCGCGCTCCTCATCCGTCAGTTGCTGCCACGCCGGATTGTCCGGGGCCTTCTCGACGGCGCGCAGAATGGTATCTGCCTCGTTGCGGGCCTCAATCAACTGGCGCTGCTGGAAATCTTCTTCAGCATGGTCAAAGGAGTCGAGGATCATCGTCTCGACCTGCTCATCAGTAAGACCATACGTTGGCTTCACTTCAATCTGCGCTTCCTGGCCCGAGCGCTGCTCGCGCGCCGAAACATGCAGGATGCCATTTGCATCAATCAGGAACTTTACTTCGATGCGTGGCAGTCCGGCGGACATGGGCGGGATGCCCTTCAGGTCAAAGCGCGCCAGTGAGCGGCAGTCCCTTGCGAGCTCACGTTCTCCCTGAAGCACATGAATTGCAACATTTGTCTGCCCGTCTACGCCTGTTGTGAAATGTTCAGTCGCCGAGGCGGGAATGGTTGAGTTGCGCTGGATGATCTTCGCCACTACTCCGCCGAGGGCCTCAATACCAAGCGAGAGCGGCGTCACGTCGAGCAGCAGCATGTCCTCTGTCGCCTTGGAACCGCCGGCAAGAATGTTTGCCTGCACCGCCGCGCCCAGCGCGACGACCTCATCGGGGTTCAGCTCGGTGTGCGGTTTCTTGCCGCGTGGGCCAAGATGGAAGACCTCGTCAGTGAGCCTGCGCACGGCAGGGATGCGCGTGGAGCCGCCGACCAGGACAACCTCGTCAATCTGCTCCGGTGCTATCCCTGCATCTTTGAGGGCCTGGCGGCAGGGGCCGACGGTCTTTTCAATGACGGGCTGGATGATCTGCTCAAACGCGGTGCGGGGAAGTTCACGCTGATACTTTTGTCCCCCTGGCAGATCAACATTGATGTGCGCGACTTCGGCAGCGGAGAGCGCAATTTTTATTTCAATCACGGCTTTGCGAATGGCCTGTATGGCTTCCGGGTTGGCGCTCAGGTCCAGGCCCATGTCGCCCTTAATGTCTTCAAGAGCAATGGCAATCAGCAAATTGTCAATGTCATCGCCGCCCAGGTGCGTGTCGCCATTGGTGGCGATCACTTCGAAGATGCCTTCGTGCAGCTTAAGAATGGAAATGTCGAAGGTGCCGCCGCCGAGATCGTACACGGCAACGATGCCTTCCTTATTGCGATCAAGACCATAGGCCAGCGCGGCGGCCGTTGGCTCGTTGACCAAGCGCAACACTTCGAGTCCAGCCATGCGGCCTGCATCTTTCGTGGCCTGGCGCTGCGCATCGTTGAAATAAGCAGGAACGGTGATGACGGCCTTGGTCACCGGAGCACCGAAGTATCGCTCGGCGTTGCGCTTTAACTGGCGCAGGACGTAGGCGGAAATCTCGGGCGGCGTGAACTCTTCTTCGCCCAGACGAATGCGCAGGACTTCTCCGCGCTGAAGATCAGAGGCAAGGCGGAAAGGAAAGAGTTTCAGCTCGTCCTGCACGTCTTCAAGGCCTCGTCCCATCAACCGCTTGGCGGAATAAATCACGCGCTCGGGTGTGCGGACCAGGTATGCACGCGCTGGATTTCCGACAACGAATTTGCGTTGTCCTTCACCTGCATCAAGGGCGACGACCGAGGGCACAAGATTCGAACCGTCTTCGCCGGGAATCACTACCGGCTGTTCGCCCTGCATAAACGCCACGAGCGAGTTCGTCGTGCCCAGATCGATACCAACAATGCGTTCTTTGTTTTCGCCCACACTACCGCCTTAGTTTTGCTGTGCCGCCACGTATTGCGCCACGCCTTTTCCAAATGACCAGTCTTCAAGCCCATTTTCTGCAAGAACAATCATTACATCGTCCGGAGCGGTTCCGATGCGCTCCTGTGCCAGCCGGGCAATTTCCTGATATAGCTTCTGCTTCATCTCAACGGTGCGTCCACGCCGCATGGTGATGCTGACGATGATGAAATTTCCCGTGCGCTGCATGCCCATGAAGTGTGCATCGGCCACCAGCTCACCTTCACCATGCGTGTGAATCGCTACAAAAAGGTCGTTTTCAGGAATGTTGATGGAAGCTCGCATCGCGTCGTAAACGATCTGCGGGAGCTGCTTGCGTTTCTCAACCGGCATTTTTTCTGAAACAGAAATTCTTACCAATGGCATTCAATCTCCTGAAAACATGCGCATGAAATGAAGCTCCATGCGGGTTCTCTGACTCCATACCCTGACAACAGCCCGATTGGTTTAGATTTCAAGTGCCTCGTTTACATCGCGTACCAGATTCCGCACATAGCGCCTACGATCCAGCAGCGCGACCATCCTGTTTTTAGCATCTTCCTTTGCAAGACTGCCGTCAGCATCCAGGGCCGCGTCCCACTCCCCCCAAAGCGATTGCAACTGCGCGTCAAAATCCGCGAGCTGGCCCTCGAACTGCGCTTTTGCCTTTTCGAGGTCACTCCGCAACTGGCGGTCATCCTCGCCCATTTTCTGGCTCATGCGCATCTCTTCAAGCTGCATATTGAGTTCGAAGACCTCTTCGAGCAGATCAGCGGGTACGCGCGAATCCTTCTTCTCGTCACCGGATGATTTGTCCCGCTCGATCTCGACGCCTTCAAGCCGCAGCAGATACTCCGTGCGCCGCACCGGGTCCTTCAGCGTGCGATAGGCATCATTCAGCAGCGATGTCTGCTCCAGGCTCCATTGCTGTTCCTGCATCGTGGCCTGCGCATACAAGTCAGGATGCAGCTTGCGGCTGAGCTTGTAGAAAGCGCGTTCGAGTGCGGATACATCGAGCACCAGCTTGCACGGCAGCCCGAAAACATCAAAATAAGTCACACAAGATCCTGGAGCCTGCACTTTGCCGCAGACCTCGCAGAACGGCTGCCCCGCGGTCAGCGCCGAGCCGCACGACCAGCATGCCGTCTTCACGGATTGTTCAGCCGCTTGCATAAATAATGAAGTTCGTAAGGTCAATGAATGCGCGATACAGGCGCCATTTCTAAGCTGAAAACGATGAACCGCAGCCGCAGGAGCGCGAGGAATTCGGGTTTACAAAGTTGAACCCTTGCCTGACCAGCGTCTCTTCATAGTCGAGGGTCATTCCGCCGAGATAGATGAACGACTTTGGATCTACGAAAACGCGCACATCCTCAAACTGAAACACCCGGTCGCGCTCGCGCGGTTGTGTATCAAAGCGCACGTTATACGACAACCCCGAGCAGCCGCCGCCCTGTACGCCCAGGCGCACTCCACCTTCCGAAGGCGAAATGCCTTCCTTCGCCATCACGATGCGGATGCGCTTGAGCGCACGTTCGGTGACGTGAATGCCCTTCTGCGCGGGAGTATCGAGCACATTAAGATGTGTTCCCATGGAAAGTCCCCAGTTGTTGCCAGTCTCCAGTAGCCCGCAGTTGTTGCCCCCAGTTCCCGGTTGTTGTTCTGGTCTTAGTTTCGCTGCCCAACAACGAAACGCAGGAAACCATTCATTGGGTTCACAACCTAATGAATGGACCTGCTTACGCTACCGTCTGTGCCGATTTCTCTGTTTCCGTTACGCCGTTCTTCTTCTTCCAGTCACCGATGGCTGCCCGGATGGCATCTTCCGCCAACACCGAGCAGTGAATCTTCACCGGAGGCAGAGCGAGTTCCTTCACAATGTCAGTGTTCTTGATCTCGAGCGCTTCAGAAACGGTCTTACCTTTTACCCACTCCGTTGCGAGCGAAGATGAAGCGATGGCCGAGCCGCAACCGAAGGTCTTGAACTTCGCTTCCTCGATCACCTGCGTCTCCGGGTTGACCTTGATCTGAAGGCGCATGACGTCTCCGCATTCCGGAGCGCCTACCAACCCCGTGCCCACGTCCTGACTGCTCTTGTCCAACTGCCCAACGTTGCGCGGATTATTGTAGTGATCAATGACCTTGTCGCTATATGCCATTCTGTTTCTCCTCTTTTGGAAAGTCCCGACTGCTCTAATGCGCCTGCCACTCGATCTTGGTCAGATCAATGCCTTCCTTCACCATCTCATACAGCGGAGAAAGCTCGCGCAGCTTCTGCACAACGTCAATGACCTTATCGGCCACATAATCTACTTCCGCTTCAGTATTGAAGCGACCGAGTCCAAAGCGGATGGAGCTATGCGCCACATCGTCGCCCAGGCCAAGCGCCTTCAGCACATAGGAAGGCTCAAGCGTTGCCGAAGTGCAGGCCGAACCGCTCGACACCGCGATATCGTTGATGCCCATCAGCAGCGACTCGCCCTCTACGTACACGAAGCTCATGTTCAGATTGCCGGGGAGGCGATGATCCATGGTGCCATTGACGTGGATGTAGTCAAGCTTTGATTCGAGCTTTGCTTTGAGTTTGTCGCGCAGTGCGCTGAGACGCTTTGCTTCGCTGTCCATTTCTGCCAGGGCGATTTCGCAGGCCTTTCCCAGCCCGACGATCCCAGGGACATTCAGCGTACCGGAACGCATGCCGCGCTCGTGGCCGCCGCCATTGATCTGCTCGGAAATCTGCACGCGCGGGTTGCGGCGCCGCACATACAACGCTCCTACGCCCTTGGGCCCGTAAATCTTGTGCCCGGAAAGCGAGAGCACATCAATGTTCATCGCGTTTACGTCTACCGGTACCTTGCCGACAGCCTGCACCGCATCGGTGTGGAAGATGACGCCCTTTTCGCGGCAGATTTTGCCGATTTCAGCCACGGGCTGAATGACACCGATTTCGTTATTGGCGAACATGATCGAGACCAGGATGGTCTTGTCGTCGATCGCGCGCTTCAGGTCTTCTAAATCAATCAGCCCGTCGGCCTTCACCGGAAGGTACGTCACGCGGAAACCGGCTTTTTCCATGCGCTTGCAGGTGTCGAGAACGGCTTTGTGCTCGGTCACCTGAGTGATGATGTGATTGCCGCGTTCGCGATACATCTCACCAATGCCCTTAATGGCAAGGTTGTTGGATTCGGTCGCACCCGAGGTGAAGATGATCTCTTTTGCCGTTGCGCCAATGACTTTGGCAATCTGGGCGCGCGCCTCTTCCACTGCCGCCTCGGCTTCCCAGCCAAAAGAGTGGTTGCGGCTCGCCGCGTTGCCGAACTTGCTCGTGAAATAGGGCATCATTGCATCCAGCACGCGCGGATCCAGCGGCGTCGTAGCATGATTGTCCAGGTAAATGGGCAGTTTCACGCCTGCTGGGACAGAAAGGTTGGTCTCCACTGCACTGCTCATCAGTCTCTTCTTCTCCTCAAACTGCCTGCAAAATCTTTTCGCCGCTGGCCGAACGAATGGTCACCAGTTTGCGCTCGATCGGGCTGCGGCCTTCTTCCACCAGATCGGAAATATGGATGTTCTTCAGCACGCTTGAAATCGTCTCGTTCACGCGCGCCAGTGGTTCTTTGATGGTGCAGCTGTTGGTCAGGTCGCAGTTTCCCTCCTGCGTAAAGCAGGAGGTGATAAACAGCGGCCCGTCCACAGCAAAAATAACCTCAAAGGCCGATATCTTCTGCGGGGCTTTCGCCAGCGCGTATCCGCCATTCATGCCGGGGTGGCTCTTGACCAGCCCCACTTTGGCCAGACGCTGCAGGATCTTTGCCAGCAGCTGCTGCGGAATGTGGTAGGCCTCGGCAATGTCCTTTGCGCTCAGGGCAGTGCACTCCGGATGCTCCGCCAGATACTTGAGAGCCATCAGAGCGTAGTCCGCTTTCTTGGTAAGCCTGAGCATGACAATTGCTGAAAATGGGGGCCCTTTTGCCCCGTGTGCCTGATGTGAGTATACGACCGCCACAGTCCGAATTCAACTGGTTTGCAGATAATAATAATTATCTTCTAATAGGGCTTTCATAGTGCGATGGGCCATGAGCACGGTTCGCCGGAAAATAACCCGGGATCCCGGCTGTGCTTTTTAACGTATTCCTGTTTGACAACGGCCTCGATCCAGATAAAATTTTGCCGATATCACCTGTATCTACGACCCATCACCCCATGACCACGACTTGCAAACACCCCAGAGTACGCATCGTTGCGCGCGAAGAGGATGCAGAATACGTCGAATGCCTGGATTGCGGAGAGGTCTTCGACTCCACCGAATTTCAGGACATGGCCATCGAAGAAGAAGTTACCGAAGAAGAAGAAGAGTAGAGAGTCCGCCGGGTTGTCCGCTTTTCCAGTGAAGCTCATCCTTCTTCTGCCTTGGCGGCAGAAGAAGATCCCAGTCTGCGCGCGACTCGCCACGCATAATGAAAGCCAGAGACCACAGTAAGCACAATGGTTGCCTGCAACGCCCAGTGTCGTACAAACAACACCCAATCCGGCGTGTAAAAGCGGCTCAAAAGCACGGAAACGAGCGCTAAAATCTGTGCCAGCGTATTGGCTTTCCCGAAAAGGCTGGGCCGAAAGTTCCGCATTCCAAGGCTGGCGTACAGAAGTGCCGCCACCACAAGAATTCCAAAGTCGCGCGCAAAAACCAGCACTGTTACCTTGCGCGAAATTGCACCTTCATGGTGTAGCACCAGAAACAGCGTGCTCAACAGAAGTTTGTCGGCAACGGGATCCAGATACTGCCCGAGCACGGTCCGCTGGTGCAGAACACGCGCCAGCAGGCCATCCAGCCCATCGGTCAGTCCGGCAACCAGAAAGAGAATGAAAGCGGTGCGGTTATATCCGTCCAGGATCGCCAGCACCAGAAATGGAATGATGCACAGCCGCAAAAATGTAAGCTGGTTCGGTGTGGCACGGAATGCGTTCATTGTGCAGAGAGTAGTGTCATCAGAAGCTTTGATGTTACAGGAAAATGAAGCTCTCCGACATTGAAGTGTGCAGGTCCCGAGGTTTTTATGCGTACCTTGCTGGCTGCTCAGGTGCCGCGCCCGGGACAGGGAAATTAAATCCTGCTGACCAGGAAAGGGACAGAAGCCTGGACTCTGATACACTGTGAAAACCAGGGATAAACACCGCCTCGCCAGAGGCGATTGATTGCATAACATCGGGGAGTGGCTCAGCCTGGTAGAGCACCTGGTTCGGGACCAGGGGGTCGGAGGTTCAAATCCTCTCTCCCCGACCAATATCTCACTGCTGCGAAGCGATCCGAACACGATCAGCACGACGACACTCTTGACGACACTCTTGGTAGGCTCGGGAAGAAGCTCAATCAGCCTACCGATTGTCGCCAAAGGCAACAGGATCGTAGGCTTGCGTCGCTTCCGCCGAGGCAGCTTCACTCCAATTGTCGCGTTCTTCTCCACCATTCCCCAGACCTTCGCTTGATTCAGGTGAACACGGCATGCATCAGCCGGATCGATTTGGGCGAAAGGCGAGGGTAAAAAGCGTTGAAGAAATCCTGAAGTTCGATAGTGTTCATCTTGCCCGCGCATCGCAAGGTGTGAAATCATTTTTCGGGCAATTTGTGGAGATACCGGCAACTGGGGTCCGGTATTCTATGTGGGAGCGGAGGTATCCCATTGGCAGCTTCCTGGTGACTTCCAGCCAGCCAGGCATCAGGCAGGTCAGTGAAAGTGAACAGGTGGCTGCAGGATTCGTTTCCTACTATCTATGGGCTATAGGGGCGGGGCCATGGCGGGGGAATTGAATGAGACACTACCTGAATGAGGCACTACCACGAAATCAAGGCGAGAATCGCGACTTGATGGAAAGGCAAGCCATTTCAAGTCGATCAACGCCGGATCGAGCAATCGGCGCGACCTGTCCGCCGTCGTTTGACTCGCTGGCGCGCTTCGGCCTCGTAAAGAAAACCACTCGCAAAGAAGGCCAAAAGGGGCGAATCGCACGCTTGAGCTGGACGGCAGTTGGCGAATCACAGCTGATGAAATGGCAGGCTGGCAACGATCTGTGGGGACAGGCCATGGCCTTGTTCGCGCTGCTAATGGCCGCCTGCCTTGCGCTGGGCGGCTGCGACGATGTTGGCCCGGCCAAAGCCGCACACCCGGAGTCGGTATGGAAACCGCAAGTGAGCTTGACGGCGGACGACTCCGCATCGACCCCTCCCATCCTTGAGCTGTTCGAGGTCGCGGGCGATTGCCGCCTGGGCGACAAGGATCGGCATGCGCTTCAGAATGCGCTGCGGAGCATGATGCTTGAGGATCCACAAGAGATGCGGCGCCAAGCCGTGCAGTTGCGGACCGAACTCGACCGATACCGGCAGGCCGATGCGGTCCGCCAAGCCGAGATGCGCCACCGCGTCAGAGCGGCTTTGCATTTCAATCGCCAGGAGTTGGGTGATCCGCTGCTGTGGGACATTCTGTCCCGCTGCGATCCGGTGATGGTGGAGGATACCGGGAACAAGGATATCGTGACCATGGCCGATCTGCGAGCCTTCGACCGGTCCAACCGCTTTGTGGCTGGACTGGCCGGCGTTCCGCCGCCCGATTTCAGCGAGGAGCCCGACGATCGCGAGAAGCTGAACGCGGCCTATGCTGCCGACAAGGCGTTTCGCACAGCGCTTGTCCAAGCGGGGGTCCGCTACGCCGTCGTCAAAACGGCATGGCCACGATTGCCGGCCGACAGGCGAAACCGCGTTACGGAGATCATCAAGGCACAAGTCCGCACCACCAAGGCGGTTCCTGACGCAGCGCGGGAGGTGGAGAATGCTTTTCTCCAGGCCGAGCGCAACCGCCTGCAGCGGCAGCGCGACAACGCAGCGCTGGCGGATTTGCGCAGATTCTTTGAGGGAATGAACAACGTGACGATCGCCCAACGCAAACTAGACGGGGTGAACAGTGTCCTGGCGACCGAGAACACCTACTTCCCGCGCTGATAGCTGCGAAGATGACTGGGACAGCAAGGCGAAATTGGGACACAATCGGGCAGGGGCTTTGTCCGTGGGGTTCCGCCCTCGTTAACGGGCAGAGTAAGGCTTTGCTGGATTCCCGCTTAATGAACTGCTTCAATCGGGGCGCCGAGTCGATGAATGATTCGGCAAATGATGCGCTACTTGACGTTCACCAGGAGGTCCGGAACAGCGAAGTACCTGCGCTGGAAATACAGCGCCAAATTGACCAGGGCGATCATGACAGGCACCTCTACCAGCGGACCGATTACAGCCGCAAACGCCGCACCGGAGTTAATACCGAACACCGATACAGCAACAGCGATGGCCAGCTCGAAGTTGTTTGAGGCTGCGGTGAACGAGAGCGTTGTCGTCTTCGAGTAGTCAGCACCCAGCTTGCGGCCCATATAAAACGAGACGAGGAACATCACCACGAAGTAAATCAGCAGCGGTGCGGCGATCCTGAGAACATCCAGAGGCAGGCGGACAATGTAATTGCCCTTGAGCGAGAACATCACGACGATGGTGAAGAGCAACGCAATCAGCGTCATTGGTGCAACACGTGGCACGAACTTGTGGTCGTACCATTCGCGGCCCTTTGCCCGGATCATTACTGTGCGTGTCAGGAAGCCGGCGAGGAACGGGATGCCCAGGTAAATGAAAACGCTCTTTGCGATCTCCCCGATTGAGATGTTCACTACGGTTCCGCGCAGCCCGAACCAGTCGGGCAGAACCGTGATGAACAACCAGGAATAGACCGAGTAGAAGAAGACCTGGAACAGCGAGTTGAACGCAACCAGCCCGGCTGCATATTGCGTGTCTCCCTTTGCCAGCTCGTTCCACACGATCACCATGGCGATGCACCGCGCCAGGCCGATCATGATGAGCCCCGCCATATATTCGGGATACCCGCGAAGGAAGACGATGGCGAGCGTGAACATCAGAACCGGCCCGATCAGCCAGTTCTGCACCAGTGATAGACCCAGCACTCGCTTGTTGCGAAAGACCTCATGCAGTTCCTCGTAACGAACCCGCGTGAACGGCGGATACATCATCAGGATCAGTCCAGCCGCGATGGGGACAGAAGTCGTGCCAACGCTGAAGCGATTCAGAAACGGCACGACTCCGGGAGCAAGCCAACCGAGGGCCACGCCGACGACCATGGCGGCGAAAATCCATCCCGTCAGATAACGATCCAGAAAAGACAACCGGCTCTTTTTCACTTTAGCCTCCTATGACCGGCCGATCTGGTCGAGTTCGCGCTTGATCGCCATACCCTCAAGCGTCGCAAGCGGTAGGGAGAGGAACAGCCCGATTCTACGATCAAGCACCGTAAAAGCATCATGGAACGCTCGGGTGATCTCTTCCGGATTCCCCTTGACTGCGGCAGGGTCAGGGATGCCCCAGTGCGCCGTCATTGGCTGACCTGGCCAGTAAGGGCACTGCTCGTTCGCGGCATTGTCGCACACCGTGAAAACGAAGTCGAGTTTCGGCGCATCCGGCCCAGAGAACTCGTCCCATGATTTGCTCCGCAGGCCCTTCGTTGATAGCCCCGCAGATTCGATTTCCTTGAGTGCTTCTGGCCGCGGCTGCCCAGTCGGATGGCTGCCTGCGCTGTAAGCCATGAACTTGCCTTTGCCTCTGTGATTAAGGATCGCTTCGGCCATGATGGAACGGGCAGAGTTGCCAGTGCAGAGGAATAGGACGTTGTATTGATCGGCCATGTCTTATTCCTTCGCTCCCGCCAGGGCAGTCGTGCAGCAATCGGAATCGCAGCAGCCGGCTGTGGGTTTGTTGGCGCGAACGAAAGCGCTGAAAAACTTATCATTCACCTGCGGAGCAATGGCATCCACATCAACGTCGGCATCGGCGAGAAACTGGCGGGCATCCTCGACGTTGTACACACGCGTCGGCTCGATGGAGACGGCCGCGAAGCCCGCGCTCACCAACTTTTGGACGTACTCGCTTTCTTCGAGGGCGCCGGCAATGCAGCCGAACCAGAGCAACATGTTCTTGCGTACTGCATCCGGTACATGGCCCCGAACAACCACATCCGAGACCGCAAACCGTCCCCCGGGCTTCAACACGCGGAACGCCTCGCGGAGAACGCGATCTTTATCAGCGGAAAGATTGATGACGCAGTTCGAGATGATGACATCGACCGAATTGTCAGGAAGAGGGATGTTTTCGATTTCACCCTTCAGGAACTCGACATTCGTAACACCCGCCTGTTTCTGGTTTTCGCGCGCCAGTGCCAGCATGTCATCCGTCATATCGAGGCCGTATGCTTTGCCGGTTGGCCCCACGCGCTTCGCCGAGAGCAACACGTCGATGCCGCCACCGGAGCCAAGATCCAGAACGGTTTCTCCAGTGTGAAGGTCGATCAACGCAGTCGGATTGCCGCATCCAAGAGAAGCTTTAACCGCCTTCTCAGGAATAATCCCTGTTTGGTCCTCACTGTAGAGATTGGCTGTGATCGGATCACAGCACCGAAGGCCGGGACCACAACATGCCTGCACGCTATTGGACTCGGCCACTGCCCGTGCAGCTCTTCCGTACCTCTCCTTGACTTGCTCCTGAACACTCGTAGTTTCCATGATTGCGTCTCCTTATCACATACGGTAAAGCGAATATATTCTCTCCTGGACGTATCTGTCAAGGCGTATATAATTGTCTGTGAGTCTTTCTATGAAGAAATACGACCTGGCGCTGCTGTTTGCCGCGCTCGCCGACCGTACCCGTCTCAGACTTTTGAACCTTATGAACGGCAAGGAAGTGTGTGTCTGCTATTTCGTGGAGATCCTTGGCCAGAGCCAGCCAAAAATATCACGGCATTTGGCCTACCTACGTCGCGCCAGCATCGTCGCCGCTCGCCGTGAGGGCAAATGGATGTATTACAGGATCGTCGTGCCGAAGCACGCAGGCGCTGCCCGCATCCTGAACGAAACGCTCTCCGTCCTCGGTGAAGACAAGGCGATGCAGGCCGACCTATCGAGATTCACGAAGGCGTGTTGTGCTCCGCAGAAGCTGCCTGCTCTCGACGGAGCACCGTTGCCGATTCCAGTCGAAGCGGTCGGCTGTGTGGCCTGCTGACCCACGTCGTCGGCGTGGTGGCTGCGAGCCAACCGGATTCGACTTGCAATAATGCACTGACCCCACTTGCTGCACGGTCTTTCACTCGCGTAGCGCCTAACTGTCGTTGCCGCGCAGCAATCGCCGGCAATGGCGCGCAATCTGGACTTCTTCCTCGCTGGTCATGATTTTGATTTTAGAAAACTGTCCCTGACCCGTGGCTTTGATGCCGAGGAAATCGAGATCCTGGCAGATGCGTTGCCGCACGTATTGGCTGTGCTCTCCAATGCCCCCGGTGAAGATCAGCAGGTCGAGGCCACCCAGTTCTGCTGCGTAAGAGCCAATGCACTTGCGCACGGCAGTTGCAAAGACATCTATGGCCAGCGCTGCCTTGCAATCGCCTTTTTCTGCCCTGGTTTGCAATTGCCGCATGTCGGTTTCACCTTCAGCAAGGGCCTTCAGTCCTGATTGATGGTTCAGTAATGTTTCCAGAGCATCTGCGCTCATATTTTCGGTGCGCATCAGAAAAAGCAGCACGCCAGGATCGAGGTCACCGGAACGTGTCGCCATCAGAATGCCTCCGGTCGGAGTCAGTCCCATCGTTGTGTCCACCGAGCGGCCGTCTCGCAGCGCGACCAGACTCGCTCCGCTGCCCAGGTGCGCGCACACCATGCGGGGTGGAATTTCTGCGCCGAGCCGGTACAGCACAGATTCATAAGACAAGCCGTGAAATCCGTACCGCCGGATGCCCTTGCTGTACATCTCCCCGGGCAGGGCAAACCGCGAGGATGTCTCCGGCATGGTTCGATGGAATGTGGTGTCGAAACAAGCGTATTGCGGTACTCCGGGGAGCAGTCGTTCCGTTGATTCAATCAAGGTGATTGCAGCAGGAATGTGCAGCGGCGCGAAATGCACGGCTGATTTGAGTGTCTGAATCAGGTCGGGCGTGATGCGTTGATGCTCGCGCAAATGAGGGCCGCCATGAACAATGCGATGTCCCACTGCGGCCAGCGGAGCACCCTGGGTAAATTGGCGGAGCGCTTTTACGATCTCACCCAGCGCCTGGACTTGCGCAGATAGAGGATTGCCCACATCCAGAAGAGGGTTGCCTGCGGCATCTTTCATCCATAACCGGCTGCCTGACCTGCCAATGCCTTCAGCTTCTCCCTGGAGAACCACCGCTTCCTCTCCATTCTGTTCTGCGAAGAGGCCGAACTTGAGAGAAGACGATCCGCTGTTGACTGCAAGAATGGTCCCGTTCACAGCGACCATTTCCAATTGCGGATTTCCGGTCGGTCTATGCCGTTTTGATGGGCATAGCAGACGCTGTCAATTATCTGGTCCTTGAGCCATTCTTTGACGTGGGTGCCCGTGGTCTGAAGCCGCGGCACGCGATCAATTACATCCATCGCCAGGTTGAAGCGGTCTACCTGGTTCAGAATGGCCAGCTCCAGCGGGGTATTGATGTTGCCCTTTTCCTTGTAGCCGCGTACATGCAGATTGTTGTGGTTTGTCCGTCGGTAAGCCAGCTTATGGATCAGCCAGGGATAGGCATGGAAGTTGAAGATGATGGGTTTGTCTTTTGTGAACAGTGAGTCGAAGTCACGGTCCGAGAGGCCGTGTGGGTGCTCAGTGTCCTGCTGCAGACGGTAAAGATCAACTACGTTCACAAAACGGATCTTCAGGTCGGGAAAATGTTCGCGCAGGATGGCGGTGGCCGCAAGACACTCCATGGTCGCAATGTCGCCTGCGCAGGCCATCACCACATCAGGTTCCTCGCCCGCGTCCGTGCTCGCCCACTCCCAGATGCCGATGCCTTTGGTGCAGTGCCGGATGGCCGCATCCATATCGAGATACTGCAGGTGCGGCTGCTTGTCAGCCACAATAACGTTGACATAGTCAGTGCTGCGCAGGCAGTGGTCGGTGACGCTCAGCAGGCAATTAGCATCCGGCGGAAGATAGATGCGGACCACTTCTGCGCTTTTATTTGTAACTACATCAAGAAAGCCGGGATCCTGGTGCGTAAAGCCGTTGTGGTCCTGCCTCCAGACCAGCGACGTGACCAGCAGATTGAGCGAGGAGATGGGCGCGCGCCACGGAAGCTTTTTGCTCACCTCCAGCCACTTGGCGTGCTGGTTGAACATGGAATCCACAACGTGGATAAACGCCTCATAGCTTGAAAAGAAGCCATGCCTGCCTGTCAGGAGATAGCCTTCAAGCCATCCTTCCAGGGTGTGCTCGCTTAGCATTTCCATCACGCGTCCGTCCGGAGATAGCTCGCCACCGTCGGCATCTTCAGGCCTGACCTCCGCCAGCCAGGTCTTCCCACTTGCCTCATACACTGCCTGGAGTTTGTTGGAGGCGGTCTCATCCGGGCCGAAAATGCGAAAATCCGACATGTTCTTCCGCATCGTGTCACGCAGGAAATGGGCGAGCACATCCGTCGATGAAACTTCGGCCACACCGGGTTTTTCGACGGCCACAGCGTAATCACGGAAATCCGGCAGATCGAGCGCCTTCCGCAGCAGCCCGCCATTGGTGTGAGGATTCGCGCTCATACGCCGCTGGCCTTTGGGAGCAAGCGCCTGTAGCTCAGGAACCAGCCTGCCATTCCTGTCAAATAACGCTTCGGGTTTATAACCGCGCATCCACGCTTCGAGAGCACGGAGATGTTCGGGCTTCTCTCTGACTTCTAAGATGGGCACCTGATGCGCGCGCCAGAAATCTTCTACCTTGTGCCCATCCACCTCTTTGGGGCCAGTCCATCCTTTAGGCGTTCGCAAGATAATCATCGGCCAGCGAGGACGGCTTGCCTTTCTGCTGGACCTGGCTTCCGCCTGAATTTCACGGATTTCAATGATACAGCGTTCCAGTGTGGCAGCCATCTTCTGGTGCATCGTGAAAGCATCATTGCCCTCGACGACGTATGGCCTGTATCCATATCCGCGAAACAGCGCATCCAGTTCTTCCGGCGAAATGCGCGCGAGGATGGTTGGATTGGCGATCTTGTAGCCATTCAGGTGAAGGATAGGCAGCACGGCACCGTCGCGTATTGGGTTGAGAAACTTGTTCGAATGCCAGGAAGTTGCCAGCGGCCCGGTCTCCGCTTCCCCGTCGCCCACACATACGGCGACGATCAGGTCAGGGTTGTCAAATGCAGCGCCAAAGCCATGCGAAAGGCTGTAGCCCAGCTCGCCGCCTTCATGAATCGAGCCGGGAGTCTCCGGCGTGCAGTGGCTGCCAATGCCACCGGGGAAGGAGAACTGGCGAAAAAACTTCCGCATGCCCGCCTCGTCCTGGCTTATTTCCGGATAAATTTCAGAATACGTTCCTTCCAGATAGGCATTGGCCAGTGTGGCAGGCGCGCCATGCCCGGGGCCGGAGATGTAAATCATGTTCAGGTCCAGCTTCTTGATCAGCCGGTTCAGATGGACCCAGAGAAAGGTCTGTCCGGGGTCCGATCCCCAGTGCCCGAGCAACCGCTGCTTGATGTGTTCTGGACGCAGCGGTTCACTCAGAAGAGGGTTGTCATACAGATAGATCATGCCGGCGCATAGATAATTGCAGGCGCGCCAGTAGCCATCGAGCTGTTTGACCTCGTCATTGGACAGCGGATTATGAACAGTGCGGGAGGAAGTGGCCGCTGCAATTGTGCTCATAGGATCTCCTTGCTGTTCTCTTTTGGAGAGTTGGATGCGCTTGTGTTTCAGTTCGTCAATGCAGTATGCGCTCCATTCACGAGCTTTTTAATAAGAAGGGCCTTCCTGTGCACGATCCAACTGAAGAAGAGCATCTTCGCACCCAAAAAACACAGATAGGCGGCCAGAATGGTGGTTGCTTCCTGATTAGTAAGCCCTCTCGCCAAACTCGCCATGGTCCCGGAAAACAAGATGGAAAGCGTGCCGATGAAATACAGGATGCGACGCTCGATGCGGTGATGTCCTGCTTTGATGGCAAAAATAAATGCTGAAAGGCCCGACACGAATGCCTGGATCGACGCAAAAATCACCAGCCATTGTAATGTCGCTTTTGGGTAATAGCTGAAGAAAATCCCAGCTAACACAAGAAATGCTCCGGCAACCATATAGAAGTAAAATGTAGCGCGATGGACATGCTTGACAACTTCGGCGGCAGCGGCAAACCAGTCAACCAGCCCGGCCAGCAAAAGGGTGGCCGCAGCAAGCATGATGACCGCCACCACAGCAAGCACCTCGATCAGCAGGCCGTCCATGATGGCGCGCATATAGAAAAGCACTCCACCTAGGACGATGGCAAGAATTCCGTGGCTGAACACCACCCTGTTCCGGATTTTTATTTCGCTCAGCATTTCGATGCGACCTCTTCGAAAATTTCCATCATGGAATGCGCCCGGAAGCAGCTACCCAAAGGGCCGGGCATGGGGCCTTGGAAATGACCTCAGGCACTGTGCTTGTATAAAAACGCTTCGGCACAAGTTCATTCGGAGGCGCTCCAGGAACGAAACCGGCATAAGGAATGTGGTCGAGCGAGGCAAGAGAGCGGGTACGGAAGCAATCTTCTGCTGGATTTAGCATGCTCAATCCCCCATGCCCATACTGTGAATCATAAGGAGAAGCAGCTTCAGTGATGTAAATCACACTAAGGTTATCTGTTACGACATTTTTCAGAATTGCGGTGGCCTGATCAGGCAAGTGTGCTGGGTCGCCGCTTCCTGATGATGGCGTTATAACTCGCGAGCTGTGGCTTCGGATATACCAATTCTGAAAATGCGATAGCTGCTGAAGCAGAACACCCTCTGTGCTCTCCGTATTCCCAGTGGTGAAAACTTCCGGGCCATTACAGGAGACGCAGAGCACGCAGAAATCTCACAGAGGATGTCAGCAGAGCGAGATTGGCGCGGTTTTCAGTGTCCGTAATCGCCCTCTTCGTGTATGGAGACCTTGCCGCGAAACATTCGGTAGGTGACTACAAAATATGTCAATGCCAGCGCCATGCCGAAGGTCCACCACGCAAGTCCCACATGAAGCGCATGCAGGCCGGAAAGCGCCTTGGCAATGGTGATGTCGCGGGCCGGATCGGACGATGATGGCAGGAGCACAGGGTAAAGCCCAGCAGCGGCGCCCACCAGCATGAATATGAGATAACCGCACGAAGAGAGGAACGCCGCCAGCGTTTTTCCCTTCTGCGCATAAATACGCATTCCCCCCAGTGTGAGAAGAACTGCGAGCGGGACGATAAAGAGCAGTGGGTGCTCACTGTAGTTCGTCAGTGAACTGGGCCTCACCCAAATCGTGGCTGGCAGGCTTACCAGGGTGACAATACAGAGCACGACCCATCCGGCTTTGGCGAACTTCACGGCCCGCATCTCCAATTCATTGGTTGCCTTCAGCGCCAGGTAGAGCGCGCCATGCGTAGCCAAAGCAACCAATGCTACAACTCCGCCAATCACGGTGTACCAATCCAGGATGCCTGGCTCGGGCCCAACGCGCCAGTTCGTCCAGAGCGGTAAAAAGAAGTAATTGTCTTCGCCCAGGGGCACGCCGCGAATGACGTTGGCCAGCGCCGCTCCGAAAAAGATGGCCAGCAGAGCGCTTGATACGAAGAAAAGCCCATCAAAGAAGCTGCGCCACACGGCGCTGTCCACGTGCGCACGCAACTCAATGCTCGCGCCGCGCATGATCAGCAGCCAGAGGACGATCATCAGAGGAAGATAAAATCCGCTAAAGGCTGAAGCATAGAGAAGCGGGAACGCAAAGTAGAGCGTGCCTCCGCCGGCCAACAGCCAGACTTCATTGCCGTCCCAGACAGGACCTATCGAGCGCATCATGATGCGCCTGTCCTGCTCGTCGCGCGCCAGAAGCGGATACAAAATGCCGATGCCGATATCAAAGCCGTCGAGCACAACATAGGCGGCGAGCATCACCGCCACGATCCAGAACCAAATCGCTCCCATGCTTCCTCTCCAATCCTTCTAAGTTACGCAGTAACACTGGCTGATGCGACAGGTGCGGAGATTGCGGGGCCTGTGCGAATGAAGCGATATACGAGCACGATCCACAGAATCGACAGTACGCTGTACATTCCCAGAAATCCCAGCAAGGTGAAAAGGTCGTTCGCCGCCGATACGTGGAGCGAATAGCCTTCTGATGTGCGCAGCAAGCCATAGACAAGCCATGGCTGGCGCCCGATCTCCGCCGTCATCCATCCAGCAGTATTGGCGATGTAAGGCAGTGGGAAGCTCAACAGAAGAGGCCATAAAATCCACCGCGTCTGATAGAGCTTTCCGCGCCATAACAGGAAGGCCGCGACGATCATCAGCAGCGCGAAGTATGTGCCGAGACCGGCCATGATGTGGTAGCTGTAGAAGAGCAGCGGCAGCGTCGTCGGCCACTGGTCAGGCGGAAACTGGTCCAGTCCTTTGACTTCGGCCGCAGTTGTTCCATAAATGAGGAAACTCAGCACATCATTCGCAACCAATGGATTATCGATGCGCTGCTGTTCGTAATTCGGTTGGCCCAGTATGACAATCGGCGCGCCTTTTTCGGTATGGAACAGGCCCTCCATGCCGGCCACGGCGGCCGGCTGGTGTTTGGCCATGTAGCGTCCATGCAGGTCGCCGGTAGGAAAGATTTGCACGATACAGGAGATGAACCCTGCAACAACGCCTACGCGGAGAAATATCTGAGCGAACTCATTGTAGCGGTCCTCCAGAAGATAGAACGCGCCTACGGCACACATGACAAAGGCCGCTGTGATCACAGCGCCGCACATATTGTGCGCGTATTGCAGCCATGCCCATGGATTCAGCAGTAGCTTCCAGAAGCTGGTCAACTCGAAGGTCCCGTCCGGTAGAAGGCGGTATGCAACTGGATGCTGCATCCAGGCATCGGTGACGATGATGAAGAAGCCGGAGATCCAGGAGCCAACAAACACCATAAAGGCAGAGGCCCAGTGCGACCACTTTGAGAGGCGTTTCTCGCCGAAAAAAAAGAGGCCCAGGAAAGTTGACTCCAGGAAGAAAGAGAACACGCCTTCCATCGCCAGAGGCTGCCCAATGATGCCGCCGGACCGGCGCGAGAATTCCGACCAGTTGGTGCCGAACTGGAATTCCATGGGAATCCCAGTGACCACACCTAACAGAAAGTTGATGGCGAAGATCTTCGCCCAGAAACGTGCAGCCTGGTTATAGCGCTCATCATTCTTGGTCAGCGCGAGGGTTTTCAGCACGACAATGAGCAGCGCAAGGCCCATGGTCAGCTGTGGAAAAAGGTAGTGATAGGTGACAGTGAAGGCGAAGTGGATTCTGTGCAACAGAAGCGCATTCATACCAACCTCACAATAGCGGTTAAGGCAATTTGAGTTCGGTGATGGCCATCACATCGAATTGTAGGCTGAAACCACTGGGACGCAACCACCCGCCCCTGCCAGGCGGTCAAAACCTCACTGGAAAATTCCCTGATCCGGGAAGAACACCGCCTCCGCTAGTGGTGGTAGGTAGGAGGCTGGTGGTAGAGGTCATGGGCGAAGACATCGGCGTTGTTGATCCCGCGGACGGTTGCAAGCCCGAACACACTGCCATACAACACCCTGCACTGTCGCGAGGTTTCCGGGGTAAATGGGAAACCCGTGCACAAACCCTCAAGCGGGTCCTGTTGGGTCGCTTGCTGCTCCGTGCGTGCGCCAAGCGCCGCAACTGCGGTTGCAAGCCCCAGGTCTCGCGTGGTCGGATCGGCAGCCTGCAGTTGCTGCCGGACCTGCAGGATCGCCGCTTCCTTAGCTTTCGGGTCGGCCTTGGCCAGACCGGAGGCGACGAAGGGGAAACTCTCTCCCTGAGTTGCTAACATCTCAGCGGTGTCCTTATCGGTCTTGATGAAGCTGGTCCGGAACCACTCGCGAAGATGCGCCGTGAAGTCTCCCGTCGGCGGGGGCAGGTTCCATTCCCGGGCCAGCCACTCGGACGCCGTGCGGTAGTCGCGCAGGTTGCTCTCCGTGATGATCTGCTTTCGGGCCGGGTCGAACACCACTGTGGGGTCATGCGCGCGAACGATTTGCCGCTCGATTGCGAAGGTCTGTTCGAGCCCCTGGGGTGCCGGCGGGCCCTCCTCCAATGCGTAGCGGAGGATCCTTCGCAGGCCAGCTGCATAAGCGCGATCGCGCGCGGCACGCTGGAGGGGCTTGTCCAGGTCCGCATAGTTGCGAAGCATAACCTGGGGGTTCCCGCGCATGCCGCTGGCCACCGCCTCGGCCGCCTGCCGCCGCTCGGTGGGCGTGAGCGGCGTGCCGCCCCCGGCCAGCTCGAGCACCGTGATCTCACGCGCCACCAGCGCGTTCGTGCTTGGCGTGCTTTGAGCACACGCCGACAGCGGGCTTATGATTGGAAACATCGTGAGTACAAAGCCAATGGTTCGCATTCTGCAACTGGGCATCCAGCACCTCCATGATCCGAATGTGGCGAATTCCGGTTCCTAAACTGGCGCGCAACCTCTCCTAAGTTAGTGTCGGTAGACGTCGTTGGCGAAGATGTCAGCATTGTTGATCCCCTGGACAGTTGCGCCAGCCACCACGCCGCCGGGAAGCATGATGTTCAGGATCTCTTTCGACTCCTTGCTCAAAAGGGGATTATTGTCCCACGCGCTTCCTTGCGGAATCATTTGCCGTTCGGCTAGCACACCGAGCACCGCTACTGAAGCTGCAAGCGCCTGGTCACGCGTAACTGGATCGGAGCTTTGCAGTTGTTGCCGCGCCTGCTGGATGGCTGCTTCCTTACGTTTTGGGTCGGCCTTCGCGAGGGCGGCGGCCATGTAAGGGAAACTCTCAGCCTGGCTCGCTAATACCTGTGCCGTGATGTTGTCCGACTTCAAGTAAGCGGTCCGAAACCAGTCACGAAGATGCGCTGTGAAATTCGGCGTCGGAGGCGGCAGGTTCCATTGCTGGGCCAGCCACGCGGACGCGTCACGAAAATCGCGCAAACTGGCTTCAGTAATCAGGTGTTTGCGCGCCGGGTCGAAGGCGACCACCGGGTCGTGCGCACGAACGATCTGCCGTTCGACCGCGGTGATCCGCTCGAGGCCTTGCGGAGCTGGCTGGCCCTCCTCCACGGTGTAGCGAAGGGCCTTACGCAGACGCTCAGCGTAGGCACGATCGTGTGCGGCACGTTGGAGCGGTTGGGTCAAGGCTGCATAGTTGCGGAATAGAGCCTGAGGGTTGCCGCGCAGGGCGCTGGCCACCGCCTCGGCCGCCTGCCGCCGCTCGGTGGGCGTGAGCGGCGTGCCGCCCCCGGCCAGCTCGAGCACCGTGATCTCACGTGCCACCAGCGCCTCCGCGCTTGGGCCCGCGGCTGCACAGCTCTGGGCAAAGGCACCAAGCACCAAAGCCGCGATGAGCCTTTGGAGTTTGAAACGGTACATATCGCCCTCCTCTTGAGGAGGAAAAAGGTTCATGAATCACAAACGCGCCGGAGTATGTTCCAACCCGGCAGAACGCACTTGCTGTTATCCGACCTTCTCTTCCTTTGGTTCCGGCTGTTCCAGGATGGCGTGGGCCTCCTCGAGGAACCTGCCGGACTGCCCCCGATTCCGCAAGCGTTTCCAGAGCTTTTCGATGACTTGGTGATAGCCGAAGAAGGTCTGAGAACACTTACCGGCGAGCTCGCGCAGTGCAGCGTCCAAAACTGGCTTCTTGAGCCTGACTTCAACCTCCTTGCCTAAGTCATCATAAGCCTTCAAGTAGTAGTACCTGGCCACTGTAATGAGGTAATAGAGCTTTCGGTTCACCTGGTAAGGGTGCGCCCAGACCAGGTGGTTCAGGCGGATAGCATTCGCATCGAAAGGTCCGCCGGTGATAAGCCAGTTTCGGGTGATTTTCAAGTTCCCGAACGTGCCGGAACGCGCCGCATCTGCCGCGGCTACTTCCATGTCGATCTCCGGAACCAATGATTCTAAGGGCCCATACTTCGAAATACGTCTCGCGAAGAAATGGCGGCTGAAATCGCCTGCGCCGGGCAGGTACCGCCATAGCAGCCACACCCAGAACAGCAATGCCAGCACGCCGATGATGATCAGTCCTACTCCGACTCCGCGGTAATCTTCGGCGTCGATGTAGTAAGGGGAGAAGTGCGGAAAGTTAGGCTGGCGACTCTTCTCAAGGATCGCGCTCAGATCGTCTGGAAGCGGTCTTACCCTCCCTTCAATGGTGAAGTTGTCAAGCTCTAAAGGATGCCCTTCGCCGGGAACGCGAAGAATCAGAAGCTTGTCCCCGGCCTCGGTGAGAAAGTACTGGCTATCAACTTCCGTCGCGCCGTTTTTCGTGGTGGTATGCTGCAATCCTGCGTAGAACGCTTGATCGATGCGGACGCGTACAAACTGGTCTTCCCTGGGATGCTGGGCCACCGCTCGCACATCGGCCGAACTTGTCCCGCGGAAGAACTGGTTGAAATAGTACCAGCGCGCATAGAGGACGGAGCCGATTAGCGCGGCAACTGCGAGAAGCACGATCAGCTGATTTCGATTCGTGCGGCGGATCAGATTGCCGCAATAACCATTCCACATGATCCACCAACGCTTGAGTTGCGAGTCGCGTACGCGCTATGGGAGCCATCCTTATTACGTAGCGCGGACCCAGGCCAACTGCCGATGCTTTGACTGCAGTGACTGTTATTGAGTTTTGGGCCTTCGATCTTGCATCGGAGCAGTGGCCGCAGATATCGGAAATATAGAAGCACAACGCGAATAGAGAGTTTAAAGCAAAATGAAAATTCTATGACTCAATCCTTCCTGAAGTCCTTGGGACTTCTTCGATACCTATGAGCCTTGTTGCGGCCTTACTTTCCGACGAACATGGGAAGAACCAATCCGATCAGCAACCCAATGGCTCCGGCCACGCGCACCCATTCAATGATCTTGTGCTCGCGCTGCAGATATTCCAGTCTCTTCATGTCCGCTTCGGGCCCCGCGCTGGCATCGAGTTGGTCGTGGAGGCGCTTCGATAAATCATGCTCCCACAAGGCACTAATCAGGAAAAGAACCAATCCTGCACCTGCTATCAATAAACAATAGAGGACAAGCATGAGCGCCTCTGGCCGAGCTGGAGTTGGCAGAAGAAACGCAAGCTCCAGCATTTGTCAGATGATATGAGGCTGGACCGCCAGCACCGGGCAACGGGCTTCACGGATCACCTTTGATATCGTTGCCCAGGGCGCATGATCTGCCATCGTTCCTTTCTCCTCGACACCCATTACGATTAAATTGGCTTTTGCCAGTTCCGCAATTCGCAGCATCTCCTGTGCCAAATCTCCGCTGGGAATGCAGTAATTCGTGTTTTTGCGCAACTCTGCCATGGCTGGTATGATTTCGTCGATTTCTTCCACTGTTTGTTGCTTTTGCTCTGCGCTTGTTTTGCTCCCCGGCAAGACGTGCACAATGGTGAGCTTTGCACGAAATTCTTCTGCCAATGAGCTTGCGTACTGCGCTGGTCGAAGCGAGCGAAGGGATAGGTCGGTGGCCAACACAATCGCTTTAAAGGGCTGATATCTACGCCTGCATTCCGGACCGCAGACGAGGACCGGGCAATGCAAATGGCGCAGTACCGCTTCTGCAACCGATCCCAGCGCCAGTTTGCTGACATGACCGCGCCCATGTGACCCCATAACAACCAGATCGATGTGGTTTTCTTCGGCAATGCTCTGGACCAGTTCTTTGGCTGGGCCAATGGTGACGATTTCTTCGTGCGTAATAGAATCCAACTCTGGCTTCCTGGCAAAATAACGCGCCAACTTCTCCTTGGCCAACTTGATCTCGACTTCCTGAAGAACTGGAGCCACGATGCCGCTCCCTGCGGCGTAATATGCCGGGGCCAGTACATGCGCCATGTAAAGCTTGCTGCCGAAGTGCTGGCTGAGACGCGCCGCCCATTTGAATGCCGCCGAAGCCTGCGAGGAAAAATCAGTTGCGAACAAGATGCGCTTAGGATGCAGGCGGGTCGTTTCCAGGTGGATACTCTGCTTCCGTTTTGCCGTTTGCGTGACAGTTGTCGTCGTCATACATCCCTTCTTGTGGCTGCGCACATTTGCGCAGGCGGAGTTTTGCAGACCTGCGTCCAACCAAAACGCGGAGCCAACGAGCTTATGCGCGTCCAAAGATACACGAGAGAACCAGGGATAATTTCTTTTTCGAAAGCCATGTCTGCGGGCAGCAAAGCACCCAGCAGTGCCACAGCCAAAACCACGCCGTCGATGATTTTCGCCCTCATGTTTCCAATCTAAGGAGCAGAAGGCTTGTGCACTGTGACGGCCGTCACCCCAGTGCATGTTCAAGACAAAATGCCGTGCAGCGCAGCAAAGGGATTTTTCATGGGCCGTGGCAGAAGCTTCTGATGCCAGTCACAATCCAGATTAGTTAGCTGGCGCAGTCCGCGTCTTGTGATAACTCAACGGCGAGGTCCTCAACAGGCTCCTCATACTGCAATTCCTGCAATGCCTGCCCCAGCGTTTCGCGCATGGTGCGCAGGATATCCATCAATTGCTGCGGCATGTCCTTCACACCATAGGACTCCGGGCTCACCAGCAGCTTGTCGAGGGTGGTGTAGACGTTTTGAAGCTTTTTCTCGCTTGTAGATTTCATGATCAGTCTCTCCTTTTGTAAGCTGCGCGACCAGAGCTTAGCCCAGGCCGTTCGCACCGGGCAAGGGGCGGCCTTTCATCTTCTTGAGGCCGGCCTCTGCGTTCCTGCAGAAGCAGTTCATCCATACTCCAGCATCGGGCACCTGGAACGATGTTGAGAGATCAATCATCTCCCATGACAACACCATCTTCCGCAATTGACCTGGACTGTGCTGTGACTGGACGCACTCAAGCCAGTGACTACGATCACATCCAAAGATTGCGTTCCGTTCTTAGGCTGGTGCGAGAGGAGGTAAAGTATGCCTACAGCTCAGCTGGAAACGCCGGTCGCCGTTCATAAAATCTTAATCGCCACTGATTTCACAGAGGCCTCGCGGAAGGCATTCAAGTATGCCAGAGCACTGGCCCGTCATTTTCAGGCGTCCATCACGACCGCGCATGTTCTACGCGCCTCGGCAAGCGATTGGCCGAAATTCGGCGCCGATCCCGCATACAAGAAGCTGCGACGGGAAACGAAAGAGAACCTGGACAGTCTTTACTACCAACTGCACCAGGCAGGTTTCCAGGCGGACCGGGTGCTGTTGGAGGGAGATCCCGTCGAGGAGGTTCTGAAAGCTGCGAAACATCACAAGGCGGATTTGCTCGTCCTGGGCACACATGGGTCGAGGGATCTCGAGCGCCTGGTACTTGGCTCGACTGCGGAAGAAATTCTTCGCAAAGCCCAGTGCCCCGTGCTTACCGTCGGGCTGAAGGTTGATGATCCTTCCCGCAACGGGGTGCTGTTCAGGAAAATCCTCCTGGCTACGGACCTCAGCCCAAAATCATCTGTCGCCGCCCGATATGCATTCTCTCTGGCTGCTGGTGAGGGGGCGCGCATCAGCGTTTGTCACGTGCTGCCGGAAGGGCATACGAAAACGATGGACGCCACTGTGATCGAAGCCAGATTTATGCAGGCTGTGCGAGATCTCATTCCTGCATGGGAAAGCTGCGTGGCTGAATATGTGGTGCAGTGTGGGAACACAGCGGACGAAATTCTAAAGATTGCCGAAGAGAAGCACGCTGATCTCATAATTGTGGGGGCGCGGCCAGCTTGGGCAATTGCCACACATCTTGTGCCTGGAGTCGCATTTCGCGTCATTGCTGGAGCTACATGCCCTGTGTTAACCATACTCGGGTGACCAGGGAAAAGATCAATGACTCAGTTTGGTTGACGAGAAAAGCCAGCGTTTCGCAACCTCCACCAGTAGCAAATAGGTGACCGTTGCGAAAGCCAGAAACACAAAGTAGGGCGCTGGAAGCGCCACGAACCTGAGCAGTCCAGCAAGCGGAGAATAAGGAAGCAAGCATCCGACAATCACAACCAGAACGGTTGTGACCGTCAGAGGCACGCTGGGCCGGCTCCTGAACGGGTTGCCCATGGTCCGGATGACGAAAAGCACTAACGTTTGTGTCGCCAGAGACTCGACGAACCACCCGGTGTGAAACTCAGTCTCACCAGTGTGGAAGAAGCGCAGCAAAACATAAAAGGTCAGGAAATCATAAATCGAGCTGATAGGGCCAATGAAAAGCATGAAATTACGGATTAAGGTCATGTCCCAGCGGTGAGGGCGACGAATATATTCCCGGTCGACATGATCGGAGGGAATGGTGATCTGGGCGACGTCGTAGAGGAAGTTGTTCAGAAGCACCTGGGTCGGCAGCATGGGGAGAAAGGGGAGAAACAGCGATGCGCCAGCCATGCTGAACATATTTCCAAAATTAGAGCTGGTGCCCATCAACAGATACTTCATCACATTGGCTGATGCCCGGCGCCCTTCAATGATCCCTTTGTGAAGTATCTGAAGCCCGCGCTTCAACAGGACGATATCGGCTGCCTCGCGCGCGACGTCAGCGGCTGCGGCCACGGAAATGCCAACATCTGCTTCGCGCAGAGAAGGAGCGTCGTTGATTCCATCGCCAACATATCCAACCACATGCCCGCGTCGCTTCAGTGCATGGATAATCCGATGCTTCTGCATGGGGGAAACACGCGCGAAAACGGTGGTCTCTTCCAACAGGTGTTGCAGAGCAGTGTCGCTGGTGCGCTCAAGTTCTTCACCCAAAATGATAACTGGCTTCGCAATCCCAACTTGCCGGCAGATGTGTTCAGCGACAAGCTCGTTGTCGCCGGTCAGGACTTTCACCTCCACTCCGTCGCGTTTCAAGGCTGCGATCGAGGCGGCCGCACCCGGATCTGGAGGATCAGCAAAGGCAAGATACCCGGCCAGGATAAGGGAATGTTCGTCTGTAACCGTAAACCTTTCCTGAGGGGACACATTGCGATACGCGACCGCCAGTACCCGGAATCCCTCGCGGCCCAGGTTCTGAAAGGTGACGAGGCAGCGACTCCGAGTTTCATTGTCCAGAGGAACAAGCTGTCCTCCGATCTCGCAAAAGTCGGAGAGCGAGAGAATGCCTTCCGGTGCACCCTTTGTGATCAACAGCCTGCTGGCAGAACCTCCAGTGTTTTGTTCAACAACAATGGAGACACGGCGCCGCTCAAAATCGAAGGGGATTTCGTCGCACTTCACAAAGCCTGCGATGTCGAGAAGCCTGCTTTTTAATATCGCAATGTCGAGCGGGCTGCGGATGCCAGTTTCAAAGTAGCTGTTCAGATAGCCGAAGAACAATGGGCGATCAGATGATTCGCCATAAGGATCAACTGTAGAGGTCACGACCATTTCCCCTGTCGTGAGGGTGCCGGTCTTGTCGCTGCACAACACGTCGATCGTTCCAAAATTCTGGATTGCGGGAAGATGTTTGACAATCACCTGCTCCCGCGCCATGCGCACAGCGCCGCGGGCAAGAGTGACAGAGGTGATCATGGGAAGAAACTCGGGCGTCAGTCCAACGGCCAATGCAACGGCAAAGACGAAAGATTCAAACGCATCTTTATGCAGGGCGACCCTGACCACCAGAATAAAAAGCACGAGGAAAAATACCGCGCGCATGATGAGGAGCCCAAACCGCTTCATGCCATGCTCGAATTCGGTCTCTTCGGGACGGGCGGCCAATCGCCTGGCAATCGCGCCAAATACGGTGTTGGGGCCCGTGGCAAGGACTTCGGCCATTGCCGTGCCGCTTACAACCGAGGTGCCCAGGAAAACATAATTTGGCGATTCAGGGCATCCGGTCTTGTCCTCTTTAATGTTCGCGTCCTTTTCTGACGGCATGGATTCGCCGGTAAGTGCCGCCTGTTGCACATACAAATCGCGCGACTCGAGCAGGCGCGCATCTGCGGGGACCAGGTCTCCCGCCGCGAGATGAATTACGTCTCCCGGCACAACCTCTTGCCTTTTTATTTCAGTCCATGTTCCATCGCGAAGGACTGTCGCCGTGAGCGTGATGTGTTCTTGTAGCTTCTTGATGGCCTGCTGGGAACGGTAGGTCTGGACGAAATTAATCGAGATGCCCAGCAAGAGCACAACAAGAATAATGATGGCGTCAGGTGCGTTTCCCAGAACAAATGAAACGGCGCAGGCCACCAGCAAAATGATTACAAGCGGATTAAGGAACAAGAGGAGAAACTCGATCAGGGTCGCGGCACGCTTGACTGGCACAGGACTGTTGAAGCCGTACTGGGAAAGGCGATCAGCGGCTTCAGCAGATGTTAAGCCTATTCCGGTTGTTGCGAACCGGGCAGATGTATCAATATCTGTACTCTGACGCAGGGCAAGCCTCTCTATTGGATCGGCCGTTGGAGTAGCCTGTATTTTGATCGCTCCTCCCTGCTCTTTTTTGCACACGAGACTTCGCCTCGTCAGGAATGGTGAACAGCAAGGCGTTGCTGCTGGAGCTGGAATTCTTCAGCCTCCGTCATTTCCTCTTGAGGCTTCTCATCTGTTTTGTCTTTGTATTGGGTAAAAAGGGTGAAGACAGGGCATTTTGCCCGCCGGATGACATCGAATGCCGTCCCATAATTGTGGGCCTTCCCTGCCTGGTCCGCTCCGTGGACGCCCATCACAATGAAATCCACGTGTTTTTCAGTGGAAACAGCTACAACTGCATCGGCCGGACATCCGAGGCGCGTAATGGATTCAGAAACGATAGTGGGATATTTCATCTCTTTCATGAGCGCCTGGAACTCTTCTTTGTGGCTGGAGGTCTGCTTTTCATCCACATGCAGCAAAAGCATGCGGCCGCCAAGATACCTGACCAAAGACTCAGCATATGGCAATACTGCGTGTGAAGGTTCAGAAAAATCCGTTGGGAAAAGAACGCTGCGCTCGTGAGTATTTTCGCAGGCATCCAGCCGCACGCATTTGCTCACCGTCAGAACCGGACAGGGAGCGGCGCGCAGCAGGGTCTCAGCAACCGACCCCAATTCTTCACCATGTTTGTGTCCTTTGCCATGTGTTCCCACCACAAGCAAGTCAACATCCCGCTCCTTAATCAGGTCGAGAATTGTCTGCCGGATCTGGCCTGTTCGCATAATTACGGAGCAGAGCACATCATCATAGGAAAACGCAGATGCCATTCTTTGCATCTCGGCTTCCGCTGTATCCATGTGTTCAGGAAGACTCGAAATAGATGTTTCCTTTTGATGAGTAGTTTGCTCGTTATTGACAATGTGAACCAGCAATACCTTTGCCGCGAAGCATTTGGCGAGTTGTTTCGCGTAACTGGAAGCTACGTAGGACACATCGGAAAAATCTGTAGCGACCATAATTCTCTTCATGGTGAATTCACGATATTCGCGCATGGCGCACCTCATTTCTTCAGCATTGGTCGTCTCCCGGCTTTAATGATCGCAGGTCCTGTGGGTGGATGGCCACTTTCAGCACGCCGTCCTCTTGTTTACTGAACAAGCTGTAAGCATCCACGATTTCGTTCAGAGAAAAGGTATGCGTCAGCAAGGGCGTCAGATCCACGCGCTTTTGCAGCACCAGATCCATAAGACGGCGCATGCGTTCTTTGCCGCCAGGACACAGAGTGGTCACGATCTTGTAGTCACCAATTCCTGCAGCGAAGGCATCCACAGGAATACTCAGCTTGCCAGCGTAGACGCCAATGCTTGAGAGCGTCCCTCCAGGCCGAAGGGCGCGCAATGCCGTTTCAAAGGTCGCCTGTGTTCCCAGTGCCTCGATGGCGACATCCACTCCGCGGCCATGCGTCAACCTGCGTATTTCGGCCGCTACATCCACCGCCTTTGGGTCGAGCACAATGTCCGCGCCCATCTTGTAGGACATCTCTTTGCGCATGAAGTTCGATTCAGAGGTGATAATCAGCCCTGCGCCCTTTGCTTTCGCGCCTACTGTCGCACAAAGCCCGATGGGTCCCTGTGCGATGACCGCCACGCTGTCCCCTAACTGAACCTGAGCGCTTTCGGCGGCGGAGAAACCCGTTGAGGCGATGTCGGCCAACAGAATCACCTGCTCATCGCGCAGTTCATCGGGAATTCTGGCCATGTTGGCCTGCGCATACGGTACCAACAGATACTCGGCTTGCGCGCCGTTGATGGTGTTGCCGAACTTCCAGCCTCCGAGGGGCACACCTCCACATTGTGACCACGTACCAGACAGGCAGGATGCACACTGGCCGCAAGGGGTAATCGCCCCCACCAGCACCCGCTCACCCACTTTGTAGCCAGAAATGCCAGGGCCCAGTTCGTGAATTGTCCCCACTGCTTCATGCCCGATGATCAGGCCAGGATTGACTGGATACTCGCCTTTCAGAATGTGCACGTCTGTCCCGCAAATGGTTGTCAGCGTCACACGGATGACGGCTTCACCATAACCCGCCCTGGGTATAGGCATCTGTTCTACGGCAATCCGGCCAGGCCCGTGGAAAACAAGCGCCTTCATCGTTGCTGTCTTCTGATCGGTTTGCTTCTCTTTGGCAAAAGTCGCGGTGGTCATGTGGAGCACACCTCAATAAAAGCCACTTTATGCTGCGGCTTTCGTATTGCCAGTGATGTCCGTCACAGGTCTTGCGGTACAGGTATCGCTATGGTTTAAAGAAGAAGGACGCGAACTCCGTGAATTCCAGAAGGCGCTAATTGCAATGGCGGCTTAAGATGCAGACTGGACGAACCTGGTTTCAGCATGCGCCACGCGGAGTGCTGTCTGAACGGCTGTATCCGGGTTGAGAGAAATGGAATCAATTTCCTGTTCGACCAACCATTCTGCAAATTCAGGAAAATCCGAAGGCGCCTGCCCGCAGATTCCGATTGGCTTGCCAGCCTTATGGGCTGACTTGATGGCGTGTGCAATCATCCACCGCACAGCAGCATTGTTCTCGTCAAAAAGGTGTGCGACGGTCCCTGAATCGCGGTCGAGACCGAGCGCGAACTGCGTCAGATCATTCGACCCAATAGAATAGCCATCAAACACCTTGAGAAACTCCTCTGCCAGGACAACATTCGCCGGAATCTCGCACATCGCATAGATCTCCAGATTGTTCTCGCCTTGCTTCAATCCATGTTGGGCCATGATGGCGATGACCTTCCGGCCCTCTTCGACAGTGCGGCAGAAAGGAACCATCACTTTTACATTGGACAAGCCAAAGTCATTGCGTACCCGTTCCAGGGCGGCGCATTCCAACGCGAAACCGGCGGCGTATCGCTCGTCATAATAGCGCGATGCTCCGCGAAAACCCAGCATGGGGTTCTCTTCGTGCGGCTCGAATGGAGCACCGCCAGTCAAATTGGCATATTCGTTTGTCTTGAAATCACTTAAACGTACAATTACCGGCTCAGGATAAAAAGCAGCGGCAATGCGGCCTACTCCTTCGCTCAGTCTGCGAATGAAGAATTCCTTCGGGTCTTCCTGTCCGATGCGGCTGCGTATCTGTGCCAGGGTCTGTGCGTCATGAATAGAATCCAGATGAGCAAGCGCCATTGGATGAATACCGATATGGTTGGTAATGATAAATTCGATGCGCGCCAGCCCTACGCCTTTATTAGGAATGGTTGCGAAACCAAATGCCTTCGCGGGGTCGCCAACAATCAGCATGATTTTCGTCCGCATCAGCGGAAGAACTGTAGACGTTACCTTTTCCACCTGAAAGGGCACAAGTCCTGCATATACGTGACCTTCATTGCCTTCCGTGCAGCAGATGGTGACTTCCTGCCCCGTCTTCAACACCTGGGTTGCATCGCCCGTGCCGACAATACAGGGAATGCCAAATTCTCGCGACACTATGGCGGCGTGGGCCGTGCGCCCGCCCTGGTCTGTAACAATACCGGCAACACGGCGCATGACTGGCTCCCAGTCGGGATCGGTGTTGCTGGCCACGAGAATCTCGCCTTGCTGCACTTCGTTCAGCCGGGACACATCGGTAACGACACGGGCCCTTCCCGATCCAATTTTTTCGCCAACAGCCTGCCCTTTTACGAGGGCAGGCCCGTGTGTCCCGGTGAGTCGAAAGACCTCGGTGGCGTGTGCTCGAGTTTTCGCAGAATGGACAGTTTCCGGTCTCGCCTGAACAATATAAAGCCTCCCGGTGATTCCATCTTTGGCCCACTCAATGTCCATCGGTTGTGGCCGTCCGGCGAGTTTTGAATAGTGCTCCTCAATCAAACATCCCCAACGGGCAAGCTGTGCTACTTCGCTGTCAGTCAGGCAAAAGCGGCCACGGTCCTCCGACTGTGTGGCTTCGCTTCGGGTTGTTCGTGTGCCATCTCCATAGACAAGGCGGACTTCCTTTGATCCAAGTTGACGGCCAATAATCGCGTCAAAACCTTTTCGCAGGGTCGGCTTAAAGATCGTCCATTCATCCGGCGTAACCACGCCCTGCACAACGAATTCGCCCAGGCCATAGGCACCGGTAATAGTGACCACATCGCGAAAGCCAGATTCGATATCCAGTGTGAACATGACGCCAGAACATGCTTTGTCGGAGCGGACCATAGGCATGACACCAACCGACAGGGCTACTTTTAGCTGCGAAAAGCCCTGCCGCGCACGATAGTTGATTACCCGGTCAGTAAATAACGAAGCAAAGCACTGATGCACAGCCCGCAGCAGCGCTTCTTCACCATGCACGTTCAGGAAACTTTCGGCCATCCCGGCAAAAGACGCTTCGGGAAGGTCTTCCGCGCTCGCCGACGAGCGCACAGCGAGGCTGGGCTCATATCCTAAGCGCTGGGCAAGAGCATGATAGCCATCGAGAATGGCGGCGCAAAGCTCCTCAGGCAACGGTGTCCCCAGAACCAGCGACCGGGCCGTGCGTCCGGCTGCCGCAAGTTTTTCTATGTCTTCAGGATTCAAATCAACGAAGACAGCTTCCAGCTTTTCCCGAAGGCCGTTCTCTGTCAGGAGGCGCCAGTATGCGTCGGTGGTGATTGCAAATCCGTCCAGCACACCAACTCCCTGTTTGCTGAATATGGCATAGAGTTCGCCCAGGGAAGCATTCTTTCCCCCAACGCGCGGGACGTCGTTCATGCGAATCTGCGAGAAACTGAGAACATAGCTTGATGCCATGGATCGCTCCGTAGGCTTGACTTTAGACAGAGAATTACAAAAGGGATGTGACCGCCATCACCTTCTCAACCTGGATGGCCAGCAGTGCGTGGTCTCCTTTGTTTAATTCTCTGCTTTTGCCTTCAGCTGCAGCCTGAGGGCGTCAAGAACAACGATCCTGTGCCCGCGAACAGCAATGATTTTCTCATCCACCAGCTTATGCAGGTTGCGGGTGACGACTTCACGCACAGTACCCAATTGCGCAGCGATCCGCTGGTGGGAAATGGGCAGAGAGAACGAGACGCCGTCTTTCAACTCGCTTGCCTGGCGGACGGCATCTTCGGCCAGCATGGCCGCGAGCCTTTGAGTAACGTCGCGCAACGAGAGCTGTTCGGCCAGCGAGGCCACACGCCGTAACCGCTTCGCGAGAACGCCCAGGGCGGAGAGAGCAGCTTCCGGATTTTCCAGCAGAAACTCCCGTACATTCTCTTTAGAGAGAAACAGCACAAGCGAGTCTTCCTCCGCAATTACGGTAGAGGGATAAGTGCCCTGATCGAAGACCGGGACCTCGGCCAGCGTTGCGCCTGCGCACTCAACATGGATGGTCTGCTCCCGGCCGTCTGGATTTTGCCGGAAGGCCCGCAAGGCTCCGGAGACAATGACGAACAATCCGTGCGCCGGGTCGCCTGCTATAAACAGGATCTCTTCCTGGCGAAGGCAACGCTCGACAGCCTTCTCTGCAAGCTGCTTCAACGCATCTGCCGATACCTGACCAAAGAGATCAGTCTTCCTGATCGCATTTATCTTTTCCTGTGTTGTCATAGGCCCTTCTGCTCCGCTTCAAGTCTACGGCTGTGACCTAAGTCACTGCCTGTCATTCCTGCCCCTGCAAAGATGAGACCCAGAGGTTAAAGATGAGCTTCGACCCGGAAACAACAGTCAGAGATATTGTCACAGAATTTCCTTCAGCCATCCCGCTACTGGAGCGTCTTGGTATTGATTACTGCTGCGGCGGCGGCCAAACCCTCCTCAATGCGTGCGCCAAACGGAATATTCCTGTCGGTGATGTTCTGGCTGAGATGGAACAGCAAAGTGAAGATCCGCAGGCAATGCCCTGGCAGCAGATGTCTCTGGAAGAATTGTGCGATTACATAGTTACGCGTCACCACGCATACACGCGGCGGCAGTTGGAGTTGATCGGCAATCTGCTTACGAAAGTACAACAGCGGCATGGAGCAAACCATCCCGAGCTTTTCCCCATCGGCCAGCTCTATGCAGCGGTGGGTGCGGAGATAGAACACCATTTCCATTGCGAGGAAAATGTGCTGTTTCCTTACATCGCGAAGACAGAAAGGGAACCCGGCTCGGCCCATCTTCCGATGTTCCAAAGCGTCGAGTACCCTGTGCGCCGCATGCTCACTGAGCATGATCAAACAGGCGAGAAATTGGGCCGCATACGCGAGAAGACCAATAACTATCAGCCGCCTGCCGATGCATGCACCACCTTCCGCGCTCTCTGGAAGGCGCTGGAAGACCTTGAAAAAGATATGCACCTGCACATTCACCTTGAAAACAACATTCTATTTCCACGCGCTCTTGCACTGACGGAACCACGGTGAGCATGCTTTCCCAACCCGTTGCAGTGGCTGACGCTGCCCGCATCGAGTCTGAGCGGCAGAGCCAGCACCTGGTAACGGCGTTTATCGTCAGCGGCATGTTTTTTATGCTGCTGCCCGGGACCTTTCTGGGAGTCTGGAATCTGCTGGACATCTCCCGCTCTCACTTGCCTTCCGCTCTGTCACAGGCATGGCTTCAGGCCCATGGGCAGGCGCAGATCTTCGGCTGGATCGGCTCTTTCATTATCGGCATCGGCTTCTATTCGCTTACTAAGATGCAGAGCTCGAGGGCTTTTCCCACACGCGCCGGATGGACTGTGTGGGTACTATGGACGCTTGGTGTATTCATTCGATGGATTGCAGGCGTGACCAGCGAAAATTGGCGTGTCATACTGCCGCTCTCCGGCGCCTTGGAATTGGCTGCATTTGTTCTGTTCTATCTTTTTGTGCGGCGACATCGCACAAAGTCCGGGAACAAGCCCGAAACGTGGATGCGCATTGTCTCTTACTCGACCATCGTCTTTCTGCTGGCGCTGATTGTGAACTGCTGGATGCTCTTCTCTCAGGCGCTTCATGGCAACTCGCCGGCATTGCCGCACGTTTCCGATCAGCAATTTATCGTGCTGGCTGTGTGGGGTGTGCTGGTACCTACCATCTGCGGGTTCAATGCGCGCTGGCTACCTGTATTTGCTGGACTGAAACAGCCGAATGGACGCCTCCTTATGGTTGCGTATGTGCTAAGTCTTGCCGGCATTGCCGCAACGTTTCTTCGTTTACTGCCGGTCGCAGGTTTGGTCTTTTTGCTTTCCGGTTTACTCTCCGTCGACGCACTGCATGTTTGGGAACCAGCCATCAATCCACCCAAGCTCTTGAATGTTCACCCCAGTTTTGCCTGGTTTGCGCGGCTTACCTATGTGTGGCTGCTTGTTTCCTGTGTATTGTCGCTGCTCGCCGTCCTCTTTGACCAATCAGGGGGATTCTGGGGCGCAAGTCGTCATGCTTTGACCGTTGGCTTTGTTGCTGGAATGGTATTTACTATTGGGCAACGCGTTTTGCCTGCCTTCTGCGGCATGCGCATTTTGTGGAGCAAGAAGCTCATGTTCTGGTCGCTGCTGTTGCTCTTTGCCGGATGCTTTCTGCGCGTCTTCTCTGAGCCGCTGGCCTACGAAAATCTATGGGCCCCGGCATGGAAGGTGCTACCTGTTTCAGCAGTGGTTGAATTGCTGGCCGTAAGTTTGTTCGCGCTCAATATCGGCATGACGCTTCTTCAACCTCCGGCCCATCTTCGTTTGCAGTCAAAACCAACTCTTGCATAGTGAGGAGATTCATGAACTCCTACAAACGTCTTTGGATTGCGCTGGTCCTTGTCCTTGGAATCTCTTTTGCAGTGCTCGGCGGAATTGGCCGCCATATCATCAGCCATGCTCCGCCGGTTCCGGCACGCGTTATCACTCCAGATGGGACAACTTTGTTTACCGGTTCCGATATCACAAATGGTCAAGGCGTCTGGCAATCCATCGGTGGCCAGGAGATCGGCACTGTCTGGGGACATGGCGCCTACGTCGCCCCGGACTGGACAGCCGACTGGCTGCATCGCGAATCGCTCTTCACGCTCAATGCCTGGGCAAAGCAAGAAGGCGCTCCAGCGTATGAGTCGTTGTCCGATGAGCAAAAAGGCGCTCTTCAGGCCAGGCTGAGAAATGAGCTACGCCGGAATTCTTTCGATCCTTCTACTCAGGCGCTGACCATCAGCCCTGTGCGCGCCGCAGCTTTTGCCGATCTCGAACAGTATTATGCGAACATCTTCTCCAATGGACGCAGCAATTATGCCATCCCAGCCGGAGCGCTCACTGATCCTGTGAAGCAGCGCCAGATGGCTGCGTTCTTCTGGTGGACGGCGTGGGCCGCCACAACCGACCGTCCCGGCGAAGATGTGACCTATACCAACAACTGGCCGCACGAGCCGCTCGTGGGAAATGGGCCGACTCCGGGATCCATAGTCTGGAGTGTCATCAGCTTTGTGTTGCTACTGGCTGCAGTGGGCGGGATGGTCTGGTATTTCGCTTCAAAAGAGCCAGAGACCAACCATGAAACGCCCCCTCAACATGATCCCTTGCTGGGACTGCATCCCACACCATCACAAAAAGCAACCATCAAATATTTCTACGTTGCTGCTGCCTTGGTTCTCGTACAAATTGCTGTTGGCATTATCACAGCCCACTATGGCGTTGAAGGTTCTGGTTTTTACGGTATCCCCCTTGCGAAGTGGCTGCCCTATTCCATTACCCGCACCTGGCACCTGCAGCTTGCTATTTTCTGGATTGCTACTTCATGGCTGGCAACGGGCCTCTATGTCGCCCCGGCTGTCAGTGGTCATGAGCCGAAGGGGCAACGCCTCGGAGTGGACCTGCTCTTTGCCGCGCTTATCTTGGTCGTGGGTGGCTCGCTTGCAGGGGAGTGGCTGGGCATTGAGCAGAAACTCAGCAACCTCTGGTTCTGGTTTGGCAGTCAGGGATATGAATATGTTGACCTGGGCCGTTTCTGGCAGATTCTGCTCTTTACAGGACTGACCTTTTGGCTGTGGCTGATGTGGCGCGCGCTGCGCCCCGCATTGGCAAAACCGTCCGAGAGCCGTCCTCTGCTGGTGCTGTTTCTTATCAGCAGCATTGCAATTCCACTGTTTTATGCTTCGGGGTTGATGTATGGACAGCGCAGCAACCTGGTCACAGCAGAATATTGGCGCTGGTGGGTTGTTCACCTCTGGGTGGAAGGGTTCTTCGAGGTCTTCGCCACAGTTGTGATTGCTTTTCTCTTTACGCGGCTCAAGCTGCTGCGCACAGAAACCGCTACAAAGGCAGTGCTGTTCTCAACAGTCGTTTTTCTTTCCGGCGGCATTATCGGCACATTCCACCATCTCTACTTCAGCGGAACCGGACCTGCGGTCATCGCCCTGGGATCGGTCTTCAGCGCACTGGAAGTTGTTCCACTTGTGCTGATCGGTTTTGAGGCATGGGAGAACATCCGGCTGACCCGGCAAAGCAACCATGCAATGTGGGTCGCGGCCTACAAGTGGCCGATATGGTTCTTTGTCGCCGTTGCCTTCTGGAACTTTGTCGGCGCCGGACTGTTCGGTTTCTTCATCAACCCGCCAGTTGCTCTGTATTACATGCAGGGACTGAATACTACGCCAGTCCACGGCCACACAGCTCTGTTTGGAGTATACGGAATGCTTGGTCTGGGATTGATGCTTTTCTGTCTGCGGGCATTACAGCCGGGAAAAGCCTGGAAAGACAGGTCTCTCTCCGTCGCCTTCTGGTGCATCAACATTGGCTTGTCGCTGATGGTGTTGCTGAGCCTGTTGCCGGTAGGTCTGATGCAGGCGTGGGCTTCAGTAAAATACGGGACCTGGTATGCGCGATCTTCAGAGTTCCTGCAGACCGGGCTGATGAACGACCTGCGCTGGCTGCGCATTCCAGGAGACACCATCTTCGCCATAGGCATGTTCGCTTTCTGCTGGTTCCTGCTGGGACTGCTTACAGGCCACTCCTATGACGAGAAGGGTTATGTCGAGGAAGGAAGCTGGCAGCTTGTAGAGAAGGCGCATGGTGATTGATCGCTAATCCGGCGCATTACTCATAAAAAACGGCCTTGTGTGATTTACGTCACTGAGGCCGTTTTCTTGATGGTCCATAGTATGAACAATAAGGAGATTAAGATGCCCAGCACTGCAGAAGACCGCATCCGCGCTCTGGCTTCGCCCGACCACATCCTTGTTGCCACAGACCTGACCGACACAGATTATCTTCTCCCACATGCCATCGCGCAGGCCAGAAATTGCGGTGCCCGACTCACGTTGGTGCACGCGATTACTCCGCCTGAGGTCCAGCCTGTAGAGTCCGGGGCGACTGCTTATATCAATGAAACCAAGAGGGACCGTGATGCGCGCCTTATGCTGATGGAGCTGAAACGCCAGATTGAGGGTCATGGACTCGTCTGCAATACGGTTTGCCGTCATGGATTCGCTTCAGACGTCATTCACGAAGAGCTGGAACGCACGGGCGCCAAACGGCTCATTGTGGGGACACATGGGCGCGGCAAGTTGGGTCAGATGATGCTGGGTTCTGTGGCAAATGATTTGCTGAAGTCGGTGAGAGTGCCTGTCTTTACCGTTGGCCCAGGCGCCCGCTCTGCTGGAAGGCAAAGCAGGCCCCAGAGAATTCTGCATCCTGTCTCTTTCACTGGCGACTACATTGAGAGCCTCCATCTCGCCTTTGATCTGGCGCAGACCTACAAAGCTGAACTAACACTATTGCATGTGCTCCCTCTCGACATTATTCGTGAGACTGTTAATCCGGCACGCACTTTTGCCTGGGCCGAAAAAGCATTAAGGTCCCTGCTTCCTGATACCGATGATCCGGCGCCTGGGATACATACCAAGGTGGTAGCGGGTGATCTCGTGAAAGAAATCATGAGTACAGCAGCTGAAACAGAAGCGGATTTGATCGTTGTGGGCATGGACGGAGCGCTCCCACTGTTCCACTTCCGCGACAGCACAGCTTACAAGGTGACAGCGGCTGCTCATTGCCCTGTGCTGGCTTTTCATCACGCGCAACCCCGCAAAGAAGCAAAACACGAAGAAGCAGACCGCTTCGCCGGCGTTATCGGGTAGCACAGAATCGAGGACTGGGAAATGCAATGCGCTAACCCTTCATGCAAGGCAGAAGTCATGTATTTCCGCAGCGGAAGCCTGCACTGCGTGGATTACTTCGTCACCGGTTCTCAGAACCATAAGGGGGAACAACGCCGAGTGGTCTGGCTGTGCGCGGAATGTACGCGGAAGTTGGTCGTCGAGACCTGGCGCCCTCCAGGCCAGCAATTGCAGCCGCGCCGCAGGGAAACGCCGGGTGTTCCAGTGCACGACAGATATTCAACTGCGGCTTGAGACCGCTTCCTTCGATCATCGTGTGATGCGCGTCACACAACAGCCGTGCCTTATGTCACTGCTCTTTTACCTTTTCCCGGTGCATAGTGGAAGGCGGAAGGGAGAAAAGATATGCGCGAGGACAGACTAAAATTCGGGACCATTGTAATCGCCACGGATTTAGGAACAACCGCCTCTACCGCTCTTCGTTATGGGCAGGCGATTGCACGCCTGCATGGCTCCACGCTCGTCATTGTGCATGCAATTGATCCCGTTGCCTATGCTTTTCCTGAGGGCGCGCCGGAAGAGATCGCCGCGCATAAGGTGGCGCGCGAAGAGTTAAAGAAGTTTGAGGAAGAAACACGAAGGGAAGGCATTCAGGTCCACTCAGTGGTTACGAGCGGAGTGATCTGCGACCGCATTCTTCAGGCTGTCCAGGACCATCATGCCGACCTGCTGATTCTGGGCACGCGAGCCAGGAGCGAGGCAGGCCAGGTGGCCCTGGGCACGGTAGCAAGGCAACTTCTGGCCCGGACGCCGTGCCCGATTCTGGCCATCTCTCCCAATGCTGATGCACATATGCGCTGGGCCGGACGCTGGCGCCGTGTGCTCATCGCTACAGATTTTTCTGCAGCCTCGCTCACGGCCATGGGATACGCGCACCGCATTGCCAATGAGAACTTGCTTGTTTTGCACGTGCTTCCTGCGGTAGGCCCAATGAAGCGCTCTTGCCTTCTTGAAAAGCTGCGTTTTCTTGCGCCTTTCAATGAATCCCATACCGTGCCGGTCGAGCATTTTGTGGTTTCTGGAGAACCGGGTGCGGTCATTGCGAACTACGCACGAGAGCATCACGCAGATCTCGTTGTACTTGGCGCTCCTCCAGACGAGCTTACGCCGGAGCGATTTCATACAAGCACAGTGCTTGAGGTCATCTCCAAGGCCCCGTGTCCGGTGATTTGCGTGCGCGCTTCCGGGCACGTCTCAACAATGGAAATTCTTGAGGAAGTCTCATGCAATCGCTGAGCGAGATGAAAATTCGCAATGCCGTTGTGTTCAGCAACGAGGTAGGTGCGGAAGAAGTTTAGATCGCCTGGCCACCGCCAGCGACTGCTCACTCGTCTTCTGGATTTGCCCTATGGCTGGTGAAGAACCATGATGGGACACGGCGCTTTCGCAATGATCTTTGGCGCTGTTCCACGTAGTAGATGACTAGCAATGCCGGACGCAGAATGCGCTCCGACGACGATCAGGTCAGCATCCCGCTCCTTGGCAAGATCAAGGACCGTATTTTCCAATGTATCGTCTGAAACCTGGGTGCACAGAAAGTGCGCGGGATCTACATGGCGAGGCGAAATCGATTCCCGAAAGGTTTTCTCAAAGTCTTGCCAATCTCCACCCTGTCCCTTGTCATGCGCTCTTTTGACATGCAGCAAAAGAAATCCCGCCTTGTGATCAAGGGCCAGAATATAGGCGTATCCTGCGATCCATGCCTCACCAGGGTCAAGAGAAGTAGCGCAAATCACGCTCTTCACCTGCCATGCCGGTTGTGGAGCTGGCGGCGCAGAGGGCCCAATCACCATCACCGGGCACTTTGCCTGCCGCATCAGCGACTCTGTTTCAGAACCGAAAAGAAGGCGATTCAGGCCGCTCCTGGCGTGGGTCCCCATCACAATCAGATCAGTTTTGTGTTTTTCAACAGTCGACTGAAGCTCCTCGTGAATATTTCCGGTGAGCGAAACCGTTTCAGCCCGAAAGCCTTCTGCCCGGAGGGCGCTTCCGTTTTCTTCCAATCGCTCTTCGAGTTTTTCCCAAACTTCGTCCTGCTCTTCGATCCATGTCGCTTCAGGCGGAGAAATGGGATTGACAGGCAGATTCACATGTGCAAGCAGGATGCGGGAGTTGTATCTCTTTGCGATGACCTTGCCATACTCCAGCGCTCGCACCGACAGGTCCGAAAAATCCGTCGGGATCAAAATGCGTTCAAATGTAACCATCGTTGGAGACTGAACAGTCATGATGACCTCCTGCTCGCGTTGTTGGATACCTTAAAGGTCCCACTGCCGAACTGCTGTGATGCAGATCACTCGCCGATGTGACAGAGGCATGTCCCATGGCCACAGCACGCCGTTGAGTTCGGTGACCGCTGTCACAGTCTATTGTATGACTGCTTGTTTCTTGCAAGCACTGAGGCAATGGCACAGGAGGCGACGCGTGCATCAGCAACATCAGCACGACTGGTAAGAATGATGGGTACGCTTGCTCCGAGAACAATGCCTGCCAGACGCGCCCCTCCCAGATATTCCAGTTGTTTGGCCAGCATATTGCCGGATTCGACATCGGGGACGACAAAGATGTCTGCCTTTCCGGCCACGGGAGATTCGAGATTTTTCATCTGCGCCGCTTCGGCGCTCACGGCCGTGTCGAAAGCCAGCGGGCCATCCAGAACGGCGCCCGTAATCTGGCCTCGGTCTGCCATTTTACAAAGCGCAGCAGCATCCAGAGTGGAAGTGATCTTGGGACATACCGTTTCCACAGCGGAGAGAATGGCGACTTTTGGCTCCTTTATGTTCAGCACGTGGGCGAGATCAATCGCATTTTGCACGATGTCCACTTTGTCTTCGAGCGTGGGACAGATATTGATGGCGGCATCGGTGATGAAAAGCGTGCGGTTGTAGAGCGGGGCCTCCAACACAAAGACATGGCTGACGCGCCTGGACGTGCGTAGGCCGGATTCTTTCTGAAGAACGGCATGCATCAGCAGATCTGTATGCAAGCTGCCCTTCATGAGCGCAGCAGCGCGGCCCATCCGGCAAAGCTCCACGCTTTTCGCGGCAGCTTCCTCCTCGGTATGCGCGTTGATAATTTCAAAGCCGCTTACAGAAACACCAAGCGAGCCGGCAATACGGGCCAACTCCTTTTCGGGGCCTATGAAGATGGGAAGAATGATCCCTGCTTCCGTGGCCTCAACGGCTCCGGCAAAAGAAACATCGCTCAAAGGCCAGCACACTGCAACAGGAAACATGTCCCAGCGGCGACAGGCGATAGTCAACGCATCAAGGAGCCCCGGCCTGGAGGATTCTTGCGGTTCATTTCCGACGAATATCTCTGGCATACAGTGTCCTTGTTTCCATCATCATGAATGTTGGGAAGCGCGGCTGTGACCTCAATCACATGCCTTTCCCCTCCCTGGAAAAACCATCACTAGGAGCAGACGGAAATGGCCCGATGGCATGAATCGGGGCCTCTCCAGGATGAGGCCCCGGACGGCTGGCTAAAAAACCGGCATTAGATGGTATGCCTGGACTGGCGGGAATAGAGCGACCGGGCAAGGAATCTATGCGGCTTTTGCTACCTTGACCTCAAGCTTCTTGGGGGAATCCGCCTTTGGCAACGTGAGTTCGAGCACTCCATTCGTCAATTGTGCCGACGCCTTTTCTGGATTGATAGAAGTTGGCAAATCAATGCGGCGGGCCAGTTCGTTCGCTGATACCTCGCTGTATTTGATTTCCTCTCCTTTCTTTTCTTCTTTTTTCTTCTCCGTCTTGCCATGAATGTAAATCGAGTTTGGCTCGGCCTGAACGGTGAGGTCTTTCACGTCAAAACCAGGGACCTCCGCGCGAATGGTGTAGCTGTCGGCTGTTTCGCTCATCTCGATCGGGACAGGCTTCAGCAGCTCGGTTTCGGCCCGGAACCAGTCGTCCCAGTCCATGCCGTCAAAGGCACCGCGTTCCTGAAATAGACTGAAGGCGCGTTGAGCAATGCGGTTGGTGATGGCTTCCATATCTGTGAAGAAGTTTCTGACCAGAGGAAATTCAATGGCCGTCCTGCCTGAGGTGCTGGGTCTTACGGTGAGTGAGGTTGGCATACTCGTTCTCCTTAATGGATGAAAAATGCGCAGGGTGCGCTGGATAAAATCATTGTTGTACTCTCCCTGGCGGGCGGCTGTGACGAAGATCACCGAAGATAAGTTGCATCGTGGCAGAGATATTACGATTCAGTGCCGATATCCTGACCGCAGACATCGCTTGTCTCCGGCGCATAAATATTCTTCGTATGTTCGGAAGCCATAAGCTCATTCTTCGGGAAATTGCCCGGGACCTGACTTGCTCTTTTCTTCTGGTATGTCCGTCAATGTGGCTTCAGTAAGAAGCAGAACACTGGCCACGGACACAGCATTCTCGAGCGCGGTCCGCACGACCTTTGTGGGATCAATAATGCCTGCCTCGATCAGATCAACATAAGCGCCTGTGGCTGCATCAAATCCGTAATTCCTTTTGCCGGAGCGCATGCGCTCTATCACAACGCCGGCATCCACAGAGGAATTCATCGCGATCTGTCTTGTCGGCGCTTCCAGCGCCTGTTTCAGAACACGAAGACCGATGCGGTCGTCTCCGCCATGTTTTGGCTCTTCTTTTTCGATTTCGTCGATGGCCCGCAGCAGGGCAAGGCCACAGCCGGGAACAATGCCCTCTTCCGCAGCGGCTTTGGTGGCGCTGATGGCGTCTTCAAAGGCCTCTTTGCGGTTCTTCATCTCTGCTTCAGACGGAGCGCCAACACGGATAACGGCGACGCCGCCAGCGAGCTTTGCCAGGCGCTCCTGCAATTTCTCCCGGTCGTAGTCAGATGTCGTCTTCTCAATCTGTTGGCGGAGTTCCTTGCAGCGGCCGTCGATCGCTGCTTTTGCACCCCCGCCTTCAATGATGGTGGTCGTCTCGCGGTCAATAATGACGCGCTTGGCGCTTCCCATATCGGCCAATGTAATGTTTTCGAGTCTGGTCCCCAGCTCTTCAGCAAAGAACTTCCCCCCGGTCAGGATCGCAATGTCCTCAAGCATGGCCTTTCTACGTTCGCCATAGCCCGGTGCTTTTACCGCGACCGAGGTAAGGACCCCTCTCAATTTATTGACTACCAGTGTCGCCAGGGCTTCGCCGTCTACATCTTCAGCGATGATCAGCAAAGGTCGTCCGGCCTTCGCGATCTGCTCCAGAACAGGCACAAGGTCTTGAACGTTGCTGAGCTTTTTCTCATAGAGAAAGATGAGCGGATCTTCGAGGATGGCCTGCATCTTTTCCGTATTCGTCACGAAGTAGGCTGAAAGATAACCGCGGTCAAATTCCATCCCTTCGACAAGGTCAAGAATTGTTTCTGTACCTTTGCCTTCTTCGACTGACACAACACCCTCAACGCCCACTTTTTCTACGGCATTAGCGACCATCTCGCCGATGGCAGGGTCGTTGTGCGCGGAAACCGTCGCCACCTGGGCACGCTCTTTCCGGCTCGCGACTGGTCGGGATAGTGCGCGGATTGATTGCACCGCTACTTTGAGGCCGCAATCCAGCCCGCGCTTGATCTCTATCGCACTGGTGCCGGCGGCGATGTTGCGCAGGCCCTCTGCAAGAATGGCATGCGCGAGGATGGTTGCTGTGCTGGTGCCGTCCCCTACGGCGTCCCCAGTGCGCTCGGCAGCTTCGCGCATCATGCTCGCGCCAAGGTTTTCTTCAGGAGACTTGAGTGATATCTCCTTGGCAATCGTCACCCCATCGTTGCACACGATGGGCCTGCCGAACGCCTTCTCGATCAGCACACATTTCGACTTAGGCCCGAGTGTTACACGAACTGCATCCGTCAGAAGGCTCGCTCCTTTCAGGAGCTTTTCGCGGGCCTGGGACTCAAAAAGAAGTTGCTTAAATGCCATGGCCATTCACCCACTGAGTAGTATCTCTTTGCTCGACGGCCCCGGCTGTGATCGGAATCACTGCGGTCTGCTCTTCAGAAAGTCCATCGTAGAAAAAGAGGAGTCGAAAATGCGCTCCCAGATCAAACTTGGCCGGGTTTTTGGCATCACAATCGGCCTGCACTATAGCTGGTTTCTCATAGCATTTCTCATTGTCTTTTCTCTGGTTGGCGATTATCGCTCCAGCCATCCGCAGTGGCCGGTTGCTCTTGCAACGGGCCTGGCAGTCACGACAGCGCTGCTCTTTTTCCTCTCGTTGCTTCTGCACGAGCTTTCGCACTCGCTCATGGCAAAGACGCGTGGTTTGCCTGTGCACGAGATTACGTTGTTTGCGCTCGGGGGAGTGTCCCAGCTCGGCCAGGAAGCCGCAAGCGCCAAAGACGAGTTTCAGATTGCAATCGTAGGTCCGCTAACCAGCGTTGTGATCGGCATTATCTGCCTCGGCGCTGCTGATAGTCCAGCCCCAGTCCCTGTGGCAGCCATGCTGTCATGGCTCGGATATATCAATCTGGGGTTGGCCTTCTTCAATATGATTCCAGGCTATCCCATGGATGGAGGGCGCATCCTGCGCGCAGTCATTTGGTGGAAAACCGAAGACCTGGAGCGGGCCACGATGTATGCTGCACGAACAGGGCAAGCGATCGCAGGAGTCTTCATCATTGCCGGAATCATAGGCTATTTCAGAGGAGGTGGATTAAGCGCCTTATGGGTCGCATTTATCGGCTGGTTTCTGTTGCAGGCTGCACGAGAGAGTCATGTTGAGACGACTTTGAGAAATGCTCTGGCAGGAATTAAAGTCAGTGACCTCATGGTGGAAGACTATCCCACAGTTGATAGTCATGAGAGCATCCAGGATTTTGTGGACCATACTCTTCTCCGCACAGGAGGACGATCCTTACTGGTGACCGAAAATGGAAACACGGTTGGTCTTGTAACACCTCACGAGATCAAGCATGTAGATCGTGCGAAATGGCCACGAGTTGCTGTCGGCGAGATCATGCGCCCGTGGAAAAAATTAAGCACAGTTGCTCCCGGTACGCCTATGCTGAGAGCACTGGAAATCATAAACCGGGAAGACATTGGTCTGCTTCCTGTCGTCTCGAATGGCCAACTGGATGGCGTACTTCCTCGTGAGAAATTGTTTGACTATCTTCAGACGGTCCTGGATCTGCAGTATGTGAGAAATGGGTATTGCAGAAAAAGTGTATAGGGAGCAAGAGCCTACCTCAGGGGTGTAAACATTCTTCTGCTGATATGTTTCCTACTCCTGTCGCAAGGTGATCACGGGTGCTTTCGTCTCAGCGATTACCCGATGTACAACACCAGTTTTCATAAGTCGTGCGGTTTTCGATGCGTTAGTTGTCCCGAGTACGATTAAGTCCGCTGAGACCTTTGCAGCCTCAGCGAGAATCTCTGTTGCTGCATCTCCTTCACGAATTGAGATGCTCGGCGATGACCAGAGTTTCGTTTCTTCCGTGATCAGATTCAGTAAGTCCTGCTCTCGCTGTGCATGCAACTCGGCATGGTCCTCCGTACCGATAATTTTAGGTGGCAAGACGTGAAGTAATGTCAGGCGAGCTTGATTCAGGTTTGCAATTTCAAGAGCGAGTTGTGCGCTTTTCTTGCTCTTATGGTGAAATGAGGTGGCAAACAGGATCGACTTCGGTTCTTGCTCAGGTCGAATTTGTGGGCATACATGCGGGCCAATGACACATACGGGAACATCTACTTCGTGCAACAGATTCTCGGCCACCGATCCCCATAAAATACGGTCAATGGCTTCAGCACTTCTAGTCCCCACAATCACCCGATACACGTCGCGTTGCCTGATGAGCGCCGGGAGTTCTTCCGCAGGTAATCCTTTCAAGACGATCGGTTCACACAAGATGCCATCGTGCTGAAATTGTTTCGCAATTCTGTTCAATTTGGCTTGAACGGAACGTACTGTGGGACCTGGAAGAACAAAAGGTGGTCCTTCCACTGGACCTGTCCTGAGGTAGGCAGGTTCAATGACATGGACGAGAAGAACTTTGGCGTCGCTCTGTCTCGCCTGGGCGATAGCATGCGGCACCAGATGGGGCGCGTCGTGCAGATTCGTGGCAACCAGAATCGGATCTGGGCGACTCCATAGGTGTGGCACTCCTTTTTCCATAATCCCCCCTTTTCTTTGTCAACAGGTCGCCGTTCACGGTGCTTTCTCGGCAGAGTACGGCTTGTGCCAGTAAAGGACCAACGGCAGAAGTTGAAGGACAGATATCGTTGCTACATAGCCTAATAACATTGATGCACCTTCATTCGACAACCGATATGCATTGAGTAGTGCAATCCCCAGCGATATTTCCACAATGCCTCCCGTAAGAAGCCCCCGCTTATAAGAGGCATGGCGCTTCAGGTGCCGGCTGAGACGCAATTCAGCAACGCCAAAAAGGAAAGCATGAGGCGCGGCAACAAGAGCAACTGTTTGAATCGATGCTGAGTCGGCAACAGTAAGGTAGATTGAAGTGCCCAGAGATAATAACCCCAATGCGAGGTAACTCAACAGTTCCCGTTTGTGACGCTTGCCAAAATAGAGAGCTATCATTCCTTCGATCATTCCCATCGAGCCAAATGCCGTTGCCGCCAATACGATAATGATGAAGGACGTAACTACATCCAGGCGGCGATCTGAGAAGAGAGGACGAAGGGTAATAAAAAAAACCACGAATGCCATCAGAAGCACTATGAGTATCCCGAAGGTCAACCGATGCAATCTGAGTTCGTGTCTCATCACTGAACTACAGTACTCTGTGCACAGAGAGAGGGCTGTGACGGGGGTCACCGTATGGGGGCTAATCAGAAGTCTTGAAGTTCTTTTCCGGGGAGTGATGCGCGAAGAGCGTTTAACACCGCCAGAAGATCAATCACCTCCTGGCCAATAGCTCCGGCTATGGGAGGCAGAAAGCCAAAAGCTGCCAGGAACATTCCGACAGTGCTCAGGACCATCCCGCCCACGGCGCTTTCAAGAGCAATCCGGCGCATTCGTTTCCCAATATGGAGCAGCTCATCGACTCGGCCCAGGCTCGCCTCCATAATGACCGCCCCAGCTGCTTCTGCCGTGATATCGCTGTTCTGTCCAAAGGCAACACCGACTGTAGCAGCCAACATGGCCGGAGCATCGTTAATACCGTCTCCTAAAAACAGAGTTGGGTTTTTCTCCGTATGCTCCCTCACGATCTGTAATTTTTGCTCCGGAGTCAGGCCCGCGCGCACATCTTTGATACCAACAATTTCGGCCAGGTGTCGTACTTCGAGATCACGATCTCCTGATAAGATAACCAACTCCTCAACCTGATGCTTCGGCCTTAAGTGGCCGATGAAGGGTTTGCTTTCTTTGCGTGGCCGGTCATGGAATCGGATCAGACCTACTAATTGGTTGTCCACGAGGACGACACATTCCATTCCAGAACTTGTAGGAGGAAGCAAAGCTGCCAGTTCTGGGCGTAACTTGCTCCTTCCAGTAACCAGAACGCTTCTACCCGTCACATGCCCTGTTAACCCCTCTCCCGGTTTTTCACTAATGTTGTCGACACTTTGCAGTAGCACATGGTTTTTCTGCGCCGCTTGCCGAATTGCACCCGCAAGTGGATGCTTCGAGTATTGCTCAAGGCTGGCACTGAATTTAAGGACATCTTCCGCGCTCGCGCCCGAGAAAGTGACAATCTCTGTAACAACCGGTTCACCATGTGTCAGCGTCCCAGTTTTGTCGAAAAACATGGTGCGAACATTTCCAACTTGCTCAAGAACCACCGGCTTCTTAATAACAATGCTTCGTTTCGCCGCAAGCGAGATGGAACCAATGATGGCAATGGGAATTGCCAGGAGCAAGGGGCAGGGAGTAGCGATCACGAGCACCGCAAGAAAGCGTTCCGGATCACCGCTCAAAAACCATCCGGCAAGAGCAATCAAAACGGCGATTGGTGTGTAATATGCACCAAGGCGATCTGCTAATCGGCGAATAGCCGGAGGATTCTCCTCGGCTTTTTGCATCACCTGCATGATGCGTGCATAGCGTGAGTCCACGGCAAGTTTATCGGCAATGATTGTAAGGGCTGCATCCTCATTCAAGGCCCCTGAAATCACCTGAGAGCCTGAAGTCTTGCGAATGCGAAAGGGCTCACCGGTAAGGAAAGATTCATCCATCGTGCCTGTGCCCGACTCTACTGTGCCATCCACCGGGCAGATTTCGTGCGGAAAGACAATGAGACGGTCCCCAATGCGAATCTCACTTACCGCAATCGAGACTGTGCCGTTGCCATCGATTCGATGAGCGATGCTGGGCATGCGGTGAGCGAGCGCATTGAGGACCGAAGAAGCACGTCGCGTCGCATACTCTTCCAGAGCTTGGCCCCCAGAGAGCATGAGGATAATGATCGTGGCAACCAGCAGTTCGCCCATCAGGACTGCTGTCACAATCGACAGGCCTGCGAGAAAATCTGCCCCAAATTGACGTCTCCAGATTTGAATGAGGAGTTTATAGAGCAGCGGAAGGCCACCTGCAATAATGGCAATCCACAATGGAACGACAGCAATGGGGCCTTGATAATGCAGGATGTATCGAAACAACAAGTGCAGAAATATCGCGACAAGCGAGACGACAGCAGCGTATCGGGTCCACGAACCCTCTATTCGTTCGAAAGTACTGGCCCTGACCGGGGCTTCCGATGCCATAGCTATGAGGATACTGTAAGGACCGCGCATGGGGCCGCGGCAATGATTTGGAAGGTAATCTTTGGCGCAAGATGTGCAGCAACTTCAGAAGTTCGCCTCACTCCGAGGACCAACAGATCCGTTTTCGAACGCTCTGCTTCGTTGACCACGGCCTGGCTGATGTTGGTTCCATGTAATGTTATGTAGTCGATGCCTTCGGCACTCTGAAATACTTTCTTTACCCTGTCGAACTTTTTTCCTTCCTCTTCTTCTGAAAGATGATCGTCTGAGATATGAAGAACTCGAATCTGTGCTCGCGTAGCTTGCTTCAACTCAATGGCAAAAGGGACTGCTGCGAGCGAAGTGTTGCTGAAGTCCGTGGCGAACAGAATTGTTTGTAACCCGCGATGGTTTACGTCCCCTGATACGTGAGGACCGGCCGTAATTACCGGGCAAGTCGCGTGCCTTAATACATCTTCCGCTGTCGAGCCGAGAAGGAAACGCTCCATGCCTCCGACTGCGTGAGTTCCCATCACCAAAAGAGGTCGTTTGCACGTTTGTACAAAGTCAAGAATTCGCAGAGCGGGAGTTCCACCTTCCTGCACCATGATGTCCGTATCAACGCCGGATTGACGAAGGACATCTTTGGCTTCCTGCAATCTTGTACTGACATCTCGGCGGATCATTTCCACCATCCACCCGATGGGTACTTTGTAACGATGCTGGGGAGCATATTGAAAGACATGGAACAACGTAACCCTGGCTTTGAAGATTTTCGCTATTCCGCTTGCAACGGAGACCGCTGCGCTTGATGCTGGAGAGAAATCTGTTGCTACTACGATCTGGTCTGGTATGGTCATTGCGACATACTATTGCTACACGGTGTATCTTAGTGGTCTGTTCCGGTCTTTCCTGTGACCAGCGTCACGCCGGTTTTGCTACTTCGCTCGTGATTTTCATCACAACCTTCAGGTACTGGCTCCTGTATCATTCCTTGCTTAATGTGCTTGTCCATTGGGATCAAGGACACGCAAGCCTGAAGAAGAGGTCGCGATAGTGCTTGAAAATAACGGCCTTCTCGGAATAGCAATTGCAGCCCTCGGTGGTGCTGCGGTCGGTATTGATCGGCAGCGAGCCTATAAAGAAAACGAGCCCGGAGCGATCGGAGGCCTCCGCACCTTTACTCTGCTTGGAACCCTATCGGGAGTGTGCGGATTCCTCATCACAAAAAACTTCGTTGTTCCTGGAATAGTCCTCTTAGTCAGTGCCGCACTTACGGTGTTGATCGTGCGGCTGAATGCAGGCCGAATTGCGCGCGATGCGACCACCGAAGTTGCTGCGCTGGTGGTGATAGCCAGCGGTGTAGTTGCTGGTCTTGGCCACCTGAGTATTGCCACCGCTCTCTATGCGTGGACATTGTTGTTGCTCATCGAAAAATCCTGGCTTCATACCTTCGTCCATCGCGTCGGCGCAGTTGAGTTGGAGGCAGCGGCACAATTTGCAGCGATGGCGCTCATTGTTCTTCCGCTCCTTCCTTCACGAAATTTCGGCCCCCAGGGAATATTGAATCTGCGATCTATCTGGGTTCTGGTCTTGATATTTTCAGGGATCAGCTTCCTTGGTTACCTTGCCAGAAAAATTCTAGGCAATCAGATTGGCTGGGTCCTTACAGGATTCATCGGTGGACTCGTTTCTTCTACCCAGGTAACGTTGGCTTTCGCGCGGGATAGCCGGAGGTATCTGGAATCTCATATTCCTCTCTTTGGGGGCGTGATGGCGGCGACAGCCGTCTCTATGCTCCGGGTATGTGTCTTGTGTGTTTTTCTTCGCCCCGCTCTTGCCGGTGTGACTCTGGCGTATGTTGTCGCACCGGTCTTAGTGGGAGGTCTAACAAGCTTCTATAGCCTGCGGCGGCAGACCAGGGAAATCGGTTCGCTGGAAGAAAAGACCCCGCTACGCATCATCACAGCCCTCTATCTTTCCCTGATCTTTATTGCGTCTCAGTATTTGGTTACCATTGCGCGTCTGAAGTTTGGAACGGCAGGCATATTGGGCTCTGCTGGACTGCTTGGGTCCATCGACATTGATGCTCTTGTCGCCTCTCTTCTGCCTATGGTTCGACAGGGCATGGAAACAAGAGAAGCGGCAAGGGTTTTGGTATTAGGCATTGTTTGTAACACTCTGGTGAAATTAGGCATTGCCCTGATATGGGGGACCACCCGGTTTCGTAAATTCACCGCAATCGGCTTGGTTGGCGTACTCCTGATGCTTGCCGGGGAATTTATCGTGATCCGTTAGTGAAGAAGAATGTAAGCTGATTTGATCATCTCCCGAGTGGCTATCATGGTTTACTTTGTCTTTTTCTGTCCGAAGCGCCAGAACGATTCCCGAAGCTGCTGCGATCAACGGTGCTGCCAGTGCGACGCCAATAGCTCCCGTTATCGTTGCCAGAAACAGCTGAACAGCCAAGGTAAGCGCGGGCGGGAGCTTTACAATCTCCCGCTCTGCCAGCGGCGTCACGAAATTCCCCTCGATGAAATGTACTAAGAAAAATAATGAGACCGTCAACAGGCCTTTCGCTGGACTGATCGCGAAAGCAAGCAATCCAGCGGGGACCCCCGAAAGTATCGGGCCAACGTTCGGTATGAAGGTCAGAATCGCCGCAATGATACCCAGGGTCCCGGCAAGTGGAATTTTTAGAATCCACAACCCAATAAAGACGAGCACCCCCACAGCAATCATGGAAATAAACTTCGCAAGTAGCCAGTAGCGGAGTTGTACGGCTGCGCTCGTCAGACAACGTTCAACCGCATTCTGGTAGCGCGAAGGTGTAATAAGGCGAAGGCCCTTCAAATAGGTGTCGGGTTCTGCCGCAAAGTAGAGGCTGGCAATAGACAGGACCACAAGCGCCCCCACAGCAGTCGCGGTCGTTAGCACCATCCCACCAATACGAGACACGGCGAATGCCAGGCCACCCATTTGCTGTGTACTTTCTTTGAGTCGAGCCAGGAACCATTGTCCCCAATCCGTCGCCTGGAGTTTTCCATACAATTTGTGCGTGGCAAGAGGTAGATCAATCTGCAGCTTTAAGAATTGTTCTGCAATAGCGGAGCCACGGAGCCAAATACCGAGGGCGGAAAGGCCAGCTATGGTTATTACCACAGTTGTTAAGGCAATTCCTCGGGGAAGTTTCAGCTTTGCGTGCACCCAATTAGTAGCCGTAGTCAATAACAACGAACAGAGAATGGCAGCAAAGAACAACAGCAAGATTGCCCGTGCTATCCAGGCAATCGAGAGGACCAGGAAGACCCCAGCCACAAACAGAACTACGAACTGAGCGCGGAGCTTGAACTCCTCCGTTCTATTCGCTTCAGGACGCATGGTCTACTCTTTTGACCGCGTGTTGTCATTGGGCTTGGTTAGGGATTGCGTCCATGTACAAATCGAACGGATGTCGGTGTCAGATAATTTTGACGCCGGATGCATCAGTACATATATAGACCCAGGCATTTCTTTGTCTGAAACCTGTTGGCATATCTCTTTCAACAATTCCTGCTGCTTTTCGGCGGGGTATGCTCCCCATTCTGAAAAGTTAAGGTCACCCCTTCCACGACGGACATCAGAAACTATCATCCACGACACTGGAGCGACCTTGCTGTACCACGGCCATGCTGTCAGGTTCGAATGACAATCATTGCAAGAGCGAGCGAACAGTGCAGAAACAGCAGGATCAACAGGCAGTCCTGCCTGGATCGTTTGAGACGTATTTACTGGAGGGTTGGACGTATCTGGCCTTATCAGCTGAATCGCGGCTGCAATAAGACAGATTGCAAAAAGCCACTTCCACCTTGTCCTCATAAAATCCCTCCTTTCAAATGAACTAGCGATCTCCGTGACCCTTCTTTCCCAGATTGTTAAGTGCCGCAGTGAATGCATCTCGGTGCTTGGCTTCGTCCTGCCGAATTTCTTCAAATCGTTGCGCAGCTTCGTGATCGCCTGCCTGTTCGGCCTGTTGCGCAAAGTTGCGATACATCGTCTCTGTTTCGTAGGACTCGCCCTTGATCGCATCTTTCAGGTTGTCGGCATTTGGCCCCACAAGACCAGCTAACTTGGCTTCTTCCGCAAAATGCTCAAGCCACTCCGTCCTGGCCGTCTTCTCAAGAAGGTCCGCAAGCGCTGTGTCACCGCTCTTCCGAGCGTGCTCCGCAAAAGCCATGTATTTTGCATATGCAAACGCTTCGCCGTGCATGGCGGTGGATAGATTTTGCATCGTCTGTTCACTTAGCTTCTTGTCATTCTGGGCATGCGTAGGCCTGATAGAGAGCACTGCAACAGCTAGGACGATAGCAACAAGGGTAAACTTAGTCTTCATAAACACCTCCACTCCTCAACTAGGCTAGTCGAATTTACTTTTGGATTCTGTGATCCAAATCACTGGAGCTGGGCCTGGACGCATCACTTCTGCATGGCCAGGGCGTGTTCTGCAGCATCGCGGCAAGATCCCATTCCGAACGGAAAGATAAAAAGGGGCAGCGATCGTGCCGGCCCCTTTTCTTCCGCATGTAGAATGGTGGCGACTCCATTCACCCGTTATGCGACGCCGCGAACTTCTCAAGTCTGCTCTGGCCACAGGCGGCCTTCTTCTCTGGGATCCGCTTCATGCTTTTGCTTTCAGCCCGCCGGATCTGCAGGTCAGGCGGGTGTTGGTCATGTTCAAGTGCCACTTCGATGCCGGGTTCATTGACACTCAGGCCAACGTGGTCCATCGCTACTTCAGTGAATACTTCCCTCACGCAATCCAGATTGCGGAGCAGATGCGCCAGTCCGGCGGCCCCGCCTACGTGTGGACCACCGGATCCTGGCTGCTCTATGAATACCTGGAGCAGGCCTCGCCCGAGGACCGCAGGCGCATGGAGCAGGCCGTCCAGCGCGGAGACATTGCGTGGCACGCCCTGCCTGTCTCCTGGCAAAGCGAGATGCTCGACCGCTCCATGATTGAAGGCTGCATCGGGCTTTCACACTGTCTTGATCGCCGCTTTGGAACAACCACCACCGGCGCAAAAATGACCGATGTTCCCGGACACACGCGCGGGCTGGTAGTTCCGCTTGCCAGCCAGGGAGTCAAGTTCCTCGACATTGGCGTGAATGATGCAAGCACTCCCGCGAAGGTGCCTCCCATGTTTCTGTGGAAGGACTCGAACGGCGCGACGCTGGCGGTCATGTATCACCACGGCTACGGCGGCGTGACGCGCGTTCCGAACACGGACCTTGCCATTGCGGTAGTAGTGCGCGGAGACAATAGCGGTCCACATACTCCGGCGGAGATTCGCAAGACCTACGCGCTGCTGAAACTGCAATATCCGAATGCGCAGATCAAGGCAACGAACCTCACAGAGATTGCCAATGCTGTCTGGCCGCATCGCAGCAATCTCCCGGTGCTGACACAGGAGATCGGCGACACCTGGATATACGGCGTCGCCAGCGACCCGCTCAAGGTCGCGCGCTACCGCGAAGTGGCTCGGCTGCGGCAGAAGTGGATCGGACAGAACAGGTTTCGTGTGGGCGATGCGACCGACGTTGCACTGCTGCGGGGCCTGTTGCTTGAGCCAGAGCACACCTGGGGCACAGACACGAAGACATGGCTCGACTTTGACCACTACCTGCCGCAGGACCTGAAGCCGATGCTCGGAACGAAGAACTACAAGGTCGTCGAGTTCAGCTGGCAGGAAAAGCGGCAGGACCTGTTCGTTGCCCTCAACCGCTTGCCTGCTCCGCTGAACACCGAAGCGCTCGATGCAGTGCGCAAGCTGGAAGCAGAACCGCCGCAGCTTTCCGGAAAGGCGCATCCGGCCGAGAAGGACATCGAAACAGCGCACTTCATTCTGGGGGTGGAACGGAAGACCGGAGCCATTCGGCGTCTGCGGAACAAAGCGACCGGTCGCGAATGGGCCTCCGCGGACCATCCTCTGGCCCTGTTCTCCTACCAGACACTTTCGCAGCAGGACTACACGCGTTTTTTTGCGAACTACATTATCAGCGATGCTGACTGGGCGAAGAAGGACTTCGGCAAACCCAACATCGAGCGTTTTGCCGCCAGGAGCCAGGAATGGCTGCCTGCGTTAACGTCCTTGCACGTCGGCAAGGACGGGAAAGGACATCGCGTGCTCGCACAGTTGGCTCTGCAGGATGCCGGGGCCTTCTCCTCCGGACGCGCAGCCTGGCCGCAAAAGCTCTTTCTCGAGCTGCTCCTGCCCGATTCCGACCCTGTCGTGCATTTGAACTTCTACTGCTTTGACAAACCCGCGACCCGGATGCCGGAGGCTTTGTGGCTGACCTTCCATCCGGCAACTGCCGACCCTCAGGGCTGGATCATTGACAAGGCCGGGGAGCAGCTATCACCGCTGGATGTGGTGGAGGCCGGAAGCCGGCACCTGCATGGGGTCTCGTCCGGACTCGCGTGCAAGAATGGCAGTGAATCCCTCCGGATCGAGACGCTCGATGCGCCGCTATTTGCCTTTGGGGAAAAGTCACCGCTGAACTTCTCCCGCTCGCAGCCCGATCTTTCCAGGGGCGTCCATTGCAGCCTGTACAACAATGCCTGGGGAACGAACTACATCATGTGGTATGGCGAAAATATGCGCCTCCGCTTCACTTTGCGGGTGTGAATTGCCCCTGATGGTGGTGCATAATTGAAGGAGAACGCGCTTCTCGCCTCGGGCCGTGCCGTGAACCTTCCCAACTCCATTACGATGGGACGCATCCTGTGCGTGCCGCTCCTTATCTGGATGCTGTCGCCGCACTTCCCTCTTAGGGGACCGAACGGGGAGCAGGAGCTGCTCACCTCGCTCTTCTTCATTCTGGTTTCCATCTCTGACGGCGTAGACGGCTACCTCGCGCGGCGGCGCGGCCAGATTACGACCATTGGAATGCTGCTCGATCCGCTGGCCGACAAGCTGCTGATCACGGCGGCCTTCATTTGCCTGGTGCAGTACACGCCGGACATCATGAAGCCCTGGATCGCGGTACTGGTGATTGGCCGCGAGTTTCTGGTGAGCGGACTGCGCAGCATCGCCAGCACCGAAGGCTTCACCATTGAAGCCAGCGACCTCGGCAAACTCAAGACCGTCATCCAGATTGTCTCCGTCGTCGCCATTATCCTGGCGCACCGCTGGGACTACTGGCATTTCGGCTGGTTCCTGATGCCTGTGCGCCCGGTAGCGGTAACCGCCGTCTACTTTATGGTGCTGGTCTCGACCATCTCCGCCATTGATTACTTCTGGGCCTTCTGGCGGAAGATTGACCGCGCAACCGCCGTCCGGCGTAAACGCGACAACGACTTCGTCCTGAGCCGCAGAAAGAAGAACATCCCCGCCTGACAGAGACAGGCAGAGCGTCCTATATCTGTGGAAAGCAGAGGGTAGAATTACTACTTGCCTTGCAGCTTTACTTAATGCGGAGTAGGAGTAGAACCCGTTTGTTTTGGCTGGAAGAGCTCGAGCAAGTCATAAGAAAAGGACAAACCGAGAAATATGCCTCCACGGTAATGTGTAGTCAAAACGTTCCCTGAGTAAATTGGAGATCCTTGAGTCCCATCAGGATTTTGAGTAAGGACCGGAAACCCATCCAACGCATCAGGGTAGTCCTTAAAATCAAGAATTTTTGCCGCATCGTACCGTAGATAAACAGGCAAAGGTTTCTGTGATTCGGCGTTCTTGGTGACCACCTGAGACGCAGCAATTCTAAATCCAGCCGAAGGCTCATTGAATGGAGAAACAGAATAGCCGACAAGGAAATCAAGTGGACTTTCCTTGCCACCTAAACGATATCCAAAACCAAACGTGTATCCGTTCAATACGTTCGTGCTATTTGGAGAAAACTGTAAATTAGTGAATATAGAAGTGGGAGCCACGCCAGATAACCTATTTCCTTTGGACGATCCAAGCTTATGGAAAGAGAAGTGGCGGTCAAATTGCGGCATTTGGAATGCTGCGCCAAGTAGAAATACAGGTGCTTGCATACCTGTTCCGTTTTTTGACAAAACATTGCTGTTGTTTGAGTAGTCAGCGGCACTTTGGCTGATGACCCTCGAACCCACTCCTATTTGTTCTTTGACCCAGGAATTCTGAGGACTGTTGCCAGCCCCAACGGCTACTGCTGTTAATGGGTCCCCGATTAGCGGTTGGCTTAGTTCAGCACCTGGCAAATACGTTTTAGTGGCTACCTCGTGCTGATGAGCATTTATATCTACCACCAGTGCATCCCAGGCTGCTGCTCGTGCGAGATACCAACTTTTGGCAATTGTGCTGAGAGAATTATCGAGGGTAACACAGGATTTCAGCTTTGATGAAGCTCCCTTTGCTTCATCTTCGATGCTTCGTAAGCTGACCGTGTATTGTGCACAATTAGAATCTTGATCTGCCTTTTTGGGGTCCGGACATGCGATTAACTTCATCAGTTTGCTCTGAGCAGACGCATCTGCTGTAACAGCATTATCCGCATTGGGGATTTCATCGCAGATTAGATTAATATTGCTAAAAAATGCATGCTTCGACTTTATTGTTTTGGATGCAGGCAGATTGTTGTTCCGTGCAGGTTTAGTCGCTAGAGAAGTCCGTATGAGCTGGACCATTGCCGCCTGAAGGTCATTCGCATTTCTTGAATCTTCAATAACAGCCCCTGGGCTGGAGTAGGCCATTGAAGCTGTCTCCTTATCGGGTAAAGCTTTTTCGGCTGATATTGGTTTGTTTAATGCTTTCAAATCTGGCCCAATCTCACCCCTAACACTCGAAACTACGGAATTGTCTCGTGCTGTGGTATTAGCTTCTGGCGCATCTCCTAAATTCACCACTGTCGGCCTGCTCGATACCCTGAGCAACAGCACAAAACTCTTCTCATTTCTCTGAGCGTCCGCCAGAAGCAGATGAAGTGCATATGTCTTCTCCTGCTTTTCGGACACTTGCCCCTTGAGTTGAAGGCGGTCGCAGTCAAAGATCAGACCCTTGGGCAGAGGGTCCCCGGCCAGCTTGCATTCCTCAAACGGATAGCCCAGGCCGGGTGGAATGGCCAGTTGTGCGGCATAAGGCACGCCTGGCTGCACCTGCGGAAGCTGCCGCGAGGGCTGGTTCTCTGCATAGGTAAGAACGGCCAGAACACAAGACAGAAAAAGCACAAAATACAACCGGGCCTTGCAGCGCATAGGCTCTCCCGTAACACTGGAATTTCACACCTGCGGGGGGACGTGGGCCGAAAGGGGGATGCCGGAATCCTACTACAAGTTCAACCCAGCGCAAGAAATTTTTTATACTCTGCGATCTTGGTATTCGGACCCTGTTGGCTGATTACTGGCTGCCAGCCTGGCAACCATGTCTGCAATCTTCTCGGCCGCATCCGGATGTGCCAGCTTCCGCGCATTTTCACCCATCTGCCGGAGGGCCATGCGGTCTTTGAATAGAGAGACGAGGGTCTCAAGCAGTCGCTCCGGCGCCATTTCAGACTCAATCAGCATGCGCGCAGCGTTGGCTTGCACCATGACCTCGGCGTTCTTCCGCTGGTGATCGTCGGCCGCGCCAGGAAAAGGAACCAGCAGCGCGGGCTTGCCAGCGGCCATCTCTTCGGCGACCGTACTGGCCCCACTGCGGGAGAGGATAAGGTCGGCGGCCTCGAATCGGCGGGGCATGTCATCGAGAAAGGCGTGGACTTGCCAGCGTGCGGGGTCAGCTCCCGTGGCAGCATAAGCAGCTTGTGTCTCTTCGGCGTGGCGCGCCCCCGCCTGATGCAAAATCGTCAGCCCCGGAACAGCACCAAGCAGCCTTGCGACGATGGGCGGCATCGCGCGGTTCAGCGCGCGCGCACCCTGGCTTCCCCCAAAGACGAGCAGGTGTGAAGGAGCGTCTGCCGGGCGCATCTGGAGGCGGAAAAACTCGGCGCGTACCGGAATGCCCGTGACCTGCGCATTGCGGAAATACCGGATGGCTGGCTCAAAATTCACCGCCGCCGCAGAGACATGCTTCCCGACCAGCCGGTTGGCCATGCCCGGATAAGCATTCGGCTCGACAGCCAGCGTGGGAATGCGGGCAAGGATGGCGGCGATGGTGGCCGGGCCCGATGCATATCCGCCCACGCTGATGACCACTTCAGGGCGGAACTGTTTGAGCAATTTGCGGCAGTGCAGAAGGCTGGCTGGAAGATCAAAGAGCGTGCGCAGACGCGTGGTCAGGCTCACATGGTTGAACTGGCCGACTTGGATAAGTTCGAGGCGATGCCCTGCCTGCGGGACAAGCCGCGATTCAAGCCCGCGCGGCGTGCCAACAAAGAGGAGTTCGGCCTGGTATTTCTGCCTGAGGGCTTGGGCAATGGCGAGCGCCGGCATAATATGGCCCCCGGTCCCGCCGCCTGCAATGAGTACGCGCATAGTTCTACTTTAGTGGGAGCTACAATTTTCGTTTGTACTCAGGGAAGATCAACCATTCTCTGAAAATCAGCGTGTGCAATCAGCTCCGGAGCCAGCTTAATTTTTGGAGGTGAAATCAGGACGGTTTGCAGACTTTCTGGCATACTTCAGCGCCGGAACACAGTCAGTATCTGCGCTTACAAGCACGATTCGCTCAACCGCTCGATTGTGCGAAAAAGCGGCAATGTCAAGACCAATCCGCATATCAACTCCCTTCTGTTCGAAAATTGGTTCGAAATCTTCATCTGTAGCCGTTTTAGGAGGGACAGGCGTTTGTTTGGGTTTAAAACCACGGAATTTCAGAACGCCACGCCGCACAGCGAATAATTCCTTGTAGGAAAGCGCATGGAGCCACTCATCGTTGGCTTTAAACTCGTGTTCTTTGCCGGAGATTGGTAGCCGGACGGTGCCGCTATAGTAGGCGCAATCGTAGTACAGAATACGAAAAATACTTTCATTTTCGTGCCTGCAGGCTTCCGCAAACTGAGAAATAAAATCGGAATCGTATTTCTTTTTGGCCTTCTTTGCTGTCGCGCGGAGGAATCCACCGTCTATTAAGATTGCGATATTTTTCTGACTCATAAAAATCGAAAGGCCCCCGAAGGGGCCGGATAATGCTCGCCTACGAGCGTAGCGGATATGTCTTCATTCTTGACATTTTAACGTAAAGTGTCAAGAATCCTTCTCGACTGAATTTAGAGATCGGCCCAATCCTCTTCCATCTCGTGTCGGCTTCAGGGTTCAGAATCTGCGGCCCCGTCGTTTGCATTGTCAGTCATTGCCTAATCAATCTCCCGGGTTATGTTCAGCAGTACGCCGATGCAGGCCAGCATGATGAAGAGCGATGTTCCGCCATAGGAGATGAACGGCAGCGTAATTCCCTTCGTCGGGACGAGGGCCAGCACTACGCTGATGTTGAAGAAGGCCTGAATAAGAATAGTGGCTGTTAATCCAAAGGCCAGGAAGCGGGCAAAGGGGTCCTTGGAGAGGATAGCAGCGCGCATTCCCCGATAGCCCAGAACAACGAACAGACCCACAACGATGATGGCACCGATAAGCCCGAGCTCTTCAGCAATGTTGGCGAAAATGTAGTCCGTGTGCGGCTCAGGGAGGTAGAAGAGCTTCTGGCGGCCTTCCATGTAGCCCAGGCCATGCAGCCCTCCGGTGCCGACAGCAATGAGCGACTGGATGATATGGAAACCTTTGCCAAGCGGGTCCGCCTCAGGATTGATGAAAGCCAGCAGGCGGTCGCGACGCCACTTGACGCGGAAGAGCATGAGATAGAGCACGGGTAAGGAAGCGAACGCGGCGTAACCCAGATACTTCATCTCCATTCCGGCCAGATAGAGCATGAGCGCGGTGACACCGGCACAAACGAGGGCCGTGCCGAGGTCTGGTTCTTTCAGAATCAGCACAATGAAGACGAGGCTGGGCAGCGCAGCCGGCAGGACGGTACCGCGCCAGTCGTCAATCATGTGCATCCGGTTCTGCAGGAACCATGCGAGAAAGAGCACAAGCGCGGGTTTGGCCAGCTCCGAGGGCTGGAAGGAGAGAATGCCGAAACGGATCCAGCGGTGCGTGTTGTGCGAGTCACGCATGAGGAAGGCAGACATGAGCAGGATGATGGTGACGGCGACCGCGGGAAAAACTACATTGGGCTTGTTGTACTTGCGGTAGTCCACCTTCATGAGCAGGGTCATCGCACCCAGCCCGGCTGCTGCCCAGACGGCCTGCCGTACGACGAAATAGTAAGGTGAGCCGAAGCGCGCCTTGGCCATCACCGCCGAAGCGCTGAAGACCATTGCCAATCCGATCACCACCAGAATCAGCGTGGTGCAGTACAGCCACTTGTCCACGCCTACGCGTTTTGCCATACACCCTGTTTTGCGAGCACGAGGTCTTTAAAGACCTGCCCGCGATGTTCGTAGTTCTCAAACTGATCAAAGCTGGAGCAGGCCGGAGCAAGCAGGACAATTTCGCCGGGCCGCGCTGCTTCCGATGCTTTGGTGACGGCGTTTTCCAGGGTCTCAGCATGTACAACCGGAACTGCGCCATAGATGTGGGCCTCAATCTTTTCCGCCGCAGCGCCGATCGTGTAAACGGCCTTGACGCGCTCTTCTAACAGCGAGCGGAGCTGGCGGTAATCGGAGTTCTTGTCTTTTCCGCCGAGGATGAGATGGATCCCACCCGGAAATGCGGCGATGGCCTTGGCCGCGGCGTCCACGTTGGTGGCTTTGGAGTCGTTGTAGTAGTCCACGCCGTTGATGGTGGCGACGTATTCCAGGCGGTGCTCAACAGCTTTGAATGTTTCGACGGCTGCGCGAATGGTTTCTGGGGCAATTCCTGCGAGCCGGGCAGCGCAGGCAGCAGCCAGCACATTTTCCACGTTGTGATGGCCTTTAAGAGGAACGTTCTCAACCTTCAGAATGAATTCGGGCGCGCCAAGCTCTGAGGAGCGGAAGACAATTGCGCCTTCATGCACGAAAGCGCCCTGACGCACGACGCGCTTTGCGCTGAACCAGAAGACGCGGGATTTGGCGCGGGCAGCCATCCGCTGCGTCACATCATCGTCCGCGTTAAGGACGAGGGCGTCTTCCGCGGTCTGGTTGGCGAAGATACGCTCTTTTGCAGCCACATAGTTTTCAAAGGTGCCGTGGCGGTCGAGGTGGTCCGGCGTGACATTTAGAACAACGGCAATATCGGGGCGGAAATGTTCGGTCGTTTCCAACTGGAAACTCGATACTTCAAGCACAGACCAGGCGTCGTCGCGGCTTTCATCCACCAGCGCGATGACCGGAATGCCGATGTTTCCGCCGACCGGGGCGTTGAGGATTTCTCCGGTGAGCGCAGTCGTGGTGGTTTTGCCGTTGGAGCCGGTAATGGCGATGGTCTTGCCTTTCAGAAAGCGGAACGCGAGTTCCAGCTCGCCAAGAATGGGCAGGCCGAAGCGCCTGACCTGCACGAGCTCTGGCGTGTTGAGCGGCACGCCCGGGCTTACGACGATGAGGTCCTGGCGGCGGAAGGTGAGCAGCCCATGTCCTCCGGCTTCGACCGCAATTCCCTCTTCGAGAAGAGCGGGAATGTCCTTGCCCAGCTGCTCGGCGCTGCGAACGTCAGAGACTGTGACCTGCGCGCCGCGACGGCGCAGAAAAAGGGCCGCCGCCAGACCGGACTTGCCCAGTCCGACCACTAAAACCTTCTTGCCTTTAAACTCCATGATTATGATTTTCCGGCCTGACAAGCCATTGTGTCATGTGGAATACGCGTTCAGCGCAGCTTTAATGTCGTAAGCGCCAAAAGTGCAAACACCAGAGCGCCGATCCAGAAGCGGGCGATGACTTTGGACTCGGACCAGCCCATCAGCTCAAAGTGGTGATGCAGGGGGGCCATCTTGAAAATGCGCTTTTTGCGCAGCTTATAACTGCCCACCTGCAGGATCACCGAGACCGCTTCAAGGACAAAGATTCCGCCGATAAAGGGCAGCAGCAGCTCCTGCTTGATGGCGACAGCGACCGTCCCAATCGCGCCGCCCAGCGCCAGCGAGCCAACGTCGCCCATAAAGACCTCAGCCGGGTGCGCGTTGTACCAGAGGAAGCCAATACTGGCCCCAACCATGGAGCCGCAGAAGATGGAAAGCTCGCCAACCATGGGCATCCGTTGTAGTTCGAGATAGTCCGCAAACACAACGTGACCGCTGACGTAGGTGAGCACGGTCAGTGCCCCGGCGGCGATGATGGTGCATCCGATGGCCAGGCCGTCTAGGCCGTCCGTGAGATTGACGGCGTTGCTCGAAAAAACGATGACCAGCACCGTAAAGATAATAAACGGCAGAAACGCCAGCAGTCCAAAGTGCGGGACGTGGCGCAGCGCCTCAATCGCAAAGTCCGGCTTGAGCCACTTCACAAAGGGCACCATCAGCTTGGTCGAGTACATGCCCTGCATCTGCATGTAGACGAGCGCGATGGCGATGGCCAGGCTGGCGAGAATCTGGTAACCCATTTTGGCACGGGCGGTCAGGCCAAGATTACGGCGCTTGACGACCTTAATGTAGTCATCGGCAAAACCGATGGCTCCAAACGCGAGCGTGGAACCAACAACGAGCCAGACGAAGGGGTTCGAGAGGTCCGCCCAGAGCAGGGTTGGCAGCAGGATGGCGATACAGATGAGCACGCCGCCCATGGTGGGCGTCCCGGCCTTCTTATGGTGCTCCTTGGGGCCTTCTTCGCGAATGTACTGGCCGATCTGGAATTCGCGCAGCTTTTCAATGACATATGGGCCAATGATGAGCGCAATCAGCAGCGCCGTGAGCGACGCAAAGGCGGTGCGAAACGTCAGATACCGGAAGATACGAAAGGGTCTGAAGTAAGGAAAGAGTTTCTGATACAGGAGCCAATAGAGCAAACTTCCTCCGGCGAAGTAGGGTTTCTGGGTTCATCTTACAGGCTAATCAAGCTACTTACAGGCTAATCAAGCTATGCATCTCAGGAATTCTCGTCCCTTTGGGCTGCCCGGGCGTCTATCCTAATAGATGGAGCGTACGCCTGTGATTTTCCGCCGCCTCGTTCTCTGCCTGTGCGCTGTTGCGCTGCTCACTGGAATGTCCCTTGCCGCGCAGGTGACCTATACGTCTATGCCGCTTGACGCGGGGTTTGGAAAGCTGGACACTTCGCAGCCTGCTGTCCCGGTGCAGCAGATTATAGACAACTTTACCGCAAAGGAAACGGAATTTGCGCACGCCATGGAGAACTATACCTATGAGCGGAGCGTGAAGGTCGAAACAATTAACGACGATGGCAAAACCGATGGCCAGTATTACCAGGTGACAGACATTACACTCGACCCCACGGGACACAAGTACGAGAAAGTGGTGTTCGCTCCGGAGAGCACCTTGACTCGCATCATGATGAGTCCCGCCGATTATGAGGACATTGAACACCGGCTGCCATTTGTGCTGACCAAGGAAGGCGCGTCGCAATATGACATTACGTACGTGGGCAAGCAGAAGGTAGATGAAGTTGACACCTACGTTTTTGATATCAAGCCAAAGGTGATTGAGAAGAACAAGCGGTACTTTCAGGGACGCATCTGGGTAGACCAGAAAGACCTGCAGATTGTCGTCACCAATGGGAAGAACGTGCCGGACGACACCCGCAAGGGCCATGAAGATCTCTCCCCACCCTTCGCCACTTATCGCGAGCAAATTGATGGCAAATACTGGTTCCCGGTGTATACACGCGGCGAAGGTATTCTGCACTTTGCTGGAGGCAGCGGGTATCTAAGCCAGGATGTGCATATTCGCGAGACCGTGAAATATACGAACTACAAGCGGTTTGGGTCTTCGGTGAAGATCACCTATGGCGGGCAGGAGATTGGCAAGGGCGATGACAATCAGCAGCAGCAATCATCGCCACAGAAGCCCCAGTAGTCTTCGTCCCCCATCTCTCAAGAGATGTGGGCACCCGGATTACTGTACCGATGCGTCGAAAGTGCCGGTTTCGACTCTGTCGCCGTGCTTCATCTGCACGAAGATGCGGTAGCTGCCCGCCTTCGGAAATCCATAGGGAAAACTTACGGTGTTCGACACAGGCGTGTCTCCGCTCATGTCCATTCCGGGCATGTCCATCCTCATCTGTGAGGGGCCCGGATTTTGGGCGTCGGCCATCATAAGCGCAGCCATCGCAACCGTCCCTGTAGGATGGATGTGCGCAAAGACGGTCCCATCGGTCTTGACGAAGGCTGCGTGTCCCTCCATGCCCATGTACAGGGCCATGTCTTTTGGCGGCTGGCCGTTCGGGTCGAGCAGCTCAAAGGTGAAATCCTCAGCGGCATTGGCCTTCAACACAGCGGGACGCTTCCAGACCATGGTGTATCCGTCGGGCAGCTTGTAGATGGCTCCGGTGTCGCTGCCGATGGGCGAGGCTGTTCCCGCAGAGTCATCGCTCGAGAGGGGCCGCCCGTGCAGGGCTGGAATCGTGAGGGTGGAGACGAGCGTTTCCGGGAATCCATTGGCGTGGACCACATCGGCGTAAAGGTGGTATGTACCGGCGGCCATGTCCGGGAGGGCAAGCTGAAAGTCTCCGGCAGCGGTCTGCTGCGGATGGACGTGATAGACCACATCCATTTCCGGCCAGCGGATGGCATACAGGTGCATCAGGTGGTTGTGGTCGGGGACAAAGTCGTCGAGCTTGCGGCTGGGCAGCCAGCCAGGGTCTTTGAGGCGCAGGTCGAGGACATTGCCAGACTGCACCGATGCCTTCATTATCAGCGGCTTATAGATGTAGGAGGAGTAATCGGCAGCTTCCGCGCGCCACCACATTCCGCCTAGGACAACGGCTGCGATGAGCAATACAAATGTAACCGACATGGCTACATATGCGCGCTTCTTCCGTTCGGGGGAGACCTTTTGGCCCGGCTCCAGCTGGGCCTCGCGCGCCGCGGCGCCAATCATGCCGACCACGCCCAGAACCAAAAGAACGCCCAGCACACCGAGCAGAAACCCAAGTCCCCAGGACATTTTGCGAGTGCCCTGCGCGGTTGCGGGAAGCGGAACGGAAAATACTCCCTCCCCCTGCGTACCACCAGCGGTAAAGCGCACCTGCCATGATCCGGTGGCCATGATCCAGAGGCGTCCGGTAAACATCTGCGGATCAGTTTGCGATCTGGTCAGCGCGTCGGGCACAGGCGGGTGTTTGGAGGCTTCACCTGTAAGCAGCATGGGAGCGGCAGTGATGCTCTCAACGCCGGGAGACTGCGCTCGGACCTGAATTTCTGCGACTCCGGGAATGACGAGCGGAGGACGCACAACGATGAAGAGCTTATAAGGCCCGGCATCCCCCTGGGTGTAAACATCCGGGCTACCAACGTGCGCGTGAGCAGGCAACACGAGAAAAAGCACCGCGCAGAAGGAGAGTGTCGCGAAGATGGAGCGGAGTGTTGGCAACGGCCCGGGGCTGAAGGACCGCTTTTCTACCCATATTTTTAAAAATTGCATTACCGCTGTACCTTTCGCATCCATTTACCCATGGCCAGGCCAAGCCAGGTGCTCAGGGCCGCGTAGAGCATGGCGATGCACAGGCCCTTCCATAGGACCAGTCCATGCTCGGGGTCCAGGAAGTGGCGGAGAGCATCATGCGTCCACGAAGGCGTGCCGTAGTCAAGATAGCCTGCGCCGAAGAAGCGATTCTTGGCCGCATCCGTCATAAGAAAACTGGCAAAGGGCCACTGCACCGCCACAAAAGAGAGCACAAACAACGGGCCGGAGACGAGTGCAACCAGCCATGACTTCCAGTGCTGCGTTTTCTGGAGCAGGAGGTCCATAAAAAACGCGGGGGCGATCAGCAGCAGCGGGAACTTCGGCGGAATGAACTGGTGCACCGGCTGATAGACCGGCCCGAGTTTCGGCTCAGCGGGAAAGAGCGGCAGGACAAGAATGAGTCCGATACCGAAGAGCACATAGAAGACGCTGATGTACGTTGCGGCCCAGCGGTGGCGCGAGCTTTCCCAGAAAAGCGCAAAGTAAGTGGGCACACCAAGCGCGGTAGCAATGTACGCGCCGGAGGAATGCAACTGGATGTCCCACGTGTTTTCCATGCGGAAGAACATGGTGAGCACCAGCATGAGCCCACCAAGATAAAGCAGAAGGTGCTGGAGCTTCTTAAAAAGCGCCCCGTCAGAGCGGTTCATGGCGGCAGTGATGAGGAAAAGCGTGCCGATTTCAACCGCGAAGATGCCGAGCATCAGCAAAGTGTGCGGCGGGCTGATGATCTTTACATCGAGGCCGTAGGCGTTGTGCCACCAGTTGTCAAAGGGTGCTGAGGTGAGCATGGCCGATCCGCCCCAGGCTGCAAGGAAGGCCCCCAGCGGCGCACGAAACCCATATACGTTCACCGATGCTGCGACAAATTCCGGCGACCGGCGAAACGTGGTGTTCAGGATGAGGTATCCGCAGCAGATGCCGGCAAGGACCCCGCAGGCATAGATGGCCATGTGCGCGGGCGTCCAGAAGGTGTCGCGCCCGATGGACCGGTGCCAGGAAACGTCCCAGTGTGCCCCGATGGTCACAGAGGTCACGGCCAGCGCCCCGCACCACAGATACCACGGGATGCGCGCGCTCTTCTCTCTGGCATACGCCAGCGCTGGATTCGCAGTGGTGGTTGCTTCCATGCTCTTGCCCCTGATTTTAAGGATACCGCCGAAAGCAGACGAGCGAACGCGCGCCGAAGGCGCCTCTGCCTGGACGGCCAGTCACTTGACAGAACTAAACTAAACCGTTCAGTATTGCTCTTACGGAGAAAACCTGCCTATGATCCGTGTTGAAAACCTGGTGAGGACCTTTGGCGAATTCACCGCTGTGAATAACATCTCGTTCGAGGTGCAACAAGGGGAGATCTTCGCCTTTCTTGGCCCGAATGGAGCGGGAAAGACGACTACCATCAAAATGCTGACCACACTGCTGCAGCCCACGGCCGGAAGGATTGAGCTGGACGGCTTGGACCCTGCAAAGCAGCAAAAAGACGCGCGGAAACGGTTCGGAATCGTGTTTCAGGATCCAAGCCTCGATTCGGAACAAACCGCATACGAAAACATGGAGCTACATGGCATTCTCTACCACGTTCCGCGCAAGCTACGGGCGGAGCGCATTGAGAGGCTGCTGAAACAATTTGAGTTGTGGGACCGCCGCGATGATTTTGTGAAGCAGTTTTCCGGCGGCATGAAGCGGCGGCTGGAGATTGCGCGTGGGCTGTTGCACACACCGAAAATCCTGTTCCTGGATGAGCCAACGCTGGGACTCGACCCGCAAAGCCGGAACCAGCTCTGGACGCACGTGAAGAAGATGAATGAGACCGAGAAGACAACGGTCTTTCTGACGACGCACTACATGGATGAGGCCGACCGTGTGGCCCATCGCATCGCCATTATTGACCATGGCAGGATCATCGCGCAGGGCACGGCGGCGGATCTGAAGGAGAGCACCGGCACCGAATCGCTGGAAGGTGCGTTCCTGGCGCTCACGGGCGAGTCTATCCGCGACGAGAGTGCCAGCTCAGTCGATGCCATGCGCAACGTGGCCAAAATGTTGGGGAGATAACAATGGAGACGGTTTATATTCTCTGGCTGCGGGAGCTGAAGCGATACACGCGCTCGCGGGTGCAGATCATTACCTCTCTGGGCCAGCCGGTGCTCTATCTGGTGGCACTGGGGTTTGGTCTGGGGCCGGTATTTCAGCGCGCGGGCAACGGCAGCTATCTGCAATTCATCGCGCCCGGCGTGATTGCCATGTCCGTGCTGTTTATGTGCATTTTCTCGGGCATTTCAATTTTGTGGGACCGGCAATTTGGCTTTCTGAAAGAGACACTGGTGGCCCCGGTTTCGCGGATGCAGATCATGGTGGGGCGCACGCTGGGTGCGGCAACCGTGGCGATGACGCAGGGATTGCTTGTGTTCGTGGTTTGCCTGATCATCGGCTTCCGTCCGCATAGCTGGGCGGCGCTGCCGCAGGCCGCGGTATTTGTGGCCCTGGTGGCGATCAATTTTGCCGCGCTGGGCACGGCCTTCGGGTCCATCATCAAGGACATGCAGGGTTTTCCTCTGGTGATGAACTTCGTTGCCATGCCAATGTTCTTCCTTTCCGGAGCGCTGTTTCCGCTGTGGGGACTGCCGAAGGCGCTGGCCGTGGTCACGCACATAGATCCGCTGAGCTATGGGATTGATGGGCTGCGTGGCGCGCTGACCGGGGCATGGTATTTCAGCTTTACACACGATTTTGCAGTCCTGGTTCTGGTTGCGGCCGGATTTTTGCTGCTGGGATCGTACTTTTTTTCAAAGATCCAGATGTAAGCAATGGCAAGGACCAGGAGCGAAACCGCACATCGTAAGGTACTGGAGGCCGCGCTGGCGCTGTTTGCCGACCGCGGCATTGACTTGACCAGCATGGACGCCATTGCTGACGCCTCGGGCGTCAGCAAGGCGACCATCTATAAACACTGGCACGACAAGAACACGCTGGCCCTCGAGGTGCTTGGTTATCTGCATGGGCTGGATGAGGAGCCGCCGGAGTTTGATTCCGGTAATCTGCGCGCCGATCTCATCGCACAACTGAACTACCAGCCTGCCGAGCACCGGAAAAAACTTAGGGAGCGCATGATGCCGCACCTGATCGCGTACTCCGCGCGCAATCCGGTTTTTGGGCGGCAGTGGCGCGAGCGCGTTCTGGAGCGGCCTCGGCGCTGCCTGAAGGAGATGATTGAACGCGGCATTCAACGAGGTGAACTGAAGGAGTCTATAGACCCGGACATCGCTGTCCCGCTTTTGATGGGGCCCATGCTCTACCAGCACATTATGCTGAAGCACCAGAAGGAGAAGGTCCCGTCAGACTTGGCGAAGTACGTGGTGGATGGGTTTCTGGCGGCTTACGGAAAACGTGAGGATTAGGGCAGATTGGCTCGTATGCCAAGCGATCCTGCGACTTTGCCGGGACGCATGCCTGAAGTCCAAAGCAACATTCCGGAAAAAGACAAGGCATGACGCGATGCGTTGTGCGCCTGTAAGGCCAATACCTCTCGAATATTAAGCGCGTGTTTCAATCATGAATCCCAGGATGCAGAAAAATGGGCTGCAAAAACAGCCCATTCTGCGCAGAACGCGAGGCCCGGCCCGCTACTCCCAGCGGCGGAAAATCAATGAGCCGTTGGTGCCGCCGAATCCAAAGGAGTTGGACAAAGCAATGTTCAGCTTTGCCTTCTGCGGCTTGTTCGGAACATAGTTCAGCCGGCATTCCGGATCAGGGTTTTCGAGATTGATCGTCGGAGGGGCGATCTGCTCCAGCAGTGCCTTGATAGTGATGCCTGCCTCCAGCCCGCCAGCTCCGCCGAGCAGGTGCCCTGTCATGGATTTGGTGGAGCTGATAAGCAGTTTGCCGCTCATGGCGTGCTCTCCAAAGAGGTTTTGCAGCGCCGCGCTTTCAAGCACGTCTCCCACGGGCGTGGACGTGGCATGCGCGTTGACGTAATCTACCTCATTGGGCTGGAGTTTCGCGCTGTCCAGAGCATGCTTCATGGCGCGGTAGCAGCCTTCGCCCTCAGGGGCCATGCTGGTGATGTGGTGGGCGTCCGCACTCATGCCGTAGCCGATGATTTCTGCCAGAATCTTCGCGCCGCGTGCTTTGGCAAACTCCAGGTCTTCCAGAATGAGGATGCCAGCGCCTTCGCCGACTACGAACCCATCGCGGTCCTTGTCAAAAGGACGGCTGGCGCGCTCCGGCTCATCATTGCGGGTGGAGAGGGCGCGCATGGCTGCGAATCCGCCTACTCCCATGGGGGTTATGGCAGCTTCAGCTCCGCCGGCAATCATCACGTCCGCATCGCCGCGCTGGATAATGCGGTAGGCGTCGCCAATGGAGTGGGCACTGGTGGTACAGGCGGTCGCAGTCGCCTCGTTGGGGCCTTTAGCGCCGTAGCGGATGCTGACCTGTCCCGCAGCAAGATTGATGATGGCTGCGGGAATGAAGAACGGCGATATCTTGCGCGGGCCGCCCTGCAACATGGCGCTGTGCTCGCGCTCGATGACGTCGAACCCGCCGATGCCGGAACCAATATGCACACCAACACGATCGGCGAAAGCACCGGTGACCTGCAGGCCGGACATCTCCATGGCCTCATGCGTGGCGGCAAGAGCAAAGTGGATAAAGCGCGCCATTTTCCGCGCTTCCTTCTTGTCCACAAATTTGAGCGGATCGAAGTTCTTCACCTCGGCAGCGAAGGTGACAGAAAAACCTGTCGTATCGAAACCGGTGATGGGGGCCATCCCGCTCTTGCCTGCAAGCAGATTGTTCCAGACCTCAGGTGTTGTGTTGCCAACGCCGCACAACAACCCAATGCCCGTGACTACGACGCGCCGTTGCAAGGTTACTTGCCGCCTTTCGCGTTTTTCTCGATGTAATCAATCGCGTCCTTGACGGTCTTGATCTTCTCGGCGTCCTCGTCGGGAATCTCAAGGTCGAAGGCCTCTTCAAACTGCATCACGAGTTCCACGACGTCGAGCGAATCAGCGCCCAGATCTTCCTGAAAAGAGGCGCTGGGGGTGACTTCGGCTTCGTCCACCTGAAGCTGCTCAACGATAATCTGTTTTACCTTGTCTTCTACTGCTGCCATGCGATTCTCCTGTTTGTCTTTAGGGCAAAGAAATAAAAAGATTTCCGGGAACGGCGCACACGAATACCGCACTCAGAAATTTCAAGTCTACTGAGGACTGGGCCTACAGGCAAGGACGCGCTTCGCCCAACTGCGAAATGCTGCCCGTCCTCTTTCATCCGTCCCACTTTCAATGCGAGTATATTCGCTATGCCCCTTATGACATTGTTTGTGCTCCTCGCCTTGCTTGCCGGGGTGGCGATTGGATATTGGATGCGCCATCTGGGGGCGCGCTCCGAGCTGGCAGCAAAATCTGCCGCCGCGGAATCTGCCGCCGCCCAGCTTGCGGACCGGGAAAACCTGCTTCGGGAAGCCACCCTGAAAGCCGAGGCGCTGGGCCTCGAAAAAGCGCGCCTGGAAGAGCGCCTGACCGCCGAGCAGGAGGCCCTGAAGCAGGCGCGAACAGCACTCGAAGAAAGCTTCCGCAGCGCCGCATCCCGCGTGCTGAATGAAAACAGCAAGGCATTTCTGCAACTGGCGCGGCAGGAGCTGGGCCAGCAGCACCAGAAGGCCGAACAATCCCTTTCCACAAAGGAGCAGGCCATCGCCGATCTGTTGAAACCGGTTCGCGAAACCCTGCAAAAGCTCGAAGCCGATACCCAGCAACTGGAAGTGAAACGCGAAGGCGCCTACCAGTCACTCAGGCAGCTCGTCGAAGGAATGCAGTCTTCCCAGGCCGACCTGAAACGGGAGACTTCGCAGCTTATCTCCGCCCTGCGCGCTCCAAAGGTCCGCGGCAACTGGGGCGAATTGCAGTTGAAACGATGCATCGAATTTGCCGGAATGGTGGAACACGCCTCCTTCGACTTGGAAGTATTTGTGCGCGGAGAGGAGAGCAGTATCCGGCCCGACTGCGTCATCCACCTGCCCAATCAACGCACCATTGTGATTGATGTAAAGACGCCGTTTGATGCCTTCCTGGAGGCAATGAGCGCACAGGACGAACAGACACGCGCCATCAAGCTGGCAGCCCACGCGGCGCGGGTCAGAGAACACCTCAGCCAGCTCTCTGCAAAGTCGTACTGGAAGCAGTTCAGGGACAGTCCGGATTTTGTGGTGTGTTTCCTCTCCAGCGAGGTCTTCTTCAGCGCGGCGCTCGAACAAGACCCCGGCCTGATTGAGTTCGGCAGCGCATCCAACGTGATTCTGGCGACCCCAACCACGCTGATTGCTCTGCTGAAGGCCGTGGCCTACGGCTGGCAGCAGCTGGAAATTACAAGAAACGCGCAGACCATTCGGGACACAGGCGAGAAGCTGTACGAAAAACTGGCCACTGCCCACCGTTACTTCTCCCAGATGGGAAATGCCCTCACCAGCACCGTGAAGCACTACAACAATCTTGTCGGGTGCCTGGAAGGCAGGGGCAGTGTCTTTACCCATGCGCGGACCCTCCATGAGCTCGCCATTGGTCAGGCAGAATTGCCGGAGATGCCGAAACTGGATGCTGTTCCCCGAGACCTGAAGGCGCCGGACTGGAGGCCGGAAGAGGAAGACGAAAAACTGTTTCCTGAAAGTGACTGAAGACGCTGCGGAGCAGTTACGGCCCGGAACTCGTCCGGGCCTTCTATCCTCAGCGTTTGCCTGTGCCAGTACCAGTAAATGACCCGGTGGAGTGGATCCCGGCGGGAGTGTCCGGGTGCCGCTGCGCCTGACCGCCCTCAATATTTAACCCTAAAAGACGGCGCTGCAGTGAACGGCTTGCTCCTGTCAGATGCGCATCTTCCGGCTCTACCGGAGCAGAAGCGGATTGCACGGAGGTTGGGGGTGTGTGCATGGCTGAGGTGTGTTCTTCCCGGTTGCGCGGTTCTGTTCTGTGGCTTTTCATACAGCACCCTTCTTCAACCATTAGATGCGGGCAAAGGCGCTGCCGAAATCGGCTATCTCACTCAAAGAAAGGCAGCATGGCTGCTCCCAGCAGCCCCGAATCGGGTCCCAGCTTTGCTGGCACCACGTTCGTCTTTCCATGCTCCGGGACGGCTGCGCTGGCCGGTTTTGACAGGCGGTAGATGTAACTGTCCGCCTCCAGAGCAGCAAACATGGCAGGGGAAAACAGGTCCCATGCGGCAGCAACGCCGCCACCCACCACATATAAAGGAAGATTCAGCGTGCTCACCAGGCTGGCGAGTCCAATACCGAGGGCCTTCCCCACTTCGTCATAAATTTTCTGCGCCTCAGGGTCTCCCGCAAGGGCCGCTTCCGCAAGGCTGCGCGCAGTCACGGTCGCGGAGCCATTCTGGCTTCCAGCCAGGACCAGCTTTTTCCCAGCGCGAGCAATGGCCGTTGCCGAAGCATACTGTTCCAGGCACCCGCGGCTCCCGCATCCGCACAACAGGCCGTCATGGTAAACGGGAACATGTCCGGCCTCCCCGCCCATGCCCGAGAAGCCGTGCCACACATGCCCGTTCAGGATAATGCCGCTGCCCACGCCTGTACCCAATGTCAGCATGCAAAGCGACTGAAAGCCAAGGGCCTTCCCTGCTCCGGCATGGCACTCGGCCAGAGCCGCGGCATTGGCATCACACTCCACCACCACCGGGCAATGCAGCCTGCGCTCCAGCTCCGTCTTAAGCTCCAGACCCTCAAAGCCAGGCAGGTTCGGCGGCGTAAGCACGCGTCCAGAGGGCAGCTCCAGCGGACCGGGACAGCCAACACCAACACCGGCAAATGTGCGCTTCTGTGCAAATTCCGCCGCAAGCTCGCGGATGGCCGAACACATATCGTCCAGCACGGCCGAAGGACCTGCCTGCACCCGGGTCGGCATGGAAGCAGCCTTCAGGCGCTCCCACTCCTGGGTAAATGCTGCAATGCGAAGGTTTGTGCCGCCAAGGTCCACACCGATGGAGAACGTGCTCATATCAGCCCCCAGTGTACATGATAACGTTATCTACCGCCCCGATTACCGCCAGCGAGGAACAACCGAAAAGCGAAGTTTTACCGGCTGGCGCCTGCGGAAAGGAACAAGTTTGCTTGCCGGTTCCTAAAGAAAGGGTTGTATTTGTAGCCCATGACCCAAAACCCTGCCAGATGTGATAAACGTAGAAAGTAGTGTCTTCTGCCACGTTGACACATTATTTTTCACTCTGTTACAACCTATACGTTCTGCAGCACCCTCCAGAAAGTGAATTCCTGGCTTAACAGGCGTTGGAAAGCCCGCCGAAGCCGAAGTGCAAGGCGATGGAGGTGGTGTGGACGGGCAGTAAAGAATGGACGAGATACTGCAACAACTCGGCGATCTGGCGCTCGGCTCTGTGCCGACAATGATTGTTTTCATCTTTTTGGTGCTGGCCTACCGTTTTCTGGTCTATGGGCCGCTGATGCGCACCCTGAAAGAGCGCCGCGAGCGTACCAAAGGCGCCATCGAACGGGCACAGGCCGCCATTGCCGCCGCCGATGCAAAGACCCAGGAATATGAGGCGAAGCTGCGCGCCGCCCGCGCCGACATCTTCCGCCACCGCGAGCAGCGCATCCAGCAGTGGAACACCGAGCGCGACCACGCTCTGGCTTCGGCGCGCCTGACCGCGCAGGAGCGGGTCCGGGCCGCGCAGTCCTCGCTGGCCCAGCAGGCCACAGAGGCCCGCAAGCAGATTGAAGGCTCGACCGAGCAGCTGGCCTCGCAAATTCTTCAAGCCATTCTTCCAGTAGGCGTGGCCCCCGTGGAGAGTGTCCGTTGAAGCGTAGTTTCCGGTTTAAGTTGACGCTGTTGCTGGCTGCTGTCCTTCTGGTTTCCGCGCCCGTCTCGCACGCCTTCGCCCAGGCGGAAAAGCCTGCGCAAGCGCAGAGCGCTTCCAATTACGAAAAAATGGACGCGCCGGAGACCAGCAGCGAGGAAGAAGGCTACCGGCACTCGGCCGCCGTCCAGACCATTGCGAAGTATCTGCACACGGACACGGAAACGGCGACCCAGATCTTCGAGGACTTCAACTCCGCCGTCCTGGTTCTGGCCATTGCGGCATTTCTGATTAAGGTACTCTCGAAGGCCTTCCGCAAGCGCTCCGAGACCATCTCAAAGGAGCTGGCAGAGGCCCGTTCGGCCACCGAAGACGCCAACCAGCGGCTGAGTGCGGTGGAGGCCCGGCTGGCAAAACTGGATACCGAAATTGAGGCCATCCGCCGCCAGACCGACCAGGAGATTCTGGAAGACGAAAAGCGCATCAAAGCCCAGATTGAGGAAGAGCGCAAGCGCATCATCGAGTCCGCCGAGCACGAGATTGAGTCCTTCAGCGCCGCCGCGCAGCGCGATCTGAAGAAGTTTGCCGCCGATCTCGCCGTCGAACGGGCGCTCCAGCGCATCCACCTCGGCGCCGATGCGGACCGCATCCTGGTACAGAACTTCACCTCAGAGCTGGCTAACACCCAAAACAGCAAAGGAGGGCAGAACTGATGGCTGCGGTGGCTGCTCCTTACGCAAGGGCCTTTGCGGATGTGGTGCTAGAAGCGCATCTGAATACAAATGATGTTCAGGCGCAACTGGACAATTTTGTCGCCGTCTGGTGGGAAAGCGACGATCTGCGCGAGGTCTTTCTCGACCCGACCTTCCCGGCCGGCCAGAAGGTATCCATTCTGGATAAGCTGAATGAGCGGCTGGGGATGTCGCAACAGGTAAGGAATTTTCTCGCGGTCCTGATTCAGCACGACCGCCTGGACATTCTCAGCGAGATTCTCAGCGAATACCGCAGGGAGATGGACAGCAGGCTGGGAATTTCTGAGGTGCAGGTGACCGCGACACGGCCTCTGGAAGCAGACGAGCGGCACGGCATCGAGCAGAGGGTGGCCGCCATGACTGGGACCCAGGTCCGTGCACAGTACTTTGAGGACAAATCGCTGCTCGGCGGAGTAGTCGTACGCGTCGGCAGTACGGTGTATGACGGCTCGGTACGGGGCAGGCTGGAGAGATTGAGAAAGCAGTTGGCAGGGTGAGAGAAATCCCACATCTCTCAAGAGATGTGGGGCGCCCGGAGCGTGGCAGTTTTGTAGGGGCACGGCTTTGGCCATGCCATCAGGCGAGGCGTACGAAGGGGCTTTGGCCCCTGAGGTAAATGGCGATAGAAAACGGCCCTACGCTTCGTGATGACAAATTTTAGGTAAGTAAGGCAAAAAGCAATGGCGCTGATTAAAGCAGACGAAATTACCCAGCTCCTCAAGGAGCAGATACAGAATTACGACGCGAAGGTCCGTGTGGACGAAGTCGGCACCGTCATCTCGCTGGGCGACGGCATCGCCCGCATTCATGGCCTGGACAAGGTCATGTACGGTGAGATGATTGAGTTTCCACATGGTGTCTATGGGCTGGCCATGAACCTCGACGAGGAGCAGGTGGGCGCCGTGCTGATGGGCGACTACACTGAAATCTGCGAAGGTGACCAGGTCAAGCGCTCCGGCAGAATTCTGAGCGTGCCCGTAGGCGAGGCGCTGATCGGCCGCGTGGTCAACTCGCTCGGTCAGGCCATTGATGACAAAGGCCCGCTCAACACCACCGAGATGCTTCCAGTAGAGCGCATCGCTCCGGGCGTGATTGACCGCCAGTCCGTGCGCGAGCCAATGATGACCGGAATCAAGGCCATTGACAGCATGATTCCGATTGGCCGCGGCCAGCGCGAGCTGATCATCGGCGACCGCCAGACGGGCAAGACCGCCATCGCGCTCGACACCATCATCAACAACGCGAAAAACGACCTGGTCTGTATCTATTGCGCCATCGGCCAGAAGCGCTCTTCGGTGGCACAGGTGGTCCAGACGCTCACTGAATACGGCGCGATGGATTACACCATCGTCGTCGCAGCCACCGCATCTGAGCCTGCGCCGATGCTCTACCTTGCGCCGTATGCGGCCTGCGCCATGGGCGAGTATTTCCGCGACCGCGGCAAGCACGCGCTGGTCATCTACGACGATCTTTCCAAGCACGCTGCCGCGTACCGTGAGATTTCCCTGCTGCTTCGCCGTCCTCCGGGCCGCGAAGCGTATCCCGGTGATGTCTTCTACCTCCACTCGCGTCTGCTCGAGCGCGCAGCCAAGCTGAGCAAGGAAAAGGGCGGCGGCTCGCTGACGGCACTGCCCGTCATTGAAACGCAGGCCGGCGATGTTTCGGCATATATTCCGACCAACGTGATTTCCATCACCGACGGCCAGATCTTTCTCGAAACTGACCTGTTCAACTCAGGCGTGCGTCCGGCGGTGAACGTTGGCTTGTCCGTCTCGCGTGTCGGGTTCTCGGCCGCCATGAAGGCCATCAAGCAGGTCGGCTCCACCCTCAAGCTCGACCTCGCGCAGTACCGTGAGCTGGCGGCCTTCTCGCAATTCGGCAGCGACCTCGACAAGGTCACGCAACAGCAGCTTGCCCGCGGACAGCGCCTGACAGAATTATTGAAGCAGCCGCAGTTCCATCCCCTGACCGCCGAGCACCAGGTAGCGATACTGTTTGCCGGAACGCAGGGCCTGCTCGACGACGTCAAGGTGGAAGAGATCCGCTCGTTTGAAGAAGGCTTCCACAAGTATCTGGACTCTGCACAATCGGCGCTGCTCAAGGAAATCAGCGAAAAGAAGGCGCTCGACGATGATCTGCGCAACAAGCTGAAGGCCGCGATCAACGAACACAAACAGAACTTCTTCGCCGAACATGAGTCAGCGCAGGTGGTCGCAGCCGGACGGTAGGATTTCCTGGGCACTCACATCTCTCCGGGATGCGAGTACCCCCAGGAGTGGCAGTTTTGAAAGGCACGGCCTTGGCCGTGCCGCTGAAGCATACGAAGGGGCTTTGGCCCCTGAGGGTAAAGATTGAGAGCAGCGGCGATTTGAAGCGAAAAGCACGCGCTCAGGATGACAACTTTATAAATCAATGGCAAACGTTCTCGATTTACGGCGGCGCATACGCAGTGTGAAAAACACACGCCAGATCACCAAGGCCATGAAGATGGTGGCCGCGGCCCGGCTGCGGCGCGCCCAGGAAAAGGCCCTGTCCTCGCGCCCGTATGCGATGATGATGACCTCGGTGCTCCAGTCTCTGCGGCGCCGCGTGGATGCCGTGGACCCGGAAACCGGGCAGATGCACCCACTGCTGGTCACACGCCCGGAGAAGAACATTCTGCTTGTCGTCATCTCTGGCGAAGGCGGCTTTGCCGGCGCATTCAACGCGAACATCGTCAAGGCTGCCAACACCTTCATCGCCGGGCACAAAGACGCACAGGTTGATATTCAAGCCATCGGCCGCAAGGGGCGCGATGTGCTGCGCAGGCGTTATCCTGCCGCCCAATTTACCGATTCAGCCAGGCAGGAGGGGCGGCACCGCGCGGCTCCCGTGGAGCTTCTCGATGACCACCATCATGGAATCCTGCACCAGTTGAACTTCGAACGCGCAAGCGGGCTGGCGCATGAGATCACCTCGCTCTACGCGCACGAAAAGATTGACGCCGCATATGTGGTCTACAACGAGTTCAAGTCCGTCATCCAGCAGCGTGTGGTCGTCGAGCGCGTCCTGCCCATCCTCGAAATCGGAGAGCGCGAAGTCGCCCTCACGCAGGAGATGACCCAGGAAGAACGCGAGCGCGCCGGCGAAGCGGCCATCTCCTCCGGCGTAAGCCTGAGCGAGGCCGAAGCTGAGGCCGGCGCCAAACAGGCCGAAGAAGAGGCCCGCCGTTTCGGCACAGCCGAAGTGGACTACATCTACGAGCAGGACCCAGGCGAGCTGTTCAATGCCCTTCTGCCGCGCTATGTGGCCACGCAGCTCTATCACGCCATGCTGGAGTCAGTAGCGGCGGAGTTCGCCGCGCGTATGACGGCCATGGATTCGGCCACGAACAACGCCTCTGAACTGATTGATTCGCTGACGCTCGCCATGAACCGCGTGCGTCAGGCGGCCATTACCAAGGAACTGATTGAGATTGTCAGCGGCGCAGCCGCACTGTAGAGAGAAAGAAATTCATATGGCAGAAAACATTGGCAAAGTCATTAAAATCGCCGGCCCGGCCGTGGACGTGCAGTTTGAAGAATCGAAGATGCCACCCATCTTCCAGGCGCTGCGCGTCATCAGCGAGGGCTTTGACGTCCCCCAGCCGATTGACGTCATTCTGGAGGTCCAGCAGCACCTCGGCGAAGGCCGCGTGCGCTGCGTCGCCATGGAGCCGACCGAGGGCATGGTCCGCGGCATGAAGGCCATTGATCAGGGCGGGCCCATCACCGTTCCCGTCGGCCGCGAGACCCTGGGCCGCGTGCTCAACGTCATCGGCAAGCCCGTAGACGAGCTGGGCCCGGTTAACGCCAAAGAGCATCTGCCCATTCACCGCCCTGCTCCCCCTTTTGACGAGCAGTCCACGCGCGAAGAAATGTTTGAGACCGGCGTGAAGGTCATTGACCTCATCCAGCCATTCCTGAAGGGCGGCAAAATCGGCCTCTTCGGCGGCGCTGGCGTCGGCAAAACGGTCATCATCCAGGAGCTGATCAACAACGTCGCCCTGAAGCACGGCGGCTTCTCCGTCTTTGCCGGGGTGGGCGAGCGTACCCGCGAAGGCAACGACCTCTGGATTGAGTTCCAGGAAGCGGGAGTCATTGACCTGAAGGACTTCTCGAAGTCCAAGGCCGCATTGATCTACGGTCAGATGACTGAGCCGCCGGGCGCGCGTCTCCGCGTCGCCCTCACCGGACTGACGGTCGCAGAATACTTCCGCGACAACGAAGGCGCCGACACGCTGTTGTTTATTGACAACATCTTCCGCTTCACCCAGGCAGGCTCTGAAGTGTCCACGCTGCTGGGCCGTATGCCTTCGGCAGTGGGCTACCAGCCAAACCTGGCCACGGAAATGGGCGAGCTGCAGGAGCGCATCACGTCCACCAAGAAAGGCTCGGTCACCTCGGTGCAGGCCGTGTATGTTCCCGCAGACGACCTGACCGACCCCGCACCGGCCACCACCTTCGCTCACCTTGACGCAACCACCGTGCTCTCGCGTCCGCTTTCTGAGCTTGGCATCTATCCCGCCGTGGACCCGCTCGCCTCCACCTCGCGCATTCTTACCCCGCGCGTCGTCGGGCAGGAGCACTACGACGTGGCCCAGGGCGTCAAGCGCATTCTGCAGCGCTACAAGGACCTGCAGGACATCATCGCCATCCTCGGCATTGACGAGCTTTCAGAAGAAGACAAGCTCACCGTCGCACGCGCCCGCAAGATACAGCGCTTCCTCTCGCAGCCCTTCCATGTGGCCGAGCAGTTCACGGGCATCCCCGGCCGCTACGTCAAAATTGAGGACACGGTGCGCAGCTTCAAGGAAGTGCTCGAAGGCAAACACGACGACATTCCTGAGCAGGCCTTCTATCTCAAAGGTTCCATTGAAGACGTGCTCGAGGCCGCAGAAAAGATGAAGGCAAACGCGTAAGAGCCATGGCCAACCAACTTCATGTCCGGCTTGTCACCCCTGATCGCGTGCTGGTAGACTCCACGGCGGATGCCATCGAGCTGCCTGCGCGCAATGGCTACATGGAGGCGCTCTTCGGGCACGCTCCCTTGCTTTCGGAGCTGGGCGCAGGCGAGGTGCGCACCCATGGCGGTCACGCCGGCGAGCAGCGCTACTTTGTAAGCTGGGGCTTTGTGGAAGTCCTGCCGGACCGCGTCACCATTCTTGCCGAAACAGCACTCAAGCCGGAAGAAATCAACGCAACCGAGGCCCATCAGGAACTCGAGCGCGGAGAAAAGCTGTGGAGCGAGGCCGGCGACGACGCCGAAAAGTACGAGGAAGCCAACCACGTCATCGAAGAGGCGGAGGCGAAGCTGGCAAGCGCCTCCTCCCGCTCCTAGCGGCTGTGGAAAACTCCTGTCAAGCCTCTGCGGCCTTCAACCCTGATCGAAGCTACAGAAAACAAAGCATTTATTCTTCAAAAGAATTGGCCGGTTATTTCGCCTTAATTTGATATTCTGAATTTAAGAACAGAGTTCCAACGAAACGCCCGCTCCCAAGCGGGCGTTTCTTCAGACCCCCTCGTAAGTGATTGAAAATACTAGATTGCAGTTTACTCTTTTGGAATCAAAAGGATAGCGGGGGATGATCCCCCGCTAAGTGATTGAAAACAAAGGAATCGCCCCAGCGAGGGAGGAGGAGGGGGTACTTCCCTTCTCGGGCAGGAAATTCAACCCAAAGGTGGATTAAAAAAACCATCGCTGGGCCCAAGACGGAATGCCGGCTCGATATCTATCCTGAGAATGTCTCTTGATAACACAAACCTCCTGACCCCGGTTTTCCGCAGAAACCGGGGCTTTCTTTTGCCTTTCAGATTTCCCCGAGGACACCTTTTTACTTAAAATCAACCTTCCTTGTTTGGAGGCCCGATGAATTCAAAGACCAGGCAACTCACCGAGAACGGGGCAGAGATTGTCCGTCTGTTCGCACGGTTAGCGCTGGGAGCTTCCTTTCTATCCGCTGTGGCTGATCGTTTCGGCTTATGGGGACCGCATGGAGCAAGGAACGTATCCTGGGGAGATTTCGCTCATTTCGTGGAATACACGGGTGCGGTGCTCTCTCTCTTTCCCAGTTCATTGACGATGTCCTTTGCATGGGCAGCTACCGTCGCAGAGACAGTCTTTGGGATATTGCTCATCGCAGGCTTCAAAACGCGAATTATCTCTGTCTTCTCCGGCCTTCTCCTTTTGTCATTTGCTCTGGGCATGGCCACAGGCCTTGGCATCAAAAAACCACTCGACTATTCGGTTTTCTCGGCGGCCGCAGCAGCATTCTTACTGGCGTTCCAGGAGCCGGACGGATTCACGCTGGACAAGCTTCTGAATCGATCACAAAATTGAGCGGGAGATCCGTGGACGATCCCAAACAGAGTTCGGCCTGCTGAAGTTGCGATCGGTGTGAGTCGGTACCATCGAGCGGACCGGCACATTATATTGAATAGCGCTTCGCCCGCCGTTCGGCAACGACTTTTGTCACTGCTTCACCGGGGTAGCTTCCCCTACGCTGAATCCGGGAGGTTGCCCATTATGGCATACGTCATAGCTGAGCCCTGCATCGGAACCAAGGATACTGCCTGTGTTGATGCCTGTCCCGTAGATTGCATACACCCGAGGAAGGATGAGCCGACCTTTGGAACCGAACGGCAATTGTACATTGATCCGGTGGAATGCATTGACTGCGGCGCGTGCGTGCCGGTCTGTCCCGTGTCCGCTATCTATGCGGCCGACGATTTACCGGAAAGATGGAAGCACTTTGCCGACGTGAACGCCCAGCACTACGGACACTAGGCCTTTTCTATACCGGAAGGCTCTTTGAGCGAGAGCACATTTGCGGAGAAGGCAGCAACCGCTGCCGACCTCCGCGCAGTCGAGCTGCCGATGAAGTCGTTGAGTTTCGAGTTGCGCCCGGTTCCGCCGTTTCGGCTGGACTACACTGCTTGGGCTTTGCGCCGGCGTACGCACAATACGGTAGATCTCTGGGATGGAACCAGTTGGCGGCGTGTCCTGGTGATTGACAATGAGCCGCTCGAAGCAGCACTTACGCAACTCGGAACATCCGAGCGGCCTCGTCTGAAGGTGACTCTGACCGGCAATCGCATCTCTGAACACACCAAAGAACATGCGTCCGGGCTTCTACGGCAAATGTTCGGCCTCGCGACCGATCTCTCTGCCTTCTATCATCTTGCCGCCCGCGACGGGCGTCTGGCCCCGCTGGTCCAGCGCTTCCGCGGGCTAAAGCCACCGCGTTTTCCCTCAGTCTTCGAAGGGCTGGTGAACGCGATTGCATGCCAACAATTATCACTGACAGCGGGAATCTGGGTATTGAATCGTCTTGCGGAGAAATGTGGCCCCACCGTTCACTATGATGGTGCTGTACAGCATGGGTTCCCGCAACCGGCCGGCATTCTCCGCCTGAATCCAGATTCCCTGTGCACTCTCGGTTTCAGCTTTGCTAAAGCTCGTTCTCTGCTGGAACTCGCACAAACGGCCGAGACGGGACAGTTGGAACAAGAAGAGCTGAACAAGCTCAATAATGATCAGGTGATAGAGCGATTGATAAACCTGCGCGGGATCGGCCGATGGACCGCAGAGTATGCCCTGCTACGCGGCCTCGGCAGAATTGATGTCTTCCCCGGAGATGATGTAGGTGCACGAAATCGTTTGGCGCAATGGCTCGGACGCGATGGACCCATGGATTATGAAGCCGTACGGCATGCGGTCAGGCGATGGCATCCGTACAGCGGCTTCGTATACTTTCATCTGCTCCTCGAAGGACTTACACAATCGAAGGTTCTCCTCGAGAGCGCTCGCTGAAACACCACACCATGCAATAGGGCACCTGTTCCATGAAGAGGTCTGGTTGTTCCATAGCATGCGTGGACCTGCTGACGGCAGGACGTTCGATAATCGTTTGTGCAACTGCCTGCCTGCGCTTCTGCAATCATGACAAGGTCCGCCTACTTCTGTTTTGCCGTTGTTCTCAAGCTCCGTACGTAATATGTTGCTTGCCAGATTTCATCGTCTGATAAGGTATTTCCGAAACCTGGCATGCCGCTGAAACGGATGCCATTCTTAACTACCCAAAAGAGCTCAGGGTTCGATAACCGTTGAACTTCAGGCGATCCGAGATCCGGGCAGCGTGGATACATCGCCTTTCCAATGTTGGTAGGACTACGTCCATCGCTGCCATGGCATGAGGCGCAAGCCATACTGAATAATCCTTGGCCGGCTGAGATCTCGGCGGGGTCGTCGAGAGGCGCTTTGGAGTACGAATGGACCGCTGCCTCGTGGATGTACCCGTTGCGAACGATCGCGAAGATGCGCGTTTCAAGCGGTCCCGGCTCCGGAAGCGCGCTGATACTACGCGTTACGATCCAATAGACAATCGCAGCCAGAATCGCGATAGCGACAGCGCCGCTAAAGAATCGGGGCAAGCGAGAATTAGACCTTGTCATTCATTCTGAGAACAGCGCGAATCAGAACACACGACCTCTGGATTCGCCAAAGAATTCAACGTAACCGGGGACCTCTGCGAGGATAATGATCTCCGCTATGAGCCAGCTTCGATCTTTTCGACATGAATCGTCTTTGTGCCGGTGTTGTAGGTTCCAATGACCTTTACCTTTTGTCCGGCAAATTCCTTGGGTTTGTTCTGATTGTCCAGTTGATAAGCCGTCTTGGTTGCGGAGTTGTAGAGGACAAACTTACTGCCCGACTTGACACATGCCAAAGTGCAATCCTTGGGGGTGTGCGTACTGCTCATCTTGTAGCCGGCATCATGATTGCCCATGTTCGCACAGGTGCTGTCCATGATCTCGCCGCTGAAGGTTCGACCGGCCGACTTGGGCGCTGCATAGGTACCCGCTCCCATGAGTACAAACGCGGTAAGCGCTAACAGTGCTGATTTCATCAAGCCCTCCATTCTTTTGAGTTAATGAGGTTTGTCTTCCTCGTGAACGATTTCCCTTATAGTCCGATAACAGCTCCCCAGCAATGGGCCATTCGTCCTTGGTGGGGTGACGCTTGTTGCAATTTGTCATTGTCAATATCCGGCAAATAAGGTGTGCCCTCTCGATGTCATCGGGCCTGCTTAGGAGTGCTACTGCCAACATGAAAGGGACTCGTTCCGCCCCTGCGCTCGCACTATCGCGGCCATTCCGGCGGTTCGCATTCTGGACACTGTTGGTTCACAAAGTCGAGCGTGCTTAAGATCTCCGCAACGTTTGGGGGTATCGAGTGGCCGGGCGCAACATAGGTTGACACTATCTCTCCATAGCGATCGGTCAGGTAAACGAGCGGAACTGGACGGCCGTTCTCATCCGTTGCTCCGGAGATATGATACGCTGCGTGCGTCTTGTCATAGAGGACAACGACTGGTGAACTGCTCTCAATCGGGAATGCTTGCTCTTCCCGCCCGTAAGGAACAACTGCTACAACCGTCGTATCCTGCTCTGAGAACTGGCGACCGTGCTGCTCGACCTCGTGGAGGAAAATGCGCATCGCGTCCGAGTGCCCGAGAAATACCACAACCAGATTGGATAGGCCACGGAAGCTCGATATTCGAATATCTTCACCACGATTAGAAACGAGCGTGAAATCCCGGATCATGAAGCCAGGCCTTTGTACGCCAATCCCTGGATCAACCCTCGCCGCACCGCCAACTTCAGCCTGAATCATTGCATCACCATTCTTCTAACAGTTATAGTCTCGACCAGGTGTCGAGTCGTGGGAAATGAATCAAACATCCCGACAAAGGGTACATCTGTCATCGACATCTTCGAATCAGGCAAGGCTTGGAAATCGGATAGGTTAGAGGCTCGCATCGGCCGCACCCTGCGCCGGCGAGCCATCAGGTGAACGCATATGGGAATCACAGCGGCCCACCCCCTCCAGCCCGTACCGGATACAGGGCGCAGCATCATGGATGATTTTCGATGGGAATATCTAATGCGCGTTGCTCGTGCGCGGCCAAAGTCATTGTTCCTCCTCGTGCGAAGCATGATCTTTCATCACATCGATGGCGAGCGCTGAATGCGCCACGGCACCTCCGGCCCGCATCTCCGCACCCACCCAGATGGCCTCCATGATTTCCTTCTCAGTTGCTCCCCTGGCAAGAGCGCTTTTGGTGTGCGCGCGGATGCAATAGGGGCATTGGGTTACATGAGCGACTGCAATCGCGATGAGGTCCTTCGTCTTGGCAGGCAAGGCTCCGTCGGCAAAGACCTGCCGGCTAAAGGCGCGCCAGGCGTTTAGGGTTTCAGGCGTAAGCTGTTCGCGTTTCTTTGCGATTTCGAGAGTAGCAGCAGGATATAGGGCTTCTTCCATGATTTCGACTCCTCGTATCAAAAGATTTTGCCAATTGCGAATTGAATGAGACGGAGCAACGGCGATGGGAAGACTCCAAACCAAATCAGAAATGCCGAGAGCGCCACCAGGACGACCGATACAGCCGGTGTGCGGCGCGGCAAAGGTTCAGGCACCAAACGCTCCGAGGCTGGCTGATGAAACATCACCCCGACCACTCGCAGATAGTAGAAGAGGCCGATGGTGCTGGTGACGACTAAAACGAAGATGAGCAGCCAAGCATGAGAATCAGCACCTGCAGCCACAAGGTAAAACTTAGCTAGAAAGCCGGCAGTGAGCGGAATGCCTGCAAGTGACAGCAGCATAGCTGTAAAGATAAGCGCAAGCACTGGACGCCGCCAGAAGAGACCTCGATAGTCCTCAAATCGATCTGCATCGCGCTCGCCACTCGAAAGCAAGGTCACGACGCCCAACGCGCCGAGGATCATAACGAAATAGGCCACCAGATAGAACGCACCGGCACCCACGCCGAGGCGGCTGCTCACCTCAGCTGCCACGAGCAGGTAGCCCATGTGGGCAATCGAAGAGTAAGCCAGGATACGCTTGATGTTGGTGGAGAACAGAGCCAGCAGGTTGCCGGCCAGCATAGAGGCGATGGCGATGATCGATAGTACAAGAAGCAAGCGAGGGGATCGGTCGGCTCCAGACAGACTGAAATAACGCAGGAGAAGGGCGAACATCCCGCCTTTCGAGACCGTGGCCACAAATGCGGTGACGGGAGCAGGCGCACCCTCGTAGACATCCGGCGTCCACATGTGGAACGGCGCGAGTGCTAGTTTGAAACCGACACCGACAAGAATCAGAACAGTGCCGGGAATCAGGAGTCCCAGTGCAGATCCGCTTTGAGTACTGCTAATGCGTTGCGCTACGGTTGCGAAATCGAGGACGCCGAGGTCGGCGTAGACGAGGGCGATCCCGAAAGCCAGAAATGCGGAGGAAGAGCCGGCCAGAACCAGATACTTAATTCCGGCTTCGAGGGGCAGCGAACGATCGCGGAGATAGGCGATCAAACCGTATAGCGCGACACTGAGAATCTCAATACCGAGAAAGAGCGAGGTAAAATGGCTGCTTGCAGTGAGCGTCATGGCGCCAAGCGTGGCAACCAGTAGCAAAACATAGAACTCCTCTCTCCTAGCTTCCCGTGCGGCGAGATAGCCATAGGACAACAGCGCAATGAAGAGACTGGCCGCCATCAGCAGACCCATGAAGAAGAACGCGTACCTGTCCATCAGGAGCAGCTGAGTTGCCTGATTTGGCGGCGTAAAGAACGTCGAACAGATACCCGCTGCGAGTCCCGCAAGCGTAAGGCCAAAGGCGGCAGCATGATTACGGCGGACAGCGATCGCTAGAAGCACCACAACAGAAGTTGCAGCGATGATCAACAGCGGCAGGAGCGAAATTACGTGAACGCAGCCCATGGCTCATCTCCAAAGAGCCGGAGCATGACTCGCGGCCTGCGCCAGAGTTTGAAGCACCGGCTGTGGGTAAAGACCCAGCCAGAGCAGCACTGCGATCAGAACGCCCAATACGAATCCCTCGTGCGCCGCAAGATCCGGTAGGTGCCAAGAATGAATATTCGTCCCCTGGAATGCATACTGTACAAAACGCAGCGCATAAAAGGTTGCCGCAAGAACTCCCAATGCTGCAACGGCGGCCGCAGCGATGTGAGCCTGATAAGTACCTATGAGGATGAGAAACTCGCCGATGAAATCACCCAGCCCGGGAAGCCCCAGCGCCGCGAGCGCGAAGAATAACCCGACGCCGCTCAGGCAAGGTATCGTATCCCAGAGGCCGCCCATGGTGTCGATCTCGCGCGATTGCACTCGCTTCTCGACTGCTCCGGCGACCAGAAAGAGCGCACCAATACTGACGCCATGGGCAATCACCGTCATGACGGTGCCGCGCAACGCGAGCGAATTGCCAGCGAAGATCCCAAGCAACACGAACCCAAGGTGGCCAATGCTGGCATAGGCGACAAGGCGCATGAGATTGGTTTGGGAGAAGGCCAGGATGGCACTATAAAGAATTCCAATTACGGCAAGCACGATCATCAGAGGGCTGATGGTATGGACTGCTTCAGGAAAGAGCGGCAGAAGGAAGCGGATCATGGCGTACGCTGCAGTAGCGGCCATCAGGCTCGCCAGTACCAGGTTGCTCGCCGCGGAAGCTTCGGCACAGGCATCGGGAAGCCAGGTATGAAATGGAAAGGCCGGCAATTTGACCGCGAACGCGGCGAGGAAGCCGAGCATGATCCACATCGCTCGATGAGGATCAAGCGGCGTGCCGAGAAGATCCTGATACTCGAAGGTGTAGATACCCGTTGCCTGGTGATGCGCAAAGTAGAGAGCCAGAAGAGCGATCAGCATCAACAACCCACTCAGCTGAGTGAAAAGGAAGAACTTGACCGCCGCATGGGTCCGCCTTTCTCGTCCCCAGACCGAAATGAGGAAGTACATGGGGACAAGCATCAGCTCCCACGAGAAATAGAAAAGGAACAAGTCGAGCGAGAGCAGGACTCCGAGAATTCCGGCAAGAATCAATAACAAATTGAAGTGGTAAAAGCCAACGGCCGTGGCGATCTCTGTCCATGAAACAACCACGGCGACTACTCCAAGAAAGAGCGTGAGCAGCACGAGCAAGAAACTCAGCCCATCCATCCCGAGATGAAAATGAATGCCGAACTGAGGAATCCAGCTCCAATCCAGTTCCTCGCGCCATCCGCCGCCGGCGGTGCTACCTGGGCCGAAATCGCGCGTTGCTAAAACCAAAGCAAGGGCCAGATCAAGAGTGACGGCGGAGAGTGCGATCAGACGGCTGAGTAGCGGATGCAGACGTGCGAGCGGCCAGGCGATGAGCCCACCGGCAATGAGGATCACAATGAGCCAGCCGAGGATCATGAGAAGATCACCACTCCAATCAGGACGATCGTTCCCGCGGCAACAGCGGCCGCATACCAGCGCAGCCTCCCTGATTGAGAGAGGCTTAGGCCGCGCCAGGCAATCTCATTCAACCGGCCAACGCCGGCGTAGAATCCGTCGATCGGATCGCCCTTGCCAACTTTTGCGATCCACACTACCGGCCGCACGAACAGGTGGTCATAAAGCCAATCCATTCCCCAATCTGAAAACCAGAAGCGATGCAGGACACTGCCCGCCGGGCTTGAAGCCAGCACCGTGGAATAGTCCCGCCTGCGCAGGAAGAACACGTAGGCGAGACACAGTCCCAGGAAAAAGACCAGCGCGACAATTGCTTCGGAAAACATCTCGCCGAAGGAAGGACTACGCGTGATGCCCGGATTCCAGGCAAGAACTGTACTAAGGTAGCTCGCAAACGGAGTTCTGATGTAACCACCCGCTATCGAAAGAAATGCAAGAATGAGGCATGGGATGACCATCGCCGGGCCCGGCTTGCGTGTCACCTGGCTGTTCTGCTGCCCGAAAAAGACGAGGAAAATCATCCGGAAGGTATAGAGCGCGGTCAGGAATACTCCCGCCAGTGCGACTACCCAGAGTTCTGCGCTCCCGTTGGCCGCGCTGTAAGCTCCCCATACAATCCAGCCCTTGCTGAAGGCCCCCGCGGTGATGAGGGGCAAGCCCGCAAGCGAGCATCCGGCGACCAGGAATGTCCAAAATGTCACTGGAAGCTTTTGTCGAAGTCCACCCATACGAAAGATGTCGTGTTCGCCGCCCAAAGACTCAATGACAATACCGGCGCCTAAGAAGAGCAATGCCTTGAAAAAGGCATGGGTCATGAAATGAAAAATTGCCGCCGGCCATGCGCCGACGCCAAGCGCAAGAAACATGTACCCGATTTGGCTGATCGTCGAATAGGCCAGAACGCGCTTGAGGTCATGCTGCGTGAGTGCGCTGAAGCCCGCCATCAGCAATGTTGCCGCGCCGATGACCGCGGCCGCGAACTGCGCCTGGGGCGCAAGGGAATAGAGAGTGTGCGTGCGCGCAATCAGATATACGCCCGCCGTCACCATCGTAGCCGCGTGGATAAGGGCGCTTACCGGAGTTGGGCCGGCCATGGCGTCAGGCAACCAGGTCTGCAATGGCAATTGCGCCGATTTGCCTACGGCGCCGCTTAACAGCAGGAAAGCCGCAGCCAGAGCTCCGGAAGAACCGATTGGCCACTGAAGTACAGCGCGATGCATGAGGTCCTGAATGTTTAAGGTGCCCAGATCATGAAAGAGCAAAAACAGGCCGATCACCATTGCGGTGTCGCCAGCGCGCGTGACGATGAATGCTTTCCGCCCGGCGCGGCCGTTGGCCGGATCGCGATACCAGAAACCGATGAGCAGATAGCTGCACAGCCCCACGCCCTCCCAACCGAGGTAGAGGAGCAGTAGATTGTTCGCGAGGACCAGGGTCAGCATGCAACCGACGAACAGATTCATGTAGGCAAAGAAGCGCCCATAGCCATCATCGCCGCTCATAAACTCGGTTGAGTATAGATGAATGAGGAAGCTGACAAACGCCACCACGACCATCATGACGAGTGAAAGTGGGTCGAGATAGAGCGCGATCTCGGGCCGGAGGCCGTTGACATCGAACCATCTCCACAGGATCTGCGTGTACGCGCCCGAAGCTGGTGGGGCGTTCAGAAACGAGATGGAGACCAACAAGGAAATGACAGAAGATGCAGTGATCGAGCAAGTCCCAAGCCATGCGACAGTCTTCTGCGACAGCCGCAGAACCGCAAGCGCCAGGGCGCTCGCAAGCGGGATAGCCGGGACAAGCCAGAGAAGTCGCAGCATCGCTACCCTCTCATCTCGTTTACATAATCGGCGTCGAGTGTTTGCCGACGGTGATAGTACGTGAGCAGCAGGGCTAAACCGACAGAAACTTCCGCTGCCGCCGCGGCAAGAATAAAGAGGAACATCACCTGGCCGTCAGCCTGCCCCCAGCGGCTCCCGGCGGCAACGAACGTGACACCGGCGCCATTGAGCATGATCTCGATAGACACCAGAATCAGGAGCAGATTGCGTCGCAGGAGAACACCGGCCAATCCGACGGCAAACAGAATGCCTCCAAGGATGAGTCCGTCGGCCATTGGAATCGCTGTCACTGCTGTACCTCCCTTCCAGACCTCGAGATCCGTCCCACGTGGCACGCGCCCACCAGTGCCCCTAGCAACAGCATCGACGCAAGTTCTACGCCAAGAAGATAGGGACCATAGAGCGCCAGGCCAATCTCCTTCGGCGTCGAGATCGAACCAATGGTTGCAGATACCGGAGCACGCACGACCAGATAAATCACTTCGAAAAGAAGTAACGCAGACAGAACAGCAGGACCAATCCAGGCGCGCCAGGCCAGCCACTTGCGTTCGGTTTCGCTGTCCTGTGCTCCGAGATTCATCATCATCACTACAAAAACGAAGAGGACCACAATCGCGCCCGCGTAGATGATGACTTCAAGCGCCGCCACCACAGGAGCGCCCATCGTATAAAAGACCACAGCCACGGCCAGAAGCGACACGATCAAATACAGGAGTGCGTGAACCGCAATCGTCCGCGTAATCGCCAGGAGCGTCGCAATCACGGCCACAGCACCTGCAGCGAAAAATGGGATTTCCATCGGATTCGTCATGGCGTCAACCTGTACACATCTGTCGGTGGAGCTTCGTTCTCCGCCTCGCCCTTGTCTTTGCCTTCAATCTGAACTCCCGAAACACGCCAGAAGTTATAACCGGTGTACTTGCCCGGTCCACTGATCAGCAGGTCTTGTTTTTCGTAAACCAGGTTTTGGCGGTTATGCTCAGACATCTCGAAATCCGGGGTGAGTTGAATGGCATAGGTTGGGCAGGCATCTTCGCAGAGCCCGCAGAAGATGCATCGCGAAAAATTGATGCGGAAGAATTCAGGATAGCGGCGCCCATTCTCATCTTCCGTCGCCTGCAGCGCAATGCAGTCGACCGGGCAAACGGCGGAACAGAGATGGCAGGCGACACAGCGTTCGCCGCCGTCCGGATCACGCGAGAGGATAATGCGGCCTCGGGTGCGTGGCGTCAGATATGGCTTTTCGTCCGGATATTGAATCGTGACACGCCGGCGGAAGGAGTGCAGAAACACGTTCCAGATGGTTCGAATCACGCTCAGCATCGCATTGACTTCCTCTCCTTCCTCACTTTTTCGCCAGGACGATTGCTCCGGTGACCAGCAGATTCGCGAGCGCCAGCGGAAACATCACTTTCCATCCGAGAGACATCAGCTGGTCGAAACGTAACCTCGGAAGCGAAGCTCGCAGCAGGATGAAAAAGCATAGAAAAGCAAAGACCTTGATCAGAAACCACGCTAGTGGAGGCAGCCATGGGCCGTTCCATCCTCCCAGAAACAGCACCGCGATCATCGACGAGATCAGGGTGATGCCCAGATACTCACCAACGAAGAACATCCCAAACTTCATGCCCGAATATTCGGAGTGAAAGCCGGCGACCAGTTCCGCTTCCGCCTCGGGAAGATCGAAGGGCAGACGGCGTGCCTCGGCAACGCCAGCAATGAGAAAGAGTACGAAACCGAGGAACTGTGGAACCACATACCAGAGGCCCCGCTGTGCTTCCACAATACGGGTTAGATTAAATGTGCCGGCGAGCAGCACAACTCCCATCAATGACAGCCCCATGAAGACTTCGTAGCTGATCATCTGCGCCGCCGCACGCAGACCGCCCAAAAGCGAATACTTGTTTCCTGACGCCCAACCTGCCAGTACGATGCTGTAGACGCCAAGCGATGACATACCCAGAAAGAAGAGCAGGCCAATGTTCAAATCGGAAACTATGATTCCTGGGGCGACAGGAAGAACGGCGAACGACATCAATACCGTGACCATGATGATGGCGGGTGCGATCACGAAGACGGGTTTGTCGGCAAAGGGCGGGATCCAGTCTTCCTTTGTAAAAATCTTGATCATGTCGGCGAGCACTTGCAGCAGCCCGAACGGCCCCACGCGATTGGGGCCGTAGCGGTCCTGCCAGAGCGCCAGCAGCCTTCGTTCCACCCAGATCAGAAACGCCGAGAGGCTCAACGCCACAATGAGGATGCCGATGATGGACGCGATGGGATGAGAGATCATCATGAGACTCGTTCGATCCGGCGCCAGGTTGGAAACACCTCACCGAAGGCGAAGTCCAAACCATTCGGAATACCAGCAACACCGGCAGGCAAATCGGGCAGGATCTTGGCCGGCAAACGGTGTTTTGCCCCGCCCAGTTCGATTTCCAGCTCTTCGCCTTCATTCGCCAGGCCAAGGCTGCCGGCATCGCTGGCATTCAAAGCAAGATACGGCTTGAATGCGAGTGTTGCGATGGCGGGAGCATGCTGGCTCAGTTCTTCAGTGCCAAAAATGTGTTCGATCGGGATGACAAGCCATTCCCGCTCGCGCCGCACAAAGTGGCTCGGAATCTGGGTGAAGTATTCGCCCTTGCCCGACGGTTTGATCAGGCGAACTCCCGGATCGCCAGTGCGCAACGACGCGCCAATCTCGCTCTGGAATTTGTTGACGGACTGAATCGAGTTCCAGCCCGGTGACCAGAAGAACGGCTGCAACGCGCCGGGAGGCTGAAGCGGGGCACCTTCCATGGTGTACGAGAGCGCAGAGTCCGGATCGACTGGCGGTTTGGGCTCAACAACAGTCAGATTGGCCGTCATCGCTGTGCGCCCGCTCGCACGGTGAGGCTCTCGAGGAACTTTGGCCCCGTCTACTCGGAATTTAGACGATGGCGCGGCATTGACCACGGCAGCCAATTGCGGCACTTCCTTCGCGAGATCGCTCAGCACATCGTCGAGTGAAGACCACTGCGGTTTTCGCAACCATCGCCAACTCTCGCGTACCTCTGCTTGGTGCGGAAAGACAGAAAAATATCGCTGCGCCCGGCCCTCGTTGCTGACCAGCGTGCCATCCGATTCGGCGATCGTGGCAGCAGGTAACAGCAGGCTGGCCCTTGCGCTGGTCGTATTAGACAAGTGCTCGAGTACAATGACGCGAGCGGCGGATCCGAGAAGCGCGTCTGCTTTCTCCAGAGGAAGGCGACGATAGAGATCGTTCTCCAACACGATCACCGTTGCGTCTTTTCCGGTCAGCGCCACCGCCTCATCAAGCGCATGCGCGCCGAGAAGAGCCAACCCAAAGCTGTTGCACTCGGGTGTAAGCAGGCCGAGCATCGCAGGCTGACTAAAACCGCAGAGCGCTTTGGCCACATTAGCTGCCGATTCCACTACTGCAAGACTGCGGCAACTCGGCCCGGAGACAACCAACGGCCGCTTCGCCTTTTTCAGCGCATCCGCGATAACACGAGCCATGGCGCGCATTTTCTCATGCAGCCCAGGGACCGGAGGGGCATTTGCATCAATCTCATGGGCCACGGCGAAACCAAGGCGCGCCGCGTCGTCGGGTGCTGCGCGGTAGGTAATGGCTGCAATGTCATCGAGGCGCGTGGCGAACGGTGCCGAGATGAAGAACGGTCCTCGCTGGTCCTGAACCACTTCACGGACAGCGTCATCCATCCAAAGAGGAACCTGCAGCTTCTTGGCGATTTCCATCGGCTGCTGGCGAACCGACTGTCGTAGACTCAACGCCATCCGCGGCGCTGAGTTGGTCACATCCTCACCCAGGATCAGAACCGCATCGGAGTGTTCAATTTCGTTCAATGCTGGGGAACGTGCGGGCCCTCGCTTGAGGATATCGATCATTGTTGTAATCAGCGTCCACTCTTTGCTCTCAACGCCGGCGAAGAACCGATCCGCGCCAACGAGCTGCCGAAGCGCAAAGTTTGCCTCCAGCGATGCTCGCGGCGATCCGATACCGATCAGCCGATCCCGGCTGGAGGTCAGATTCTGGAATTCCCACTCCGCTGCCTCGCCGGAAATTGCTTCTCCGTCAAGTTGTGGCGTGCGAATTCGGTTTGGACTGTTGACGAACTCGTAAGCAAAGCGGCCCCGGTCGCAGAGAAAATAGCCGTTCACTTCGCTATTGAACCGGTTTACAACACGGCGTAGCAGGCTGTATCGCTCTCCTAGTGTCACATTGCATCCGACCCCGCAATGGCCGCAGACCGAGGGTGCCATGCGCAAATCCCATTTGCGTGTATAGTGCTGTTTGAGCGTGCGATCGGTGAAAACACCAGTTGGACAAACTTCGACAAGATTCCCTGCGAATTCGTTCTCAAGGACGCCATCCTCGTTGCGTCCGAAATATACGGTATTGTTGATGCTGAAAGCATTCAGATCCTTTCCGCCGGCATATTGCCGATAGAAACGTACGCAGCGATAACACTGGATGCAGCGGTTCATCTCGTGATTGAGAAACGGACCAAGATCCTGATTCCGGAAAGTGCGTTTTTGAAATTCCGCCCGGCGGTAGTCATGGCCGGTCATCACCGTCATGTCCTGAAGATGGCATTCGCCGCCCTCGTCGCACACAGGGCAGTCATGAGGATGACTCAACATCATTCCTTCGATGATTCCCGCGCGAAAAGCCACTGCGTCCGGGTCAAGCAGAGAAATCCGCGTATCCGGCGAGGCTGGCGTCATGCACGCCATCACGAGCTTGCCCTTTTTGTCCTGTTCGCCCTTGAATTGTTTGATAGCACATTGACGGCAGGCGCCCACTGAGTTCAAAGCTGGGTGCCAGCAGAAGTACGGCAGGTCGAACCCGAGCGAGAGACAAACGTGCAGCAGGTTGTTCTGCGGGTCGGCTTCGTAGGGCTTTCCGTCGATGTAGATGGTTCCCATCAGCTCTCCATAGCCACTACTTCCAGGGACAACGCTGCTCGCGGATATGGCGCTCAAAATCTTCGCGAAAGTACTTCAATGCACTCTGGAGTGGCTCGGCTGCGCCTGGCGCAAGCGCACAGAAGGTGTTGCCGGGCGCCAGGAATTTCGTTTGAAATGAAAGCTTGTCGATATCGACGGGCTTTCCGCGCCCTGCCTCCATCGCGGCGAGAATCTGCTTCGCCCAGTTCAGCCCGCTCCAGCAAGGCGTGCACCAGCCGCAAGACTCCTGGGCGAAAAAGTGAATCAGATTCGACGTCATTCCCACCGGGCAGGTGCGATCGTCGAGGACGATCATGGTGCCGGTTCCAAGGCGACTTCCGGCCTTCTGCACTTCGAGGAAGTCCATGGGAACGTCGAGATGCTCTTCGACCAGGAAATCTGTTGAAGCGCCCCCCGGAAGCACTCCTCGAAAGCGCAGACCTTCGCGCATGCCGCCAGCGTGTTCTTCCAGGATTTCGCGTATCGTCGTGCCCATCGGCAATTCCCATAGCCCAGGCCGCTTGACCTTGCCACTCGCGCCATAGATTTTCGTGCCATAATCCTTGCTTCGGCTCAGACCCTGATACCAGGTAAAACCCTTCGCAATGATGTGCGGCACGTTCACCAGGGTCTCGACGTTGTTGACCGTGGTCGGCTTACCCCAAAGACCAGCGACGGGCGGAAAGGGCGGCTTGGAGCGTGGGTTGGCGCGCTTGCCTTCAAGCGCGTTGAGCAATCCCGTTTCCTCGCCGCACATGTAGCGGCCTGCGCTCACGTGCAGAATCATCTCCAATGCGAAGTCCGACTTGAGAATGTTCTTTCCCAGATATCCAGCCGTATGTGCCTCGGCGATTGCTCTGGCCAATCGTTCCTGGGCCAGCCTGTATTCGCCGCGAATGAAAATGAAAGCTACATCCGCCTGGGTAGCGTAGGCAGCCAGGATCAGTCCCTCGATCAACTGGTGTGGATTGCCTTCCATTAAATAGCGATCCTTGAAGGTACCTGGCTCCATCTCGTCGGCATTGGCAATCACATACTTAGGCCGTGGCACATCGCTGCCCATAGGGACAAAGCTCCATTTCATTCCTGTGGGGAAGCCCGCGCCGCCGCGGCCACGCAGGCCTGCCTTCTTCACTTCCTCCTGGACGGCTTGAGGAGTCATCTCGCGCAGAGCTCTGCGCAGTCCCTGGTAGCCACCTGCCTGCTCATATCCGCGCAGGCTGAGCGCCTGGCCATCAAGTGGAATTGCCTCGGTAAGTGGTTTCTCTTGGGCCACGGCTACTTGTATGCCTCCAGCACTTGATCGATTCGGTCTGGGCCAAGATCGGTGTGCAATTCGTTGTCCACCAGCATTGCCGGCGCATGATCGCACGCGCCAAGACATACGATCGGCAAGAGAGTGAACCGGTTGTCGGCCGTGGTCTCTCCGAACTCAATCTCTAATCGCTTGGTCAGGTGCTCGCGCATCTTCTCGTAGCCCAGAATCCAGCAGCTCACGCTGTTGCAGACCATCACCACGTGCCGACCTACGGGTTTACGGAAGATGAGGTTGTAGAAAGTCGACACCCCATCGAGGTCCGCCGGAGACATTTCAAGCAGTTCCGCGATATCGCGCACGCTCTCGTCAGAAACCCATCCGCGGTGCCGTTGCACGATCTTCATGGCGTCAATGCATACCGCTTCTTTAGTTGGGTAACGCGCTAGCTCCGCCTCGATCTCCTCTCGTTCCGCAACTGTTAGCATGCGTGTCCTCACCGTATTGTCATCGGTCTACGTCCGCAAGTACAAAATCCATCGCGCCCAGGATGGCAAGCAAGTCGGGAATCATCCGACCGCGAGCCAACTGGGGGAGCATCTGCATATGTGCGAAGGAAGGCGTGCGAATCCGCGTGCGATAGGAAGTCGTGCCCCCATCGCTCACCAGGTAATAGCCGTTGTTTCCTTTTGTAGCCTCTACTGCGCCCAGTGCTTCCCCAGGCGGAATCACCGGTCCCCAGCTCACACCCAGAAAGTGGGTGATGAGCGTTTCGATATCGTGCATGGTGCGCTCTTTCAGTGGAGGGCAGGCGCGCGCGTCGAGTGATTTGTAGGGGCCTTCCGGCATGTTATCAACACATTGCTCGACGATGCGGAGACTTTGTCGCATCTCTTCGACCCGCACCAGACCGCGGTCGTAGCAATCTCCATGAGTCCCTGTCGGGATATCAAACTCGAAATGCTCGTAGCCGGAGTAGGGTTGGGTCTTGCGGAAGTCCCACGCAAATCCACATGCGCGCAGCCCCGGCCCGGTGACCCCCCACTCGATGGCCTCATCTTTTGTGAAGGCACCCACACCCTGGGTGCGCCTCTTGAATATCCTGTTCTGCATCACTTCCTTGTCATACTCGGCGAGCCGCGGTGGAAGGTACTTCAGGAAATCACGGATCAGCCCATCCCAGCCTTTCGGAAGATCCTGCGCCACTCCGCCAATGCGGAACCAGTTGGGATGCATGCGCGCGCCGCAAATTGCTTCGATGATCCCAAACGCGCGTTCACGATCATTAAAGGTGTAGAACACCGGAGAGAGCTGCCCTAGGTCTTGCGCGAACGTTCCGTACCAGACAAGGTGACTGATGATGCGAAAGAGTTCCGCCAGCATCACTCGGATGACTTGGGCGCGCGGCGGTACCTGAATTCCGGCGAGTTTCTCCAGTGCCATCAGGTAGGCCATGTTGTTCATCACGCCGCCAAGATAGTCGACTCGATCGGTGTAAGGAATGTAGGTGTGCCACGATTGCCGCTCACCCATCTTCTCGGCACCGCGGTGATGATAGCCTATGTCAGGCACAGCATCGACGATCTCTTCGCCGTCCAACTGTAAAATCACCCGCAGCACGCCGTGCGTGCCGGGATGCTGCGGACCCACATTCAGGAACAGGAAATCCTCGCCGTCGCGGCCTCGCTTCATGCCCCATTCTTCGGGACGAAAACGGAGTGCTTCCTGCTCGGCATCCTGCTTTGCATCAGAAAGCTGAAAGGGGCCCATCTCCGTCGCACGCGCTGGATGGTCCTTGCGCAGCGGATGGCCGCTCCAGGTTCTGGGCATGAGAATTCGCTCCAGGTGCGGATGCCCATCAAAACGGATCCCGAACATATCCCAGACTTCACGTTCATACCAGTTCGCCGCCGGCCAAAGATCGGACACCGTGTTAATCGTTGCGCGCTCTTCCTTGAGGGGCGTCTTGATCCGGATATATTCATTGCGATCGAAGGACAGAAGGTGATAGACGATGGTGAAGTCACTCGCCGGGTCATCCTGCGGATAAGTCTTCATGCGCTCATCGATGGCCGTGAGGTCGTAGAGCATCCTATATGGTTGATCGACTCCCGTCTTTAATCGGGTCAGCACCTTGTGGATGTTCTCCGGTGCAACCCACAAAGTGGGAATAGCGTCCGCGGTCGCCTGCGGTGTGACTGTATCTTCTCCAACCAGAGAACGGAGTTCGTCGCCAATGGAGGCAGCGGCAGAGGCCTGCGTTTCGGGTTGTCGGGCAACGCTGAGCATCATCAGATTTCATCCACCGGGCGAAGCGTTGTGGTGCGTTGTCTTTCCGCGCGATGGAAATCGCGTTCCGATGGCAGTGGTGCACGCGTTGTTTCCTGCGGGCCGAGCACCCAACTCAATGGGCGGCGCTCGGTCCCAACCGCCTTCTGAAGCAACAACAGTCCTTGTTCAAATGCGTCGGGACGCGGCGGGCAGCCGGGCACATAGACGTCCACGGGCAGAAATTTATCAACACCCTGCACCACGCTGTAGATGTCGTACATTCCTCCGGAATTTGCACAGGAGCCCATGGAGATCACCCAACGCGGCTCCATCATCTGCTCGTAAAGGCGAAGAATAACTGGAGCCATCTTGATGAAGACCGTTCCAGCGACGACCATCAGATCCGCCTCCCGCGGCGTGCCTCGAATTACCTCCGCGCCGAATCGCGAGATATCGTACTTGCTGGTCAGGCTCGTTGCCATCTCGACATAGCAGCAGGAAAGCCCGAAATTGAACGGCCAAATGGAATTACTTCGCCCCCAGCTGAGAAGGTCCTGCAGACGCGAAAAGATGACGCTGCGCTTGATTGCGTTTTCTATTGGATCTTCGCCCGGCCGCACGAGTTCTACCAAGGCATTGCGTTGAGCAGAGGGTGACGGCATCAGGACCGCTCCTTGTCAAATGCGGTCTGGTACCAGTCAAGCGCACCCGTGCGCAGGAGATAGATAAACGCCGCAAGTAAGACGCCGGCGAAAATGAGAGTTTCTATGTAGCCGGGCCAGCCCAGCTCGCGACCGGTGACAGCCCAAAGAAAGAGAAAGATCGCTTCCAGGTCAAAGACAACGAAAAGGGCCGCCACCAGAAAAAACTTCACCGACACACGAGAACGCGCCGAACCCTGGGAGACGATACCCGACTCGTATTGCGACGCCGTCGCGGGGTCCCGGTGGCGTTGTCCCAGGACATAGGAAACTCCAAGCATCACCACGACGATGAAGAGAACTGCTGCAAAGTAAATGGCCAATGGCCAAGTAGTCATCAACGATCCTCCCTCGTACAGTCAATTCGTCAGTGCAGAGCCTGCCCCGTGTGGACCCGCAGCGCCCCATCATTTACGAAAAGCTGCAAGTCAGCACATGGATACATAGATACATATCCGGCACCAAAGGTGGTACGTTGGCGGGCGCTTACTTATTGAATGGGGAACGAGTTACGCCGCAACACCAACACAACCAGCTTCATTAAGATCGTTCTGACGCGCAATAGGCTTCCCGTCACTCGATTGAGTACAGATGACACAGCTGCCCATAATGCTGCATTTCGATTGGAGCACCAGAGGTTTGTTGGGTTGAGCTGAGGAACCCCTCTGATTAGGTTTCAGCGCAGCGGAGCAGTGGAGCACGGCGGCTTGCCCACCTACTGACCAGGAATTGACTCCAACTCAATCGCACGTGGGAAGAGAATATTGTTCTCAAGATGGACGTGTCTGTGCAGATCGTGCTCGAAATCCCTCAGTCCGTCGAAGAAGGCGTGATAAGTCGCGCAGGCATGTACGGGCGCGTTGAAATCGCGACTCAGACTACGGATCTCTGCGAGTTGAACTCCCACATTATCGTGCTCCTTGATGAGAAGCGCGAGGGGGTTCCCGATAGAGATGCAGGAATCCGCTGCCTCGACGCCGGTGCTTGCCTTTTCTGCTTCGAGTTTCGCGATCAGGGGGAATACAAAAACCTCTTCTTCTGCCAGATGGTCCGTCAGTTCCTCGGCCAGATCGGCCAGTTTCACTCGGATCATGGCCAGTTCCGGATTTGTACCTCCGTGGGCCTTGACCACCTTCATCGCCAGGCCCGACAGCCGTGGAAGTTCTGCCTTGCAATAGGCGTGATGCGTCGCGACGATGTGCTTCGTTAGGTTCGCAAGGGATTCCTTCGTCCAGTCCTTCACTTGCGTATTTTCGCTGTGGGAAGCAGCTTCGAGTGCAGCAATAACTGTCTCAACGTCAACGTCCTTTGCTGCGCACGCCTCGGCGAGCGGCTTACGTCCTCCGCAGCAATACTCAATTCCGAACTTCTCGAATACGCGGATGGATGTCGGCTGGGTTTGCGTGATCTCACGAACGGTTTGTGTTGCGGCTGTCATCATTTCCTCCCTCAAGCACCATCAATGCTAGTGTTGCGGCAGGAATGCCACCGGAACAATGTGACGTCTGTTTCAATTCTAAGTACGAATGAACTAATCACAAATATTGCCATAAGGTAGATGATTTCCATACCAGCAAATCTCTACGCTGGCTTTGAAGAACTGTCGCTTCGATCGCATCGACAACGACCGTGAAAACGTATTGTGTCATCCCCGCGCGGCTACTGAACAAAGTTCGATGGGCCGGTGCTGTCTTTGTGCTATTCATCCTGTTTCCCTCAATGAGTTCGGCCGGGCTTTATCCTGTCACATCGCCTGTTCCTGAAGACCAGCAAGGTTCGGTGTCCCGCGGTGAGGCGTTGTTCACAGGGAGAACCCTCTTCCACAATCAAGGACCCTCTTGTATTTCCTGCCATAGCATTACCGGACTCCCGTTCCCGAATGGAGGAACACTAGGACCCGACCTGACGCACACCTACGCAAAGCTGGGTCCAACGGGAACCCAAGCAGCGATGCAGACTCTATACTTCCCGACCATGATTCCCGTTTACCGTGACCATCAACTGGTTCCACAAGAACAGGCGGACATGGTGGCGTATTTTAAGGCAACAGCCGCTGAAGCCAAGTCACAGGAGCAGTGGGCGACCCAGATTTTGATTCTCGCAGCTTTCGTGCTGGGCATTATCTTTGTCGCTCTCACTGCATTCTTCTGGAGAAAGCGCGTGCTGTCGGTACGGCGGGCTCTCGTCGCCAGAGCCACAGGACAAGGAGTGAGATCTTGAGCTGGATCAAAGACATCCTTAACCCGAAGATGCGGCAGTGGGAAGAGTTCTACCGCAACCGCTGGCAGCACGATACGGTTGTGCGTAGCACGCATGGAGTGAACTGTACCGGCGGCTGCTCGTGGAATATCTATGTAAAAAACGGCATCGTCACCTGGGAGATGCAGGCCATCGATTACCCCAAGCTCGAAAGTGCTCTGCCGCTATATGAGCCTCGCGGATGTCAGCGCGGCATTGTATTTTCCTGGTACGTTTACAGCCCCTTGCGGATCAAGTACCCCTATCTGCGCGGCGTACTCATGGACTTGTGGGAGAACGCGCGAACCAGACACGTCGATCCGGTCGAGGCGTGGGCTTCTATCGTCGAGGATGAGGAGAAGCGACATCACTATCAGACTGCGCGCGGCAAGGGTGGATTCCGCCGCACAACTTGGGACATGTGCCTGGAGATTGTCGTCGCTTCGATGCTCTACACCGCGAAAAAATATGGGCCGGATCGAGTGGTTGGTTTTTCCCCGATTCCTGCCATGTCCATGCTCAGCTATGCTGCCGGCTCACGCTTTCTGCAACTTTTTGGTGGGGTGCTGCTCAGCTTTTACGACTTGTACGCTGATTTCCCGCCTGCCTCACCGGAAACGTGGGGGGAAAAAACAGATGTTGCCGAGAGTGCGGATTGGTTCAACAGTAAGTACATTGTGGTTACAGGAAGCAATCTGAACATGACCCGCACGCCGGATGCGCATTTCGCGATCGAGGCGCGCCACCACGGTGCAAAGTTGGTAGTCCTGTCTCCGGACTTCAGCGACGTTTCTAAGCAGGCAGACTGGTGGGTGCCGATTAACGCCGGCATGGACGGGGCATTCTGGATGGCCGTCAATCACGTCATCCTTCAAGAGTTCTATGTGGAGCGACAGGTTCCTTATTTCGTTGAGTATCTCAAGCGCTACTCCGATACACCGCTTTTGATCGAGATCGAGAAGACCGCAGACGGCCACACGCCGGGACGATTTGTTCGCGCAAACCGGATAAACCGTTATCGCGATACAGACAACGGCGACTGGAAATTTCTGGTATTCGACAGCCGGAGTGGTGAGGTGCGGATGCCGCAAGGCTCCATTGGATTTCGCTGGCAGAAGCAGGAAGGCCAGTGGAATCTCGAAATGAAAGATGGTCTGGATGGCTCCGTGATCGATCCTCAACTTAGCCTGATCGATCATCGCGAGGAAGCCCTCGAAGTTTCGTTCCTCGACTTCGGAGGTGGGCGGACGTTTCGGCGGACCGTACCCATCCGCCATATCGACACGATCGACGGGCGGATTGCGGTCACTACGGGACTCGATCTGCTGATGGCTCAGTACGGCGTGTCGCGAGGATTGCCCGGAGATTATCCGGCCAACTACGAAGATGATGAGATCGCCTACACTCCGGCATGGCAGGAGAAGTTCACCGGAGTCGGGAGAAGGACCGTCATTCAATTGGCGCGTGAGTTCGCGATTACGGCGGAGAAGACCAAGGGCAAATGCACCATCATCATTGGCTCGGGCGTAAACCATTGGTATCACAACAATCTGCATTATCGTTCGGGGATTTCTGTTCTGATCCTTTGCGGGTGTGTGGGGGTAAATGGTGGTGGACTGAACCACTACACCGGCCAGGAAAAGCTCACGCCCATGGCTTCCTGGAGCAGTATAGCGATGGCACTCGACTGGATTCGACCGCCGCGCCTGCAAAACGGTCCTTCCTTCCACTATGTTCACAGTAATCAGTGGCGCTATGAGAAGACCCACGCTGACCATCACCCTGCCAGCGGCCACTTTGCGCGCGAGCACTGCATGGACCTGCAGGTGGACGCGGTGCACATGGGTTGGCTGCCTTTCTACCCGCAATTCAATCGCAATCCAATCCACCTCGTGCATGAGGCCGGGGAAGCAGGAGCGCACAAGCCTCACGAAATCTCCGATTGGCTAGTGGAGCAACTCCGTACTGGACGAACGCGCTTCTCAGTCGAAGAGCCTGATCTGCCGGAAAACTGGCCTCGCGTATGGCTGATCTGGCGGGCCAATGCCCTCCACACCAGCGCCAAGGGTCACGAATATTTTCTGCGTCACTATCTGGGCACACACTCCAATGCGATTGCGGCGGAGACAGCGCAGGAATCTGTCCAGGAGGTGCAATGGCGGGAGGCTTCAACCCAAGGCAAGATGGACTTGGTGGTTGATCTAAATTTCCGAATGGATACTTCAGCCCTGTACTCGGACATCATTCTGCCATCGGCGAGTTGGTACGAGAAGAACGACCTCAACACCACCGATCTTCATTCCTATTTTCATCCGCTGGGTGCTGCGGTACCTCCTTGCTGGGAATCGAAGAGCGATTGGGACATCTTCCGCGCGCTCGCGGCAAAGACGAGCGAACTGGCAAAAAAGCATTTCCCAGAGCCGTTCAAAGATCTCGTAGCGACTCCCCTGCTGCACGACACACCTGATGAGATTGCCCAACCGGAGGTGCGCGATTGGACCAAAGGGGAATGCGAACCAATTCCGGGTAAGACCATGCCACACTTCTCGATTGTTGAGCGCGATTACGTCAACCTGACGCATCATTTCAATTCGCTCGGCCCGGGAATCAAACAACACGGAGTGGAGGACCACGGAATTGAGATGAAGGTCGCGGATTTGTACGATGAATTCGCCAAGCTCGTGCCTTCTTATGAATGGGGCGGCCACCGCTATCCTTCTCTGGAAGATGCGAAGTACGCTGCCGACGCTGTGCTCTTCTTTGCGCCCGAAGCCAACGGGGAGGTTGCTTATCGGGGGTTCAAGGATCGAGAACGGAGCGTGGGATTACCACTGGCAGATCTGGCGGAGGCTCGCCGCGGAGTCCGCTACAGCTTCAGCGATCTCACCAGGCAGCCACGCCGGATTCTAACCAGCCCCTGTTGGTCGGGTATCGTGAATGACGGCCGTGCCTATAGCGGGTTTGTCACCAATGTCGAGCGGCTCGTCCCGTGGCGGACACTGACCGGCCGTCAGCAGCTTTATCAAGATCATGAAGCCTATCGTGCGTTCGGTGAAGCATGCCCATCCTTCAAGCCGCGCATCTCCCTCGAAGACACGTTCAATGTCATCGAGAGCAAACCAGCCGGACGATCCATCACTTTGGCCTGCATTACGCCCCATGGAAAATGGCATATCCACTCCACCTACTACGACGATCTGCGGATGCTGACTCTCTCACGAGGAATCGAGCCATTCTGGCTGAATGATAAGGACGGCGCCGAGATTGGTGTTCTCGACAACGATTGGGTGGAAGCTTACAACGACAACGGCGTCGTGGTGACGCGCGCCGTCGTCAGCGCTCGCATCCCGCGAGGAATTTGCATTTTCTATCACGCACCAGAGCGGACAATTTCTTTCCCGAAATCCCCGATGCGCAAAAATCGGCGCCCTGGAGGAACCAACAGCCTGACGCGTATGCGCCTGAAGCCAGTGCTGATGGCCGGGGGATACGCACACAATTGCTACCGCTTCAATGACTACGGCCCACCGGGCACGGATCGGGACACCTACGTCATTGTTCACAAACTTGAAGGTAAGCCGCAGTGGTAACAGGGGAATGCATCAACGCAGTGGCAACTAAGGAGATAGCATGAACATCCGCGCTCAGGTTTCGATGGTCTTTCATCTCGACAAGTGCATCGGATGCCACACGTGCAGCCTCGCTTGCAAGAATCTGTGGACTGATCGGCCGGGTACCGAGTACATGTGGTGGAATAATGTCGAAACCAAGCCAGGAACAGGCTATCCCACCCTTTACGAAGACCAGGAGCAATATAGCGGCGGCTGGGTAGTGGAGAACGGCAAACTTCGCCTGCGACTCGGTAGCAGGAAAAGCGAGTTGGTCAACATATCCTATAATCCGCGCCTGCCTGCCCTCGATGACTACTACCATCCCTTTACCTACCGTTACCAGGACCTGATCGATGCACCGCCGGGCGAGGATCAACCGGTCGCGAGGCCGATATCGATGATTACGGGCGAGGACATGGAGATCGAGGCCGGCCCAAACTGGGACGACTCCATGGGCGGCTCAGAGATTTATGCTGCAAACGATCCGAACCTTAAATCCTTGACTGAAGAGGAGCGACGGCAATTTTTTGAACTCCAGCAACTGGTCTATTTTTACCTCCCACGAATCTGTAATCACTGCCTGAACCCGAGTTGCGTCGCGGCCTGTCCCTCTGGAGCAATCTACAAACGGGGCGAAGACGGTATTGTGCTCGTGAGCCAGGAAAAATGTCAGGGCTGGCGCATGTGTATTTCCGGCTGCCCATACAAGAAGGTGTACTTCAACTGGAACAGCGGAAAAGCGGAGAAATGCATCCTCTGCTATCCGCGCATGGAAATGGGCGAACCGCCGGCGTGCATGCACACCTGCGTGGGAAAGATTCGCTATCTCGGGGTCGTTCTCTACGATGCGGATCGGATTGAGGAGACTGCTTCAAAGCCAGAAGCTGAATTGGTGGAAGCGCAAAGGGACCTCATTCTGAATCCGTTCGATCCGGAGGTGGTTCGGCAGGCGCTCATCTGTGGCATCGATCTGAAGATCATCGAATCCGCTCAGAAATCTCCGATCTACAGGTACGTAAAGCAATGGCGAATGGCTCTGCCTCTACACCCGGAATGGCGGACGTTGCCCATGCTGTTTTATATCCCGCCCCTGCTTCCAGTCACTGCCACCCTGAGCCAGGAGGGTTATTACGAGATGGACTCCGAGTTCTTTAGTTCACTTGAAAGTGCACGGCTACCCATCCGTTACATGGCAAGCTTGTTTACCTCTGGCGATGAAGCTGAGGTCGTTGCGGTGTATCGCAAACTGCTGGGAGTGCGCATTTATAAACGAGCAGAAAGCGTTGGCGATATTTCCATGGAAACCGCATTTCAGGCACTCAAGGAAGCTGGATTGACACCTGAAGATGTGGAAGGCATTTACCACTTGACAGCAATCGCAGGAGCCGACGAGCGGATGGTTGTTCCGCCCTTCCTGCGCGAACAAGCCATTGAGATGGGAATGGATACGCAGGACTTTCAAGAACATCGCGGATTTGGCAATCTCATCTGGCCGACACGGGGGTTATGAAGCATGACCATTTATTCGATGTTTGCCGTGATTCTTGATTATCCGAAGGTCCCTTTCACAGAGGTGCTGGAGGACTGTGCCGCAGACCTCGCATCGGAGGCTCCAGACGCACAGGCACATCTGCTTGATTTTCAGGCTTCGGTAGCGCAGAAAACGCTTGGCCAACTCCAGGAGGCCTACACCGGAGCTTTCGACCTGCGGCCCGATTGCACGCCGAACCTTGGATATCACTTGTTTGGCGATGATGCACGGCGCGGAGTTTTTCTGGCGGAGTTGAAGGGGCGGATGGAAACTCGCGGCATGGTGCTCGGAGTCGAGTTGCCCGATCACATTACTTTCATCCTGGACTACCTGGACCTGGCCGAAGAAGAACGGCCTGCAATGATCGAGGACTGCCTTCTGCCCGCGGTCACTCGGATGATCGAGGTCCTTAAAGCGAGTGGAAACCCTTATGAGCATGCACTGCGCGCTCTCCTGAGGTTGGTGCATCATCAGCACGAAATATTGGCCGCATCCGCGCTGAAGTGGTGGACGCCTGATGGGATAACAATTCCGCCCGGAGAGGACCGGCATGGATAATTTTCTCTTTATCGCGTTCCCTTATATTGCGCTCACCCTGGCTATCGGTGTCAGCATATATCGCCGCCTGCGGCAACCCTATACCTATTCCAGCCTTTCCTCCGAAATTCTTGAGAAGCGGAAGCTGTTCTGGGGATCTGTGCCTTTTCACTATGGGATCACGCTGATCCTGCTGGCACACTTGCTGGCAGCTTTTTTACCAGGCCCCGCCGCATGGCTTCTCGGAGACCAGACTCGTCGCCTGGTTCTCGAGGTGACTGGAATGGCTCTGGGCCTGTACACATTTTTCGGTTTGGTTGTGCTGATCATTCGCCGGCTGGCTCCGAAATCGCTGGTCCAGGCGGCAACCACCTACATGGATGGCCTGATTCTCTTTGTGCTTCTGATTCAGATCGGGAGTGGGACCACCATAGCTATCTTTGATCGATGGGGAGGATTGTGGTACCTACACACCGCTGTTCCGTGGTTCTGGTCGCTGGCTACGTTCCGCCCGGAACTGGTGACGGTGGTATCCCTTCCAGCTTTTGTAAAGCTGCATTTTGTTGTCGGGTTCCTCGTAATTCTCTTGTTCCCATTCGGCCGTCTGGTCCATCTAGTCATGCTTCCGCTTCAGTATCTCTGGCGACCCTACCAAGTCGTGATCTGGAACCGCCGGAAGCCAGATTCGTACGTAAAGGAGGTCGCAAAATGATTGAGATTCCCCCATCGGAGGCCCCAGTAAAGCACGGCCCGGAAATCAACCGGCGGAGATTTCTCGTTCGCCTCAGTATCACCCTGAGTTCGATTGGCGCTGCCCTGATAGCTTTGCCCAGCGTCGCGTTCTTGCTGGGTCTGAGGAAGTCACCTCAGATCTGGCGAACGGTGGGTTCGCTCGATGACTTCAAGATCGGTTCAACCGTGAACGTCGCCTTCGAGGACCCATCACCACTTCCCTGGGCCGGGGTGACCGCGCAAACAACAGCCTGGCTGCGCCGCGTGGACGAGCGAGAATTTATCGCGTTTTCGACCATCTGTACTCATCTCGGGTGCCCTGTGCGTTGGCTGGCTGAAGCAGACCTTTTTATGTGTCCTTGTCATGGCGGGGTGTTTTATGCCGACGGGCAGGTTGCCTCAGGCCCTCCGCCAAAACCACTTAATCAATACCCAGTACGTATCAACAAAAACTCCGTTCAGATTTTAACGATGCCAGTTCCGATTGCCTAATCCGGAGGAGATCGACATGCGAATGTTGAAACAGGCATGGCTCTGGTTCGACGACCTGACCGGTGTTTCAAAGATATTAGGTCCGCTGTTGGATCACCCGGTCCCCAAGGCCCGGAAATCCGCATGGTTCTATGTGTTGGGCAGTGCGACCCTGATCGCCTTTTTGATTCAGGTCGTGACCGGAATCGCGCTCGCAAGCGGCTATGTTCCGTCTTCAGGCCAGGCCTATAGTACCCTGCAATTCATTTCCGGCGCTCCTATCGGGCGGATCGTACGAGGCATTCACTACTTCGGCGCCTCGGCGATGATTATTCTCATCGGACTGCATACGATTCGTGTGTATTTGATGGCGTCCTACAAGTATCCGCGCCAGATGAACTGGCTGAGTGGCGTCGCGCTGTTGTTGCTGACGCTCGCGATGGTCTTCACGGGACAATTGCTGCGCTGGGATCAAACGGGCTTCTGGTCCGTACTCATCGCCGCCGAGCAGGCGGGCCGGGTTCCGCTTATTGGCAATTGGTTGGGCCACTTCATCCTCGCAGGAGATACCGTGGGGGGCGCCACGTTGAGTCGCTTCTTCGTCGCCCACGTCTTTCTCTTTCCCGGGCTTATTTTTCTCATCGTCGGCTTCCATCTCTACCTTGTCGTCCACAACGGAATCTCCGAGCCTCCATCCGTCGATCGACCGGTTGATCCTAAGACTTATCGTCCTTGGTTTCATGCGCTGCTCGCCCGCGAGGGAGAACCCTTCTGGCCGGACGCCGCCTGGCGCGATGTGGTATTCGGTTTTTTGGTGGTGCTGACGGTTGTGGGGCTTGCGATTGTGGTTGGGCCTCCAATGCTGGGCAAGCCACCGGATCCGTCCATCATCGAAGCTACACCTCGTCCAGAGTGGTATTTCTTCTGGTACTACGCCATTCTCTCTCTCATTCCGAAATGGTCGGAAGCTCTGGTGATGGTCTGGGGGCCAGCAATCTTCGGAGCTGCGCTGATTCTGCTTCCTTTTGTGGCTCGCAAGGGGCAGCGTAGCCCGCTACGGCGTCCATGGTCGTTCGTCATTGTGGCAGCGATTCTGTTCATGATCGCGTACTATGGCGAAGTTGGCAAAATAGCGCCGTGGTCTCCCCGAATGGAAGCACCTCCGCTGCCTGTCCAGGTCGTCGGCGTAACCAGCGGGCCGATTGCCGACGGCGCCCGCGTATTTCACGATAAGGGTTGCGAGTATTGTCATAAGGTATCCGGGTATGGTGGCATTCGCGGGCCGGACCTTACGTACGCGGGTGATACGTTGACGCCGGCACAAATCACGACGCGCATTTACAGCGGAGCCGAGAATATGCCGTCGTATCGCAACAATATGACCTCGGATCAGTTGTCCGCTCTGCTTGCGTTTCTTCGATCTCGCCACCGCCAACCCATCGAGCCGCCGCCTGATTCGGGCCAGTAATTGCAAGAGGAGAATCTGATGAACTTGGATTTAAGCAAATCAAGCAAGGATTGGAGCGACCAATCGCTGGCCAGCCTAATCGAGCACATTGTCGGCACTCACCATGCATTTTGCCGACGGGAAATCACTCGGATCGCGCTCCTCTCCAAAGAAGCAATTGACAAGCAGGGGAAAAGTCATCCAGAGCTGAAGCGGATTCACGATCTTTTTTCCCAGATGAGCCGGGACCTGTTGATGCACCTGCTCAAAGAGGAACAGACGCTCTTTCCTTATATAGCCAAAGTCGAAGCGGAGGTCGTCCGGGATGCTTCCGTATCCTGGCCACCATTTGGGACAGTGGAGAACCCAATTCGGATCATGGTTCTCGAACACGTCAAAACGGACGATGAACTTAATCAAATTCGGAAACTCAGCAATGACTACACTCCACCCGATGGCGCCTGCGACAGCTATGCGAAGCTTTACGAGGCACTTTCGGCATTCGACCGCGATATGCAACAGCACATTAAGTATGAAGATGACCTTCTGTTCCCACGCGCAGTCGCAATGGAGGAAGAAGCATGCAAGAAATCGAGAGTAGCGAATGAGTAGCTGGTACTCGAGCGTAACTAAAGATGTCTGCCAATCTCCCGAGGCACGGGCGATGAGACTCGCCTCAAATTTCCTCCAGCAACCTGTGTGTCCAATGGCAAGCCGCAGGATCCACGGGCGGGCGCTAGTCCTCGGTTGACGACTCGGTTCGCTGCTCGCGACCAGGCAAAAAGTAACGGCGGCTGGTCACATCAATGTGCTCGACACATCGATGTGATCAGTTTTTTCAGATGAGGTGGCGATGCACCGCATGTGTCACCGCTTCCAGGCGGTTGTGGGTCCGCAATTTTTTGTTGATGTGGTGGAGATGATTCCGTAGAGTCTGTGGGCTGATTCCGAGTGCCTTCGCGATTTTCGGGGCATCGCTCCCCGCAGCAAACATCCGTAGAATCTCAAGCTCTTGTGGTGACAAGGGAGTGATCGGCGCAGCTCCGTTCGTAGTGGGTTCGAGACTTGCCACTTCATGCGAGATCGCGATCATCTTACGGAAGACTTCCTCGCGTTTCTTCTGTTCGCTGATGTCGCGGGCCAGATGGATGACAAGCGTCTTTTGTGTTCTGCGATCCAGATACGGGATGGTCGAAATATTCACCCACTTTCGTTCTCCATCTCGCATCGTCACGTTCAGATCGAAGTTCGGCATGTCTTTCGGCTTCAGCGTGCATTGCAGCTCTACGCAGCGATCAAGACAGACCTGCGTCCCCAGCGTGCCCACACCGTGGAGAAGTTGCGAGCAGGTCTTGCCGAGGGCTTCTTCTTCGGAGTAGCCAAAGAGTTCCTGGGCAGCCCGATTCCAATAGCAAATTTCGCCTGACTCTCGAACCGCAAAGACGCCGTCAGAGGCTCCAGCCAGGAAAGCGAAGAGTTCGGCTTCCAGCATGTGCATACCCCCGCGAAGAGACTTCTACATCACCTTTCTTATCTGAGAATCGCGTCACCCTTCATAAAGCAACAGTGACTTTTGTCCCCCTGTCAGCGCAACCGTTTGGCAGATCAGCATTTAAGCAATCGAATCAGTACTTTGCATAATGGTATATGGGATCCGCCGAGTGAGTCTAACAGGAGCCTGCGCCATCTTCGAGCTGAACCGCTCGCAAAGGCCGTTTTGCGCGTGTCTTGCGGCGGTGCTCCCAAGACACGCCTAGTGATCCAGAGTGCGTTCCATTGCGACAATGACCTTCTCTACTGACAGCGTACAAAAATGCTCCAACTCCGCTGCTGCGGGAAGCAATGGAACATCGGGCGCCGTAATTCGCAAAATAGGAGCATCGAGGCAGTCGAATGCCTGTTCGGCGATGACAGCGGACACTTCGGCTCCGATCCCGAGAGTGCGGTTATCCTCGTGTACAACCACGGCGCGGCTGGTCTTGGAGACGGATTCTAGAAACGTATCGGTATCGAGTGGGGAAAGCGTCCGCAGATCAATCACTTCGACTTCGGCTCCGTGCTTCTGCTTCATCTGCTCGGCGGCCTGCAGCGTAAGCTGCAACGTATACCCATAGGAGATTGCAGTTAGATCCGTTCCCTTGCGGCGGACCGCAGCTTTCAGGAGGGGAACAGTGTAATCCTCTTGCGGCACTTCTTCCTTAATCGATCGATAGAGCTTCTTGTGCTCGAAAAACATCACCGGATCGTCATTGCGGATCGCAGCTTTGAGCATCCCCTTCGCATCATAGGGGGTCGATGGAGCGACGACGACGAGCCCCGGGCAATGGATGAACCAGCTGGTGTTACTTTGCGAGTGGTAGAGTCCGCCGCCAACGCCTCCGCCATAGCAAACGCGGACTGTCATCGGGCAGGTCTGCGTCCCGGCACTGCGATAGCGCAATTTCGCCGCCTGTTGCGTAAGCGCGTCCATGGCCGGCGTAATGAAGTCGACAAACTGGATCTCCGGCACAGGTCTCATGCCCGCCATCGCCGCGCCGATCGAAGAGCTGATAATGGCGCCTTCTGCAAGGGGCGAGTCGATGACCCGCTCGCTACCGAATTTTTCTAGTAGCCCCTTGGTGGCTTTGAAGGCGCCACCCATCTTGCCGACGTCCTCACCAATAATGAAAACATTGGGATCACGTTCCATCTCTTCGCTGAGCGCCGCGTTAATGGCATCGATATAGGTCATCACCGCCATGATGGACTCCCTTCGGGTCGTGGAGGCCAAACCTTACGCTTCAACTCACGCTCCCGGATGCTGAAGGAGTAGACGTGATCGAGCGCCTCATCCGGTTTCGGCTTAGGAGAATTCTCTGCGAACGCGACGGCCTCGTCGATCTCCCGATTAATCTCGGCAGCCAGTTCCTGCTTCCACTGATCAGACCAGAGGTTCCGCGCTGCGAGGTAGCGTTCCATCGCTGGAATGGGATCGCGCGCTTTCCAGTACTCGACCTCGACTGGATCACGATACTTGGCGGGATCAATCTCAGAATGACCGTACCAGCGGTAGGTCTTGCATTCGACGAGTGTCGCTCCTCGGCCCGAGCGCGCCCGATCAATCGCCTCGCGCATCGCGGTGTACACGGCCACGACATCATTGCCATCGACCGTGACGCCGGGAATCCCGTAGCCTGCGGCTTTCGAACTCAAGTTCTCGACTGCTGTCTGCAGCGACAGCGGAACAGATTCCGCGTAACCGTTGTTCTCAATCACGAAGATGATGGGCAGCTTGTGTACCGCTGCGAAGTTCACCGCTTCGTGCCAAAAGCCGAGACTGGTGGCACCCTCGCCGGTAAGCGCGACAACAACGTTGGGCTTTCTCTGCATCTTGTAGGCCAGGGCGATTCCAACACCGATATTCTGTTGAGCCGCTATCGTCGATGACGGTGTAATGACATTCAATGGCGCATACCCGCAATGGGCTGGGGCCGAGCGCCCCTGGTCAGGGCTCGTCTCCCTTCCATAAATATGCGCCAACAACAACGTCAGCGGTGTGCCTTTCATGATGTTCGTGACGAAGTTGCGGTGAGAGGGTCCAACCGTGTCTTCGGGTAACAGATCAATCGTCGCGCCAACTTCAGTTGCTTCCTGACCTACGGCAGCAAAATAGTTTCCGGCGAACCTTCCCTGGCGGTAAAGGACGCGGATACGCTCCTCAACCATTCGGCACTTGAGCATGTAAGTATAAAGACGACGAAGCACTTCGGGATCAAGCTGCTGGGAGTCTTCGTGGGGTAGACTTTCCGTGTATTGGTTGGCGGTCGCCATGTTCTGCTCTGCTCCAAAGGCATTTACAGCCTTCGGGCTTTAAATGTTCTCACTTTTTCATGTTCACTCCGCGCAAGGCGACCAACAATGAGTCATACGTACTCCGCGCCGCAACAAAAATACCATTCGCAGGGATCACACGCTGGCTTAAAAACCTGGGAACCCCATTGATTTCAGACCGGCAGTGTCCGGTTGCGTGAGGATCGCGATCCAGCATACTGGCAAGGCTTCTATCTGGCATGAGGACCTTCTCGCCCGGAGCATTCAACCGGTCGCGAAGGAACTCAATCTTCCGCACATCGCCTGGCGTCTTCTCCGTCACTGGGAGGCCACGCAGATGGAGGAAGGACGTGTGCCCGTCAAGGCGGCGCAAGAGCGCCTTGGACACTCGCGCCCGGACATTCTTCTCAAGTTCTACGCCCATGTCCTCGACGAATCGGCAGACCTGTCGGCAAAGACCCTGAGTGGACAGCTGAGCGGCCCATCTTCGGCCGCTGCAGCCGCCCAGGCTGGTGACTGAGGACGTTTGAAGCGCCAATTGGCAACCAGAGGGTGCAGCCTTTGGATTCAATCGTCTTAAGCTGTTGAAAAGGATGGAGGCGCGGGTCGGAATCGAACCGACGCATAAAGGTTTTGCAGACCTCTCCCTTACCACTTGGGTACCGCGCCCTGGACAGGAAATCTTACTTCAATAGGCGACTGTGAAGCCAGTCTGCGCAGAATTTTTTCTCGGCTGACTGGAGCGGGAGACGGGATTTGAACCCGCGACCCTCGCCTTGGCAAGGCGATGCTCTACCACTGAGCTACTCCCGCAGAATTACTTTCTGAGTATATAGGGTGGAAGAAATGCGGTCAAACTCTGCGCTCTGCGACAACAGCCTTTACCTTGTATCCTTTCGTGGCGAAGTAGAGCACGACAATGTAGCACGCGAGAGGGATAAAGAAAGCATGCTGGATGTCTGAGGCGTCAGAAATCTTGCCCATAATGGCCGGAAAGATAGCGCCCCCCAGAATGGCCATGACTTCAAGCGATGATCCGCGCTTGGTGTAGGGGCCCAGGTGACGGATGCTCAGGGCAAAGATGGTGGGAAACATGATGGAGTGAAAGAACCCAAGCAGCACGATTCCTGCAAGCGCCAGCGGACCATGCAGAAAGATGATGGGCAGCACGGAGACAAGACATCCGGCGGCAAAGGCAGCAAGCAGGTGCGCGGGCCGGATCTTTTTCATGAGTGCGGAGCCGGCAAAGCGGCCTGCCATGAAGCCGACGAGGTGCAGCTTGAGGTAGTTGGCGGCGACCGTGTCCAGCGTGCCCGGCTGCGTGTGCTGCACATAGCGGATGACGAAGCTGGCCACTCCGACCTGCGCTCCGACATAGCAGAATTGCGCGGCCACGCCTTTCAGGAGGTGGGGAAACGCGAAGATTCCGGAGAAGCGCGGCGATTCCTCTTCGGCGCTTTCTTCCTGAATGACCGGCAGCTTTGCTGACCAGATCATGAAAGCCATGATGAGAAAGATACCGACAATGAGAAGGTATGGCAGACGGACTACGTCGGTCTCAGAGTGCGCGGAATGTGCGCGGGAGAGGATGAGGGCCGAGCCAAAGATGGGCGTGACGACTGCGCCGACAGCATTGAAGGACTGGGCGAGATTCAGGCGCCGCTCAGCAGACGATGGCGGGCCGAGGAAGGTGACATACGGGTTCGAGGAGACCTCAAGAAACGACTGTCCGCAGGCCATGATAAAGAGCGCCAGCAGGAAAAACCAGTACGTTCCGGCTGCGGCGGCAGGTATGAAGAGAAATGCTCCTGTAGCGCAGATGAGCAGGCCGCAGACGATTCCGCGCTGATAACCGATGCGCTCCATGATGCGTCCGGCGGGCCAGGCGGCGAGGCAGTATCCGCCAAAGAATGCAACCTGCACGAAGGAGGACTCGAAGTCGGTGAGATGAAAGGCGCCCTTGAGATGCGGGATGAGAATGTCATTGAGATTGACTCCCACTGCCCACAGGAAAAACAGGCTGGTGATGAGTGCGAACGGCGCAATGTAGCGCCGCTCGGTAAGCGGCCCGCCTGTTTGCGGAGTGGACGAAGATGCAGGGCGCGCGATGGACACGGATGCTGATTATTCTCCAGCGACGACAGGGTTGACCAGTTGCCCCAGGCCGGCGATTTCAGCAGTGATGGTTTCTCCGGCCTTGAGCCAGCGTTGAGGTGAGCGCCCCAGGCCCACGCCCGCAGGCGTGCCGGTGCTGATGATGTCGCCGGGCAGCAGCGGAACGATGGATGAGATGTACGCAATCAGATCGGGCAGCTTAAAGATGAGCTCGCGGGTGTTGGAGTGCTGCAGAAGCTCGCCATTGATGGAAAGCTGGATATCGAGTGCGTGCGGATCGGCAATCTCGTCCTTCGTGACGATTGCCGGGCCGAGCGGTGCAAAGCTGTTGAAACTCTTGCCGAGTGTCCATTGGGAAGTAGCAAGCTGCACATCGCGGGCGCTTATATCATTCAGGATGGTGTAGCCGAAAATGTAGTCCTGCCAGTTGTCTTGCGCAGCACGGCGAGCATCTTTGCCGATAACGCATGCGAACTCCACCTCGTAATCGGGCTGCGTAGAGATGGACGGCAGTTCGATGGCGGCCCGATGTCCCACCAGGGCAGAGGGCAGCTTGAGGAAAACTGTGGGGACTTTCGGGATCTCCATCTTTGATTCAATTGCATGGTCGCGATAGTTCAGCCCGATGCAGAAGATGCGCGGCGGATCCGCAATGGGCGCATGGAGTTTTATGTCGCCGAGAGGAATACGCGGCGCTTCAGAATTGACCAGCTCTGCAGCAGCATGAACGGCTTCTACTCCGCCATGAATGATGGAAAGCACGCTGCGAAAGCGTGAGGAAAGGTCCACGACGGCACCATCTGCCAACGCGCCAGCGCGCGGGTTTCCATCGGCCTCAGAAAAGGTGACAAATTTCATCTTTTAACTCCAGATACGTCCAGTTGGGTATGCATAATCACGATATGTCTCAGGATAAATCTCCGCGCTGTAGCCTGGCTTTTCCGGCAGCATATAGTGTGCGTTGCGAATCCTTACCGGATCAGCAAAGTGCTCGTGCAGGTGGTCGACAAATTCTGTGACACGATTTTCAAGTGTTGTGGAAACGCGCAGATAATCGAAGGCCGAGAGATGCTGTACGTATTCGCATAGCCCGACTCCTCCGGCATGCGGGCATACAGGGATGTTGAATTTGGCTGCCATGAGAATGACGGCAAGGTTTTCATTCACGCCTGCGAGTCGGCAACTGTCAATCTGGCATACGTCAATGGCCCCGGCTTGCATCAACTGCTTGAACATGACGCGGTTGTGACAGTGCTCGCCAGTAGCAATGCGCACCTGCGGCACTTCACGACGAATGCGCGCGTGGCCGAGAATGTCATCCGGGCTGGTTGGCTCTTCCATCCACCAGGGGTTGACTTCAGCCAGAGCGCGAGTGCGCTCGATGGCTTCGCCGACGTCCCACTTCTGGTTGGCATCCATCATTAGCCTGCGTTCTGGGCCGATCTCTCTGCGGACCAGCCGCGCGCGCCGCAGATCATCTTCTGGCCGCCCGCCGACCTTCAGCTTGAAGTGTGTCCAGCCCTCGGCCAGGGCCTCATCGCACAGGCGCACAATTTTTTCGTCGCTGTAACCGAACCATCCCACGGACGTGGTGTATGCGGGATATCCGGTCTGCTTCAGTTGCTTCAGGCGTGCATCCATTCCGGCCTTGCGATCGCAGAGCAATTGTTTTGCTTCTTCAGGAGTGATGGCGTCCGTGATGTAACGGAAATCTATGGCGCGAACAATTTCCTCCGCATCCATGTCGGCCAGCAGCTTCCAGAGCGGCTTTTGCTGCACGCGCGCGTAGAGGTCCCAGACCGCATTGATGAGCGCGCCTGTGGCCAGATGGATGACGCCTTTCTCCGGACCAAGCCAGCGGAACTGACTGTCGGAGGTCAGGTCGCGGTAGAAAGCGCCGAGATCATCTGTGAGCGCAGAGAGCGGACGCCCAACCACAAAGCGCGAGAGGTATTTCAGCGCTTCCACGCACAGCTCGGTGCCGCGGCCCAGGGTAAAGGTAAGGCCGTAGCCGGTGGGGCCGTGGTCTGTTTCAAGGATGCAGTAGGCCGCCGAGTAGTCGGGGTTTACGTTGACCGCGTCCGAACCGATCTTGTCACGAGATGTGGGAAAGCGCAGGTCTATGACGCGCGCGTTTATGATCCTCAGGTCACTCAATCGAGATCGTTCTCCTTCTTACGCAGCGGTCCATCCGCCGTCAATGGTGAGCGCAGAGCCGGTCATGAACTCAGCCTCCTCAGAGCAGATGTAGCGGACCATGGCCGCAATCTCTTCGGGCTTTCCCATGCGGCCCATAGGCTGACGCGCATTCAGTTCTGCAATCATCTTGTCTTTCTCTTGGGAGTGGTACTTTTCGAGGTAGCCTTCCACAAACGGCGTATACACGGTGCCAGGACAGATGCAGTTCACGCGCAGTTCTTTGGGAAATTCGACGGCAAGCTGGCGCGTCATGGCCACGACCGCGCCCTTGGTTGTGCAGTAGGCGAAACGCTGTTTGATGCCGACCAGCCCTGCGACGGAGCCGATGTTCACAATAGAGCCGCGGACCTTCAACAGCAGCGGCAGCATCGCTTTTGTGACCAGATAGACCGACTTGACGTTGACTTCCATGAGGTGGTCAAACTCTTCTTCTTCGACGCGAGAAATATCACCTACATGCGCGATGCCCGCATTGTTGACGAGGATGTCAAGCTGATCAAGCCGCGCTGCTGCTGCCTCAATGGATGCTCGTTTCGTCACATCCATGAGCACCGCCTTCGCCTGCGGCAGCTGTTTTGCCAGAGATTCGGCTTTTTCGAGATTTATATCAGCGACGGTTACAAATGCCCCAGCGCGGGCAAGTTCTCGGCAGGTGGCCTCACCGATGCCGCTGGCCCCTCCGGTAACGAGAGCGTGTTTTCCATTAAGGCAAAATGCTTCTTTTCCTTCACTCATTGAACATTGGTCCTTTGTGTTTCCGGGAGTGGAACTCCGTCACGCTCACTGGAGATGTAGGCGGCCTCGACCGTGCGCATGGTGTCCATGGCATCTTCAACACTGGTGGGCAGTGTTGGTGCGTCGCCGGAGAGATATGCCTGCAAGGAGCCCATGGAGCCGATGAAAGCGTCTGGAAACCAGTTGCCCTGCGTGGGCAACACCTGCCAGGGTTCACCACGCCGGGCAAAGCTGAGCGCGTCCGGCTTGCCTCTGGGATAGTCGAGATTCACCCCCATAACTGCGCGTAGAGCGCCTTCTGTGCCTTCCCACTGCACATAACTTTGTTGCGAGCCCTGGTATTGGTGACCGTGATTGGCTGCAATGTGGACGCGCTTCCATTCGCCGTAATCGAGCGTGATGATGCTTTTGGTGGCGGCGAGTTTTGGCGTCAGCGGATTGCGCACAGTTTTGGCAAAGACGCGCTGCGGGTTTCCCAACCAGGAGCGCACGAGGTCTACATAGTGGATGCTGTGGTAGAGGATTTCCAGACGCGGTGCCGTCGCCAGGAAGGTCCAGAGGTCCCACGGCATGTAAACGCTGACGATGACCTCCATGTCATGGATTTCGCCGACGAGGCCAGATTCGCATACCTGTCGCGCCGCCAGCATCACCGGCGCATAGCGGAGCTGGAAATTGACTGCTGCCGTGAGGCTCTTGCTGCGACAGAGCGCAAGAACCTGTTCGGCTTCGTGGAGCGTGTTGCCCATTGGCTTCTGGATGAGCACGGCTGCTCCGTCGGGAAGGTGCGGTAATACGCTGAGAATGGAGCCCGCAGGTACGGCGACGTCAAAGACACTGTTCCCGGGGGATTTGCGGATTGCCTCTTCGATCGAGTTTGTCGCGAAGGGCACGGCGAATTTCTGCGCAACCGCTGATGCACGCTCCTGGCTTGCGTCCACGAGCGCCGTGACCGGAAAGCCGGCTTTTTGATATGCAGGCAGATGCGCGTCATGCACGATGCTCCCTGCTCCAATGATGACCACGGGGCGAGAAGATTTCGGGCATGGAGGTGCGGCTTCGCGCAACGCCTGCTGTAGTCGGGATTCGATATCGGCGCCCATCTGGAATTCAGCTTTCTAAGTTCTATAAATAAAAATATCTAACTGTCAATAAAACTACTCCGCGGGAGTCAGCTTGAAGCTGAATGCGTATTCTCCGGGCGCCTGCGCTGGGAGATCGAGGTGAAGACCATCCTCTTTCTGCTGGAAGTGAATGGTGGCGTTTGGGCCCAGCAGCGAGACTGAGCCGACCTTGAATCCGCTGCCAGTGCCTACGGAATGAATCAGGAGATGTCCGTCAGAGGGCCAGCCCATCGCAATGGCATACAAGGTCTTGCCTTTGGTGGTGAAGCGAATGTCCTGCGCGGTATAAGGCTGGGTCGCTGTGTCACGGAAAGCGCCTGCAACGACCTTAGTGGGACCTTCTCCATAGGTGGTCCAGGGGCGCGTTCCGTAAATGGCCTCGCCATTCACCTTGAGCCATGCGCCCATTTTGCGCAGGATGTTCACGGCCTCTTCGGGAATGGTTCCGTCAGATTTCGGGCCAATGTTCAGCAAAAGATTGCCGTTCTTGCTGACGACATCTGCGAGCTGCCAGATGAGACTCTCAGGTGACTTATAGGTATCGCCTTTGACGTAGCCCCAGGAGCGGTCGCTGACTGAAGTGTCGGTCTGCCAGTGCTGAGGGCGGATATTGTCGAGACCTCCCCGTTCAATATCAAGGACCGTGGTGCCGTCAGGGAAAGCATTGTTCTTGCGGAAAAGCACAACCTGCTGGCCGTTCTCTGCTGCCTGGTTGTAATAGAAGGCAGCGAACCGTTTCAGATAGGGCTGGAAGGTGTCCTGCTCGACCCACCAGTCAAAATAGACGAGCTCAGGGTGATAGCGTTCGACGATTTCCGCGCTGCGGGCGAGCCAATCGTTCAGGTATGCGTTGTCCGGGTGGCCTGTTCCGTTCTTTTCCGGGTCAATACCAACGTGCGCGGGGCCATAGAAGGAGGCATACTTCGGGTCCTGCACATCGGATGGGAACTGACGTCCTCCATTCATGAACCAGTAGTGCTCGGCGCGGTGGGACGATGCGCCGAAATGAAGACCTTCGGAGAGGATCGCGGAGCGCAACTCGCCGATGATGTCGCGCTTCGGCCCCATCTTCGCGGCGTTCCAGTCGCTCAGCTCAGATTGATACATCTGAAAGCCGTCGTGGTGCTCGGCCACGGGAATTATATATTGCGCGCCAGACTCCTTGAAGAGGGCGGCCCACGCTTTAGGGTCAAAGTCCTGCGCATGGAACATGGGGATGAAGTCTTTGTAGCCGAACTTTGTCTGCGGGCCGTAGGTTTCCACCTGGTGCTTAAACTCCGGCGTTCCCTGGCGGTACATGTTGCGCGGATACCATTCATTGCCAAAGGCGGGGACAGAGTACACGCCCCAGTGAATGAAAATGCCGAACTTCGCATCCTGATACCATTCCGGGATTTTGTAGCCCTTCAGCGAGTTCCAGTCAGGCTGGAAGGGGCCTTCGTGCGCGTCTTTATCCACGACGTTTAAGAAGGACTGCCGTGTCTTGTTGAACTTGCTGACAGACTTCTGCCAGATCAGATCGTCCTGATTGGGCTGCTGGGCAAAGGCCGAGAGTGAGAGCGCCAACAGGGCCGAGGCCAGGAATCTCGCTGGGTGGTGGGAAGCTTTCATTTTCATCTCTCCGGTTGGAAAAAACAATTGCCCCTTTTTTATACGCTAAAAGTGGTTTTGATGAACAATGCATAGATTGGGCGGGTCTTGAGATATACAATTTCTGCTAATAAAAATTCTGCGATGCCGGACATACACGTTGAAAACGATTAAGAGAAGCTACCCTGCTCCTGCTCTTGAAAAAGGACTCGATATTCTTGAGTTGTTTGCCCAGGAGCCTTCCGGACTGACAAAAAGCGATGTGGCGCGAAGGCTGAACCGCACAGTCTCAGAAATATTCCGCATGCTGCTGTGCCTGGAAGACCGTGGCTATATCGCGCGCTCCGATGGAGATGACCGCTTTCGACTGACGCTGAAGATGTTTCGCATGGCGCAGGAGTATCCGCCGACGAAGCGTCTGGTTTCAGAGGCGCTGCCGATTATGCAGGAGGTGGTACACGAGCTGAACCAGTCGTGCCACCTGGGAGTGCTCGAAGCCGGGCAGGTAGTGATTGTGGCGCAGGCCGACTCGCCCATCAGTCCGGGGTTCTATGTCAAGGCCGGATCCATTGTTGATCTGATGCATGCTTCTACAGGGCATGTGATTCTGGCGCATCTTCCACAAGAGGCGCGTGAGCGTGCGGTGGAAACATGGCAACACCGCACTGGTAACAAAGTTCCGAAAGACCTGGACGAACACCTTTCCAAAATTCAGGCGCAGGGATATGAGGAGCGCGACAGCTATGAGATTCGTGGCGTCATCAACATCAGTTACCCGGTACTGGATGAGCAGGGAAATGCAGTGGCTGCGCTGACGGTGCCTTATCTTGCACGCATGGAAGACCCAACCACTCCAAAGCAGGTGCGCTGTGCACTGCGGAATGCGAGCGTGAAGCTGACGGAGGCGATCGGTGGAGTAGCGCATCCGGCGACACAGGGGGAGAAGAAGGCCGGGCGAAGGTAATGGCTTTGGGTCCGCGGTTCTGCTCAGGTTGACGGCAGATGGGAAGCGCGAAGGCCGGTTTCGCCCAGGTCTGTGATGCGCACATTCACAAGGCGGTTCGCGGGGAGTTCTGCGTTGATTTCCACTTTGATGAAGTTGTCAGACAGCGCGAAGGTGGCCCCTTCCCAGTGGCCTTGTAATGTGATGACGCTTAATTCACGACCGAGGAATGATTCACGAAAGGCACGGTTCTTCCCTGCGATCAGATTGCGCAGAGCGGCCATGCGTTCGTCCACCTGCCGCGACGAGACCGGAATTTCGCGGTGCATCGCGGCTGCGGGTGTTCCGGGGCGCGCAGAGAACGGAAAAAGGTGCAGATAGGTAAAAGGCTGCGCGGCGATGAAGTCATGGCTTTCCTGGAAAAGTGCGTCTGTTTCTCCGGGAAAGCCGACCATGACGTCTGCGCCAATCGCCGCGTCCGGCATCAGGGCGCGAATGTTTGCGAGCTTTTCTGCGTAATGCCATGGACGATAGCGGCGATGCATTTTGCGCAGAATCGTATCGGAACCGGATTGCAGTGGAAGGTGCGCATGTCGGGCGAGACGCCCCTGGGGCGCATATTGCGCGTAGAGCGCGAGCATCTCCGGCGTCCAGTCCATTGGCTCGATGGAGCTGAGGCGTAGGCGCGGCAGCGATGTCTTTTCAAGAATTGCGGCGATGAGATCAGCGAATCGCTGCTGCGGGTGGAGGTCGCGTCCCCAGCGGCCCAGATTGATGCCGGACAGAACGAGCTCTTTGCCGCCACTCTCGACAAAGCGGTGGATGGAGGCCACGCATTCCGCGAGCGGGATTGAACGGCTGGGACCGCGTGTTTCCGGGATGATGCAAAAGGAGCAGCGGTTGGCACAGCCGTCCTGCACCTTGAGATTGGGACGGGTCTGCTGTGCGTCTTCAGCAAATGGGAGAACGGACAATTCTGTATGCGCGAAGTCCTGATCGTGCAGAACAGGAACGCTGTTGACCAGCCGCGCGATGGGCACGAAGCCGAAAGGCTGAGTGATCTCAGATACCACCAGAGACTTGTGGCTGTTACCAATAACAGCATGGACGCCTTCTATCGCTGCCACTTCTTCAGGAGCGCGCTGCGCATAGCATCCCGTGACTACGATTCTTGCCTGCGGGTTCCGGCGGTGGACGCGGCGGATATATGCGCGCGCTTCGCGGTCGGCCTCGTCGGTGACGCTACAGGTATTGACAACGACGACGGTGGCGGTGGAAAAATCATCGGCGGAGCGGAGACCACGATGGCGCAATTCGGAAGCAATGGCCTCTCCATCGGAGCGGCTGGCGCGGCAGCCAAAGTTCTCAACGTGATATCCTTCCACATGTTAAGTGTAACAACCGGACAAGGGCATCTGTGGCTGGTCCGGAGTGGTCGGCCACCAACCATGCACAGGAGTATGTATGAAACGGCGCATTTTGCTTGTGGACGATGAACTGGCAATTTTGCTGACGCTGAAGGCTGTTCTTGAAATCAACGGCTTCGAGGTGGAAACAGCCGCCTCCGCCCGCGAAGCAAAGTCCAAAATCAAGAGCGGGCAATATCACATGGTCATCACGGACATGCGCATGGAAAGTGACACCGCCGGACTGGATGTTGTGCAGGCGGCAAGAAAAGCGCCATATAAGCCTGCTGTTGCCATGCTGACAGCGTACCCCGCGGCGGACTCCGAGATGGAGGATCAGAGCGCAGATGAAGTGCTGGTGAAGCCGATGAACACACAGGACCTGCTGGTGCAGATTGAGGCCCTGCTGGTAACACATGAGGACAAGAAGCGTGTTCGCAGCGCGCATGACCTTGCCTTCGCTGGCGTAAGTACAGGTTCCGGTAAGCGTTCTACCTCAAAAGTGGCGTCCGGCCGCAGCAAGTAGGTTTCCCCGACTGAAACCCACATCTCCCTCTAAGGATGGGGGTACTCGCTCGTTACACTTCTCTGCTCAGAAATTGGCAAAGCCCCGGCGCGATCAGGCGCAGGTCTGTAGCTCTTCGGAAACACCTATAAAGCTGCCGGGCGGCCTACACCAGCGGCAGGCCCGGATGTCGGCGCGCTGCGTTTCTTCTGGAAGCATTCGCGGCAGAGCACGGGGCGTCCCTGGGTTGGCTTAAATGGCACGGTAGTTTCCGCTCCACATTCAGAGCAGACCGTCCGCGTTTCTGTGCGGGCGGAGGCGCCACCCGCAGCACGCTTTGCTTTGCACTGTTTGCAGCGCTTGGGATCGTTCCTGAATTGCTTGTCGTGGAAGAAAAGCTGTTCGCCTGCGGTAAAGACAAATTCGTTGCCGCAGTCTACGCACTTGAGGATCCTGTCAGTGAAGTCCATGTTGGCGTCCCCAGCCCTGCTGTGGAACTGCCGCAGCAAAGGCGCAGAACCTCCGCTTTAAGGTCTGGCGGGAGATCTGTTCGATTACAACTGCACGGCTGAATTTACAAGGGGCCCATGCCGCTGAGAACGGCGGCGAACGCCAGAATTTAAGAAAACTGGCCAATCGGACTGCAGATTCTTGCCCCCGCGCATTGGAAAGCACAGGGGGCATGGGTTTCTGGTTGGAAGGTGTTAGTCCTGCTCTTTGCGGGCCTTTTTGCGGTTCCGCTTGCGCGCCAGCGCTTCCTTCATGCGGCGCTTTTCACCGGGCTTCAGGTAGAAGGAATGACGCTTCACTTCCTTAATGATGTCCTCCTGCTGCACCTTACGCTTAAACCGGCGCAATGCATTTTCAAGCGGCTCGCCTTCCTGCACACGAACCTCTGCCAATGGAACTACACCTCCAGACTTGCCCAAACGGGGCTCCTAATAGAGTACCGGAATCCTGGGAAAGATGCCATTGCTATTCCCTTCTTGACCCCATGTGCAAGGTAACTCGGTTTGATGAGACGGGATGACACCTTCCTGCCACTCCATATATGGTTTAGCTTACATAGCTTTCCCCTAGGAGAACCGTTGTCCATGAAGATTGCAAGACTGCTTGCCGCTGTTGTTTTTCTTCTGATGTACACGCATACATTTGCGCAGACTGCGCCCGTTGCCTTTGACGCGCAGACGCGTGTGTTTCGCCTGAGTGGCGGCGATGTGTCCTATGCGTTTGGCGTGAATAACGATGATGAGCTGCAGCCCATCTATTGGGGAGCGCGGCTGAGCGCAGGTGATCCGCTGGGGCCGGCCCATGCAAGTGAGGGCAATGCATCGTTTGATTTGGCAAACAGCAGTACTCTGCAGGAGTTTCCTGGTTGGGGATCGGCCTTTTATTACGAGCCTGCGCTCAAGGTCACCTTCCCGGATGGCAATCGCGATCTGGTTCTGCACTATGTGGACCACAGTATCCACGGAGACACGCTGACTGTCCGGCTGAAAGACATTCAGCGTGAAATCTATGTAAAGCTGAAGTACCAGATTGATGCTAAGACCGGCATTCTTGCCCGTTCAGCTGTCATTACAAACAAGACGAGTTCACCGGTAATGGTTGAGGAGGCCGCGGCCGCATCGTGGTCGCTGCCCAATGAAAAAGACTACTGGCTCTACTACCTGACCGGACGCTGGGGCAGCGAATGGAGCGTGCAGCATGAGCCGGTGCGACAGGGTGCACGCGTGATTGAGAGCCGCCGCGGCTCGACCGGACACCAGAACAATCCCTGGTTTGCGATTGAACGCGGTTACAGCAAAGACCAGGACACAGGGGATGTGTGGTTTGGCGCGCTGGCATGGAGCGGATCGTGGCGCATCACGATCCAGCAGGACGTGATGGACCAGGTACGCATTACGGGCGGCTACAATCCGTTCGATTTTGGCTACAAACTGGCGCCGGGTGAGGAGCTGGAAACTCCTGTTTTCTATGGTGGATTTACCGAGCATGGGATTGGCGGAGCGTCGCGCCTGCTGCACGAGTTTGAGCTTGCGAACGTGCTGCCTGAATCGCCGAAGCCGCGGCCTCGTCCGGTGCTTTACAACTCGTGGGAAGCAACTGCCTTCAACGTGACCGAACAGGGGCAGGAGGCGCTTGCAGAAAAAGCTGCAAAAATTGGCGTGGAACGGTTTGTGATAGATGACGGGTGGTTTGGCCAGCGCAAAGACGACCATGCCGGACTGGGCGACTGGTATGTGAACAAGCAGAAGTTCCCTGAAGGCCTGAAGCCGCTGATTGATAAGGTGCATTCGCTGGGCATGGATTTCGGCATCTGGGTCGAGCCGGAGATGGTGAACCCGGACAGCGACCTTTACCGCAAGCATCCGGACTGGGTGCTGAACTTTACCGGGCGTCCGCGCACTGAAGGACGCAACCAGCTTGTGCTGAACCTGGCGCGGCAGGATGTGCGCGATTATGTCTTCGGCTTTCTGGACAAGCTGCTGAGCGAAAACAATATCGCCTTCCTCAAGTGGGACTACAACCGCAACTGGTCAGAGCCGGGCTGGCCAGCTGTTGCTCCGGACGAGCAGAAGAAGGTCTACGTCAAGTACATCCAGAATCTGTACTCAATTCTGAGGGAGCTGCGCGAGAAGCACCCGAAGGTGGAGATTGAAGACTGCTCAGGCGGCGGCGGGCGCGTGGACCTCGGCATTCTACATTACACAGATGAAATCTGGACCTCGGACAATACCGATCCGTTTGACCGGCTTACGATCCAGAACGGATTTACCTACGCATACACTCCAGGCGTAATGATGGCGTGGGTTACGGATTCGCCGAACTGGGTGAACCAACGGACCACGTCGCTTGAATACCGTTTCCTTTCCTCGATGCAAGGCTCGCTCGGAGTGGGAGCAAATCTGAACAACTGGAAAGATGAAGACTTTGCCACAGCCAGGCACCTGATCGAGGAGTACAAGCAGGTTCGTGAGACGGTGCAGCATGGGGCGCTCTATCGGCTGATTCTGCCCACGGACGGAAGCGAGTATTCGGTGACGGAATCGGTGGCCCAAGACGGAAGTCAGGCGGCGGTCTTTGCGTTTCTGCACTCCAGCCAGATGGGGTATCCATATCCTCGTGTCTTTCTGCGCGGACTTGACCGCAATGCGCAATACCGGGTGCATTGGATCACGGAAAAAGTGGGCTCACATCTGCCGGAATCAGCCAGCGGTGCCTACTGGATGGACCACGGTGTGGACCTTGATCTGCGCGGAGACTTTCAGGCGACGGCGTTCAGGCTGGATCGGATGCAGTAGTCTGGTTTTGTGAAATGGCCAGGCCGCGATTGAAATGCTCTGGCCATTTTTATTCATCGGTGCTTCTGTCCGTCACGGAATGGGTTACTTCGCTTTTACTTTTTGGCCGCAGTTTCAGTGTTCGATGGCTCGTCCACAGTTACATAACGGTCGCCCTTTACATCTTTCAGTGTCTGGACGACGCCGCTCGGCCAGTGAATTTCGACGGTCTGCGCTGCGGTGTCTTTACCCAGCCCGAAGTGAACGTGCTTATCGTTGGAAGACAGGTAGCTGGATGAGGTGGTCACGGTCTCCCACTGCGGTCCGGCTGAGGTGGTGATCTTTATCATTGCGCCAATGGCGTCACGGTTGCTCTTATGGCCAATGAGGCTCAGGCCCAGCCAGTGGTTGCCAGTTTCCGTCTGATTGATGAGCACGTGCGCAGGACCGTTGTTCTCAGTTACGACTGCGTCCAGCTTGCCGTCATTATTGATGTCGCCTACGGCCATTCCGCGGCCGACCCAGCGTTTTGTGAAAACGTCGCCGGAGATGGGCGAAACATCCACAAACTTCTTCCCATCAATGTTGCGGGCCAGCAGCATCGGCTCGCGATAGTGCAGTTGCGGGAAGGTCTTTTCGATAGTGTCCAGGTCGTGCCCCTGCGCGATGAGCAGGTCCTTCCAACCGTCGTTGTCGTAGTCCATAAAGCGGATGCCCCAGCCGGAATGCAGTAGCGTCATGCCGCCAATGCCACTGGTGTAGCTGGCGTAGGTAAATGAGCCGTCACCGCTGTTCTGGTAAAGTGCGTACTTCTGGTTGGCGAGGTTGGTGATGATGAGGTCCGGTAGACCGTCGTTATTGTAATCGGAGAAATCCACGCCCATCCCGGCATAGGTACGCCCCTCGCCGTCCACGGCGATTTCTGATTCGAGGCCAACTTCTTCAAAACTCCCGTCGCCCTTGTTGTGGAAGAGGAACTCGACCATGGAATCGTTGGCAACCATGATGTCAATGTGTCCATCGTGGTCGTAGTCACCGATGGCGATACCGAGCGCCTTGGCTGGCTTGTCGAGGCCGAGCTTGTGCGCCTCTTCAGTAAATGTGCCATCGCCGTTGTTGTGGTAGACGAGCATGGCGATGGGCTGAAAGACGTCGGGATGGCAATATCCGCGATAGCCTTCACGATGCTCACCGCACCAGATGTCGTCCCAGTCCCACTGGATGTAGCGCAGTACGACGAGATCGAGCAGGCCGTCACCGTCGAGATCTACCCACGCAGCACTGGTGGACCAGCCGCTGCCGCCCACGCCGGCCTTTTCCGTTACGTCCGTAAATGTGCCGTTGCCGTTATTGTGGTAGAGCTTGTTTCCGCCATAAGCGGTCACGTAGAGATCTTCGTAGCCGTCGTTATCGTAGTCGCCAACAGCCACGCCCATTCCATAGCCGACGCCCTGGAGTCCGGCCTTTTCGGTCACGTCTTCAAAGGTGCCATCGGGCTTTTGGTGGTAAAGACGATTCCAGTCCTGTGGGCCGCTCTTTTGCGGAATGGTGCCTTTGGGCGTCGGGTCGCCGAAAGGAGCACCATTGACGAGAAAAATGTCGAGACGGCCGTCGTTGTCGTAATCAAAGAGTGCGGTGCCGGAGCCCATCGTCTCGATGAGGTACTTCTTTGATGTGTGTGGGGCGACATGCTGAAAATGTACGCCCACCTGGTTGGTGACTTCGACGAACTTTCCCGGAACAAGGTTCGAGTCGGTGGTCTTCGCAGTCTGGGCGAAGCAGGCCGCAGCAGAAAAGAGTCCGGCAACAAGGGTAGGAAACAGACACCTCATTTACTTGGCCTTCGCCTCATTCTGCGGCTGCTTTTCGCAGGCGGTGCATAGCTCGCCCACGATGCCCTTGCCTTGCTGCACGGTGTAGATGCGGTCCACATTCGGAGGAGTGATCTTCTCCACCTGACCGTCTGGCCAGCGAATCTCCACCTGGTCAACTTTGGTTGCGTCACCCAACCCGAAGTGCGGACGCTGGTCATTGGAGGAAAGATAGCTGCCGCCGCTGATGACGTCCTGTCGCTGTTTCAGTCCATTGACGGTGAGGTAGACCTGCGCACCCACGGCATCGCGTGGGCCCTTTGCGCCGCCAATGAGTTTGAAGGCAATCCAGTGGTTCTTGTCCGGATGAACATTGCGTAGCAGGACCGGCGTGTTGTCTATTGCGTTGACGACGACGTCAATCTTGCCATCATTAAAGAGATCGCCAAAGGCTGCGCCGCGTCCGGGGAATACATCGGCCAGGCCCGTCCCCTTCACTGGCGGCACCAGCTCAAACTTCTGCCCCTTGTTGTTGTGGTAGAGCAGCGGACGCTCGGCAAAGGTAGTACCCCAGTCCTGCTTGTCAACCTGCGGATAGACGTGGCCATTGATCATCATGATGTCGAGCCAACCGTCATTGTCATAGTCAAAGAAGCCGTCGCCCCATCCCAGGAAGGAGATGGTGTCCTGCGCGATGCCTGCGTGATAGCTCACGTCAGTAAAGTTGCCGTCGCCATCATTGTGATAGAGCACTTTGTAGTCATCAGAAAAGTCGGTGGCGAGCAGATCGAGACGGCCATTGTTCTGATAATCGCCGACAGCGATACCCATGGCGGCGATCTCGCGCCCGTCCTGGTTCAGGGCAAAGCCCGAGGCGTAACTGTCGTCCTCAAAAGTGCCGTCGCCTTTATTGATGTAGAGATAATTCGGCGTTGAGTCGTCGCCAACAACCAAATCTACCTTGCCGTCGTTGTTCACGTCGGCAAAAATTCCGGTGAATCCGTAATACCCGTTCGGGTCGCTGACGCCCACCTTCTCGCTGACGTCGGTGAAGGTGCCGTCTCCATTGTTGTGGAAGAGGTGGTCGTGCTCTCCCTGGAGGCCGCGTGGGCCGCACATTACGCTGACGCCGCGGAACTGACAGAAGTTATAAGAGACGGCCTTGGATCCGGGCACCGGGGGATTGCTCATGTCGTAATGCACATAGCCGGGAACGAAGAGATCGAGCCGCCCGTCGCCGTCGTAGTCGCCCCATGTGGGGCCGGTGGACCAGTTGCCCAGTGTCACTCCGGCCTTCTCTGCGACATCAGTGAATGTGCCGTCGTGATTGTTGTGGTAAAGGCGGTTTTTACCATAGTTGGTGACGTAGAGATCCGGCCAGCCGTCGTTGTCGAAATCGCCGACCGCGCAGCCGAAGCCCCAACGCTCATTGGTCACTCCCGCTTTTTCTGAGACGTTGGTGAATGTGCCGTCGTGATTGTTATGGAAGAGCGCGGCATGAGGCGCGGGGGCCTTGCCGTTCATGGCATCGTAAGTGGAACCATTGACAAGATAAATGTCGAGCCAGCCGTCATTGTCGTAATCAATCAGGCAGGCGCCGGAGCCGTTTGTTTCAATAATGAACTGCTTCTCCGGAGTGCCCATGGTGTGCCGCCAGGTGGTCAGGCCCGACTCCTTTGAGATGTCCTTGAAGACCACGGGGCCAGAGTCCACAAAACCGCCAGCGGTAATGGGGCGGTTCTGCGCGTCGTGTACAGGCGCATGGACGCCGCCGGTTGAATTACCGCCCCCCATCGGCTGCTGAGATGCCGGGGCGTTCGGAGCTGTCTGCGCAGCGAGCGTTCCGGCCAGGAGAAGGAAGGAAAGGGCCGTAAACACACGGCGGCCAGCATACAACGCATTGATCTGGATGAAACGGGACACGCGCTGAATATAGCAGATTCGTATGTAGGCTTGTCTCCATCGAAAGTTGTAGATGGATTTTTCGAGCAGCTGGTCCCCCGGAAACCTTCTCAATCTAAAGCTTGTTCCGCTGCAGTTTTGGCGTTGTCTGCCGGGCTTTGGTTCGTTACGCCGTACAGCATGGATTCCTCGAAGATCATCACTATCTGGCCAGGAAAGCGCAACAGAAAGCCATGTATTCGCGGGTTGCATATCACGGTTTCCGATGTGCTCGAATATCTTGCATCCGGCATGAGTCATGAGCAGATACTTCAGGGACTTTCCATATCTCACAGAAGAGGACATCCGCGCCTGTCTTGCCTTTGCGGCAGAGCGTGAGCGGAAATTGGAAGTGCTGATCACGCGAATCTCCTTTCTGGATGGAAATCTGCCTCCTCGGCTTAAACAGGCTTTAAACGCTGACCCAGAAACATGCCTTGTCCTGGGTCCGCGCAAGAAAAAGTAGCCCCACTCTCTTTCTACTTCTCGCTGGTCAGCTCTCGAATTAAATCCACTTCATGCTGGCGATAAGGCCTTCCATCCGGATAGAAGATGTCGTGGAACCAGACTGTCGGCTTAATCAGGACATACGGGCGCTGCCATGAATCCCATGGGAGATACGTCTGCGTTTTTCCGGCGACAAAGCCCCAGTTGATGGCGGCAACATGGTACTTTTTCGCAATGGGCAAAATCGTATCGAAGGTGCTGCCCGCGCCGCGTGCCATATATTCCGTGCAGATAAGCGGGCGATGGAACTGCTGGAGCCAGCGCACGTGCTGCTCAAAGTCCTCGGGCCATCCATAGTTATGGAAGGAGATGACGTCGGACTCCTGAATCTGAATGCGGGAAATGGGGTCCATGGTGTCAAGTGAGGACCAGTCTCCCTCCCACACGCCGCTGGTGAGTGGCTGAATGGGGTGCTCCTCGCGCGCCCAGGCGAAGACCTGCGGAAGCAATGCCTGAATCAGCTCGCCTTTGTTCTGCATCTCGGCTTTTCCATAGGAGCTGTTGTTACCATTGCTTGGCTCATTCCACAGGTCCCATGCCAGCACGCGCTGGTCTTTCCCAAATGACCTAATGACTCCCTGTACGTAGGCCTTCAGGCGCGGGTACTGTGATTTGTCAGCCAAAGCCTTGTCACCGGGGCTCTGCACCCAGCCTGAGTTATGGACACCGGGAATCGGCGGATGCTGCGGTCCCAGCTTCGGGTCAGGGTCCCAGCAGGAATCAAAGAGCACAAAGACGGGCCGAATGTGGTGTTTGCTGGCGATCCTAAGAAAGGTGTCCATGCGCTGGCGGAAACCGGCCTCATCCTGCTGCCAGAGCAGGTCATGCAGAAAGACGCGCATCGTGTTCATGCCGATGCTTTGTGCCCAGCCCAATTCTTTTTCTATCTGCTGAGGATCGAAGGTATCGGCCTGCCACATTTCGAGCTGGTTGATGGCATCTTCCGGAATGTAATTGCTGCCTACGAGCCAGGGCTGCTGCGCGTACCAGGCTTTGGCTTTTTCTTCCGGCCAGCGCTGCGCATGGAGCGGGGGGCCGGAGAGGAACAAGCAGGCCAACAAGGCCAGAAAAGAAAGACGTTGGAACAAAAGCTTCCTCCAGGGAGAGTCAAAGCGATGATAAATGGAAGCGCTTACATCGTCTATTAAAATTTGCCCTGCGACATTTTATATAAATTGCGCCATGTCGAACGTTGTCAGCGGCCCGCTCAAGACAATTGCCCATAGCAGACTACGCATTCGTATTCGAGACTGACCTTTCCCTCTCGCTCATGCTTATGGAACAGCTCTGCAATGGCCGCGCGCATTGCAGCATGGTCTGCATGGTCCACAGAAGGCATATAGGAGGAGGAGAGTATCCGGCCCTCCAGTCCTTCTATATCTAAGGATTGCGCATTGGGAAATGTGGCCTGCTTCATCTCGCAAGGAGCAAAAAAGCCTTTGAGCTTTTGCGGCGTGAGGTGGCGCTCGCAGACTGATGCGTAATCGAGACCAAACGTTTGCAGCAAGCGTTCGTACTCGTCGTGAAAAGCATCTCCGCCAGGTTTGCGATGGTTATAGATGACGGCGCACCAGCCGCCGGGGCGCAGCACGCGCACAAATTCATCTCGTGTGCGCTTGAGATCAAACCAGTGCATCGCCTGGCCGACGGTAATCATATTTATGGAATGCGCAGGAAGGCCCGTGTCTTCTGCCGTACCTGCAAGACATTGAAGTTTGAGGAAGCGTCCCATCAGGGTCGAGCAGGCGGCACGCATCTCGTCGTTCGGCTCTACAGCAATTACGTTGTAAGCGCGAGCAAGAAAGCTTTCTGCCAGCAGCCCCGTCCCCGCGGCAACATCGGCGATACGGGAATCCACCGTCAATCCGCATTCTGCATGCAGAAGGTCCACAATGGCTTCGGGATACCGTGGCCGGTGCTGACGGTAGTTTTCCACCCGTCCGGTAAAGCGCTCTGTTGCCTTCATCTCTCCACTGCCATAGCAACAGAGTTCCCGCCACCCAGGCACAGTGCGGCCACGCCGCGATGCACATTGCGTCGAATCATTTCGTAGATGAGAGTAACCAGAACGCGTGCGCCGCTGGCACCGATGGGATGTCCGATGGCGACCGAGCCGCCATTCACATTGACTTTCTCAAACGGAATGCCCAGCTCACGCGTCACCGCAATGGCTTGCACCGCAAAAGCCTCATTCAGTTCATATAGGTCCACGCTGTCTGTGCTCCACCCGGATTTGGCGACTACTCTCTGCACGCCGCTGACGGGCGCCATCATGACCCATTGCGGCTCGACTCCACTGGTGGCCTGCGCACGGATGTGGACCAACGGCTCCAGACCAAGCGACTTTGCTTTTGCAGCGGACATGACCACCAGTGCGGCGGCGGCATCATTTACTCCCGGAGCATTGCCCGCAGTCACCGTGCCGTCTTTTTTGAAGGCGGGCTTGAGGGCGCGAAGGGCCTCAATGCTCGCATCCTCGCGTACTGACTCATCACGCTCAAAGAGTGTCGGCGCTTCCCCTTTTTTCTTTGCCGGCACCTCAACGGGGACTACCTGCGAACAGAAGCGGCCTTCCTTCCATGCGGCTGCGGCCTTACGGTGCGAGTTGAGCGCGTACTCATCCTGCTCTTCGCGGGTGATCTTGTATTTCTCGGCGACGTTTTCCGCAGTCTGGCCCATGTGGTAGTTGTTGTAAACGTCCCACAGACCGTCGTGGACCATGGAATCCACCGCAGTCGCATTCCCCATGCGGAAACCGCTGCGCGCCTGCGGCAGGAGATAGGGTGCGTTCGTCATGGACTCCATCCCGCCTGCAACAACGATTTCAGAGTTGCCTGTCTGAATGGCCTGTGCGGCAAGAGCAACCGCCTTCAATCCTGAGCCGCACACTTTATTGATGGTCATGGCGCCGACGGAGGGTGGAAGTCCTCCAAAGAGTGCGGCCTGCCGGGCTGGGTTTTGCCCGAGACCGGCGGAAACCACGTTGCCCATGATGCACTCGTCCACCTGCGCGGGATCGAGCTTTGCGCGCTTCACCGCTTCACGCACGGCGATGGCGCCCAGTTGAGTAGCGGAAAAGCCCGACAGGGCCCCTTGAAATTTGGCCACCGGCGTGCGCACGGCGGAAACGATCACTACATCTTCCATGACAAAAAATCCCCACCTTTTATTAGACGGCGAACCGATGAAGATAGCAGACCCGCATGAAACAATCAAAACTATGCAGGAAGTTCCACAGCGTCCGATCGCGCCGTGGTGGCATACGGCACTGCTGATTGCTCCGGTCCTTCTGTTCTCATTTCTTGGCGGCCAACGCACGGCGCACCAGAACATTGGCCAGCACCACGTACTGCAATACGTCCTCACGCTAGTGTGGGAATGGGTATTGGCGGCCGTGGTGTGGTGGGGAATAAGAATGCGCGGCGTGCCTCTGCGGCAGCTACTTGGCGTCTGGCCAACATCTGGCCGCGAGTGGGGACAGGACCTGGCGATTGCCGCCGCTTTCTGGATTGCGGCTTCCATTGTGCTTGCGGCGATTGGAATGCTCCTCCACCTCGCGCATTTTTCAGTTCCGGAGAAGACCCTGGCACAACTCGCGCCTGAGAACACTGTGGAATTGATGCTTTGGATTCTCCTCAGTGTCTCCGCGGGAATCTGCGAAGAGCTTGTGTTTCGCGGTTATCTTCTGCAGCAGTTTGCAAGCGTAAGTCGCCGCTTGTGGGTCGGAGTGCTCGCTTCCTCACTCCTGTTTGGTGTTGCGCATGGATATGAAGGGGTCGCGGGAATCATCGCCATCACCGCGTATGGCGCGATGTTTTGCGCGCCTGCGCTTGCACGCGGAAGCCTGCGCCCGGGAATGATCGCGCATGCGTGGCACGACATCTTTTCGGGAATTGCGCTGATGGTCCTTCATCACTCGCGTGTGCTGTGAGCGTGCTGCCTGCTCGCTGAGTATTTTTCGAACGCGGCAGAAATTGATTTTCTCTGCATTTTTTTCTTGACACTCGTTCCTCCGCACTCTATACATTCGTTAACTGCGGCGAAGAGGTTCCGCAGTACACAAATAGGGAGAATAGAACATGGCAACGAAAAAGGCAGCCAAGAAGGCAACGAAGAAGGCAGCTAAGAAAACTTCAAAGAAGAAGTAAACTTCGTTCCAGGCAACACAGAAGGGGGACGCACCAAGCGTTCCCCTTCGTGTTTCTGTGACAATGGGATGAGATGACACGCCGTCGCTGGATTGCCGATACATGGGACGAAGGGACCGCATCGCTCACAGGCGAGCAGGCCGCGCACCTCATTCGCGTGCTACGCGCGCAGGCGGGCATGGAGTACGACATCGTCGCCGGAAATCGCGTTTGGCATGCCGTAATTGCTGGAATTGCGGGCGATGCCGTGCGCTTCAATTTGGTCGCAGAAGTGGAAGCCGATCCGGCGCTGCCCATCACGCTGCTGCTTTCCATCTTCAAGTTTGACCGCCTGGAATGGGCCATTGAGAAAGCGACGGAACTTGGAGTGGAGCGGATCATCCCCATCATCGCGCGCCGGAGTGAAAAGCACCTGGTGCAATCGGCGGAAAAGAGAGTAGAGCGCTGGCGGAAGATTGCGCGTGAGGCAGCGCAGCAATCGCGCCGCTCCGATGTGCCGAAAGTCGAAGACGTCCTGCCGCTGAAGACGGCCGCCCGGCAGTCCAGCGATGCCGTGCGTTTGTTGCTGGCCGAGCAGGAGCGCTCAACAACACTGCGTCGCGCAGTGGAAGAGGCGCTCAAAAACTCCGGAGACGAAATGCCCGCGATTCGCATGGCCGTGGGCCCGGAAGGTGGATGGACGGCGGAAGAAGAAGCGCTCTTCGATTCGGAGGGATGGCGGCCGGTGGGCCTGGGACCGCGCATCCTTCGGGCTGAGACGGCGGCGATGACCGCAACCTCCGTGGTGGCTGCGCTGCTGGAATAAGATACCTTTGGTTCTCTTCTGTGCCACCTCACAAGTCGTCTCCTGAAAGGAGACGACGGCACAATTTTTCTGATTGCAACTGCCGTTCTTGTTTGATATATAAGTTGCCAAATCCTGAAAGAACCCTCCCCCTTCAGTGATTCCAGACCACAAGTAAAAGTTTTGAACACCATATTTGGTGCCGCTTAACTGTTCACATATCTTTTGATTCGGAGTTGAGATGCGCCATTGGAATGTGTGGAGGAAACTCCTTGCTTTCCCTCTTGTATCAGCCTTGGTTTTCACAGCATCAGCAAAGGCACAACAATCCCAAACGATTCACATTGTTCCAATCCAGGACCAGGTATATGGCGTCGCACCTTTTCAGGTGATTGCGCTCGCCTCGTCCGGGCTTCCGGTCACGTTATCAGCGTCCGGACCCGCGACCCTGAACGGGCGCCTTCTCACCATAACTGGAGCTGGTACTGTCACCATCACAGCGCAACAGCAGGGCAATCTGGATTATGCTCCTGCTTCCGCACAGATTTCTTTCATGGTCAAACAGGGCTCGCCCGCGATCCAATGGAATCCTGGGACGATTGTCTACGGAACGCCATTGGACAGCACTATTCTCAATGCCAGCGCTACGGCTGTTCCCGGATTCGATTTAGCAGCAGACGCGGCAACGGTCACGTCGCAGTTTGATCAGTCTCAGATCAGCGATCAAAACAACATCACCTACCCGCAGACATCTTCTGTATTTCGATTTGAGGGGCCTCCCCTGGTACAAAACACCAATCCACTCAGCAATGGAGCAGTCGTTCCAGACCCCTCGATCCAGGTATTGCAGTCCTATCGTGTTGCTTTTACCTGCGACTGCCAGCAATTTGAGTTTGTAATTCAGCCGTATGACCGATATCGCTTATGGGTGGACGGCGTATGGACAACAACAGATTGGATTTGGGTACCTGCAAGCCTGAAATTTCCGCACAAGCTTTATTACAAAGTGCAGTTCAGGGACAAACGGCAAAGGCAGATAAAGCTTAACTTTACGAGAGCCACCCCTTTCTTCGGCATTATTACTTCAGGCACAGATACAATATCGGCTCCTCAGACACCAATAAATCCTCAAAAATTAGTATTGTTTGGCGACTCCTGGACGGCGCCAGCCCTGGTAGAAGCAGCATTGACCCAATATGAGCAGGACCAGCCATCAGGAGTTTATGGTAGCGGGTACGGTCAAATTCTGGGCGAGTATCTGAACCTCAATTGGTGGGAAAGTGGCTTGGGTGGAAGCGGCTTTATTTCGACAGGACCATACTCTCCACAGAAAAATTTTGTTCAGCGTGAACAAACCGACTTGTGCTATCCAGATCCTGACATTGTGGTCATCATGGGAGGCGTGAATGATCCTCAGAATGAGCCTGCCGAACAACAGGCCGCGGCCCAATTTCTTTCTCAACTGCAGAATTGCATTCCAAATGCGCAACTCTTTTTTATTGGACCTCAAGCGGCTTCTGCTTCTGCTTCAGCAGCATTCTCTGCGGCTGCTGCCCAGTTCCCCTCGGTCCACTATCTCAACCCTACGGCAGAAAACTGGCTCTACGGTTCACCGACCGATGCTTCCACAGGGAATGCGTACCTGTATTTAAATGGTCATCCAACTCCCTTAGCAGCCCGTGGTGTAAGTAGCGATTTCCAGCACGGCTCTGAACTGTGCGAGGGCATCGCATTCGCGAGCCGGATTCCCTGACGCCGCGCATGCGGTCTTCCTGAAAGCGGATGGTGATCCTGGCGCTG